>Ga0247812_10000453_pt1 | contig 26884 bp, 23 predicted proteins | sample UWRJL149409B1_FD_178011 | JGI IMG/M metagenome (GOLD analysis project Ga0247812, IMG submission 178011) | Plant litter microbial communities from Arlington Agricultural Research Station in Wisconsin, United States - UWRJ-L149-409B-1 | ecosystem: Environmental > Terrestrial > Plant litter >...
TCGATCTTTAATCTTTATTAATACATCCATTTTAATTATTTGGAATTTTACTGGTTAGGATTTTATAACGTGAAAAAATCCCTAATTACGTTAACTATTTTTTAAACTAAATGCGTATTCTTTTTTGTTCCCTTCTTTAAGGTGCATTTTTAACCCCAAAGTATTTCCGTTTTTCTCTAGTATAGTAACTAAAGCAATGACAGAATAATAATCTTTATCTGACTGAAAGATCAGAGTACCTTCGTAAGTTGAATTTGTTACTCCTTGTTTGTCTGTTGTTACAGATACCTTTCTTGGATTTGAGAATTGCGCTGCGCTATATGTTGCTTTATTTGCAAATTTAGCTTTTCCGTCGCAGAAATCGTATAAGAAATCATAATTACCAATTCTTAAAGTCCCTTCTGGTTCGTTTGCATTTGTTGAAAATACAATTTGACCTGCGTATTTAAAATCTGACCATTCTTCGGCTTCATTTAGCCAGGCTTTGTCAACAATTAGTGTTTGCGTAGTTTGCTGTGCATAATTCACAGAAACAAAAAATAGTAATAAAAATAAAGCGTAATAATTCTTCATAAATTTAAGATTTTGGGGTTATGTGACAAATTTAAGTTAAATATGTAACAATTCCTTAACAAAAATTCTTAAATCTTTACGTTATTTTTTGCCGAATCCGCAATAAACGACTCTGTAGACTATGTTTTTTATTAATTTACAAAGTAAAACACTCAAAGAGGTATTATTCTTGTTAATTTTTTAAATCAAAAAAGCAGAAGAAAATACTGTTTTTTACTACATTATATTCACCACAGTTTCTATTTGTGGAGCATATTTTTTTATTGTTGTTTCAACCCCTGCTTTTAGCGTCATTTGGTTTACACTACAGCTAATACATGCTCCTTCAAGACGAACTTTGACATGTTTGTCGTCGTCTATAGAAATTAGCGTAATGTCTCCTCCGTCAGAATTTAAAAAAGGTCTGATTTCGTCCAGAGCTAATAATACGTTGTTTGTTAATTCTTCTGTTGTCATAATTTTATCCATTAGATAATTAGTCCATTAGATAATTAGAAAATACACTTTGAAGTAAAATTGTCTATTTATCTAATTTTCAAATTATCTCATTAGTTTATCTCAATTATCTAATTATTTTTTTACTGCTGAACAACCTGCCATAGTTGTAATTTTAATGGCTTCTGTTGCAGGTAAAGTATCATTTCTGTTTACTGTTTCCTGTACAACATTTCTGGTGATTTCCTCAAAAACAGTTTCTATTGTTGATGCTGTTTGCATTGCTGCAGGGCGACCGTAATCTCCTGCTTCACGAATAGATTGTACAATTGGTACTTCGCCTAAAAACGGAACATCTAGATCTGCAGCCAGGTTTTTTGCACCTTCTTGTCCAAAAATATAGTATTTATTGTCAGGTAATTCTTCTGGTGTAAAGTACGCCATATTTTCGATAATTCCCAAAACAGGAACATTGATATTGTCCTGCATAAACATAGCCACTCCTTTTTTAGCATCGGCAAGAGCCACAGCTTGCGGCGTACTTACTACAACAGCACCAGTAATAGGTAATGATTGCATGATCGAAAGATGAATATCTCCTGTTCCCGGAGGTAAGTCAATCAACATAAAGTCTAATTCTCCCCAATCAGCATCAAAAATCATTTGGTTCAATGCTTTTGCAGCCATTGGACCTCTCCAGATAACGGCCTGACTTGGAGCAGTAAAGAAACCAATAGAAAGTATTTTAATATCATAACTTTCAACAGGTTTCATTTTTGATTTTCCGTCAACGTTTATCGAAATTGGTTTTTCGTTTTCAACATCAAACATAATTGGCATGGATGGTCCGTAAATATCGGCATCTAGAATTCCAACATTAAAACCCATTTTAGCAAGCGTTACAGCAAGATTTGCAGTAACAGTCGATTTTCCAACACCACCTTTACCAGAAGCAACGGCAATAATATTTTTGATTCCAGGAATCGCCTTTCCTTTTATTTCGTTAGGATTTTCCTTGGCTTCAACCTTAATGTTTACTTTTATTTTTGCTTCAGGAGATACCAATTCAAGAATTGTTTTTTTGATATCATCTTCGGCTCTTTTTTTAATGTGCATTGCTGGTGTGTGTAAAAGTAAATCTACCACAACTTCATCACCAAAAGTAATGACATTGGCAACAGCACCACTTTCAACCATATTTTTTCCTTCTCCGGCTATAGTGATTGTCTCTAGAGCTTTAAGAATTTCTTTTCTATCTAATTTCATTTTAATCTACTGTTTTCTATTGAAAGAAATCAATTTGTGCATTGTATTTATTTAAACTGATTTCAGACTACAAAGATAACAGATTATGTTCGGATTCAAACCCTTTTAAATTGTATTTATTGATATAGAGATTAGTCAAAATGATTCTGATGGTTTGTATTTGCTTTCTTACAAGAGAATTAAAATGAAAATTTCACTTAAACTCGTGTATTAAAAATGTTTTTTTAAAGGAATAACAAAATTTTTTAAGTTGAATTTTAAAAAATTGAAGACCAAAATGTCAATAATCTTAGCTATATTTGAGTGCCCAAATTTACGATTGCCATTGTTTGAAAAGTATGTGAAAGCTTGTTTTTGGATAAATTATGGGGTTTCGGTATTTTTTGAATAGAATTTCTTTTCTAATTTAAATCTAAAAATATGCAAAACTTTACTTCTGTACCTGTAATTATTGTAGTTAGTTTTTTGATGTCTTTTTTTCAATCTACGGCCAGAGAGACCCTGATAAAAGACACAAGGTCCGAATTTGAAAATGTTCCTGCATTTACCAAATATACTTCAAAAGCGACTGTTGACGCTGAATCAATTAATCAGTTTTATAAAAAATATCCCAAACTCAAAAAATACCAAAGTGATGTTCAGGATCTTTATAAAAAGAAAGAATACAAATTGCTTTGGTACGACGATAAAAGTGTTAGCGAATTTGGAGCATTATTATATCATAAAGTTCGCCTGCTAAACGATCAGGGTATCAAGGCAACTATGCCGTATATGGATTTGGTAGATGATGTTTTTAATGAAAATGTGACAGAAGATTTACCTCAGATAGACACAGAACTTTTGTTATCTAATATGTATGTGTTTTATGCCAGTAATGTTTATTCTGGTGTTGATCCCGCAACTTTAAAAAAAATTGGATGGTTTTTACCTGCCAAAAGTATTTCGTATTCAAAAATATTAGACTCTCTTATGGTTGATCCTGGCCGTTTAAATAAGGATGAAAATCTTTTATTCGGACAATATTATAAACTTAAGGCAATGTTGAAAAAATACAAAGCGATCGAGAAAAATAATCAATGGAAAAAGATTGATATTGACGTTGCCAATTATAAAGATTTAAAGCCTTTTGATAGTGGAGTTGCTGTAAAACAAATCAGGGAACGTTTGTTTGTCGTGGGAGATTTGCCGCAAGATTCTAAAAGAGATGTGTATGACGAAGAGATGATGGCGGGTATTTTAAAATATAAAAAAAGATACGGACTTAAACTTAATTATACCCTTACAATAGACCACATCAACCAAATGAATGAGCCTGTTGGGAATAGTATAAAAACAATAATGCTCAACATGGAACGTTGCCGATGGATACCGGCACAATTGGCACAGGCAAGCGAATATGTTATGGTCAATATTCCGTCGTTTAAACTGGTGTATGTTAAAAATGGCCAATACGAATTGGTGTCGGATGTTTTTGTTGGAACCAGAATGACCGAAACTGTAATTTTTAGTGGTAATATAGACAGGATTGTGTTTAGCCCCTATTGGTATGTTCCGCAGAGTATCATTAAAAACGAATTAAAATCAAAAATAGCAGAAGACAAAAACTATCTCGCCGATCATAATATGGAGTGGAACGGAGGAAATGTGAGACAAAAACCGGGACCTAAAAATTCTTTGGGATTGGTAAAATTTATGTTTCCAAATCCTAATGATATTTACTTGCACGATACGCCGGCCAAAAGTTTGTTTGAATTCGAGAAACGTATTTTTAGCCATGGCTGTATTAATGTAAAAGAAGCGAAAGGTCTGGCACTTGCTATTTTAAAAAACAATCCGGATTGGCCTGTTGATAAAATAGATCAGGCAATGAGCGGCGAAAAAGAAACCACTTGTATGCTCAAAAACAAAATCCCTATTTACATAGGTTATTTTACAGCCTGGGTAAGTGAGGAAGGGGAAATTGGTTTTTATCCCGATGTATATGACAGAGATCCGCAATTAGATAAACTATTATATTCAGACACTCTAGTTTCAAAATAAGAAGAAACCCGCCAAACTTTAATAATTTGGCGGGTTTCTTAAAAAAAAATGGTCTACAAGCTTATTCGTATTTTAAATATTTCAGGATATCTATTTTGGTTACCTGATAGGCTTTGGTTAAAACAATAATCAAAGTTAATACCAGTAAAGAAATCAAAGCAATACTAAACGGAACAAATGAAATATTGATTCTAAAGGCAAAATCTTCGAGCCATTTTTGAAGTAAAATGTAAGCAGGTATAATACCAATTACAAATCCCATCAAACAAAAACCAATATATTGTTTTGAAAGTTCTTTTAGCAAAGCATCAGTTTCTGCGCCCAGTGTTTTTCTAATCGCAATTTCTTTAAGTCTTCTTTCCATCGAGAAAGAAGCCAGAGCAAATAATCCAAAAACGGCAATAATAATTACTACAAGATTTAGAATAAAAAACAAATCCTTTTGTTTTACTTGTTCCTGATATGTTTTTGCAAATCCTTTGTTTACAAACTCATAGAAAAAAGGATAGTCCGGATTTACATTTTTCTCCCAGTACTTTTTTAATTTCTCCAGTGTTTCGGGTAAATTGTTGGGCGAGACTTTTACAAAAACATTACTAAAGTTATTCCATTTTAAAGTTTTAAGATTAATGAAAACCATAGGAGGTACTTTATCTTTTAAGCCAGTAATATGAAAATCTTTTACCACGCCCACAACTTTAAATTTCATGTTTCCTTTGTCATTTCCCCAGCCCGAAGATATTATGGTATTTATTGGATTTTTAAGTTTTAGCTTTTTAACAAGAGTTTCATTTATCAGCCAATTATCAATAGTATCCGAGGCAAATTGTGGAGAAAGATCACGTCCCTCAACAATTTTAATTTTCATCATCTCCAGAAAACCAAAATCCATTTCGACATTTCGGGGCTGAACAAAAATACTATTATGAGTTAATCCTGAACTCGAGCTCGTGCTATTGCCAAATGTACCGGCAAAAGTAGAAACATCCTGAACACCTGAATACTTTTTAATTTCCTGTTTTAGTAACATATATTTAGCAGCTTTTTGTTTGCTATCATTATAGTTAAACGGAATTCTAATGACCTGATCACCGCTAAAACCAAGCTCCTTGTTGGTCATATAATCAACCTGTGAGTTTACAATTAGCGCCCCGATGATAAAAAATGCTGCTATACCAAACTGAAAAATAAGCATCGAATTTCGAATCCAGATACCGCTTTTGCTTCTGGAGAAATTTCCTTTTAAAACCTTTAAAGTTTCAAAATTTGAGATATAAACGGCAGGGAATATACCTGCAAGAATGATTACTAATCCAAAAATCAAAACGAGCTGCAGATAAAATTCACCACCATTCATAGTCAAAGTTTTCTTTAAAAAGGTATTGTAGTGCGGCAGTGAGAGCTCGACTATTGCTAAAGCAAACAGAATGGCAAGAATAACAATTATAGCAGTCTCAAATATAAACTGGGCGATAATTTGTTTTTTTGATGCCCCGACAATTTTACGAACACCAACTTCTTTTGCACGTTTTATTGCTGAAGCAGTGGCAAGATTAATGTAGTTTACTAATGATAAAACTAAAATTAAAACAGATAACCCGGCCATAATATAAAGAAGCTGTAAGTTTCCTTTTCCTTCCGGAGTAGATGTTCCGGAAGATTTGGTGCCATAAAGGCGCAGGTTTTTCAGCTGGTCCAGAATGATTTTGATTTCGCCATTTTCTTTGATATACTGTTCAACCGTCTGACCGCTTTCTTTAGCGTCTTTTAAAGTTCTGTTGACGTAATTTACATTATGCATCTTTTTTAAAACCAGGGCAGGATCTACACCTTTTTTGATTTTAACCATCAATCCATAATTAAAATTCCCCCATTGATTAAGATCGTAATCACGAACAGCTCCTCCAAAAACATAGTTAGGTTCAATAGAAGAGGGTTTTATAATACGATAAACGGCTTTTACAGTATAAGATTCATTTTCATAAGTAATAGACTTGCCAATAGGATCTTCATTGTTAAAAAGTAACGTTGCCTGCTCTTCTGAAATGGCGACACTGTTTTTCTCTTTTAAGATGTCTTTTTTAGAACCCTTGATTATTGGAAAAGGGAAAAAATCAAAAAAGTTATTATCAGATACGGTTATTTTTTTATCTATTAATTTCTTGTTTTTATATTTTATTACAGATTCATAGTACCAATTATATAAAAAGCAAATTTGCTCAATTTCAGGAATTGTAGCTTTGCAGGTGTTTCCAAAAGGTATAGAACTTGTTGCCCAGGTATCGCCCGTTGCGCCAATTACATTGAGAACCTGATATACGTTTTCTTTTTCCGGATTCCATCGATCGTATGCGTGCTCATTATTCCAATATAAAATAGCGAAAATTACTCCGGCGATCCCAATGCTTAATCCCATGACATTCAAAAACGAAAACAGTTTGTTTTGCTTCAAATGATATATAAATATTTTAAACCAGTTAAAAATCATGATAGTTTTTTTATAGTTATTACAGTTGCTTTTTAATGTAGTCCAGCAGGTTTCTTGAACCTGCCGGATTTTTATATTGTTGCCAATATCTTGCAAACAAATCCCACCAGGATTAAGATTGCCGTTACAATAAATTTTATCATTTTAAAATTATTTAGCGTCCATAAAAACATCAACATTTCTCTGATTTAATTTTTCAGAAAATATAACACCATCTTTCATGTGAATCGTTCTTTGCGAAAATGAAGCATCATAATCAGAGTGTGTAACCATCAAAATAGTGGCGCCTTTAGCATGCAGATCCGTTAAAAGTTCCATTACTTCATTACCATTTTTACTATCCAGATTACCGGTTGGCTCATCGGCCAAAATGATTTTAGGATCGTTTACCAAAGCTCTGGCAACCGCAACCCTTTGTTGTTGTCCTCCGGAAAGTTGTTGCGGATAATGTTTTAATCGGTGTGAGATATTTAATTTCTCGGCAATCGCTTCGATTTTTTGCTTTCTTTCGGATGCTTTTACGTTGTTATAAAGCAAAGGCAATTCGATATTGTCATAAACCGAAAGTTCATCGATCAGGTTGAAGTTCTGGAAAATAAAACCAATATTTTCTTTACGAACAACAGCTCGTTCTTTCTCTTTTAGGCCCACCATTTCCTGATCTAACAATTTATAACTTCCGCCGGAAGCACTGTCTAAAAGACCAATGATATTAAGTAAAGTCGATTTTCCGCAACCAGAAGGTCCCATGATAGTTAGAAAATCCCCTTTTTTTATTTCTAAAGAAATACCGCTTAAAGCGGAAGTTTCTACTTCTTCTGTTCTAAAAACTTTGGTTAAATTTTGAATTGTTATCATAGTTTTGATTTTAGTTGTTATTGATTATTTTTTGATTGATGATTGAAACTTTTTAATTATTAATTGTGAATTATTAATTGTAAACTGCGACTGCGACTGAAAACTGCGACTGAAAACCTTTACTGAGTACTAATCGACAACTCTTCGATGTCTTTATAATCAGAATAAGATGAAGTAACCACAGATTCGCCTTCTTTTAAACCTTCCAGAATTTCATAATACGAAGGGTTTTCTCTGCCTAATTTTATATTTCTTCTTACTGCTTTATTGCCTTTTACGACAAAAATCCATTTTCCACCTGTATCCTGATTAAAACTTCCTTTTTGAAGTACAAGAGTTGTGTTTTTCTCGGATAAAATTAATTTCACACCAAAACTAAGTCCGTCTTGTAATGTAATATCTTCTTTAGAGGTAAAAGCCAGTTCTACTATAAAATGTCCGCCTTTTACTTCCGGGATTACTTTGGTTACTAAAACTTCGAGGTTTTTTCCTTTAAATTCTACCTGTCCTTTCAATCCTTCGCGTATTTTTTCAAGATAAAATTCATCTACATCAGCAGTAAGTTTATAACCTTGTTTAGAATCTATTTTTCCGATGCTTTCTCCGGCCTGAAATGTTTTTCCTAAAACAGGCTGAAACGAAGTTAAGCGGCCGGATTCAGGAGCTGTAATCAGGAAATTCTTTTTATTGTTTCTTAAAATGTCCAGACTTTTTTCCATAGTCTGAATCGAATGATTGATTTGAGAAATCTGAATTTTATTGGTTTGTTTTTCTTTTTGAATACTTTGCTGAATCGTTCTTTTGCGCTCTTCCTGAAAACGTAAACTTTCCTTAAACGTATTCCAGTCATTTTTCGAAATCACCTCTTTTTCATACAATCGGGCATTCATATCATACAATCTTTTGGCATCATTATAATCGTGTTCGATTAAAACCAAATCTTTGTTTAAGTTTAATTCCTGATTTCTTATGTTTAGTTTTCCGGTATTCAAGTTGTTGATTTGCTCAATAATTGCCGTTTCCTGAGTCAGGTAATTCAATTCGGTATTAGGATTGTACAAACGCGCCAGCGATTGGCCTTTTGTAACCATGGCACCGTTTTCTACAAAAATCTCTTTTACAGATCCTCCTTCGGTAACATTCACAAGCATCACGTTCAAAGGTTCTACTTTGGCCTGAAAAACAACAAAATCTTCAAAAAAGGCTTTTTCAACTTTCTGGATACTTAGTTCTTCTGCTTTTACATTTAAACTTCTTTTAGTGTTAAACGAAAAAAAGACGATTGTTGCCAAAACTAAAAAAACTCCAATTGCTATTGTGAGATATCTAAATTTTCTATTTTTACGAGGAATTATTTTGTCCATTTCTTTAATAATTTACTGATTACCAATAGGTAAATACTGTGCCATAAAATTTATTATTTGTAAAGTATTGATTTTAAAGAGGCTTTAGAAATCATTCAAAAAACCAACTGTTCGATAATGAACAGTTGACCGTTCATTATCGAACAAAAAAAGACATCATGCGAAAGAAACAAGCTCAAATATTAATCGTTGACGACCAGGAAGAAATTCTTTTTTCGGCAAAAATGATTCTCAAAAAGCATTTTGAAACCATTTTTACAGAAAATAGTCCCAAAAAAATCATTTCTATTTTAAGCGAAAATGAAATAAATGTAGTTTTATTAGATATGAATTACCGAATTGGTTTTGAAGACGGGCGCGAAGGTATTCATTGGCTCAAAGAAATAAAAACACTTTCGCCACAAACTGTCGTGATTTTAATGACGGCTTTTGGTAAAATTGATACCGCTGTTGAAGGAATAAAAATTGGTGCTTTTGATTATGTTTTAAAACCGTGGAATAACGAAAAATTACTCGAAACAATAGATAAGGCTGTCGCCGAAAGTAGAAAAAACAGCAAAAAAGTGGTAGAAGAAAAACCGGCAAAAAACTATTTTGTTGGTAATTCTCTTAAAATTAAACAAGCTTATTCTATTGCCGAAAGAGTCGCCAGAACAGATGCTAATGTTTTGATTTTGGGCGAAAACGGAACCGGTAAATATGTTTTTGCAGAATTTATTCATCTCAATTCAGAGCGTAAAGCACAGCCATTTGTGCATGTTGATTTAGGATCTTTGAGCGATAATTTATTTGAAAGTGAACTTTTTGGTTATGCAAAAGGCGCTTTTACAGATGCCAAAACAGATACTGCAGGTAGATTTGAAATAGCTTCTGACGGCACAATTTTTCTGGATGAAATTGGGAATATTCCGCTGCATTTACAATCGAAACTATTGCATGTTTTGCAAACCAAAACCGTTACCCGTTTAGGAGAAAGTAAGGCAAGACCTTTGAATGTTCGGGTTATTGCAGCTACAAATAGTGATATAAAAGCTGAGGTAAAAAATAAAACATTCCGCGAAGATTTACTATATCGCATCAATACAATGGAAATTCATTTGCCTTCGTTACGCGAACGAAAAGATGATATCGTTCCGATGGCACATTTTATCCTGGATAAGATTGCCGAAAAATACAATCAGGAAAACTGGCATTTTGATGATAATGTAGCGCCATATCTTGAGAAATATCCATGGAAAGGAAACATTCGTGAATTGGAAAATAAAATAGAGCGTGCTTTGATTTTGGCCGATAACAATACCATTTCTGTAACGAATCTGGATATTTTAGATTTCGAGGAAATTCAGGAAAATGACGAGAATCCTTTATCTGAAATGGAAAAAAGTGCGATCGAAAAAACACTCTTCAAATACAACGGAAACATCAGTAAAACAGCCGAAGAATTAGGTTTGTCAAGGGCAGCCTTGTATAGAAGAATCGAGAAATACGATTTAAAGAACTCTTAAAACGAAAAATAGTTTTGCCATAGATTAAAGGATTAAAGTGATTCTTAAAATTGATCTCTCGCAGATTTTGCAGATCTCGCAGATAAAATTTACTGTAATTAATCTGCTATATCTGCAAAATCTGCGAGAGTAAAAAAATCATTTCTAATCTTTTAATCTGTGGCAATAAAAAAAACAATAATGAAAAACTGGAAATTCTATAATGCTTTGTTTATAAGGGTTCTCTTTATTATGATGCCCTTTTTCTTTTGTGTTTTTCTGATTTATAAAACGCTTTACTACAATGCAATTTTGGTAGGTTTTTTTATATTTTTACTGTTGTGCGAGATGTATTTTTATATCAAAAATCACTCTTTATTTTATGATAAAATATTGCTCTCCATTTTGCAGAAAGATTTTTCGACCAATTTTCCGCAAGAGAAAAAAGAACAGAAATTTAGCAACTTATATCTTTTATACAATACTTTAAAATACCAACAACAAGAACAGACTTCGAAAGAAATGGTTTACCAGTCGATATTGAATAATATAGACACAGCCACTTTGATTCTCGAAAAAGAAAACGAAGACTGGAGTATTTTTTTAATGAATGATTGCTTTTCCGGTTTGTTTAAAGTACCCAAAGTGAGTCATTGGAAATATCTTAAAAATTATTTGCCATCACTTTGTAATGAGATTGAAAAAACAGCATTTACAGAGTTGAAATCGGCAATTTCGATTAAAATAGAAGAACAGGATGTACAGACATTTGTATTGCAGACATCCTCTACAAAGACTTATGAAAAAGAATATTTCATTATTTTGTTAGACAGTATTCAGCGCGTTATTGAGAAAAAAGAAAAAGAAGCCTGGATTAATTTAATGAAAATTATTTCGCATGAATTGATGAATTCCTTAACCCCAATTCGTGCGCTTTCGCAGAATTTACTTCAGATTGTCGATCAGGAAAAACTCGAAGAAGATGATTTCGACGATATCAAAAGCAGTATTTCGACCATTATCAATCGAAGTGATCATTTGCAGGTATTTGTAGAAAATTACCGAAAGCTGGCCATGCTCCCAACTCCAACAAAACAAATGACGCCAATAAATTTACTTTTAGAGGATTGTATGCGCATCATGAGTCCAATTTTGAAAGCGGAAAATATAGAAATGGTAAACGAAATCAGTAGTCCAAGATCTATTTTGATTGATAAAAATCAGATCGAACAAGTGATTATTAATCTAATAACAAACAGTGTTTATGCCCTAAAGGAAAAGACAGAAAAGAAAATGTTCTTGTCCAGTTATACCGAAAATAATCGCTTTTTTATTGCTATTTCAGACAACGGAAAAGGCATCGATGCCGAGATTAGAGAAAAAGTCTTTCTCCCGTTTTTTACCACTAGAAAAGATGGCGCCGGAATTGGTCTTACACTTTCTAAAAACATCATCGAAGCACACGGCGGTTACTTGAGCTACCAAACCGACGAAGATAAAACCAGCTTTGTGATTTGCTTGATTTGATTTTTTTGAACCGTATAATGATATAGGTTGATATTAAAGTTTTACTTTACATTATCATTTAATCCCGCAGCGTCGCAAAGGTTCTTGTTTTTTAAGTTTTTCTTTGCTCATTTTTTGTCATCCCGAGGAACGAGGGATCTCCATTAGCAGCTCGACAACGATTGAAAACCATGCTTACGGAGTTTCTTGCGGAGATCCCTCGTTCCTCGGGATGACAAACTCGACGAAAATATTTTTATGAAAACGGGATTAGCTCCTGAAAAAAAGATTTGATTTTTATCACAGAAATCGGGATTACAAGATTGCGGTTAGAATTCAACTTCAGGCGTCCAAAAGTGCTTTTCTAAATCTATAATTTGATTGTTTTCTACAACAATACCTTCGCTTTCCAGTAATTGCTGCATTAAATTAGTTCCGTCAAAATGATGTTTTCCGGTTAAAAGACCTTTTCGGTTTACCACTCTGTGTGCGGGAACATCTTCCATATTATGGCATGCATTCATTGCCCAGCCTACCATTCGCGCAGAACGTGCGGTTCCTAAAGCTTTCGCAATTGCACCATAAGAAGTTACTTTCCCGTACGGAATTTGTCTGGCGATCGCATAAACCCTTTCAAAAAAATTATCTTCAGCCATACGTTTAAGTTATTTTTACCATTAAGATATTAAGGTTCATGAAGTCAAAGCTTAATTTTTATTGAAAAATAATTAAGAAAGTGAAGTTTTGCAAAGTAGTGCTTATTTTTCTTAATTACTTAATGGTTCAATTTTATAAACCTAAATTTTTAATCTTTAAAAATACTTTCACCCAAAATAGTAATTCAGGATATTAAAAAGAGTTGCAACGGCAATTAAACCCGTAATGCTTCCTATAATAGTATTCATGTTGCGCATCAGGTAATCGGTTTTCTTTTCGATCCTGCCAAAGAAACCAATATAGCTGTACAAAGCCGCAAACGAACCTAAAACAGATCCGAATACAAAAGTAAAAATAATGTTGTTTTCGAAGGCAAAAAGGTGGTAAGAAGCAAGTGTAACACTCACGACAACATAATACGGAATAGGGAAGAAGTTCAAACCAGACAAAAGCATTCCTAAAAAGAAACGGCTTTTTTTGCTGCTCTTTTTAATCTTCGATTTCTTGGCTTTGGGTTCTTTTGCGATAAACAAAAAGTAAATCGTGAGAATAGAAAAAATAGCAAATCCAACCTCACGCAACAACGTTACCACATCAGGGCGATTGTCGATTACCTGAGCAAATAAAACGGCTAAAGAAACCTGAAAAAAGATTACTAAAACCGCTCCGGCAACAAACCATAAGGCGTTCTTTTTCCCCTCTTTCATGTTCACTTTGGCTGCCGTCATATTGATTAGTCCTGGCGGAATAATTCCAATGAAAGCGGCAATAAAACCTGAAAGTAATGGGGTAAGTAATGCCATTCAGTTATTTAATGGGTTGGAAAAACGTTCACAAAATTAAATTAGTCTTTAATTTTAAAGCGAATATACGTAATTGCCTTGTTAATTTCTAAATATTGTTTCTCGTAAAAAGTCTGAAAAGCAGTAACTTCCTCAGGACTTCCTTCGTTTGTATATACGTTATGGTTCGCGTATAAAACCTCATGTCCTTCACCGTGAAGCAATCCAAGAGTATAACCGTGCATAAATTCGCTATCGGTTTTAAGGTTTACAACACCGTCTTTTTTAAGGATTTTTTTATACAATTTCAAAAACTCAGAGTTGGTCATTCTGTGTTTTGTTCTTTTGTATTTAATTTGCGGATCCGGAAACGTAATCCAGATTTCATCCACTTCATTCTCATTAAAAATATGGTCGATCAATTCGATTTGAGTACGAATAAAAGCCACATTATGAAGTCCTGTTTCTACGGCAGTTTTAGCACCTCTCCAGAAACGAGCCCCTTTAATATCGATTCCGATAAAATTTTTGTCAGGATATCTTTCTGCTAATCCAACAGAATATTCTCCTTTTCCACATCCTAATTCTAAAACTAAAGGATTATCATTTTTAAAGAAATCAGAGTTCCATTTTCCTTTTAAAGGCATCAAATCGCCTACAACTTCTTCTCTGGTTGGTTGAAAAACGTTTTGAAATGTTTCGTTTTCTCTGAATCTTTTTAGTTTATTTTTACTTCCCACTTTTACAAAAATTTTCAGCAAAATTAAGGAATATAAACGAATGAAAATAGTTTGAATTCGGTTTTAAAATTTTTAGCCACGAATTCACGAATTTTAATTATCTGTTGTCGTCAATACAAGCAGAAGAAATTCGTGAATTCGTGGCTAATTTAATGCAAAGAATATTTTTTCTTAACCGTAATGCGGTTCTGTAATTGCTTTTGATTTTGGATCTAAAGTTTCATCGTGTTGCGATAAATCAAGACCAATATGTTCGTTTTCTTCAGAAACACGTAACGGAATAATAAAGTTCGTTACTTTAAACAAGAAATAAGCTCCGAAGAAAGTAAAGATCGAAACCAAAACCAATGCCATCATGTGGTGGCCAAAAACGTTCCATCCGCCATGTAATAAACTTGCATCTTCGCCGTGCGCAAAAATGGCGGTTAAAATCATTCCCATGATTCCACCAACACCATGACAGGCAAAAACGTCAAGTGTATCATCAAATCTTTTTGAGAAACGGCAATTTACGACTGAGTTAGAAACCAAAGCGGTGATGAAACCAAAGAACATACTTTCAGGAACTGATACAAAACCTGCTGCAGGAGTAATGGCAACTAAACCTACAACAGCTCCGATACAGGCACCAAGTGCAGAAACTTTTCTTCCGTTCATTCGATCAAAGAAAACCCAGGTTAACATTGCGGCGGCAGATGAAGTTGTTGTGGTAGCAAAAGCCATTGCAGCAGTTCCGTTAGCCGCAAGAGCAGAACCAGCGTTGAACCCAAACCATCCAAACCATAACATTCCCGTTCCTAATAATACAAACGGAATATTGGTGGGTATATGATCGCTATTTTTTCTTTTTCCTAAAACCAGAACCCCTGCCAAAGCAGCAAATCCTGAACTCATATGTACTACAGTTCCTCCGGCGAAATCTTTTACGCCAAAATAACTTCCTAAAACACCTGTTGGATACCAAACCGAGTGGCACAAAGGCGCATAAATAAATATGGTAAACAAACTAATGAAGAGTAAATACGATATAAAACGAACACGTTCTGCAAATGAACCCGTAATAATTGCCGGAGCAATAATGGCAAATTTCATTTGGAACAAAGCAAATAACATAAACGGAATCGTATTGGCCAATTGTTTATGAGGTAAAACACCCACATAATCCATAAAAGCAAAAGTAGTTGGATTCCCGAAAAAGCTATAAAAATGTTCTCCTGAACCAAAACCTACAGGATCACCAAAAGCTAGACTAAAACCTACTACAACCCATAAAAGGGTTACAACGCCCAAACAAATAAAGCTTTGCAGCATGGTCGAAATCACATTTTTGCGGCCTACCATTCCTCCGTAGAAAAAAGATAATCCGGGTGTCATGATCAAAACCAAACAGCAGGAAGTCAGCATCCAGGCAACATCGGCAGGAACAATATGATCTGTAGTGCCAAATTCAGACAGTACGTAATTGTTTTCAGTAACAGTGGGCCAAAATGCGCCCGTAATACAAACAATACTTATAATAATAAAGGAAATGATCCAGCGTCTTTCTATTTTCATTTTTCAAATACTTTATTTAACCCTATTTTTTTTGGGGTCAAAGTTAAAAAAAAATAAAGATTTTGATTTTCGGGGCTAATAAAATAGAGGTAGATCTTTTATTTTAGTCAATTTTGTAAAATTCAATCCGTTTTTTTGAGAGTATCTTATTTTGAACTTCTAATTTACGGATAAAATTGCCAATTGTATTATAATTAATTTGATAGACGGCGCTGTAAAGCACTAGAAAAGTTAGAATTATAAAAAGAAACTTCTAATTTGTTTATTTTTTCTGAAGCTTCGCAATCAGAACGTCTTCGATTGGCGCTTTTATCTTAGCAACCGCATCGACTTCATCATTAGGAATTGTCATTGATAAAACATAATGCTGAATTTTCCATTCTTTCCCCACTTTAACTAAAACGCCCGAACCGCGGCAAATTTTCATTTGTGTATTGAGCAATTCATCAAACCACGCAATTTTTCCTGATTTGTCAAAAAAGATATGACGTTCTAAGGCCGTAAAATTCCAAGTGGTGCCTTTATCGAAAAACGGTTTCGCCCAAACTTTAAAGTCTTTTTTAGTCCAGTTTTCGGTAGCATCAGTTCCAATAAAAATTCCGTCTTCGGCAATTAAATTAAAGTAGTCTTCAAATTTCACATCGGCCGCAGCCTTATGCCAGGTATCAATGGTTTGACTGACTTTGTCTTTCTCAGAAGTTTGTGCATTCGCAAAAGTGGCAACGAATAATAAAAGTAAAATTGATTTTTTCATGAGGTTTTATTTTGGATTTAAAGTTAGTAAAAAATTTTTCAGAGGTGCAAGGCTCAAAGGTGCAGAGTTTTTTAATCGCGCAAAGACGCAAAGGCGCAAAGTTTTTGGTTCACGCAGATTTAAAAAGATTTAAGATGATATACGCAAAGCATTTTAAATCTGCGTGAACCAAAATTTATTTGAATCTTTTTAATCTGTGACTTTAAAATAAAAACTTTGCGCCTTTTGCGCCTTTGCGCGAAATTTTCGGCATGAAGATTAAAATCCAAATAGAGAATCTTAAATTATCTTATATTACTTATATGGTGAAATCTTACTATATTTGAGAGCTCTAAAAATCTACATCATGAATCCAAAAATACTTATCACCTCAATATTTGTCACTTCTTTGGTTTTTACCTCTTGTAAAAAAGAACTGGAACCACAGGAAAACACACCAACATCTGAATTGGTAAAACTAGGATTAGCAAAAGACACCACGAAAACCCAATCGGTTGTTCAAAATCCGGCGACGAATCCTAATACCGTAATGGGCGCAACGCAAGGAATAAATCCCGCACACGGACAACCCGGACATCGTTGCGATATTGCAGTTGGCGCGCCTTTAAATTCGGCTCCAACGCAAGGACAAACCATTACGCAACAACCACAAACAGTACAAGTAAATTCAGGACAGCAAAATGTAGTAACCACAACAACCGTAGCACCTACGAAAGTAGCCAAAGGAATGAATCCCGCACACGGACAACCCGGGCACAGATGTGATATTCCTGTTGGATCACCTTTAAATTCTCCTGTAGCAAAACAACCCGCTGCCAATACAGCACAAAGCGGCACTACAACGCAAAACTTTACCGTTACGCCGCCAGCAAACAATGCAGTTCCGGCCTTATTAAGCACCGAAGAAGTAGCAACAGCAGACGGAATGAATCCAGCGCACGGAAAACCCGGACATCGCTGCGATATCGCCGTTGGAGCGCCATTGCCAAAATCATAAAATACGTCAATTATAACTTTGACTTGCTACCAATAAAAAAAGGCATTATCTGTATTTGAGATAATGCCTTTTTTAGATTTTGATGCTATATAAATTAGTGCGCTTTCATTTTTTCGAAAGTCGTAGTAAGTGATTTTTTTGCTTTGGCAAGAGCACCGCTAAAAGCTTTTTCAAGCGTATCGGCGTGATCTGTTACGGTTAGGGGTTGTAAATTAGCAATACGAACTTCGATCACACATTTTTTATCGTTTAGGCTGAATTTTTCTCCGTTTTCATCTCCAAAATGTACTTCGATACGGGTAATTTTTTCTTCAAAACGAGCTAAACCTTTTTCTAATTCTTCAGAAAAATAAGTTGCTAATCTTTCGTGTCCTTCGATGTTCTTGTCGGTATTGATTTGAATTTTCATATGGCTTTATATTTAATGATTGTTTCTCAAAGCTATCTTTTTTAGAATGAAAAGCCAAGTGAGTTAAGGAAACATTATGAAAAAATATTGGAAAATTTCAAGGTCATTTTTTTGTTAGACATGGCGATACTGGAATGTTAATATGGAACGCGGATTTAACGGATTCACTTCGTGAAAATGTGGATAAAAACAGATTTTTTTATTGTGTTTTTTTTCATGCTACGTGTAGTCGATATGTCAGGATGAGCGAAGTCGAAGTCTACGAGCCAATGCGCCAACTAAAAAGGTATCACCTTTTAAATTGATCAAAAAATCCTACTATTCACAATGGTTTATTTGGTATCTTCGCAGTCCTAAACTTTCAGATTATGAACTTGACTAAACTTTTGCCCGTGCGGTACGCTGGCGGTATTGGAAACAACTGCAACGCTCTGAAAGGCGTAGGACAGCTAACCCGTGCGGGTTTTATATTTCCTAAACTTTCAGATTATGAGTGTAAACACCCTTTCAAAAGAAACAGAATTGCGCTTAAACGAATTTTTTAACCAAGCGACTGACCCTAAAAGTTTCGCAAAAGCAATTCGAAAAGTAAATTATCTTCTTGCCATATCGCTAATGCGAGAATGCGAAACCCTGCAAATCGATACAAAATCAGTCGAAGATGGTTTTTATTGGCTCAATGAATTAGCCGAAATTTTAAATCCTTATTTGGATGCTGAATAATTAAAAATGAGAAAAGCCACTGTAAAAAGTGGCTTTTTTTATTTTCGTTCAGTTTGTCATTTCGAAGAATGAGAACACGAGCGATAGCGAACTGGCGAAGCAATCTTCACAAGTAACTCCGTAAAGTTTGTCCTTTTGATAGAGTAATAATTTGAACAGTATTGTCAGGCTGAGCGAAGTCGAAGACCCGTTGCAATTGTCAAACTTGTCTTTCTGCAATTGCGTTTTGAATTTCCAGAATACACGAATCTAAATTCTTTTTGATATCATTACTCCAGAAACGCAGAATCTTCCAGTTTTGAGATTCTAAATGCGCATTGACTTCTATATCACGTTGCATATTTCGTTCGATTTTTTTGATCCAGAATTCAGGATTGGTTTGAGGTTTTTTTCTGGTTTCCCAATCTTTTCCGTGAAAGAATTCTGAATCTACAAAAATGGCAATTTTTAGCTTTTTAAAAGTAAAATCGGGCTTGCCGAAAACTGTTTTGTTGTTTTTACGATATCTGTATCCTAAATTCCATAATGCTTTTGCCAAACTTAATTCGGCTTTTGTTGCAGTGCTTTTGATGGCACGCATGTTTTTGGAGCGTTGTTCTGGATTATGGACATCCAATTTAAACTATCCTTAGTAGATTATCATTATCATCATCATCATCATCTTCCTCCTCATCAATATATTCATTGTAAATTTCTATAAAATCAGGGCATGCAGGAATAATTTGATTATTATTAGCATCATCTAAAAATTGTTCAACATTTTCGTGAAAATAAAAATCATCATAATCTTTATGTTCGTTATTGTAGCCAATTGATATTTCTAAAATTGCTTTTGATAGTTTTGAAATATCAACCACAGATACTTCAAAAAGTACACTTGTGTGTTCTGCAACACCTACCGAATCATATTCAAACCCACCTGAAGCATCTTTTAATAATTGTCCACTATATGCAAGCATTGCATAATCGATAGCAATATCTTGATTTGTACTTGAATATAATTGAGTAGATTTTGGAACATAAATTTCAAAAGATTGTTTTTTTTGATCAAGAAGTAGATTAGCGATGTCTTCTTCAGTCATTTCCGTGATATTTTGTATTTCTATCATAATTTAAATTTAAAGTAAAGAATTATAAACTTCTTCAACATTAAAATCAGGTGAACCTTGACGAGAATAATAATTAGAGTATCTTGCAATTACATCTTTTAGAAAAGGAGTGGAGATAGTTGCAATTCGAGTTATTTTATTTTTTTCAATTAGCGAATTAACCCTCGTGAAGTTATAAGTTTTTTTATCTTGAAAATCTATAAAACCTGCATCAATAATATTTGTTTTTGGGATAAAATGAAAACGAGGAATTTTATTATTTATGTGTTCTTTTAATTTAGATTCTTTTCCTTTACTCATTGGTCTTTTATCAAATTCTGAATCAAGGCTTTCCCATTTTTTAATCATAACAAAAAGAATGTTTTCAATTTTTCCCTGACCGAAATCACATGCCGGATTTAATACGATATGTATATTCCCAAGAATTTTAACTATGTCACCTGTGAATAATTTTGGTTTTATTGGGGGTGTTATGTAAAATTCAGATGGCGTATAAAATTCAAAAGCTTCTAGATTCTCTTTCAGATCCAGATGTTCTTGAATATGCGATAAGGTGTATCTTAAAAGTGCTTTCTCTTTTTGTTCTGAATCTCTTGATTTGTCAGTTATCCAACTTTCCATAGAATTTGACAGATGATCCCAAAATATTTTATTTAAGTAACTTTCTATTCGTCCCGATTTGCCTAATATTTTCGTTATACCAGTATTATAAATATCAACTAATTGCTGAAGATGGTCATGTTCTTCACCTCTTGTTTTTATTTTAAATAAACTGCTCTCTTTTTTTAAATCTTCAGCGATATCCTGAGGTGTTCCTGTAATTACAAATACAGGAAATCTTAAATTTGATTTAATAGTTCTTATAACTTCATTTCCTGAAAAATCATCATCTGCTTTTTCATCAGAATCTAATTTTAAATCGACTATTGCCGCGTCAAAATATAGGTCTTTATTCCTTAAAATTGAAAATGCATCTTCTTTTGTGGATACTTGACTATGAATTATTTTAATATCACTCAATAAATTAAATGAAATAATATCTCTTTCATATGCAGTTATTAGTTCAGGATCGTCTTCTACAATAAGTAATTTTAATTCTGCCATTTTTTATCGATTTCTATTTGAAAATAAACTCCTTTTTCTGCTTTTCTTGCTTTTAATTTGCCATTTAATCTATCTGTTGCTTCACCTGCTATAGCCAAACCCAAACCAGTTCCATTGTGTTTTTTAGAATATCCCGGTTCAAATATTATTTCTGTTTCAATTTCATTATCTGTTAATCCAGGACCATTATCTGTGAAATCAATTGAAATCGAATCAATCGTTTCAGAAATGTTTATTTCAATTTTTTTATTTTTTATTTCTGATAAATTTAGCCAGTAAACACTATTTTCAATAAGATTTGTAATTGCTGTAAATAGATCTTCTGACCATCCATATATAGTGATTGATTTACTACAGTTTAACTTAAACTCTATATGGTAATCTTTCATTGTGCTTGCAAATATTTGATAGGAGTTTTCAATTGTTTCTAGAACAGTGAAATCGATTTTACTTCCCCTTTTTTGACCAGCTAATGGATTTATACGTTTAAACAAGTCAGAAATTAGCTTGCTATTTCTTCTAATTCCACTAGCGCTTTCATCTAAAAGATCTAAAAGATCTACTTCTTTTGTAATTTTATAATGCTTAATGTATCTTTCAATTACATTTGCTTCAGTATTGAAAAAATGAATTGGTTTTCTTCCTTCGTGAAGTATGAAACTAACTATTTTTCCTAAGGTTGCTTGACCTTGATAAATTGCTATAGTTTTTTGAATATCTTCTAAGAGTTCAGCTTTACTTTCTTCTTCCTCTTTTAAAATTGATTTAATTTGAGAGATATTCTCTTTTCCAACATTTAATTGTTCTAATTTAGTTTCTATATTTTTAGATAAATTAGAAAAGCTGAATAGATTTTGAACACTATCATTAATTGTATTCCTAATCTTTCTACTTTTTAAACTTCGTTCTCTGAAAATAAGTCTTCGTAATTCTAATTCTTTAAGTGCTTTTTGAGCTAATTCTTTTAGCCCAAAGTAAAATTCATTTTCTTTTAAACCATCTCGTGCGCTTTTTTCTTCCAGATTAGACAATTCTTCAGGTTCGATTGTTATAAAACCTATAATTTGATTGTTACTAATCTTTAGTGTAAAATTTTGTATTCGGTCTTTGTCCAAATCAAGCCAGTCAATACCACCATTACCATAAGGTCTAATTCTAAAAAGATTTTTATATATGTTTACACCATATGTTTCATTTAGCATTCGTTTTGCCTCATTCTTGCCTGCAAATTTTTTTGAGACAGGATCAATTAACCCCTTATTTATTAAATTATCTATTGCTTCAGGTTCTCTATCAAACACTCTAAAATCGACAATTAGCTTTCCACAGTATTTTCCGCTATTTTCAAGTTTATAATGTGTATTGATTTTTTCAGACTGTGTAACATCAGTTACATTATTTTCAAAAATTAAATCAGCAAATCCTTTTTCGTCAATTTCTCCACTTATTCTATAATCATATAAGTCAATAATTGGATACGTTTCAATATCAAAACTTATATCATTATAAGATTCTATTTGTGAATTAATAAAAGATAAATTAATACTAAATTTATCTTCTTCATAATCTTTGAATGGAGAAATAAGCTTCCTTAATTCGTTAATTAGTTCATCAATAGTTTTTTTGTCCCAAACGGAAATTTTTTCATCTTCATTTTCATCTTTTGCAACTATTTCAATATTAGTATAAGGCTTCTCTGTTGAGTTTGTCTTTTCGACTAATAATTCGACATTTTCAAGAAAATCATCTGCATCGAAAACTCTCCAATCAATTACTGTGGTGGTCTTCTCGCCAGATTCGTCAACTGTTGTCATAGACATTTCTTGTCCTAAAATTGCAGCAGCAAACCTTCCAATTCCTTTTCGTCCCTGGAAAGAACGTTTTTTTAGCGGGCTTTTTTTTCGTTTTAATTTGTCATTTGTTGCAGGAACAAGCCACTTGTTAATAACAGTATCGAAATTCATTCCATGGCCGTCATCAGTAATTTTAATTAATAAAGAATCTTCATTATCAATTTTTTTATACTCAAATATTATATTAACAAATGAAGCGTCAGCATCGTAAGAATTTTTGACTAATTCTACCAAAGCTGCATATGAATCACCAATTAAATCACTACCTATTGTATGAATTAATCTTGCTGCTGGCCTTATTTTATAGAAACCATTTGTGAATTTTTCTGACATAATAATTCTTTCATTTTTTTTGCAATTGCATTTGCCATTAGTGGAGGTACTGCATTACCAATTTGTTTAAATGCGGCAGAACGTGAACCTTCAAAATAAAAATCATCTGGAAAAGATTGTAATCTTGCTGCTTCTCGAATAGATATAGAACGACACTGTCTTATGTCCGGATGAATATAATAATGACCGTCTTTCGCAATGTGGGCTACAACAGTATGAGAAATTCCTAGTCCGTCAATTACTTTGTATCGATCTGTAAATGAAGTTTCGTTTTTATGTGTTTTTAATTCTTCTGGTAAATCAGGATAACGTAATCTTTCTTGTCCTTTATTCCATTTTTGAATGGCTGTTTTGTAAATGGCTAAATCTCTTGAGTTATGTGGTCTTGAAATATGTTGTGTAACAAAATCGACACCATTTCGTAATTCGAATTTCTCAAGATATTCGTTTTTTGTTTCTGTATATTTTGTTGTTTTAAATCCTTCTCCGGGTTTTAGTTTTGGTAAATCCTGAAAAGCATCATTTACTTTAAATTGCTGAATTATTTTTTCAAATTCCGGAAATCCAAAATCATTATCTTTTTTCCAGCCAACAATAATAATTCTTTTTCTAGCCTGCAAAACTCCAAAATCTGAAGCAATTAAAGTTTCATGATAAACTTCGTAACCAATTCTTCTAAAATAAGCTTTTAGATTTTTGAAATGTTCTCCTTTATTTGCCGTTAATAGTCCCGGAACATTTTCGAATACAAATGCTTTGGGCTTGAACTCTTTAAGAAATCTCCCGTATTGAATATATAGCTTGTTTCTTGGGTCTTTTTCAATTTTATCCTGGTGTCTTCTTAATAACGAATATGCCTGACAAGGAGGTCCGCCAATAATTAGATCAATCGTCTTTCCAGATTGTTTTATCTTTTCAAAAAGCCCAGCAATTGTATCATCATTAATTTCTACGTTTGAAACAGAATTAAGGATTTTACTTGGAATTTCTTTATAGAAAGCTTCCTGCGTAATTTCGTTTTTTATGTATTGGTAATATAAATCGAGATTGTTTTTTGATTTTAAATAATGATATGCTGCTCTGGTTTTAATTGTTAAGCACGCTTCAGGATTCATTTCGATATGAGAGACAGGATTAAATCCTGCTTTGATGAATCCTTCTGACATACCAGATGCTCCGGCAAATAAATCAATAAAATTGAGATTATTCTCCATAATTAAATAGTTCCTGAATGTTTATTTCAAGTGATTTTGCAAGTTTTTTCAATGATTATCAACGAAAGATTTCTCTCTACTATTTTAAAATATTCACCTCATTTGCAATATTAATAATTTTTTTCTTTCAAATTGTTTTAATGCACAATTCAAAACAAATATACTTTATTAAATAATTACATTTTATGGAAAACCGTAATACATTAAGTTTTTTATTTAGACAAGTATATCAATAAATAAAAAATTATAACAGAGTATATATACGTGTTTTTATGTTAAACAATAAAAATACTTTACTTCTCCTTCTTCCCCCATTTAATTTTCATTTTCCCATCATCGTCCAGAGCAATTAAATGCAGAACAATTCCGCGGTCGCGAACGGCGTCGCGTTCGGCTTTGGTGGCGAGTTTGATGTCGTTTTTGGAGTTTCGGAGCGGGATGGTGAGGGCGAGATTGGTGCCTCGGCCAAAGGAATAAATACCTTCGGCATCGAGGTTTAAGACGCTGGAACTAATGGTGAAATTATTGACATCGATTTGTTCTCCGCGCAATTTTAGAGTACCGGATAAATCGCTAAACGTAATATTCTCGACATCGCGGAACGGAAAAGCAAACTTGCCAATTTTTACGATAGGGTCGAAGTTGACCAAAGCGCCCTGATTGACGTTGAAAGTCAGATTACCGTGCATAGAATTGGTGATCAATTCGCCGTTGCTGTTGATAAATCCGGTAACATTGGCCTTGCTGCTGAGTTTTCCTTTGATGTTATTGGGACTAAAAGATTTCACTCCGAAGTTATTAAACGAACGTAAAAAATTCGCAATATCAACACGATTTACCTGTGCGTTGGAGCTAAAAGCAAAGTTTTTTCCGCTCGGTTGTACTTCGCTGTTGAACGTAATACTTCCGCCTGAAGTTTGCAGCGAACCGTTTTTAATCACCAATTTCGAATCGATCATTTGTACGGTTGCGGTTGTGTTGGTTGCGGTTAGTTTGTTGTAACTTATTTTATCGGCTTTGATGTCGATTACTACAGCACATTTGTCGATTGCGGTTCGTATCTGGTTCGAAATCGTAGTTCTTTTATGGGTTTTCGCCGTAGCTTTTGTTTTTTGCGAAGTGGCTAAAACGCCCAGAAATTGTTTCAGATCAATATATGGAGAATAGATTTTCCAGTTTACAATCATTTTTTCGGGCGCGTCGTAATAAAGGTTCAGGAAATTGTCGATTTTACCTTCGATTAAAATGGTGTTTTTAAGATGTTTGTATGTAATTTGTTTGATAAGCAATGCTTTCTCGGTAAAATCAAGATGAATATTGGTTTTTACGGCATGAACATTTTTTGGAATATAATGAAATGACGCATCATCGACATCTATTTTGCCAATAAAACGTGGTTTTGTAATGTACAAATCGACGATGTCAAACTGAAATTTCAGATTGGCTTTTGCGTGTCCGGCACTGAACTGAATCCATTTGTCGTTACTGATTTGGTTGAGTCTTTCTACATCAAAATCAGAACTTACGTTTCCGGTTGCCAATGGTTTTTCGAGATTGTTAATCGCCAATTGCGGAATCGTAAGCGGAATATTCTCGTATTCGCCCACAAATCTGGTCAGAATAATAGCCGAATTGGCATCGTTGTAACCGTCTTTTGGTTTAAAATTATTGGTAAAAATCCCTTTAAAGTTGCATTTTTTAATTAATCCGTCAGGAATACTCAATTCGTTGTCTTTTATAATGGCCTGAACGACAATTCTTGGATCTCCTTCGGCATTAAAATCGCCTTTTATGTCGCAATTTACGTCGATGGGTTGACTCAGATTAAAGCGATTTAACTTAGAACTAATATTTCCCGACAATAAATTCGATGCATTTTGCCATAAAATAGAAGTTCCAATATTGATTCCGAAAAGGGCATTTCCTTTGGCAAGATTAAAAAATGCGGTAATATCAAAAGAATCTGTTCCTATTTTTAGACCTCGGGTTAAGACATCAATTCGTTCTTTTTCGGCAGAATAAGCAACGTTAAAAGTTCCTTTGAGTTCTTTTTCTTTGGCAAAACTTCCGTGTACGGTATTAAAGGCTAAACTCTTTATTTTAGTATCCAGAAATACATCGGTTTGCCAATTGTCGCCATCAAAATCTACTTTTGTTTTTAAACTGGCAACATCAAAATCAAACAATTTATGCCCAAGTCTATTGTCGAGAATAAAATGAACATCGTTGAGGTCGATTTGGTCAATGGTAGTTTCACGATCTGATTTATTTTCGGGCGATTTTTTCTTTTTGGGTTTAAAGATATCGGCATTCGAATAGCCGTCTTCGGCCTTATAAACATAAATATCCGCGTCGTTAATGAGGATTTTATGAATGTTGATTTCGTTTTGCAGTAAACTCCAAACGTTTAAGCGTGCCTCTATTTCGTTAGCTTTTAGTAAAGTATGTTTGTGCGTTGCCCATTGATTGTCTTTGAGTTCGACATCTTTTAAGGCCAGAGTAAAATTGGGAAAACCAGTTAAAAATTTATAATGAAAATCGCCAATATGAAATTTTCCGTTGATGTTTTCATTGATTTTGGTATTGATCTTGGCAATGATTTCGGTTTTATTTTGATTAAAATAAATTGACAATCCACCAC
>Ga0247812_10000455_pt1 | contig 26802 bp, 23 predicted proteins | sample UWRJL149409B1_FD_178011 | JGI IMG/M metagenome (GOLD analysis project Ga0247812, IMG submission 178011) | Plant litter microbial communities from Arlington Agricultural Research Station in Wisconsin, United States - UWRJ-L149-409B-1 | ecosystem: Environmental > Terrestrial > Plant litter >...
GAGACCAACGTCCCGGGCATCTTCGCGGTGGGCGACATCAACACTTATCCGGGCAAGAAAAAGCTGATCCTGTCGGGCTTCCACGAAGCCGCGCTGGCCGCCTTCGGCGCCGCGCCGTACATTTTCCCGGACAAGAAGATCCACATGCAGTACACCACCACCTCGCCGAAGCTGCACAAGGTGCTGGGCGTGGAGACGCCGGTCTTCGATTAAACAACAGCAAGAGCTTGTCCTACACAAAAGCAGCGGAAACGCTGCTTTTTTTATGTTTCCGGCAGTATTATGATGGGGTTAAGCGTTTATTGTGGATAGTACGTACGCTTGCCCCGAGGTACTTTGAAATGCTTTACGTCACAAACCATTGATCTATAATTTGGCATATGATGTGAGGTATTGGTGCACCGCACCACGCTTTTTGACCCAGGATGCCCTATGCTCTACCAACTGCACGAAATGCAACGCTCGCTTCTGACGCCCCTGATGCAATGGGCCGACGCGTCGTCCAAACTGTTCACCAATCCGGTCTCGCCGCTGGCCCACACGCCGTTCTCGCAACGGATCGCCGCCGGCTACGAGCTGATGTACCGATTGGGCAAGGATTACGAAAAACCGGCGTTTGAAATCGACAGCACGCTGGTCAAGGGCGAGACCGTCGGCATCATCGAACAGGTGGTCGTCAACAAGCCGTTCTGCCGCCTGATCCACTTCAAGAAGGACCTGGACGACAAGAAGATCAAGGCGCTCAAGCAGCCGACCGTGCTGCTGGTCGCGCCGCTGTCCGGCCACCACTCGACGCTGCTGCGCGACACCGTGCGCGGCCTGCTGGTCGACCACGACGTCTTCATCACCGACTGGACCGACGCGCGCATGGTGCCGCTGTCGGAAGGCGCCTTCCACCTCGACGACTACATCTACTACGTGCAGGACTTCATCCGCCTGCTCGGCCCGGACGTGCACGTGATCTCGGTGTGCCAGCCGACCGTGCCGGTGCTGGCCGCGATCGCGCTGATGGCGAGCGAAAAAGATCCGAAGCTGCCGAAGACCATGACCATGATGGGCGGTCCGATCGACCCGCGCCGCTCGCCGACGCAGGTCAACAACCTGGCCACCGAAAAGAAATTCTCGTGGTTCGAGAACACCGTGATCTACGCGGTGCCGCCGAACTATCCGGGCTTCGGCCGCAAGGTCTATCCGGGCTTCCTGCAGCACGCCGGCTTCATCGCCATGAACCCGGGCCGCCACGCGCAGAGCCACCGCGAGTTCTACATGCACCTGGTCGAAGGCGACGACGAGCCGGCGGAAAGCCACCGCAAGTTCTACGACGAATACAACGCCGTGCTGGACATGCCGGCCGAGTACTACCTCGACACCATCAAGACCGTGTTCCAGGACTTCGCGCTGCCGAAGGGCGAATGGATCGTCGGCGGCAAGCTGGTGCGTCCGCAAGACATCACCACGGTGGCGCTGTTCACCGTCGAGGGCGAGCTGGACGACATCTCCGGCGCCGGCCAGACGCAGGCCGCGCACGACCTGTGCAGCGGCATTCCGGCCGACATGCAGCAGGACTACGTGGCGCCGGGCGCCGGCCACTACGGCATCTTCTCCGGCCGCCGCTGGCGCGAGATGGTGTGCCCGAAGATCACCGACTTCATCAAGAAACACGGCTAAACACGGCGGGGTCAAGTCTGACATTCGGACACGAGCTCAGCCGATTATGGCTTGAGCTCGTGTACGAATGTCAGACTTGACCCCTGCTTTTATTGGATAATGGCGTTTTGCCGCATTCCATCACGCCGTGACCAAATCCCTCGCCGACCGCATCGAAGACGTCCTGCCGCAAACACAATGCACCAAGTGCGGCTATGACGGCTGCCGGCCGTACGCGGAAGCGATCGCCGCCGGCGCGGCCGGCATCAACCAGTGCCCGCCCGGCGGCGCCGAGGGCATCGCCAGATTGTCGTCGGTCACCGGCCACAAGGTCATTCCACTCAATCCCGTAAACGGCCTGGAGCGGCCACGCGCGGTCGCCTATATTGATGAATCGCTGTGCATCGGTTGCACGCTGTGCATCCAGGCCTGCCCGGTCGATGCTATCGTCGGCGCGGCCAAGCTGATGCACACCATCGTGCCGGACCTGTGCACCGGCTGCGACCTGTGCGTCAACCCGTGTCCGGTCGACTGCATCGTCATGTACCCGGTCACCGAGACCACCGGCTGGGACGCGTGGCGCCAGGCCGACGCCGACGCTGCGCGCGAACGGCACGACTTCCGCGCCTTCCGCCTCAAGCGCGAGAAGGACGAAAACGACGCCCGCCTGGCCGCCAAGGCCGAAGCCAAGATGGCCGCCGTGCAAGCGCTCGACCCGGCCGACGCCGCCGGCGAAGCCGAAAAAGAACGCAAGCGCGCCATCATCGCCGCCGCGATGGAGCGCGCCCGACTCAAAAAAGAACAAACGCCCAAAGAATGAATCCAGCCAAACGCTACGAAATGTTCGTGCGCTTCCGCGCCGCCAATCCCAAGCCAGAAACCGAACTCGAATACACCACCCCGTTTGAGCTGCTGATCGCCGTGCTGCTGTCGGCGCAGGCGACCGACGTCGGCGTCAACAAGGCCACGCGCAAGCTGTACCCGGTGGCCAACACGCCGCAGGCCATCCTCGACCTGGGCGAAGAGGAACTCAAGAGCTACATCCAGACCATCGGCCTGTACAAGACCAAGGCCAAGAACGTGATGTCGACCTGCCGCATGCTGGTCGAGCTGCACGGCGGCGAAGTGCCGCGCGACCGGGCATCGCTGGAAGCCTTGCCCGGCGTCGGCCGCAAGACCGCCAACGTGGTGATGAACACCGCCTTCGGCGAACCGACGATGGCGGTGGACACGCACATCTTCCGCGTCTCCAACCGCACCGGCCTGGCGCCGGGCAAGAACGTCGACATCGTCGAACAAAAGCTGCTGAAGTTCGTGCCGAAGGAATTCCTGCAGGACGCGCACCACTGGCTGATCCTGCACGGCCGCTACACCTGCAAGGCACGCAAGCCCGAATGCTGGAACTGCATGCAGCTCGACCTGTGCGACTACCGCAGCAAAACTCCCGCGCCAGACGGCATCTGAGTCTTTCAAAAGCACGTTTCCATTGAACGCTTGACCTGCGTGCGACATATGTCGCAAAATAGCGGCAACCGTCACATATGGAGCATCGCATGGCAATTCCCTCAATTTCCGAGCTCACCGTGCTGAAGGCGCTGTGGCGCCATCAGCCGCTCAGCGCGCGTGAAATTCATCAGCAGGTGGAAGAGGAACTCGGCTGGTCGTATTCGTCGACGCGCAAGACGCTGGAGCGCATGCTGGACAAGGGTTCCGTGCGCCAGTCCAGCCTGCATGGCGTGCAAGTGTACGAGGCGGCTCTGGAGAAAGTCGATACGCTGGCCGCGTTCGCGCACGACTTCGGCAGGCGCGTGATGGAGATGGATGCGCCTTTGCCGGTCAATATGTTCACCGGCAGCAAACTCGTCGACGATGCCGAGCTGGCGCAGCTGGAGGCGCTGCTGCAGGACTGGCCTACCGATCAAGGCGACGCGGCATGAATCCAACCGATCTGCTGCTGTTCCGCTTCCTGCTCGCCAGCGGCGGCTGCGTGGCGGCCGGCCTCGGCGTGTGGGCCGTGATGACGCTGTGCCGCCGCCACCTGCCCGGTGTCCGCGCTCAGCGCTCGGTGTGGCTGCTGGCGCAGCTGACTATCGTCGCGGCCTTCCTGGTGATCCTGCTGCCGCACAGCGAACGGCTGCGCCTGATACCACCGATCGACATGGACGAGGTCACGCAGCCGCATGGCGCGGCTTCAATCGCGTCCACAGCGCCCGCCAGTGCGGCCGCAACAGACCACGCGGCCAGCGCGACCGCAGCCCCGCGTTCCTGGCTCAGGCTCGGCGCGCAGGCGTGGCTGGCGGTCTACCTGCTCGGCCTCGCCTATTCGGTGCTGCGGTTGCTGCAGTTGCGGCGCGTGCTGGATGCGCTTGCCGCCACCGGCGCCCGCTTACCGGCGCTGCACCTGCATCAAGGATTCGTCGGCGCTACCATGCCGGCCGCGCAAGTGATCGAAGTGGATGCGCCGATCTCGCCCATGCTGTTCGGCCTGCTGCGCCCGCGCCTGCTGCTGCCAGCGCATCTGCGCACCTTCGAGGCCGCGCAGCAGCAAATGATCATCGCGCATGAACTGGCGCACCTGCGCCGCCGCGACCTGCACTGGATGAGCGCCGGCGTCCTGCTGCAGACGCTGTTCTGGTTCAACCCCATCATGCGGCTGCTGCGCGTCAACCTGTCCTGGGCGCAGGAGCTGGGCTGCGACCGTGACGTTCTGTCCGGCCGCCCGGCGGCGCAGCGCAAAGCCTACGCGGCCGCGCTGATCGCGCAACTGCGGCTGCGCCCATGTCCGAACATCGGCGCGTTGGCTTTCGGCAGCGTCAGCGCCGGCACGCTGGCCGGCAGGATCTCGCTGATCCGCGAACCCGGCGCGCCGCGCGGTCGATGGGCACGTATCGCCGCGACAGTCGCACTGGTCGCCGTCCTCGCAGGCAGCCTGGCCTTGCAGCCCGCGCTGGCATGGCGCGACCACGCAACACCGCCCGCCGTGAAAGCCGCGCCGCCGCCAGGAATCGACTGCACCGAAATGGCCGACGCCGCCGATGGCAAGCGCCTGGTCCACGACGGCGCGTGCGACGAGCGCGTCACGCCGGCATCGACCTTCAACATCGCCGTCAGCCTGATGGGATACGATAGCGGCATCCTGCAGGACGAACACGCGCCGAAGCTGCCGTTCAAGGACGGTTACGCCGACTGGAATCCGGAATGGCGCACCGCCACCGATCCGAGCAGCTGGCTCAAATACTCGGTGGTGTGGTTCGCACAGCAGGTGACCGCCAAGCTCGGCATGGCGCGCTTCCAGGATTACATCGACCACTTCGGCTACGGCAACCGCGACCTCTCAGGCGACCCCGGCAAGAACAACGGCCTGTCGATGTCGTGGATCGGCTCATCGCTGAAGATCTCGCCTGCAGAGCAGGTGACCTTCCTGCGCAACGTGGTGAACCGGCAGCTGCCGCTGGCGCCGACAGCCTACGACATGACCATCCGCATCATGCCGACCGAGACGCTGGCCAACGGCTGGCAAGTGCACGGCAAGACCGGCACCGCCGCGCCGGTCATGGCCAACGGCCGCGACGATCCGGAGCACCAGTACGGCTGGTACGTCGGCTGGGCCAGCAAGGGTTCGCGCACCATCGTCTTCGCCCGCCTGGTGCTGGAGCACCGGCAGCCAGACTCCTCCGCCGGCCCGCGCGTCAAGCGAGCCTTCCTGCGCGAGCTGACGGCGCGTCTCGATTCGCTTTAACCCACTGACAAAGGAATTCACCTTGCGTATCCTGCCCAAACTCAGCATGGCCGCCGCCATCCTCATGACCTGCTTCGCCGCCCGCGCCGACGACGCCAGTCTGCGGGCCATCGTCGACCAGGCGATACGCCCGGTCATGGCCGACAACGACGTGCCGGGCATCGCCGTCGCCGTGACCATCGACGGCAAGGCCAGCTACTTCAACTACGGCCTGGCATCGAAAGAAGACAACACGCCGGTCACCGAAGCGACGCTGTTCGAACTGGGCTCCGTCACCAAGACTTTTGTCGCGACGCTGGCCTCGTATGCGCAGGTGCTCGGCAAGCTGTCGCTGGACGAGCATCCGGGCAAGTACGTGCCGCAGCTCAAGGGCAGCGCCATCGACAAGGCGACGCTGCTCAACCTCGGCACCTACACGGCGGGCGGACTGCCGCTGCAATTTCCGGAGGAAGTCTCGGACGATAAAATGATCGGCTACTTCCAGCAGTGGAAGCCGGACGCCGCGCCGGGCACGCAACGGCGCTATTCCAACCCCAGCCTCGGACTGTTCGGCCACGCCGCCAGCCTGTCGCTGCACACGCGCTTCAGCGAAGCGATGGAGCGCAAGATCTTCCCCGGCATGGGTTTGAAAAACAGCTATGTTCACGTTCCGCAAAGCGCGATGGCCAATTACGCGTGGGGATATGACGACAAGAACCAGCGAGGCCGGATGAGCCCCGATGTCTTCGCCGACGAAACCTATGGCATCAAGTCATCGAGCGCCGACATGATCCGCTACGTACAGGCGAACATCGATCCGACGCCGCTGGAGGCGACGCTGCGCCGCGCGGTCGACGGCACCCATGTCGGCTACTTCAAAATCGGCGGCATGGTGCAGGGCCTCGGCTGGGAGCAATACCCTTACCCGGTCTCGCTGCAGCAGCTTCAGGCCGGCAACGCGCGGGGCATGATCTGGGAAGCCAATCCGGCGCAGCAGCTGACGCCGCCGCAAACGCCGTCGGCGCCGACCCTGTTCAACAAGACCGGCTCCACCAACCGCTTCGGCGCCTACGTCGCGTTCGTGCCGGTCAGGAAAATCGGCATCGTGATCCTGGCGAATAAAAACTTTCCCATCCCGGAGCGCATCAAAGCCGCCCACGCGATATTGGAAAAGCTTTAAACCAGCACCATGTTATCGCGGTGAATCAGCTCGCGGCCTTCGACGAAGCCGAGAATGGACTCGATCTCGCCTGAAGGCTTGCGCATGATGCGCCGCGTCTCGGCGCTGGTGTAGTTCGACAGGCCGCGCGCCACCGGCGTGCCGTCCTGGCCGACGCAGGTGATCACCGCGCCGCGCCCGAATTCTCCCTTCACCTCCACCACGCCGATCGGCAGCAGCGACTTGCCCTCGCCGGTCAGCTTCTGCACCGCGCCCGCGTCCAGCACCACCTGCCCCGCCGTGTGCAGATGATCGGCCATCCACTGCTTGCGCGCCGTCAGGTGGCCGGTCTGCGCGACCAGCTCGGTGCCGATCGCCTCGCCCTGGGCCAGGCGCGCCAGCACGTCGCTGTCGCGGCCCCAGGCGATGATGGTGTGCGCGCCCGACTTGGCGGCGCGCTTGGCCGCCAGGATCTTGGTCAGCATGCCGCCGCGCCCGATGCTGGTGCCGGCGCCGCCGGCCATCGCCTCCAGCGCCGGATCGCCGGCGCGGCCGTGCTGGATCAGCACCGCCGATGGATCCTTGCGCGGATCGGCGCTGTACAGGCCGTGCTGGTCAGTCAGGATGATCAGCGCGTCGGCCTCGATCAGGTTGGCCACCAGCGCGCCCAGGGTATCGTTGTCGCCGAACTTGATCTCGTCGGTGACGACCGTGTCGTTCTCGTTGATGATCGGCACCACGCCCAGGCGCAGCAAGGTGGTCAGCGTCGAACGCGCGTTGAGGTAGCGCTCGCGGTCGGCCAGGTCGGCGTGCGTCAGCAGCACTTGCGCCGTGCCCAGCTGGTGGGCGCGGAAGCTGGTCTCGTAGATCTGCGCCAAGCCCATCTGGCCGACCGCCGCGCAGGCCTGCAGTTCATGGATGTCGGTCGGGCGCTGCTCGAAGCCCAGGCGCAGCATGCCCTCGGCGATGGCGCCGGACGACACCAGCACCACTTCCTTGCCCAAGGCCCGCAGGCCGGCGATCTGCGCCGCCCAGCGCGCGATGGCGGCGTGGTCGAGGCCGCGCCCGTCGTTGGTGACCAGCGACGAGCCGACCTTGATGATGATGCGGGTGGATTTTTGTATGACGGAATTCATGGATGCGACAATACTCCAAACAAGCGTATGAAAGAGGGTTCAGTGCTGTGATTTGGCGGGCGGTTCGCCCTGCTTGCCGCTAACAGTCGCCGGCCCTGCGATGGGAGGACGGGCGCCGAGATGGAAAGGCATAATCAACTGATCAGCGATTATGCCGGTGATGCGGAGGGTTAGTCGAGGATTTTGAAGCGAGGATCGTCCGGATCGATCGACGAGATGCCGCGCGCTTCCTCGGTCATCTGCGTTTCTTCCGAGCGCTGCTCGTTGTGGCGCTTCTCTTCCAGGTGCATCTGGATGGCGTTGACCAGCTCCTGCGTGCCTTCGTGGCTCAGCGCGGAGATCTCGAAGACCGGGCCCTTCCAGCCGAACTTCTTGACGAAGTCCTTGACGGTCTTCTTGCGGTCCGCTTCCGGCACCATGTCCAGCTTGTTCAATACCAGCCAGCGCGGCTTGTCGACCAGCGCCTCGTCGTACTTCTTGAGCTCATTGACCAGGGCCTTGGCTTCCTTGACCGGATCGACATTGGTCTCGAACGGCGCCAGGTCGACGATGTGCAGCAGCAGGCCGGTGCGCTGCAGGTGGCGCAGGAACTGGTGACCCAGGCCGGCGCCTTCGGAAGCGCCCTCGATCAAGCCGGGAATATCGGCGATCACAAAGCTCTTCTCGTGCGAGACGCGGACCACGCCCAGGTTAGGGTGCAGCGTGGTGAACGGGTAATCGGCCACTTTAGGGCGCGCGTTGGACACGGCCGAAATAAAGGTCGACTTGCCGGCGTTCGGCATGCCCAGCAGGCCGACGTCGGCCAGCACCTTCAGTTCCAGACGGATTTCGCGGCGTTCGCCTTCCTTGCCATCGGTCTTCTGACGCGGCGCGCGGTTGGTCGAGGTCTTGAAGTGGATGTTGCCCCAGCCGCCCTCGCCGCCCTTGGCCAGCATTTCCATCTGGCCGTGTTCGGTCAGATCGGCCAGGATTTCGCCCGACAGATCGTCGATGATCAGCGTGCCCACCGGCATGCGCAGGTGGATGTCGTCCGCGCCCTTGCCGTAGCAATCGGCGCCGCGGCCGGACTCGCCGTCTTTACCGCGGTGCATCTTGGAGAAGCGGAAATCGACCAAGGTGTTGATGTTACGGTCCGCTACGGCCCAGATCGAGCCACCCTTGCCGCCGTCGCCGCCGTCAGGGCCGCCGAACGGGCGGAATTTTTCACGGCAAAACGAGGCGCAACCATTGCCGCCGTCACCACCGATCACTTCAATTTTTGCTTCGTCGATAAACTTCATGATGTACCGCCATAAAACTAAAAAGGCTCCACCGGGGGCAGAGCCTTTCGATTGAAGGCTTGCGCCTTACAAAGAACAGCCGGCGCGACCAGCGCGCCAGGCTGTGAGCGTGATTTACGCTGGGACTACGGTGACGAACTGCTTCGAGCCTTCGCCCTTGACTACGAACTTGACCTTGCCGTCCACCAGAGCGAACAGGGTGTGGTCTTTGCCCATGCCAACACCTTCGCCGGCGCGCACTGGGGTGCCGCGCTGACGAATGATGATGCCACCAGCATTGATCGATTGACCGCCGTAAACCTTAACGCCGAGGCGTTTTGATTCTGAGTCACGACCATTTCGCGTTGTGCCGCCGCCTTTTTTGTGTGCCATTTAAGACTCCTTGGATACTAATTCTCGGGCAAACGGCGATTAGCCGTTGATCGATACGATTTGGATTTCGGTGTAATTTTGGCGATGGCCCTGATGCTTCTGGTAGTGCTTACGACGACGCATCTTGAAAATCTTCACTTTATCGTGACGACCGTGTGCCACAACAGTAACCAGTACCTTTGCACCTTCAACCAGAGGAGCACCAAACTTGATGCTCTCGCCTTCGCCAACGGCGAGGACCTGATCGATGGTGAGTTCGGAACCAATGTCTGCCGGTATCTGTTCTACTTTAAGTTTTTCGCCAGCGACAACTTTGTATTGTTTGCCACCGGTTTTTATGACCGCGTACATGATTTGAAACCTCATCAAATGTTAAGAAAAGTCCTGCCGGCTTCCGCAAAACTGACTGCATGGAAACCGGGGAACCGCTGATTATACATGGGATGGGATTTCGCGTCAAAAACTATTCACAAATGGCCGAGGGCGTGGTATGTCGACAAGCTTTCGACCGGGCCGGGATTGATTATCCGGCGATTCCGATGCGGCAAACGGGAGGCGACGCCCCTGCGCGCGGGGGCATGACGTATAATCTCGGCACCAATAGTCTACCGCACAGGTTCGCCTTGTCTGCCGCTACCCAAAACGCCCCACAAAACAATATCGCCCACACGATCGCCGCCGACATGGATGCGGTCAACACGGTGATCCGCCAGAAACTGCATTCCGAGGTCAGCCTCGTCAATCAGATCGCTGAATACATCATCAGCGCCGGCGGCAAACGCATCCGCCCGGTCCTGGTACTGCTGGTGGCCAACGCCTATTCCTATAAAGGAACGGCGCACCACGAGCTGGCGGCGGTGGTCGAGTTCATCCACACCGCCACGCTGCTGCACGACGACGTGGTCGACGAATCGTCGCTGCGGCGCGGCCGCGCCACCGCCAACGCGCTGTTCGGCAACGCCGCCTCGGTGCTGGTGGGCGACTTCCTGTATTCGCGCTCGTTCCAGATGATGGTTGGCCTGAACAATATGCGCGTCATGCAGATCCTGTCGGACGCCACCAACGTCATCGCCGAGGGCGAGGTGCTGCAGCTGCTCAACATGCACGACCCGGATGTCAGCCAGGAGCGCTACCTGCAGGTGATCCGCTCGAAGACGGCCAAGCTGTTCGAAGCGGCGGCCGAGCTGGGCGCGCTGATCTCCGGCGCCAACGACGCGCAGATCGAAGCGGCGGGCGAATACGGCCGCTCGCTGGGCACGGCCTTCCAGCTGATCGACGACGTGCTGGACTACGCCGGCGACGCCAACGAAATCGGCAAGAACGTCGGCGACGACCTGCGCGAAGGCAAGCCGACCTTGCCGCTGATCTACCTGATGGAAAACGGCACGGCCGAGCAGCGCGAGCTGGTGCGTTCCTGCATCGAGCAGGGCGACGAGCAGCACTTCGACACCATCCTGGCGGCGATCACCAGCAGCGGCGCGCTCGAGTACACGCGCCAGCAGGCGGTCACGGCGGCCAAGCGCGCCGCCGAAGCGATCGCCGACCTGCCCGACAGCATCTACAAGGAATCGCTGCTGCAGCTGGCCGACTTCTCGGTCAACCGCACGCACTGACCCCGGAGGTACGCAGGTAGCGGACAAACGCATTGATCGTCAGCCGACCGCGCGCGGGGTCGGGCGACAGCAGTTCCGGCGCGTCGATCTGGCCGCTGTGGAAGATCGTGGCGTCGTAGAAGATGGCGCGGTTCCATGCCGCCGGCACGGTGCCGGTCTTCTCGAAGTAGCGGCCGTCGCCGTTGTAGTAGGCCGGCTCCGCGCCGATCACCTTGCTGAACGCGCCGTTATCCATCACCCGCGCCTGATGCAGCAGGAAGTCGATCTCCTCGGGATGCCGCAAGGCGCGGTAGAAACTGGTCCCGCCCATGCGCGCATCCTCGAACAGATACAGCACCGAGGCCACTGCCCCCTCCCCCGGCGGACATTCGCGCGCGTCGCGATGACAGATGCGCTGCTGCGGCATCAACTCCTCCGGCCGCAAGGTCACCATCGACATCCGCGTCGCCATGCCCAGCGTCTGACTCGCGCCGAACGCCGGCGCCACATATCGCATGAAGAAAGCATCCAGCTGCGCATCGAACTCCGCAGGCAGCGGCTGCTCCATCCCCGGATAGCAGTTGACCGGCGCCGCCGCGAACAACGCGCGCCGCGCCATTGCTTCCGCCACCAGCTTGTGCGGCTCCAGCAGCAGGTTATCGACGACGATGCAAAAGCGGCCGTCGCCGATGTCGGCCCGCCGGATCAGCGCATCGGGATTGAACATCTCAGAGCAGTTCCTGAACCAGCTCGGATGGGCGGCACAGGCGCACGCCTTTCGGCGTCACCACGAACGGGCGATTGATCAGGATAGGATGCGCCATCATCGCATCGAGCAGCGCGTCGGCCGACAGCGACGCATCGGCCAGGCCCAGCTCCACATACAGGTCGCCCTTGTCGCGCATCGCCTCGCGCGCGGTCAGGCCGGCCTTGGCGATCATCGCCTTCAACGCAGCGCGCGCCGGCGGGTTCTTGACGTAGTCGATGATCTCCGGCTCGACGCCGCTGGCGCGGATCGCCTCCAGCGTTTTGCGCGAGGTGCCGCAGGCGTTGTTGTGGTAAATCGTGACGCTCATGACGCTGCCTTTGAAGTCTATCCAAAGGCAGCATTATCGCTTAAAACTTGGTCGCCAGCGTCACGCCGATGCTGCGCGGCGCCAGCCGGTAGCCCTGCACGATCGACGCCACCTGCGGATGCTGGATGATGGTGTCGGTATCGAACGCGTTCTTGACGAAGACGCTGAAGGCGTAACGGTCGAAGGTCATGCCCGCGCTGAAATCGGTGGTGTGGTACGACGGCCGGTCATGGTCGGTCTGCTCCGGATCGAGCGAGCCTTTGCTGGAGCCGACCCACTGCATGCCCGCCATCACAAACGCCGGCTTGTCCCACGCCGAGAAGTTGTAGACCGCGTTGACCGCCGCGTTATATTTCGGCACGCCCTGGATCTGCGCGCCGGCCACCGCGCCGACCACGCCGTTCTCGATGCCCTGGTCGTTCGACAGCTCGGCCTTGACGTAGCCGCCCGACGCGCTCAGGGTCAGCCCCGGCATCGGCTTGGCCTTGATGTCGAACTCGAAGCCCTTGCTGGTGGCGTCGCCCGCGTTGGCGTTGTAGGTGTAGGCGCAGGTCGGCAGGTACACGCCCTGCTGGATGTTCTTCCACTTCACGTAGAACACGTCGGCGTTGATCGACAAACGATTATTCAGGAAGCGCGACTTGCTGCCCACCTCATAGCTCCACAGGCTGTCCGGCTTGTAGTCCGGCGGACCGGCTTCGAGCCCGTTCGCCTCCAGGTCCGGGCCGCAGGTGGTCGGCGGCACAAAGATGTTGTTGCCGCCCAAACGGAAGCCCTTGGCGATGCTGGTGTAGACCGTGTTGGTCGGACTGACTTCCCACGTCAGCGCGTACTTCGGCGTGAACGCATGCGACGACGTGGCCGCGCCGCTGTTGTTGCCGGCGCCGGCCAGGTAGTTGCCGTTGCGCTGTTCCAGCGTGGTGTCGGCCTTGAGGTAGCGCGCGCCGACCGTGGCGTGCACCGTCGGCGCGAAGTAGTAATTGATCTCGCCAAAGATCGAGGTCTGCTTCTCGCGATAATGGAAGGCGCCGGCGAACGAGTTATCGTTCGGGAACTGGCCGGGGCGCGCGTCCGGCAGCAGCTCCGGATCGGCGATGTCGAAGCCGAACTGCTTGAACAGGTCCGTCACGCCGAAGATCGGATCGTTCTCAACGACGTTGGTGTGCTGGCGCGAGAAGTAGGTGCCGGCCAGCCAGGTCCAAGGCGATACCGCCGCGTCGTACGGCCGCGAGGCCAGGCGGAATTCCTGCGACACCTGGCGCACCTGGTTGTTCAGGTAGACCGCCGACGGCAGGCCGGCGACCGCCTCGATCAGTTCCGGCGGCGCCTTGCCGCCGTCCTCGGTCGAGGTCAGGAAGGTCGACAGCGAATAGCTGTTGTAGGCCGAGCCGTTCTGCGTGCGGTCGAACTTGCGCTCGAAGTAGCTGGTGGCCGAGGTCAGGTCGAACGCGCCGAGGTCCCAGTTGATGGTCACGCTCGGCGACAGCAGCGTGTCCTTGGACGGCTCGCGGATCTGCTTCTGCGCCTGGTAGAGCGGCAGCTCCAGGTTGAACGCCGCGATGTCCTTGGCGTCGATGCGCTGCCAGTAGACCGACGGCGTGATGGTCAGCGCGCGGGTCGGCTTCCACTTCAGCGCGGCGCGCAGTTCCTGGTCGCTGATCTTGTTGATGTTATTGGCCAGCACCGCGCCGGCGCCGTCGACCTGGTCGATATAGCCGCCGGTGTGCTGCGCCTGCACGCCGATGCGCAGCGCCAGCTCGTCGGGGATCAGCGGCAGGTTGGCGACCACGTTGGCCGCGTAGTTGGCGCTGCCGCCCTTGGTGCTGGAGGCCTCGGTGTAGGTGGTGAATTCGCGCTCCTTCAGATCCGGCTCGTTCGGCACGAACTTGATGGTGCCGCCCATCGAGCTGGCGCCGTACAGGGTCGCCTGCGGGCCGCGCAGCACCTCAACGCGGTCGATGTCGAAGAACTTCGGCTCGACGTTGCCCATCGTGTAGACGTTGCCCACCGTGACCGGCGTGTCGCCCAGGTAGACGCCCACCGTGGCCGCGCCGGCGGTCGAGCTGATGCCGCGGATCTCGATGTTGGAGGTGCCCGGACCGGCGCCGCCGTTGCCGCTGGCGGCGGTGAAGGAGATGTTGGGCACGGCGCGCGTCAGGTCGGTGATGTCGCGGATATGCTCGGCCTGCAGCTGCGCGCCGGTGACGGCGCTGATGCTCATCGCCACCTTGGCCGGATCTTCCTTGCGCTTCTGCGCCGTCACCTTGACGACCTCGATTTCGTCCGAGGGGTTGACCTGCTGCGCGAAGGCCGGCATCGCCAACGCCGCCGCCACGGAAGTGCACATTACCTTTTGAGTGATTTTCATGCCTGATCTTCTCCAGTCGGTGAGGGCCGCCGCCCCAAAATAATGCAATTTTATGTATTAGATATCTTAATCTTTTTACAAAGCAAGAAACCTGCCAATTTCCATGACGTTGGAATCCAGCCACAAAAAATCCATCTAACAATGTTTGACGCGATGACGACGGGAAACAAATCAAATCACGCATTGATCCAACGCAAGGCAAGCAACGACGGCCCTGGTGGTTGAGGTATGATGAAAACGCTTTCAATATAAAAAAACGGAGACAAAGTGAAGATTTCTGCACCGCCGGCGCGCCCATCGAAGGATGCTGTTAGCGCTATCAAAACAGCCCTGTTACCCTTGCTTTGCCTCGCCGTGGGTGCCGATGCGGCGGCCGCGATCCGCGTCAATCAGCTCGGCTTTCCGCCGCAAGCCGACAAGCTGGCCGTCGTCACCAGCGGCGCCGCGACCAGCTTCGACGTGGTCGCCGCAGACAGCGGCAAGACCGTATTCAGCAACAAGCTGCGCGCGCCGGCCGAGTGGAAAGCGTCCGGCGAAACGGTCCGGCTGGCGGACTTCTCCGCGCTGACCGCGCCGGGCGAATACCGCATCAAGGTCGACGGCGAAGCGCCCTCCGACCGCTTCACCATCGGCGCCGACGCCTACCTCGGCCTGAACGCGGCCGCGCTCCGCGCCTACTACCTGAACCGCGCCAGCATTCCGCTGCTGGCCAGGCACGCCGGCGCCTATGCGCGCCCTGCCGGACACATGGACGACCAGGTGCTGGTGCACGCATCGGCGGCATCGAAGGCGCGGCCGGAAGGCACGGTCATCGCCAGCGCCAAGGGCTGGTACGACGCCGGCGACTACAACAAATACGTGGTCAACTCCGGCATCTCGACCTACACGCTGCTGGCGGCCTTTGAACAGTTCCCCGACTACTTCCGCAAGCAAAACCTCAACCTGCCCGAAACCGGCAACGGCCTGCCGGACATCCTCAACGAGGCGCTGTGGAACCTCGACTGGATGCTGACCATGCAGGACCCGAACGACGGCGGCGTCTACCACAAGCTCACCAACAAAACCTTCGACGCCATGGTGATGCCGGACCAGGCCATGCGCGCGCCACGCTACGTGGTGCAGAAAAGCACCGCCGCCGCGCTCGACTTCGCCGCCACGATGGCGACCGCCAGCCGTGTGTTCAAGGCTTACGAGCAGCAGCGTCCCGGTCTGTCGGCGCGCATGCTGGCGGCGGCCGAAGCGGCGTGGAAATGGGCCGAGGCCAACCCGTCGGTCCACTTCCGCAATCCGCCCGACGTGGTCACCGGCGAATACGGCGACCAGAAGCTGGACGACGAATTCGCCTGGGCCGCCGCCGAGCTGTACATCGTCACCGGCAAGGACAGCTACTACCGCGCCATGAAGCCCGAGCAAACGCCGGCCACCGTGCCGGCGTGGAGCGACGTCAACGGCCTGGCCTGGATGTCGCTGGCGCAGCACCGCGCGCGCCTGACGCCGCTGGCCGACCGCAAGCTGATCTCCAGCCGCATCGACGGCCTGGCCGCCAGCCTGGCCGCGACCTGGAAGAGCTCGGCCTACCGCGTCGCGATGCAGGACAAGGACTTCGTCTGGGGCAGCAACGCCGTGGTGCTGAACCAGGCCATGATGCTGCTGCAAGGCTACCGCCTGACCGGCAAGACCGAGTATCTGAACGCCGCCCAATCCGGCCTCGACTACGTACTGGGCCGCAACGCCACCGCGTATTCCTTCGTCACCGGCATCGGCGCGCGACCGGCGCTGCACCCGCACCATCGGCCATCGCAGGCCGACAAGGTGGAAGCGCCGGTGCCCGGCTTCCTGGTCGGCGGCCCGCAAGCGGGCCAGCAGGACAAGGCGAATTGTCCGCCCTACCCGGCCAGCCTGCCCGCCACCTCCTACCTCGACAACGTCTGCAGCTACGCCAGCAACGAAGTGGCGATCAACTGGAACGCGCCGCTGGTCTACGTCTCGGCCGCGCTGGACGCGCTGACGCCGAAAAAGGTCGAGCTGTCCGCGCTGCTGCGCCAGGAGCAACTGCTGCAGTTCGACAGCTTCAGCAACGACGACGCGCTGGCGCTGGGCACGCTGGCCATCGAACTGGCGCGCAGCCTGCACAAGCAGGTCGCGGTCAACGTTACGCGCGACGGCGTCATGCTGTTCTTCCACGGCATGCAAGGCACCAACGCCGACAACGCCAACTGGATCCGGCGCAAGAGCAACCTGGTGAACCGCACCGGCCACAGCTCGTTCTACACGCACAACGAAGTGAAGGACGGCGGCGGCGACTTCGAAGCGCTGCCGGGCCTGGATATGCGCGACTACGCGGCGCACGGCGGCTCGTTCCCGCTGGTCGTCAAAGGCAAGGGCCGCATCGGCACGGTCACCGTCACCGGCCTGCCCGGCCCCGAAGACCACGCGCTGGTGGTGGCCGCGCTGAAAGCCTATCTGAAGATCGACGCGGATCTTTAAGGACGCTGGCGCGCTTGAAAACCGCGCCAAAATCTGATGTAATTAACATCAAAGTCGGGGTGTGGCTCAGCCCGGTAGAGCGCTGCGTTCGGGACGCAGAGGCCGGAGGTTCGAATCCTCTCACCCCGACCAAGAGTTCGCTTAAGGAGCAGTGGGTTGCGCAACGTTTCCCCGGTCAGGACGGCGCCATGCGGTCCAGGGCCTGCGCTGCTGCGAGAAGGCCGCCCAGAATCTCGTCGGCGACTTTTTCCGAGAATCCGGCGGGAAGCTCGCTTCGGACCTTGTCTACGACCGCCGGTGTGCGGGCAATGAAATCCTGCAGCAGTGGCTCTGCGTTCGCGCCATAGCCAACCGCTTTCGCAGTGCTATTGAAGTGTCGCCGCTGTATGCTGTGGGCCAGGTAGTGCCGGTTTTCGCTGAGTAGCGCCATGGCCATCTTGAGCTTGCGTTCACTCCACTGGTTCGGCCCGGGGCCGATCGCGGGATAGCCGGACATCACGTCATATATGGGCGTCAGCTTGAATCGACCAGCACCAGCGAGCAGTTGAATACTGAAGTTTTTGGCGTGCCCATCCGGTGCGCGCAGCATCCAAAACAGCAGTTGCGAGGCCATGAGCGTATGCATGTCGGTCGCGGCTTGCTGCGATTGCTGCAAGAGGGTGAACATCTGTTTCAACCCTGGCCCGCCGTCATGTTCATATTTCAGTAGCGCTGAGGTGCCTGTTGCCTGGCAAAAGTCCTCCTGGACTAGCCGGAACAACCGATTTCCTTCGGCTGACCGCACGCGGTCAAAGCGCTCCACGACAAGCACCCGTTGCGTGCCGAACGTCGTAATCTCGGCATTCGCCGTGGGGAGTCCGTACGCCTTGAATAGCCGCAGGCACAACCACTCGTTATCGACCGACGTTGTGAAGTCAGCCCTTTTTCCACCGACCATCCCGATGGGGAGCTTAAAGATGTGCGTCGTTGGCGTAGCGCCGCGCGGCTTCATCCATTTGCCATCCCACCACAAGAATGCGTCTTTCTCCTGCGCGCCAGCCAGAGAAATCCGGAAGTCGTCGTCGGGGTCCTCGGCTGCACCGTGTCGCTCTGAATTAACCACTTCAAGCAGGTGCCGCTCGATGGCATTCTCGTCGACAGCTATGCCTTCAATCTGGGCAAGCGCTCTGGGTTCAACACCGTCTGGCAGGAGCTGCAAGGCGCCGACGCAATCCCGGCCAATGGCCGCGAGAAGGTCGAAAGCTTCGAGAGAGCCTGTCGCAAACCGGGCCGCAACACGTTTTCGAATGGTGTCGCTGTCCGGCAGCAAGCCGTCGAAGTAGTTCGATACACGGTCTCCTTTAAGCGGCTCATTACCCATAAGGAAGGGCAGCGACAGCGAGATTGGGCGGCCAAGCTCGGAGCCGCACCAAGCGTCGTCGTACTTCAGTTCAGAGTCCCCATTGGCTTTGACGGTCCAGCGGCCGACGTAATCACCGTTGGCCCAGAGGTGAAGGGTTTGGCTGTGCGAGCGGCGCCCCATGATTACCACTCCGCCGAGCTGCCGGCAGCCGAGGTATCCCGTTCGCCGAGCCGCAGCTCCAACTCCAGGGCCGAGCACCAACTGAGCAGCTGCTTGACGCTGATTTCGTCGGCATGACTTTCGAGGTACGAAATGCGATTCTGGCTCAGACCGACACGATTCGCTACAGCCGCCTGTGTGAGCTTGCGCCGCTTGCGGGTTGATACGAGAAGCTGGCCGAGCTGCGACGCGGTGAGCAATAGGTGCGAGTTAGGTGCGAAAGACATGTCAAATACCCGTTAACCATATAAATAAATTTTATCCGAAATTCAGATAAAGTAAATATAGCTGGATAACGGATAAAATCATTATAGCTGAATTTCAGATATTTATAACATATCTGAATTACGGATAAGAGTATCGTCGGCATAAATTTATACTTTGACGTAAAATTGGAGGTGTAACTTATCCGAAAGCATAAATTGCCGATCTTCCAACAACTGCAGGAACGACGACGCCAACTAGGCAAAACTCTGCAGCATCTTGCCGATTTGACTGGCATGAGCGTGCCTCAGGTCAGCAACGTGCTGGGCGGGAAAGTGGATGCCAGGGTTGGTACTGTTGAGGCGCTGGCGAACGCCATGGACGCAAATCTAGTCCTGATTCCCAAACATCTTCTTCCTGAAGTTGAGCGTCTCCTGTCCGGCAAAACCATCGGGCCGGACGATGTTCCGTCCACGGTCGACCGGATTTTCGGGGGACGAAAATGAACTCTCCGTTGCGGCCGCGCTATCTGGAAGTCTGGCTTCATAGTTTGCACGTCGGGTGGCTGTGTGAAGCCGGGCGGACCACGCGCTTCATCGCGACCGAGCAGTACCTGTCAGATACGCAGCGCGCCACTTTGTCGCTCTCCATGACGATGCCCGGCGCCGAGCAGGTGACGCAAGAAACACTGAGGAACCATTTCGATCCAGCCGTGTACCGTGAGCGCGGCGAGTTGCCGCCCTTCTTCGCCGGCCTGCTACCTGAGGGATCGCTGCGCCGCCGACTGGCCGCCACACGCCAGAGCGAAATCGACATGGATGATTTCGGCATCCTGGCCGCCGCCGGCGAAGACTTGCCGGGCGCCGTCACCGTCGTCCCGGCCAACCTCGACAATCTGACCGCCGCCGCGCGCGCATACGGCGTCACCGGCGGTGCCGACAACCTTGAGATCGGCGTGCCCGAGCAGGCCGCCGAAGGCGCCGCATCGCTCTCCGGCATGCAGGACAAGCTGGCGCTCTCTCACGCCAGGGACGGGAAGCGGTATCGCATGCCGGTCAAAGGCACGCTCTCGGACATCATCGCCAAGCTGCCATTGGCTGGCGACGACTCGCAGGTGATGAACGAGTATGTCTGCATGCAGCTGGCTAGCCTTGCCGGCGTCAATGTCGCGCAATGCCGGCCGGCGCCGATGGGCGCGATGAACGATCACCCGGAGCTGGTCGCCGCGCTTGGTCCCGACACGCGCTTCCTGGCGGTGGACCGATTCGATCGCCTGCCCAACAACGGCGCGGTCCATATGGAGGACGCCTGCCAGCTGCTGACCCTGATGCCCGGCCAGAAGTATTCCGGCGCAAAACAATTCATCAAGCTGATTCACGTGTTGGACTTTCTCGGCACGCGCGGTATCGAGGATGTGCGCCAGTTCTTTATCCGGCAGGCCGTCAACACACTCATCGGCAACTCGGACGCCCATCTGAAAAACTTCAGCGTGCTCTACCACGATGGCGTTCGCCCCGCGCTGTCGCCGGCCTACGACATCGTCTGTGTTGCGGCACTGCCGGGCTTCCGGGGTTTCGGCACCAACGTCGCCATCGACAAATTGCAGCGGCAGGAAACCTTGGACACCTATGCCGCCGTCGCCAGACAAGCGGGCATTGCGGAGCGCATCGCGAAAGCGGCCGTCACCCAAACGGTTGCCTTGGCCAAGGACCGGTGGCCCAAGGCGCTGCGGGAGATGGAGGCGCCGCAAGCCGTGCGCCTCGAAATAGAGGACCGGCTGAAGACGCTGCCGCTCACCCGCTGATCAAAGATTAAGGATGCCCCGCTCCAGCGCGATCATCACCGCGTGCGCACGGTCGCGCGCTTGCAGCTTGAGCAGGATACTGCTCATATAACCCTTCACGGTTTCGCTGGACAAGCCCAGCGCTTCGGCGATCATCGGATTCGAGTTGCCGCGCGCGACCAGCTTGAGCACGTCGACCTCGCGGCAGGTGATGGCGTTGCCGCTGCGCGTCTCCAGCATCGCGTGCGCCAGCGACGGCGGGATGCAGCGCCCGCCGGCGTGGATGCGGCGCAGCGTCTCCAGCAGGTTCTTGCGCACCGTGCTCTTGAAGATGTAGCCGACCGCGCCGGCCTTGATGGCGCGCGCCGCGTGCACGTCGCCCTCCAGCGTGGTCAGCGCGACGATGCGCGCGGCAGGGAATTCGGTGCGGATGGCGGCGATGGCGTCGACGCCGCTCATGCCCGGCATCTGCAAATCCATCAGCGTGACGGCCGGACGCAACTGGCGATACATGGCGACCGCTTCGGCGCCGCTGGTGGCCTGGCCGACCAGATAGAGATCGGTTTCAACATTGATGACGCTGGCTATGCCCTGCTGGAACAGCGGATGGTCGTCCACGGTCATGATGGTGATGGGCAGCGGCTGGATGGTATTCATAAGAAACAAGTCCGGATTTTCATTTTTAACAGGGACATCGGTGGCTATAATCTGTTGTCACCAACCTCACAAGGAGCTTCGCATGTCTCTTCCTCCGATCCACCGCGTGGTCACCGCCCATGACGCCGACGGCAAGGCCGTCATCGCCAGCAACGGGCCGCTGCCGAATGTCGTCGAGCTGCAAGCCCTTCCCGGCATGATCTTCCACGAGGTGTGGGAGACCGAGGGCACGCCCGCCCCCGTCGACAACCGCGCCGATCCGACCACCGGACCGATGATGCACGGCGCCCCGAAAAACGGCACGCGCATCCGCTTCGTCGACCTGCCGCCCGATGCCAACTACCTCGCCGACGCCGACACCCGCATGAAGGCGCTGTTCGATGAGGTCAACAATGCCGAAGGCCTGACCACCAAGTCGGACTCGCCCCACCCCATGATGCATCGCACCGAATCCATCGACTACGGCGTCGTCATCGAAGGCGAGCTGACGCTGGTGCTCGACGATTCCGAAGTGCAGCTCAAGCCCGGCAGCGTCGTGGTTCAGCGCGGCACCAATCATGCGTGGGCCAACCGCTCCGACAAGCCGTGCCGCATGTTGTTCATCCAGCTGGACGGCGCGTACGATCCGTCCATCGCGGCGGCGCTCAGCCGTCGATAAGTTCGGCGGCGATGACCAGGTCGCGCGTGGCAAAGCCTTCGCTGAACTTGTTCAGCACCGTCAGCAGCATGGCGCGCGCCTCGGCGCTCCTCCCGCTGGCCCGCCACAGCCGCGCCAGATCGATGGCCGAACGCAAGCGCCATGACAGGCCGCCGGTTTCTTCGGCCACCGCCATCGCCCTGATCAGCAAGCCTTCGGCTTCCTCCGTTTTTCCCAACCCCTGCGCGATGTCCGCCTGGATGCGCAGCACTTCCGGCAGACACCACAGTTCTTCCTGCGCATGCGCCATCTCCAGCGCCATCCGTATCGTTGTTTGCGCCTCGTCGACGCGCCCGCTGTCGGCGAGCGCGTCGGCCAGCACGCTCAGGTAGTACGGCATGCGGGCCAGGTGATTGATGTCGCGGAAATCGCCGATCGCCCGCTGCAGCGCGTTGACGGTCTCGGACGAGGCGCCGTCGCGCGCATACGCCAGCGCCGCGCCGTAGAAGGTCGCGACCGGCCGCCGCGCGACCAGGCTGTGCTGCGCGACATGTTCTTCGAGCATGGCGACGTAACGGGCGCACTCGTCGTAATTCCCGCTCCAGTAAAAGATCGGGCAGGCATACGACAGGATGTTGTTGAGCGAGAGATGATGCTTGGTGCGGCTGGCGTAGTCGACGGTAAGCGCCGCCGCGTGCATGGCGGTGTCGATGGAACCGGTCAGCCACTGCACCTGCACCAGTACGCTGCGCACCAGCACGATCGGGTCGGACAGATAGCGCACCGCGTAGGAGCCGAAATAGCGCAGGTCGCGCTGTTCCAGCCGTTCCAGGCGGCGCTGCGCACTGTGCAGCCGGCCGAGGAACAGCTCGGCGATGCCCATGTGGACATCGCCTTCCGGCGCCACCGACGGATCCGCCGCCGCGGCGACCGCCGCGAAATTTTCCAGCGTGCGCGCACCGGCATGGTGCTGGCCGGTGAAAAGTTCATAAATGCCGATCATCATCAGGCAGCGCAGGTGGTAGTCGGCATCGCCGATCTTGATCGCGATCGCCCGTGCCCGCTGCAAGGCTTCCATTGCCTGATTCCTGAGCTCGCGCGTGAGCATCGTCGAGCCGCCCAGCCACAGTTGCAGCTTCATGTCGAACGCGGTGCCGGACAGTCCGGCGGCGTCGAGCTGCCCGACCGCGTGCGACACATGAATGTGCCCCTCCTCCGTCAGCGAGAAATGCGTCCACAACAGCAGACCGGCGACGGTCAGGCGAATCGCCAGCGGGCCGTTCTGACCATCGCGCTCGGTCCAGATCAGCGCCGCGCGCAGGTCGCCGAGCACGCGCCCGTAGGTATTGCCCCATTCCTCGGCCGGGCGTTGCGCCCACTCGCTGGCGGCCCTTTCGAGAATCCCGTAAGTGTGTTCCGCATGCCGCTGCCGCACGCCGTGCTCGTCGCCGCCGGCGCGCAGTTTTTCCAGACAATAGGTGTTGGTGGTTTCCAGCAGACGATACGCGAAGCCGTCCGAATCGAGGTCGGTCATCAACAGCGATTTCGCGGCCAGTTGCGCCAGCGTATCGGCCGTCTCGGCGGGCGCCATGCCGGCCACGACCGACGCGCCATCGATATCGAACACGCCGGCGAACACGGACACCGCGCACAGCAGGTCGGCTTCTCTTGCCGACAGCAGGCCGTAGCTCCAGCCCAGCGTGGCCGTCAGCGTGCGGTGGCGCTCCGGCCCCGAACGGTGCCCGACCAGCAGGCGGAAGCGGTCGTCGAGCTGCTTGAGCAGCCCCGCAACGCCGAAGCCGTCGATGCGGCTGGCGGCCAGTTCGATGGCCAGCGCCAGGCCGTCGAGCCGCTGGCAGATTTGCGCCACGGTCGGCGCGTCGGCGTCGCTGAGCTTGAACGAATCGAGCCGGTCGCTGGCGCGGTCGACGAACAGCTGGACGGCGGGGAACATCAGCGCGTCCTCCGCGTTGAGCTGGTTCGATGACGGCGGCGTGCCCAGCCCCGGCAGGCGGCGCACCCGCTCGCCATTGATCTGCAGCGGCTCACGGCTGGTGACGAGGATCTTGACGCCGGCCGCGCTGGCCAGGATCTGGCCGGCGCAGGCGGCCGCTTCATCGATGACGTGCTCGCAGCTGTCGAGCACCAGCAGCATCTCGCGGTCGCGCAGCGACTTGCAGACCATGGCCAGCATGCCGGCCGCGTTGCCGACGATGCCGAGCGCGGCGGCGATGGCGCCGGCGGTCTGGTTCGGGTCCCTGGTCAGCGACAGGTCGACCAGCCAGACGCCGTCGCGGAACGATGCGATGGCTTGTTCCGCCACGGCCACGGCCACGGTGGTCTTGCCGATGCCGCCGGGGCCGACGATGCTCACCAGCCGCGCGATGTCGAAGTCGCGCCGGATGGCGTCGATCGCGTCGGCGCGGCCGATCACGCGCGTGGTCCCGATGGGCAGGTTGTGCCGGCGCGCCGGCGCCACGACCGGCGCCGGCGCGACCCCGGGCGCGGCGCCGGCCGTCACCGGCACGATCAGCTTGTAGCCGCGCCCGCTCACCGTGGCGATATAGCGGACGTCGTCCGGGCCGCCGTCGCCCAGCGCCCTTCTCAAGGCGGTGACGTTGACCTTGAGGTTGCTCTCGTCGACCACGGTGTCGGGCCAGACGCGCGCCATCAATTCGCGCTTGAGCACCAGCTCGCCAGCCCGCTCGACCAGCGCGATCAGGATGTCGAGCGCCCTGCCGCCGATCCGCACCGGTTCGCCGCCTTGCAACAGGGTCTGGCGCTTGGGGATCAGCACGAACGGTCCGAACGCATAGGAGCGCAGGCCGGCATCGTCGGCCATCCGCTCGCTCCTGAAACCCTCGTCCGTGAAATGTTTCATTTTTCTACAATGACCTGTCGTAAATTGAACCGCTGCCGACTGTAACTTTAATCCATGGCGCGGCAGTGGGCGGGACGCTTTAACCACTTTTAACCGTTTTTTACTTATCGGCAAAGTTGCTCTGGCATACAGTAAGTTCCACAGCGACCTAAAAGGGAAATGATATGAACAACGCAGACTTCACTTATCCGCCGGGAGGCGTGGTCAAGGAAGCGAACGTGTCGATTGTGCTTGTGCACGGCGCCTTTGTCGACGGCGCCGGCTGGCAAACAGTCTATGCGATCCTGACGGCCCGGGGTTACGAAGTGCTGGTGGTTCAGCACCCGACGATCACGCTGGCAGGCGACGTGGCCGCGACCGAGCACGCCATCGGCCGGGCCCGGCATCCGGTGATCCTGGTCGGCCACAGCTACGGCGGCGCCGTCATCACCGAGGCCGGCGACCATCCCAAGGTCGCGGCGCTGGTGTACCTGGCCGCCTTCGTTCCCGATGCGGGCGAGTCGGTCGCGGCGCTCAACGAGCAACCTGCCGAACCCGGCGAGGCCAAGGCGCCGGTGCTGCCGCCGCAGGATGGTTTCCTGACCGTCGATCCGGAACGCTTCCCGAAGTCCTTCGCGGCGGATGTGGCGCTGGAAAAGACGCGCTTCCTGGCCGCCGCCCAAGTGCCTTGGGGACTGGGCGCGGCGACGGCGCAGTTGACACGCGCCGCGTGGCGCGACAAGCCCAGCCACTACATGGTCGCGGCGTCCGACCGGATGATTCCGCCCAGCGCGCAGCGCCGCATGGCGGCGCGGGCCGGCGCCCGCATCGTCGAGATCGAGAGCAGCCATGCGGTGATGCTGTCGCGGCCGTACGAAGTGGCCACCTTCATCCAGGCCGCGGCGCTGCCGGCGGCGTGAATTCCGCCACCAGGAAATCGATGAAGGCGCGCATCTTGGCCGGCAGGTTGCTGCGGCTGAGGTAGTACAGATACAGGTCGGCCGACGGCAGCGTGTAACCCGGCATGACCTCCCTGAGCCGGCCGCTGTCGAGATACTTGGCCACGTCCCACTCCGAGCGCTGCACGATGCCATGGCCGTCCAGCGCCCAGTTGAGCACGATATCGCCGTCGTTGCTCGACACCGCTCCCCGCACCTTGACCAGTTCGACCGAACGTCCCTTCTGCAGCCGCCAGGTGCCGTACACATCGTCGTTCTGCCGGTGCAGGATGCAGCGGTGCTGGTGCAGCTCCTCCGGCGTGCGCGGCTCGCCGGCTTCCTTCAGGTAAGCCGGCGAGGCGCACAGGAAGCGCCGGTTCGCCATCAGCTTGCGCGCCGTCAGCCGTGTGTCCGGCAACTCGCCGAAGCGGATCGCCAGGTCGTAGGCCTCCTCCACCAAGCTGATCGGCCGGTCGGTCAGATGCAGCTCCACCTCCACTTCGGGATAGGCGTGCGCGAAACGCGAGACGATGGGCGCGATGCGCGTGCGGCCGAAGCCCGGCGTGCCGTTCACCCGCAACAGCCCCTTCGGCGCGGCGCGGCCGCTGGACACCGATTCCTCCATGTCGCGGATGCTGTGCAGGATCTGCGTCGCCTGCGCCAGGTACAGCTCGCCCTCGTTGGTCAGGCTGATGCGCCGCGTGGTGCGGTTGACCAGGCGCACGCCGAGCCGCTGCTCCATCAGGCTCAACCGCTTGGTGATGGCGGGCGGCGTCACGCCCAGCTCGCGGGCGGTGGCGCTCATGCTGCCCAGCTTGGCCAGCAGCACAAAGAACGCCAGGTCGGGGGCCGCTTCAGTTTTCATTTAAAGTGAATAATGGTTTTAACTGGAGTTAATTATAAGCGATCGATTGAAGAGTAAGCTCTCGTCATCTTAGTCAGGAGACCCTCATGAAAATCGTTGAAATCCGCGAAAAAACCGTCCCGATCAGTTCCCCGATCCGCAACGCCTACATCGACTTCAGCAAAATGACGCTGAGCCTGGTCGCCGTGGTGACCGACGTCATCCGCGACGGCAAGCCGGTGATCGGCTACGGCTTCAACTCGAACGGCCGCTACGGCCAGGGCAAGCTGATGCGCGAACGCTTCATCCCGCGCATCCTCGAGGCCGATCCGCAAAGCCTGGTCGACGACGCCGGCACCAACCTCGATCCGCACAAGATCTGGAACTGCATGTTCACCAACGAAAAACCGGGCGGCCACGGCGAGCGCTCGGTGGCCATCGGCACCATCGACATGGCGGTGTGGGACGCGGTCGCCAAGATCG
>Ga0247812_10000457_pt1 | contig 26685 bp, 24 predicted proteins | sample UWRJL149409B1_FD_178011 | JGI IMG/M metagenome (GOLD analysis project Ga0247812, IMG submission 178011) | Plant litter microbial communities from Arlington Agricultural Research Station in Wisconsin, United States - UWRJ-L149-409B-1 | ecosystem: Environmental > Terrestrial > Plant litter >...
TTCTGATGTCAGCTGACGGCTGGAGTTGGTATCAAACACCCTCCCGTTAAATCCTCGGCGGCCACGCCAACCCAAAATCGTCGTATCCCAAGGTCAGATTGGGGTTGTAAGCAGCGTCATTGGTGATGTCTGGCCAGCGCTCAGTCATGTAGGCCACTTCCTGGCTGAAGCGCGCCTGTTTCGCAGGAGTGTCTTCCAGGCCGCGAGTGGCTGATTCGTGGTGGTACATTTCAGCGAAGGGCGTCCATACGTTGGTAAACCCAGCCTCTTTGACTCGCAGGCAAAAGTCGACGTCATTGAAGGCGATTTTCAAATCGACTTCATTCAGTCCGCCGACCTTTTCATAGGTTGATTTGCGAATAACCATGCACGCAGCGGTGACGGCCGAAAGTGACTGGGTCAACACCGCACGCCCGAAATACCCATACTGTCCTTTCGGAAGAAATTTATGGGAATGACTGGCAATCCCACCGACACCGAGAATCACCCCGCCATGCTGTAACCGATTATCGGGATACCACAGACAGGCCCCTACCGCTCCGACATGGGGTAGCAATGCTAACGAGACCATTTCCTCAAGCCATTCAGGGGTGATGATTTCTATGTCATTGTTGATCAATCCCAAGAGTTCACCGCGTGCGTGTTTCACCGCCTTATTGTTAAGCGCCGAAAAATTGAAAGGTCCTTCATCACGCAATACCCTCACGCTGGATTCGCGCTCCAGTCGGGCAAAATAAGTCTGTGAATCGGCATCGTCAGATCCGTTATCCACCAGAATGATTTCGTAATTCTTGTAAGTGGTCAGGGTGCGTATGCTGTCAATGCACTGTTGAACCAGCCCATGAGCGTTGCGCGTAGGAATGATCAAACTTACGAGCGGCAGGTATTCAGGCAGCCGGTAACGCACTCTGTACATGCCCATTGGCAATAGCTCTGCGCGAGCCGGAATACTTTGACGCTGCAGATGTTCATTGAGCGCGTCGACCCCGGCCAAGGCAGCATAGGGTTTTTCCCCGCCGCCCATCGCCGTACTACCCGGCACAATTCGCCAGTGATACAGCACCCGCGGAATATGAATGATCTGTGCTGGCTCAATCAGCTCGATGCAACGCAGCGCCAGGTCGTAATCCTGAGAACCTTCGAAACCGATCCGAAACCCGCCCACTTGCTCCACCAGATCCCGTCGGTACACGCCGAGATGGGAAATCATGTTTTGGGAGCGAAACAAAAACTCGTTCCAGTCCGGCTTGAAGTAGGGTTCGCTGCGTCGGCCGCGAATATCGATCTTGTCTTCATCGGAGTAAATCACCCCTGCATCCGGGGTTTCGATGAGGGTGCGGGCGACCCAGTACAGCGCGTGTTCGGCGATCAGGTCGTCGTTGTCCATCAACGCCAGGTATTGCCCCTGGGCAATGGCAATCGCCGAGTTGCTGGCGGCCGAGATATGGCCGTTCTGTTCACGAAACACGACATTGATTTGTGGATCGTCACATTGAATCTGTTCAAGAAACGCCCGTACGGCGGGGTCGGTCGAGGCGTCATCGGCGATGCACAGCTCCCAATTCGGATAGAGCTGGTAGCGCACGCTGTCGATAGCCTCGCGCAGCAAATCAAGGGGCGGATCGTATACCGGCATGATGATGGAAATCAGCGGTTTGTCAGCCCAGCTGCGGATGTGTTCAGTGATCTGCCAGCGCCCTTGGGCGTCCAGCGTGTCGTATTGTTTGATCCAGGCGATGTAGTCGTGCCGATCATGGTTTTCCTGCGTAACGGCGGCGGCGGTGCTGATGCTTGCGTTCGAGCTGGCGTGATCAGTGCCGCTGAACCAGCGCAGCCGCGCAATCAGCCCGTGCACGCCTTGCTGTTTCAACACGCTGATGGCTTTGCGGGTGGTCGCCTTGAAACCACCGCCTCGGCGAATGATCGAGGGCAGCAGTGCTGAAACGCGCTTCAGACGCCGCGCGGTATGAAACGAACCTCGGATGGGCGCAGCCAGTCTGCGGCTGTAGGAGGACTCCAGCGCCATGATCTGCAGGTTCAGGTGATGGATATGCGTGTCCTTTTCCACCTGCTGGGTGACCAGCGCACTTTCCAGCTCGGTGATCCTGCACTGGAGCTGGTAGATATGCTCCTCTTTGTCCATTTGCTGTTGCAGGTGCGCGCGTTCCAGATCCTTGATCAGCTGCTGATGGTCATTGGCCGATTCAGTGTGATGGTTTAACAGGCGCTCGACCGTCTCGATGGTTTCATGCTCGGACTCGATCACGCTTTCGGCCAGGGAATGCGTGACCTTGTCCAGCTCGCCCATGCTCTGGGTGAGCTTCTGGATCTGCTCGCTCAAAGGGGCCAGCGCGCTGCGAAACTCGTGCTGGTACTGGCTGACTTCATTGAGCTCGACGCTGATCAACTGCGCCATGACTTCGTCGGTGTACAGCACCAGGTCCAGCGCCAGGGTCAGGTCGCCGGTGTCCTCGATCAGCGTCAGATCGACCGGCAGTTCCAGATAGGGATCGTCATCCAGGCTCAGAAAAAACACCGGACCGCCGGCCTTTTCGACTTTCATCAGGCCTGAAGTCGAAAGCAGATGCTCGACCTGGCCATCCCAGGTCCAGATATCCCGGGTTGCCGTGGACAGGCGCAGTTTGTCCAGCGAGAACGATACTTTCTTGTCGACCGGATCAAGTCTTAGTCGCTTGGGTCGAGTGGTCATGTGCGCGAAGTGAAAGCTCAAGGTCTGCTGACCGGGCTGCAGCTGGAGGGAAAGGGAAAAGTGCTCCTTGAATTCGCCGTCGCCGTTGCTGTAGTAGAGTTTGGCGTGTGGCGGGGCCTGAACGGGAGGTGTCTTCTGATTGATCGGCTGCTCAGGTTGCCAATCCATGAACTCACTGGCGGCGCGATCGGTGACATAGGCCTGAAACAGCGCTTCGCGGGCGATGTACCGATCAATATCGCGGTCGGAAACCGGCAAATCAGCCAGGCGCAAACTCTCCACAATGAATTGCCGACGACTGGGCGGCATGATGCTGGGGTAGAACGGCGTGGCATTGGCGATCAGCAGCAACAATGAGCGCAACAGCAAATGTCCCAGCTCCACCCCATTGGTCACCTCCCATTCGACATCGATCAGCGCAGGGGTACCGTCGCGGGTGATCAGGATGTTATGGGGTACGGCATCGATGAACGCTCCCGGCAAACGTTCATTGGCATGCTCCAGGGAAAGCGTCAGCCCTTGTGCTTCAAGCAGGGTTTTCAGGATATCCAGGTACTGCCTGACGAACAGGGCAAAATCCTGGATTTTCCAGTCGGGGGTGGTGGCAATGTTCAGGAAGCGTTTGCTCAAGGGCTTGCCACTGACATAGGCATCGACCCCGGAAAGCACATGCCGAAACTCCCCGTCAGATTCTTCCTGTAGTTTTCCCCGCAAGGGCGCGTGGCGGACTTCGATAGCGGTCTGCGTTTCGACAAAACGCGTCACCTTGCAAAACTCCGGTCTGCGGCTGGTGTTGTAGTGGTAGGCGAGCATTTCCGGCCCCACGACCCGTTCGGCAGAGCGCGAAGCCACCACCAGAAACGAGTTGGCCAACTCCATACCCAAGCCGTTTTCGATCACCACGGGCCAGGCACGCTCCAGATTGAAAGCGGTCGCGCCGGGTAATTGCGGGTCTTTTTTGACGCTCTGCCACGCCAACGCCGCCGCATCGAATGCCTGGGCCTCAAAGCCATGTTGCGTGGTGATCGACAGGGGAAGTTTGTAGTCCGGCGCCGGGAAGAGAAACTCGGAATGATCGAACCCTGCCGCGTTGATCAGACTGGCCAGTTTGTGTCGGCCGAAGGTTTGCGGCTGGCCTTTGATGTAGCGTCCTTCGATGCCATACATGGGCACGCTGAGATGATCTTCGGGTGCGCCAGCAAAGTACTTCAGGCCCAGTTGGTTTTCGATAGCCAGAAACAGCTTTCCATCAGGCTTGAGCAGGGCATAAACCCGTTCGAGCATACCTTGCGCCGCGTCGGTTTGATGGCTGAACACGCTGGCATATTCCAGGACGCCAATCAGCGTGATGACATCGAAGCGCTCATCGGTATCAAAATCATCGAAGCGCTCGGCCAGTACCACGACGTTGTCCAGATCCCGGGTGCGACTGGCGGCGATCTGTGCCCGGCGGACGCTGCCCTCAAGACTCAGAACCGAGCCGCCGGACTCCCCCAGGTACCGGCTGATCGCGCCACAACCAGCGCCGATTTCCAGGATGCGGCCTGCCAGGCAATGCTCGAACGGGCGAAGAATATTGCCCCGTGCGGTCCCCAGGTGATAAAGCGAAGCCCAATCGCTGCACTGCCGGGACAGCTCGGTGGACAGCACTGACAAATCCTCGGCCTCGCGAATAATCCGCGCGACCCGCTCCTCACTTTCGTCGCCATCGCTGTAGGCGAGCCCTTGGTAGTCGGGGCGCAGCCAGATGCCCATGTCCTGATTAAAAACATATCCCTGTTGTTCAAGCTTGAGCATTGTTCGACACCTGATCGAAATCCATCGTAGCGGCCAGATCTATGAGGCCAAGTAACTGCGGCGTTGCGGACACGACAAAGTGGATGGAGTCGTAACGGCGGTCATGGGGGACGATGGCTTCACCCTCTCGGGAAGCAATGCCGATGGAAATGAAGTAGTCGCCCGAGGCCAGCCGATTGACGAACTTCAGACACGCCCTGGCCTGCGAGCCGGCGTCGCCCAGTGCATCAGCGCTGGAGCACTCCAGCAGGTAGGAGTTGGTCCCGTAGACCGTGACGCCTTCCTTGGTTTTCAGGGTCAGACCCAGAATGGGATTGATCACCGTGCGGTTGAAACGCAGGGCCAGATGCAGCACGACCTCTTCGCCTGGGGCAATCTGCGGCGGGAATACATGACCGCCAGCGCACAGATGAAAGTCCGTCAGGCTGGCGGCCCCGTCGCCCCAGCGGTATTCATGGGCGTTGTAGCCGCTGCGCCGGGAGTACGCGTCTGTCAGGAAGTCCAGCGTGGGGCCATCTTCATCGCGGGTATGGTTTGAGCCGCCCGCGCTGAGCGCCGATCCATCCTGCAGCGCAGCATTTTCCTGAGCCGGCTTGTCACGCCCGAACAGAATGTCCAGATACCGATTGATGACCGCCCGGGACGGCCCGATCATTGCCAACCGACTTTGATCCAGCAGAATCGCGCGATTGCAGTGGGTCACGACTTGTTCGCTGGAATGGGTCACCAGCAAAATGCTGGTGCCATTGTTTTTCAGCTGCCGCAGCCGTTCGAAGCATTTGGCCTGAAAGCGTGCATCACCCACCGAAAGCGCTTCATCGACAATCAGGATGGCCGGATCGATCTGCGCCTGAACGGCAAACGCCAGGCGCATGATCATGCCACTGGAGTAGGCCTTGACCGGTTGTTCGATGAAGTCACCGATGTCGGCAAAACCGGCGATGGCATCGAAACGCTGATCAACTTCTTCGCGAGTCAGACCAAGCACCGAAGCATTCAGGTACACGTTCTCCCGACCAGTGAACTCCGGGTTGAAGCCGGAACCCAACTCCAGCAGCGCCGCCACCCGGCCACGGGTTTCGACATTTCCGGCAGTCGGCATCAAGGTGCCGCAGATGATTTGCAGCAACGTGGACTTACCCGAGCCGTTGCGGCCGACAATCCCCACTGTTTCCCCGCGCATGACCTCGAAATCAATGTTGCGCAGCGCCCAGAATTCACGCCCATAAGAGGACACGGGCGCGCCCAGCCTGCGTTGCAGGCGCGGCATGATCGAATGCTTCAAACGGTCCGAGGGTTTGTCATAGGTGTAGAAGCACTTGGAGATGTCACGCACGCTGATGACACTATCTTCAGAGGACATCGGCAAACCCCTTGCGCATCTTTTGGAAGAACCAGAAACCCATGGCAGCAATCGCCAATCCGACCAGCATGGCGACGCCCAGGCTAGGCCAGTGCGGTAGCTGCCCAAACAGCAGCACATTGCGACTTTCTTCGATGATGTAAGTCAGTGGATTAAGTTTGAGCCAGGGTTGGTAAGCTTCAGGCAACGCGGCGACCGGATAGAGTACCGGAGAGAGAAATAACAACACCGTGGTCAGCACAGCGATAACCTGCCCCACATCACGCAGATAAACACCCAGTGCGGCCAGTAACCAGCTGAACCCCAATGTAGCAATGAGCAGTGGCGCGAGAATCAGGGGAAAGAACACCGCCGACCAATACAATGTATGGGTCAATATGAATTGCGCACCCAACAGCACGATTAAACTGATAGCCGTATGAAAAATGGCCGAGCCCAAGGTTATAACTGACAGGATTTCCAGCGGGAACACGACTTTTTTTACGTAGTTGCTGTTGGACATGATTAATAAAGGGGACCGATTGGCGCACTCAGCAAACAATCCATGCACGATCATGCCGACGAATAACAAGATTGCGAAACTGCCCTTATTGGCTTCCTGTCCCGGCCAGCGAGACTGAAACACTTCGGAGAATACAAAGGTGTACACCGCCAGCATCAATATCGGGTTGAAGAAAGACCAGGCCAGGCCCATGACCGAACCGCGATAACGACCAATGACTTCTCGCTTGGTCATGACAAAAATAAGTTGTTTATGGTGCCACAGGCTACGAACAATACTCAGGGGACCCGCCCCCGGTGCGCTATGAGGATTCACGTTTATGAGTTACTCCCGGAAATTTATTGGACGGTAACGTGCTATCCCTCAAATTTCTCTGATGACCGCAGCCATGATCAGGCCCAGATTGCCCAGTAGCGTCTGGCGATACACGCCGGAGCGCTTGAGATTCAGCAGGCGGCCTGCGAGCCCTTGCGCGCGCATGGCCTTGAAGCGTTCCAGCGCGATGCGATTGTCTTGGGTCAGGCGATGACGGACGGTTTCCAGCCCCGCAATGTTGATCTGATTCCAGGAACGGAAACGCCCTTTGAACAACATGCGCAAGCGCAACATGCGCGCCGCCCAACTGGAGTTTGCGCCCACCAGATTGCCCCCATGCTGGCGATAACGCACATAAGGCCTGGGGTCATAAAACACCTGCCCGCCTACGCCGGTTATCAGCAGATAAGCCCACCAGTCATGGGACACGATGTGCAGATGTTCCCCTGCCTCTTGCAACAAGGCACGTGCCGCCCGATTCAACACCATCGTGTTGCCGCCGCCGATGTTCTGCACCAAAGCGTTGGCAAACGAAGCCGGACGGCGGAACAGCGGCGAATAGCCCATGGGCTCGCCACCTTCGCTGATCAACTCGGTCCGCCCCAGATAGAGCGCGGGAACGTCTTCGGCAACGCTGCTCAGCCAGGCGACTGCGGCGGCAAGTTTGCCCTGATCCCAGATATCATCCTGATCACACCAGGCAAAATAACCAGCATGCAATTGGCGATTACAGATGAATGACAGAAAGTTTCTGGCGAAGCCCTGACAAGGCCCTTGCCAAAGGCTGACTTTGTCTTCACCCCACAAATACCGGTAACGATTGGCGATGTTCAGTGTGGCGTCACTGGAGCCATCGTCTGAAATAGCTACATGCCAGTTGCCATGGCTTTGACACTGAATGGACTGCAGCTGTTTTTCCAGAAAGTCCTGCCCGTTGTAGGTACACATGAGTACCGCAACACGGCCGTCGTTCTGTTTGTTGGCAAGCGCAGTATCGTCGGCGACATTTTCATGAGGCCTTGGTGTAATAGCTGCCGCACCGGGCATGGAGCCGGCAAAAGTCTTTTTAACGGGACACTCTAACGTTTCATTTACACGCGAACCACCATGAAGACTACACGAGGTCCCTTTCGAATGATCGTCGATCATTAGTTGGGCTACCTGTCAGGGATTCCAGTTCCCTGCTGTACAGCAGTGTGGCAGTCAATATGACATTAGGCCTGTCGAGGCGATGGATGGTTATCGGCACTTGTAACTTGTAGTTAACAGTTTAATCAATGTGTATCAACTCGTTGTAGAAACAGCGTTTGCGTTTCATTTTTGAAACATAATCACCCAGATTTTTATCTGATTATCCGGTACAACAATCGACTTACTACCATGAAAATCAGCTACACATTTACAGGGAGTTTTAAGCATGTTCTCTAAAAAAGCGAAAATCCTGTCTGCCCTTTTGATCCTGGCAGCAACTCCAGCATTGAGTTGGGCCGGGACATTTGACTGCGCGGTCTATGACCAGAAAATCAACAACGGTCTGGGTCCAGATGCCCGACAAGGTGATGTTCCCGTCGAAGCAGACACTATCGCCAAGGCTGTAAAGCAGACCCGTATTGACTATCCGGCATGGAAAAATGCCAAACGCTACAAGATCGAGTGCCGCGCGGGCGAGGAAGGATAAAAAATCCTAGGGTGCTGGCCTGGCAGATGACCGATAAGCGCGCGGGGAGGATGACTTTCCCACATAATCCCCCGCGTTCCTTTCACTGCCAGGTTTATCTTCAACATGAAAAAAATTCTTCCTTATTTACTCAGCGCCGCCATTTCTTTTGTCCCTGCGGCCTTCGTTCACGCGGCAACGGTGGCCAAACCCGTTGAGCTTATCGTGCTTAGTTCCGGCGGCATCATGGGTGCATTCAAGGCGATCAGCGCCGATTACGAACAGCGCACCGGCGTACGCCTGGTGGCTGAAGTCGCGCCGTCGATGGGCGCGACACCACAAGCCATTCCCAACCGGCTGGCGCGTCATGAGCCCGCCGATGTGGTGCTGATGGTCAGCTCGGCCCTGGACAAGCTGATCAAGGATGGTCAGGTCGACCCCAAGAGCCGCGTTGACCTGGGCAAATCCTACATCGCCATGGCCATCCGTCACGGCGACCCGAAACCCGATATCAGCACCATGGACGCGTTTAAACAGACGCTGATCGACGCCAAATCCATTGCCTATTCCGACAGCGCCAGCGGCGTTTACCTGTCGCGCGTGCTGTTCAATCAGATGCACATTGCCGACCGGATCAAAGACAAGAGCCACATGATCCAGGCCACTCCCGTGGGTGAAGTGGTGGCCCGTGGCGAGGCGCAGATCGGCTTTCAGCAGCTGAGCGAACTCAAGCCTGTCGAAGGCATCGACATCATCGGCCTGATCCCGGATCAGGCGCAGCAGATGACCATGTATTCCGGCGGTGTGTCGTCGCGCAGCGCTCACCCGGAGCAGGCCCGGCAGCTGCTGGATTATCTGGGCTCCCTCGCGGCCGCCCCGGCGATCAAGAACAGCGGACTGGACCCGATCGCCAAATAATCACGGCCCCAGTTCAATCACCTCGGCACGCACGCCGTGCTCGTCGATGTGCAGCAAGCCCACCGCAATCGGTAGCTTGAAACGTCGCGGGCCGGCGCTGCCCGGGTTGATGAACAACACGCCGTCCCGTTGCTCGATCAGCGGCTTGTGGGTGTGACCGGTAATGACCACGTCGATGTTCGCCGGCAGCGTCTGCGGTACGTCCGCGGGGATGTGGGTGACGTAGATGCCGACGTCGCCCACGCGCAGCATGGCCGAATGCGGCACATCGCTGGCCCAGGCATAGTCCAGGTCGTTATTGCCACGCACCACTGTCAGCGGCGCGATAGCGCGCAAGGCGTCAAGGATCTCCGGCTTGCCGATATCACCTGCGTGAATCAACTGGCTGCAGCCGTGCAACGCCAGTAGCGCTTGCGGGCGTAACAGCCCGTGGGTATCGGAAATCAGGCCGATTTTCATGGGTTATCGCTCAGTAGTTCAGGTAAATGCCGTGAGCAACTCTGTCCTGCAGCACTGTTGCGCAGCACTGTTGCGCAGCACTGTTGCGCAGCAAGCATGGCGTTGGCGCGAATCTATTTGCAAGGGACGCACCTGTTCAAGTCAGCTGGTACTCATCACCCGTACCGCACCCTGTCGTTCGAGCACGTCCACCAGTACGCTGCCCCCGGAACGCCGCAGCGCCAGGTCGGCCGAACCTTCGCCGGCATGCAGGCGTCGCAAGATCACCTCATTAAGGAATCCCGGCAAAACGGGATCGTCAAAAATGATCTGCCGCCCTTTGGGGTTGAAGCTCAAGCCCACGCATGACTGCAGCATCGACAACAGCGCAGCCGCCGCCCACGCCTGTGGCGAGCAGGCCACCGGATAAAACGTCGGGCCCTGATTGCGCTGCCTGGGAAACCCGCAAAACAGCTCAGGCAGACGCCGCAAGTCAATGTAGGTAGAGGCTGAGAACAGGCCTTCGCAGAGCCTTGCGGTCTCATGGCGAAAACCATATTTCGCAAAGCCCGCCGCAATCAAGGCATTGTCATGCGGCCAGACCGAACCATTGTGATAACTCATGGGGTTGTAGCGCGGCTGGGCTGAAGCCAGAGTGCGTATCCCCCAACCTGTGAAAGACGAGCGATCCATCAAGCTCGCGACCACTGCCGGCGCCCGCTCCGCATACGCGATACCCGTGAACAGCGCGTGACCAGCGTTGGAAGTGCGAATCCGACAAGGCTGCTTGTCACCATCGAGGGCCAGCACATAGGTGCCTAATTGCTCGTCGAAAAACGCCGAGTCGAACTGTCTGCGCAAGGTTTGCGCCTTGGCCTTCAGCGTTGCCGCCCGCGCGTTGTCACCCAGACGCCGGGCCATTTTCCGAGCCCCTTCCCAGGCGCCGTAGACATAGGCCTGCACCTCCGCGATGGCAATCGGTCCCTGCGCCAGTCGGCCATCGGCATGGGACACCGAATCATGACTGTCTTTCCAGCCCTGATTGAGCAGGCCTTCAGAGGTTTGCCGGCCATATTCGACGAAGCCATCACCATCCCGGTCGCCATACTGCTCGATCCAGGCCAGCGCCGCTTCGATGTAGGGCCATAGTTCGATAATGGTTTGCAGGTCGTCAGTGCGCTCCAGATAGGCGCCGGCCAGAAACACGAACAGCGGCGTGGAGTCGATGCTGCCGTAGTAACGGCGAAACGGCACTTCGCCCAGATCCGCCATTTCTCCACGCCTGACTTCATGCAGAATTTTGCCGGGCTCGGCATCGGCCGTAGGGTCGACCGTAGTCGCCTGATTGGCGGCCAGGTACTTGAGTACACCCTTGGCAATGCCGGGATCCATCCAGAGCATTTCCCACGCGGTGATCAATGCGTCGCGACCAAACACCGTGCTGAACCACGGAATCCCAGCGTAGGGATACAGCCCATGAGGGGTTTCGGTCATGAGCATGTACAGATCCGAGACGCTGCGCCGGATGGCCTCGTTGAACACTTCATTGGACGTCTCGATAGACGCGGCACGCCCAGAGAACGTACGCAGCTCGCGCCTTGCCTCGCGCACGGAACTGAAAAACGCATGGCGCACCGAGAAAGGTCGACCAGGCAGCCCACAATTGATGTCGATGAACAACGAATGACTTTCACCGGGCGCCAGCTCCAAATCGAACACCGCCTGATCGCAGCTGAGGCTGTCAGGTGGCGGATCGAAGCGCAGTTTCGTGGCACGCAGCTTTTGGTCCAACCCAGTGTAGGACAGCGTCACTTGTTGCTGGTCGACCTGGGCCTTGTGCAACTCCCCTCGCTGCTTGCGACGCGCACCTCGCACCTCGAAGAGATCCCGGAAATCGGCGGCAAACTGAATCTTCACGCGCAAACGTTGTGGCTGTTCATCAAAGTTGCGAACAGTGACCCGCTCAAGGCATGAGCCCTGCCACAAAAACCGCGAGCGGCGCAGATGAATTAAGTCATGAGGCAACACCAGCAGACCATCGACATCGAACAGATCCGGATTGGTCAGATCACAGGTGAGCATGGTGTTGTCGTCGCGCAGCGTAGAGCTCAGCAATAGCGGCCGCACTTCGTTGAGGGTCAGATAAAAACCTGAGAGATGGCGAGTGTCATCGAAAAAAAAGCCTTGAGGCATATCCGGATTGGTCAGCACATCACCGTTGGTGTCGAACACCGCAAAGGTATCGTTATGCTTGAGCGTGCGTGTGCGCTGCTCTTGCAGAGAGGCGATGGCGGGAATGGAGAAAGGTGCGGCCAAGCGGTCCCTGGCCGATGAACTGGAGAGTTGGCGATAGAGGTTCAAGTAGTCGTTGGCCATACGTTCGGCTGTAAAACGCTGCTCAAAGACTGACCTGATCGCACTGCGGTTCAGCAAGTCCACCTGTTTCAGTACTTCAACGGCTTGCTCGACACTGTCGACGACATGACCCGATAGGCCTTCGTCGATGACTTCCGGCACCGCGCCACAACGGAACGCAATCACCGGTGTTCCGCACGCCATCGACTCGATCATGGTCAGGCCGAAAGGCTCTGGCCAGTCGATGGGAAACAGCAGCGCGCGGGCATTGCCCAGAAAATCTGCTTTTTGCGTCTCGTTGATCTCACCAATGAATTCAACATTTACGTTGGCTTCGATCATGGGCGCGATGACTTCATCCCAATAAGCCTGATCGACTCTGTCGATCTTGGCCGCAATGCGCAGGGGCATGCCGCTGCGCACGGCGATCTCTATCGCCCTGTCCGGCCGCTTTTCCGGCGAGATACGGCCGAGAAAAGCCAGATAATCGCCATCAGGTTTGCGCTTGAACGGCAGCAAATCGCGAGGAAGCCCGTGGTAGACGTTGGCAACCCAGCTGGTATCAGGCGGCAATGGACGACGTTGCGCCATGGAAATCGACATCAGCGGCACATCTGGAAAATGTCCGTAAAAGCTCGAATAATCGGCTAGATCCAGACGGCCGTGCAGCGTTGTGACCGTGCGTTGTGCAAAGCCATGAATCATCGGAAAATGAAAGATATCGACATGAAAGTTCAGCACATCGAACTCATTGGCCTGACGGATGACCTGATCGAGCATGACTATATGATGGGGCATCGCGTCCCTGACATTAGGGTCGAGACGCAAGGCTCTGGTTGAGCCAGGCACCAGGTGCGCGCAGGTTTGCGAGTCGCCACTGGCGAAGAGCGTGACGTCATGGCCCTGATTGACCAGCTCCTCGGTAAGGTAGGAAACAATCCGCTCGATACCCCCGTAGAGATTCGGCGGGCAGCGTTCGGCTAAAGGTGCAATCTGGGCGATTCTCATGGAGTCGACCTCTTATTGTTCCAGGCTATGAAAACCTATTCAGTTATTCTTCAAACGTGTTTTGCACCCGCCTCCGATTGGGTAATGATCGTATTGCCAACGTCTTGGAACGGCATTTCAGGAGGGCTTATGTACATTCAGACTTCATATTTCACGACAGTTCACAGCGGCCTTGCCGCAATGCCGGATCGTGAACCGGGAGTGGAGGATTTGCCGATCGATTTGGATGAAGAACGCAAACCCGTCACTGATCCGGATGCATTTGCCGACGAACTCGAACAGGAGGATGAGGACGACGTGTACCTCGAAGATTGATAAACTGCATTCAGCCGGTGGTTGGCGGTGGATTCATTTCCAGCGTCGCAAGATCAACCAGCGTGAAATAACCACTGCCGTTGGAGCGCCAGCCTCCGGTGTCGATGTGGAGCACATTGCCGAGAATTTCCGGCTCAAGCAGCGGCGTATGGCCAACGATCAGCGCGCGCAGGTCGGGAATACCGCTCATGTCCTGCAATTGCAGGCGCTTGCGCGACCACTGGCAGAACTCCTCCAGCCCACTCTGTTCGGGCATATGTCCCAATAACGTCGAGCGCAATAGATCCCAGGTCGGCAACGGGCAATCGGCATGCACCAGGCCAATCAGTCCGCAAGCTGTTTCCACTTCCATTGCCAGAGGCATCCGAGCGAACTGCGCGGCGAAAAGCGCCTGGGCATCGGGCTTGAGCTCAAGAAACCAGGTGCCGCCGCTGGCTTTATACATTCGATAATCCAGCGGCCGGTGCTGGACATGCTGGATCGCCAAAGACTCATGGTTGCCCTGGATGGCAAAGAACCACGGTCTGGCCAGCCAATCCAGCGCCTGCTCGCACTCGGGACCACGGTCGACCAGGTCACCCACGCTGAATAACCGGTCCACTGCAGGATCGAAACGTGCCTCATCCAGCGTCGTTTGCAGTCGGGTGAAATGCCCGTGAATGTCGCCCACCGCAAAATCGCGGCCATCCGGATTCGCGTCAAAATGCTCGAACTTGCTCATGTCACAAACCCCTTGGGTCAGTAGACGAAGGCCGATCGACCACGACAGCTTTCCCTGAGTCGGCTCATGTACAGCACACCCGCGAATGATTGGGGTCTTTAATTGACTGTTTTTTGGGGTGGGGGGTTCAGTTCGAGGGCAGTTAAACAGAGGATGCTCGTTGACAATAAAAAGCAAAAATCCACTATTCAGCGATACATAGATTTCAATGGAGCACTTATGAAACGCCCTACCTCGTCCAAAGACGGGAAAATCCCGGTTCCCGCAAACGACTCTGCAGTCGAAATCCACTCATCCCCTGCCTGTAGGAAATGGGATAGCTGGTTCGATAGTGAACACGTTACCGCCGACTTTATAGAGGATACGGAGCAACCATCAGAGCAGCAGCGCGAACCTTTTCGTCGGCAGTACTCCTGACATTGCGCTGTGGTGTAGCCAACAGAACCCGTTGGAGCGAGGCTTACCCGCGAAGAGGCCTGCTCAGGCAATAGCTGTCGACTGAAATTACGTCGAGACGCCGTCCGCTCGCTCCAACGAGCTTTGATCCACGCCATAAAAGAAACGCATGGCCGCACAAGCTGAACGCGCTACTGCGCCTTTGCCGGCCGTGCCACCCTTGGCTCGACATCAAAATAACGCCGGTTTTTTTAGTTAACGACCTGCAATGGCTCCGATCTTGGCACACGCTTGCTCCGCGCCGGGTCATTAGGTCTGAAACCCGACCCTAGACTTTCGTCTACAGACGGATTGACAAACCCGCTACAGGCTGTAAATAATCCATCAAAGTTGTACGACAACAGATAACAAAAATAACAATAATCAGGGAATCCAACGTATGACGACCTTCGTCTCTACCGCTCCCCCTTTGTCCCGCGTTCACGCCGCGACAAAAAACCTTGTGCCAACTCATCATTCCCCTCCTTTATTCCGCTTAACCACGGAATGAACGCTGTCGAATTCGCTAAAGGCTAGACCTGAAGCAAAGGCTCGTCCGCATCGGCGGTTTGAGTCCAAAGCCCTGGCATAAGGGGCATCACAATCCTCCAACTAATGGCTGTAGTTAGCAGCCAGTGGAGGACAGCTTTGCAAAAAAAGGGAGCACAACAATAATGAGATCTCACAACACCCGGTCGTTGGTCCTGTTCGGTTTAGGCAGCATGAGCCTGGCCATGCCACTAGTGGCCAGTGCCGAAGGCTTTGTCGATGACACCAAGGCCACGCTCAACTTCCGTAACGCTTACTTCAACCGTAACTTCACCAACCCCTCCTACCCCAACAGCGCGTCGCCGCAGGGCAAGGCTGAAGAGTGGACACAAAGTTTCATCCTGGACGCCAAATCCGGCTTCACCCAAGGCGTAGTGGGCTTTGGTGTGGATGTGCTGGGCATGTACTCGGTGAAGCTCGATGGCGGCAAAGGCACCACCGGCACCCAGTTGCTGCCGGTCCATGGTGATGGCCGCCCAGCGGATGATTTCGGGCGTCTGGGTGTCGCTGCCAAGGCGAAGATTTCCAACACTGAGCTGAAAGTCGGCGAGTGGATGCCGGTGTTGCCGATCCTGCGCTCGGACGACGGTCGTTCCCTGCCGCAAACCTTCCGTGGTGGTCAGGTCACCTCCAAGGAATTCGCCGGCCTGAGCCTGTACGGCGGCCAGTTCCGGGGCAACAGCCCGCGTAACGATGCGAGCATGGAAGACATGTCGCTCAACGGTCGCGGTGCCTTTACCTCGGACCGCTTCAACTTCGGCGGCGGCGAATATGCTTTCAACGAAAAGCGCACCCAGGTCGGCGTGTGGTACGCCCAACTGGAAGACATCTACCAACAGAAATTCCTCAACGTCCTGCATAGCCAGCCGATCGGCGACGTAACCCTGGGCGCCAACCTGGGTTATTTCTGGGGCGAAGAAGACGGCAGCAAACTGGCCGGCGATCTGGACAACAAAACCGCCTACGCCCTGCTGTCCGCCAAGTACAAAGGCAACACGCTGTATGTCGGCCTGCAGAAAGTCAGCGGCGACGATGGCTGGTTCCGGGTCAACGGCACCAGCGGCGGCACCCTGGCCAACGACAGCTACAACTCCAGCTATGACAACGCCAAGGAAAAATCCTGGCAGCTGCGTCATGACCTGGACTTCGCCATCCTCGGCGTACCGGGCATGACCCTGATGAACCGCTACATCAGCGGTGACAACGTGCACACCGGCGCGATCACCGACGGCAAGGAATGGGGCCGTGAATCGGAACTGGCCTACACCGTACAAAGCGGCACATTCAAGAGCCTCAACGTGAGATGGCGTAACTCCAGTATCCGTCGCGACTACAGCACTAACGAGTTCGACGAAAACCGGATATTCATCAGCTATCCGCTGTCGTTGCTTTAACTAGCCTGATTAAAGCGGTTCCTGCAGGGATGATCGGCGCGGCGCCACGTTTTACTCGCGATCGCGTCAGATCATTCGAAACATAGTTCATAAGACATACCCGCATCGTAGGACCGGCTTTAGCCGGGAGAACGCCCTCCCGGCTAAAGCCGGTCCTACGATACTTTCGACCTAAGTCGCGTTGACAAGATCAATAATGACTGTTGATAATCCGATCCAAGTCATACGACAACAGATGACATCAATAAGAATTCAAGGGACTCTCCATGACCACCACTCACACCGTCCAAAATCCCTTCAATCGCCTTCTTTTGACTGGCGCAGCTGGCGGTCTGGGGAAGGTATTGCGTGAAAGCCTGAAGCCTTACGCCAAGGTGCTGCGACTTTCCGATATTGCCGAAATGGCCCCCGCTGCTGGCAGCCATGAAGAAGTCCAGATCTGCGATCTCGCCGACAAGAACGCCGTTCATCAGCTGGTTGAAGGCGTAGACGCCATCCTGCATTTTGGTGGCGTTTCGGTTGAGCGTCCGTTCGAGGAAATTCTCGGCCCGAACATCAGCGGCATCTTCCACATTTACGAAGCCGCACGCCGTCATGGCGTCAAACGCGTGATTTTCGCCAGCTCCAACCACGTGATCGGTTTCTACAAGCAGGATGAAACCATCGACGCCCAGTCGCCGCGTCGTCCGGACAGCTATTACGGCCTGTCCAAATCCTACGGCGAAGACATGGCCACCTTCTATTTCGATCGCTATGGCATCGAGACCGTCAGCATCCGCATCGGCTCTTCGTTCCCGGAACCGCAAAACCGCCGAATGATGAGCACCTGGCTGAGTTTTGACGACCTGACTCAGCTGATCGAACGCAGCCTGTTCACCCCCAACGTCGGCCACACCGTGGTGTATGGCGCATCCAATAACCGTGACGTCTGGTGGGACAACCGTTTTGCGGCGCACCTGGGCTATCAGCCCAAGGACAGCTCCGAAGTGTTCCGCGACAAAGTCGAAGCCCAGCCGATGCCAGCAGCCGATGATCCGGCCATGGTCTATCAAGGCGGCGCGTTCGTTGCGGCAGGACCGTTTGGCGACAAGTGAAGTACCCGAATCACAATAAAAACAGAACAAGTGGATCGAGCCGCCATGGATGCTGAACTGATTCTCGACGCACGCAATGCCACCGGCGAAAGCCCGGTCTGGAGCGCCCGCGAGCAGGCACTTTACTGGGTTGATATCCCGGCAAAACGCTTGCACCGCTGGAGTCTGGCGGACGGTACCAGCCAAAGCTGGGAAGCGCCGCAGATGTTGGCCTGCATCGCGCGTTATGGCGATGGCAGCTGGATTGCGGGCATGGAAAACGGCCTGTTCCGACTCGTCGCTACCGATGATGGCAACCTGAGCGGTACGCCGCTGACCAGCGTCCCGCATGCGCAACCGGGCATGCGTTTCAACGATGGTCGCTGTGATCGCCAGGGTCGCTTCTGGGCGGGCACCATGCTGCTGGACATGGCCGCTGGCGCACCGGTCGGCGCAATGTATCGCTACAACGCCGGGCAAACCGAGCCACTGCACGCACTACTCGACGGTTTCATCGTCCCCAACGGCCTGGCATTCAGCCCTGACGGCGCAATCATGTACCTCTCGGACTCGCACCCCGGCGTGCAGAAAATCTGGGCCTTCGACTATGACACCGACAGCGGCACGCCCCACAACCGCCGCCTGTTCGTCGACATGAATAACTACATGGGCCGTCCCGATGGCGCCGCCGTCGATGCAGACGGTTGCTACTGGATCTGCGGCAACGATGCCGGCTTGATTCATCGCTTCACGCCTGCCGGCAAGCTCGATCAATCCCTGGTGGTCCCGGTGAAGAAACCCACCATGTGCGCGTTTGGCGGGCCGGATCTGGATACCTTGTTTGTGACGTCGATTCGCCCTGGTGGCGATATCAGCGATCAACCCCTGGCCGGTGGCGTGTTTGCCTTGCGACCGGGCGTCAAAGGCCTGCAGGAGCCCGAATTCAGGGGCTGAAGCCCCAAACTTTTTCCCAACAATGCCGCTGCACAACATTAAAACAACAACAACAACACTGGAGTTATCCATGGATTTCAAACGCAAGCTTCTCATCGCAGCACTTCCGCTGGCTTTCTGCATGTCAGGCCTGGCTCAGGCGGAAGTCAAAATCAAATTCGCTGAAGTTCACCCGGCCGGTTATGCACCCGTCGTCGCCGAGCAGGCCATGGGCAAGAAGCTCGAAGAGCAAAGCAAAGGCGAGATCAGCTTCAAGATGTACGCGGGCGGCGTGCTCGGCTCCGAGAAAGAAGTCGTGGAGCAAGTCCAGTCTGGCGCTATCCAGATGACCCGCGTCAGCCTCGGGATCGTCGGGCCGGTAGTACCGGACGTCAACGTCTTCAACCTGCCGTTCGTGTTCCGCGATCAGGCGCACATGCGCACGATTATCGACGGTGAAATTGGTCAGGAAATCCTCGACAAAATCACCAATTCGCAATTCAACATGGTCGCTTTGGCCTGGATGGATGGCGGCACCCGTAACCTGTACACCAAGAAACCGGTGCGCCAGATCTCTGACCTCAAGGGCATGAAGATCCGCGTGCAAGGCAACCCGGTGTTCATTGACACCATCAACGACATGGGCGGCAACGGCATCGCCATGGCCACCGGCGAAATCTTCAGTGCCCTGCAGACCGGCGTGATCGACGGAGCAGAAAACAACCCGCCGACCTACTTCCAGCACAACCACTATCAGAACGCCAAGTTCTACACCATCACCGAGCACTTGATCCTGCCTGAGCCGATCGTGATGTCCAAACCCACCTGGGAAAAGCTCACGCCTGAGCAACAGACCCTGGTGAAAAAACTGGCCAAGGAAGCACAGGCTGAAGAGCGCGTGCTGTGGGACAAAGCGTCCGCTGAATCCGAAACCAAGCTCAAGGCTGCTGGCGTGGAATTCATTACCCTGACGCCTGAGCAGAAAAAGGCCTTCTACGACGCGACCCAATCGGTTCGTGACAAGTTTGGCGCGCCTTACAAAGAGCTGATCGGTCGCATCGAAGCCGTTAAAACCAACCCGGCCCTGGCTGCGGCAAAAAACTGAGCTGCCCAATAAGTCTGTCCGATAACGCTGCGGGGGCGAGCGCAAGCTCGTTCGCCGCCGCTGTGGTGAGCCCCCATGAAAAACACGCTACTTAGCATTAACGACATTCTGTATCGGGTCTGCGTCGCGATCGCCGGTATGTCGATCCTGATCATGACTCTGATCATTCCCTGGGGCATTTTCGCCCGTTATGTACTGGGCAGCGGTTCGAGCTGGCCAGAACCGACGGCCATTCTGCTGATGGTGGTGTTCACCTTTTTCGGTGCCGCCGCCAGCTATCGCGCGGGCGCGCACATGGCTGTGGCCATGGCCGTCGACCGCATGCCGGCTCAGGTGCGCAAATTTGCCGCCGTGGCGGTGCAAATCCTGATGGCTGTGGTTGCCCTGTTCATGATCTTCAAGGGCTTTAAACTCTGCGCCACCACCTGGAATCAGTTCGTCGGCGAACTTCCATTCCTGCGGGTCGGTATTTCTTATCTGCCGATCCCTATCGGCGGCATCATGACGTTGATTTTCATTCTGGAAAAATTCTTCCTGGGTGACCAAAGCCACCGCGCGGTCATGCGGTTCGACGTGGTAGAAGCAAGTGAAGGTGCCGCATAAATGGATGCTTTTATACTGTTGGGCAGCTTCATCGCGCTGATTCTGGTTGGCATGCCGGTCGCCTATGCGCTGGGCCTGTCGGCACTGGTCGGTGCCTGGTGGATCGATATTCCCGCCGACGCCCTGATGATTCAGATTGCTGGCGGCGTGAACAAATTCTCCCTGCTGGCGATTCCGTTCTTCGTCCTGGCGGGCGCGATCATGGCCGAAGGTGGCATGTCGCGAAGGCTGGTAGCGTTCGCTGCAGTGCTGGTGGGTTTCGTGCGCGGCGGCCTGTCGCTGGTGAACATCGTGGCGTCGACCTTCTTCGGCGCAATCTCCGGTTCTTCCGTGGCCGATACCGCTTCGGTGGGCTCGGTGCTGATTCCGGAAATGGAGCGCGCCGGTTATCCCCGTGATTTCTCCACGGCGGTGACGGTCAGCGGTTCGGTACAAGCCTTGCTGACTCCGCCGAGCCACAACTCGGTGCTCTACTCGCTGGCCGCTGGCGGCACGGTGTCCATCGCGTCGCTGTTCATGGCCGGGATTCTCCCGGGCCTGCTGCTCAGCGCAGTGATGATGGGCCTGTGCATGATCTTCGCCCGCAAGCGCAACTACCCCAAGGGTGAAGTCATCCCGATGCGCCAGGCGTTGAAAATCGCCGGTGAAGCGCTCTGGGGCATGATGGCCATGGTCATCATTCTCGGCGGCATCCTGTCGGGTATTTTCACCGCGACCGAATCGGCGGCCATTGCCGTGCTTTGGTCGTTCTTCGTCACCATGTTCATCTACCGCGACTACAAATGGCGCGACCTGCCCAAGCTGATGCACCGGGCGGCCCGCACCATTTCCATCGTGATGATCCTGATCGGTTTCGCCGCCAGCTTCGGTTACATCCTGACGCTGATGGAAATCCCGATGAAGATCACCACGGCGTTCCTGACACTGTCGGATAACCGTTACGTGATCCTCATGTGCATCAACGTCATGTTGCTGCTGCTGGGTACCGTGATGGACATGGCGCCGCTGATTCTGATCCTGACGCCTATCCTGTTGCCGGTAATCGTCGGCGTCGGCGTAGACCCGGTGCACTTCGGCATGATCATGCTGGTCAACCTGGGGATCGGACTGATTACACCGCCGGTGGGCGCGGTGCTGTTTGTCGGTGCTGCGGTGGGTAAAGTGACCATCGAAGCCACCGTTAAAGCATTGCTGCCGTTCTACGTGGCACTGTTCCTGGTGTTGATGCTGGTGACTTACATCCCTGCAATCTCGCTGTGGTTGCCGAGCGTGGTGTTGTAAAAAAAAGTTATACGGAGGTCCCGTAGGACCGGCTTTAGCCGGGAGCATCTTCTCCCGGCTGAAGCCGGTCCTACGAATAACACCTCCGTTTTCCAGCCAAGGAGGCTGGTTGCTCATGTCCGTTCCTGCGCTATTCCCCCGCCACATCGCCGTACTGATCCTCGCTCTTCTGGCCTGCGCCTTCGCGGGCAACCATATCGCGGCACGTATCGCTTTCGACCATGACGCTGGCTTGCTGCTGGCCATCCTTTGCCGCTCGGGCGTGACCTTACTGGTGCTTACTGGCCTGGTGCTCTGGCAACGGGAACGTCCACGCCTGACTGCGCAAACCTGGCGCTGGCAATTGCTGCTGGGCTTGTTGATCGCGGCGCAAAGTTTCTGCATTTATTCAGCCGTCGCGCGGATTCCGGTGGCGTTGGCGTTGCTGATAACCAACATCGCACCGATTCTGCTGGCGCTGCTGACCTGGGCGCTGGGCGGCCCGGCACCTACGCGCCGCGCGGCGTTGCTGATGGGCCTGATTCTGATCGGGCTGGTGTTCGCTCTGGATGTTCCCGAGCGTCTGTCCAGCCAGGCCACCACCGAGGCGCAATGGCTGGAAGGCATCGCGTTCGCCTTTGCAGCAGCCGGCGTATTCGCCTGTGCGCTATGGATCACCGACCACAAGCTGTCGAGCATGCGCGGCACGGTGCGCAGCATGTTGACCATGCTGATCGTGTTCAGCGCCGCTGCCCTGGCGGGTTTCAGCGGCCTGTTGCCGGGCGGCGTTTCGTTGCCCGGCACGTCCACGGGCTGGACCGCCCTGGTGTGTCTGGTGGCGCTGTACGGGATTGGATTCTCCTTGCTGTTCATCTGCATGACGCGCCTGGACATGGCCCGCAACGCGCCGGTGATGAACGTCGAGCCGGTGGCGAGTCTGCTGTTTGGCTGGCTGATCCTGGATCAACTGCTCAGCAGCGGACAAGTCATCGGCGGCCTGATCGTGGTCACCGGCATCGTGCTGCTGACCTGGCGCCGCGCCACACCTTGAGTCGTCATTCCTTTTGATCGCGCAATGCTGCGCCCAACACGGTGGACCGTCATGCAGCCGCAAACCCTGACCCTTGAAGATGGCGTGACGCGCCTGACCCTGGCGCCGCAAATCGGCGGCAGTATTGCGAACTGGAGCGTCATTGCCAGCGGCCAACCCTTGTTGCGGCCCAACGACGAACAGGTCTTGAGCGCGGGAACGCCGCGCAAGTTGGGGTGCTATCCGCTGGCGCCCTGGTCGAACCGCATTGGCAGTGGCGGTTTTGAGATCCCGCAAGGCTGGCTGCCGCTGGAACCCAACAGCGCCAACGACGCCTTGCCGATTCATGGCAGCGCCTGGCAGCAAGCCTGGCAAGTGATCGAACAGAGCGCCCGCCACGCGTGTCTGCAACTCGACAGCGCCATCCCTTTCGCTTATCGCGCGCAGCTGCGTTACAGCCTGGATGAAGGCGCGCTGAGCATCGTCCTGAGCGTCACGCACCTTGATCCGCGCGCCGCCTGGCATGGCCTGGGTCTGCACCCGTATTTCCCGCGCACCGCCAGCACACGTTTGCGCGCCAAAGCCGCACAAGTCTGGCACTGCGATGACGCTGGCTTGCCAACGCATCTCGAAAATCTACCTGCCGAATGGGACTTCAATACGTCGAACGCCCTGCCCGAGACGCGTCTGGACAATGGTTTTACTGAATGGGACGGCAACGGCCTGATCAGCCAGCCGGATCTGGGCTATGAGCTGGAATGCCAGGCCACCGGCAGCCACTTCTTCCTGGTCTTCTGCCCGCCGGGGCTGGATTTCTTCTGCTTCGAACCGGTCAGCCACCCCGTCAACGCCCACCACCTGCCGGGGCATCCGGGGTTGCAGTTGTTGCAGCAAGGGCAAACGACGGAGTTGAGCTTCAGGTTGCGGTATCGGGGGGTGTGAATGATCGCTAACTCAAACGCTCGGCGGCTTTGCGATAAACCTGCTCGCGCTCACGTTTATCGACAGCGATCACAAATACCACGACATCCTGATCGATCACTTGATAGACCAAGCGGTAGCCACTGCTACGTAGCTTTATCTTGTAGCAGTCGGATAAGGCATGCAGGCGATTTGCTTCAATACGCGGATTAAGCAGAATTGCGGCCAGCTTTTTTTTAAGTTGCTGACGCACGGTGTCGCCCAGTTTTTGCCATTCCTTTAACGCACGAGCATCGAACTCAAGGCTATAAGTCATCCAATGAAACCTTGACTCGTTGAGGCGCTGCCAGACGCTCGCGGACTGTAGCAATCAACTCTTCGTCTTCTTCGGTCATCAGGACCGGGCGAAAAGGCAGTTGGCCCCGTTCCGCTACATATTGCAAAGCCTGGCGCATCAGTTCAGAGGGAGTGACTCCCAGCTTTTCCAGCTCGCGGTAGGCGCGCGCCTTTAGATCGTCGTCGATGCGGACGTTGATAGATGCCATAAAGATGGCCCTCAATGTAATGACATTTGCCTTTACATTAGATCCAAAACGAAGCGCTGGCAATACATCTGTGTGCGAGCTTGCTCGCGAAGACGTTATCGCAGGCGACGAATCTGCCGACTGAAATTCCGATTCGCGAGCAAGCTCGCTCTCACAGTGATTCATCTATCAGTCAGTGCGCTCTACCTTCACCCCCAACGACTGCAACGCATCCCAATAACCGGGATAGGTCTTGCCTACGCAATCGGGGTCGAGGATGTTGATGCCGGCGATTTTCAGGCCGGCCAGGGCGAAGCACATGGCGATGCGGTGGTCGGAGTGGGTGTCGATCAATGCGTCCACGGTTTGCCCGACCAGTTGCGGATTGGCGTGGACGATCAGGTCGTCGCCCTCTTCCACCGCCAGGCCCGGCGCAATGGCGCACAAGCCGTGGGACAGCGCGGAAATCCGATCGCATTCCTTGACCCGCAAGTTCGCCAGACCCACGAAACGTACCGGCTGATTGTTGAATGCTGCCAGCACCGCCAGTGTTGGAATCGCGTCCTGCATTTGCGAGCCGTCGATCACTGCCGGCATGTTCGGGAAGCTGCTGATCAGCTGGCTGGCCAAGGCATCCGGCTGGGTGAAATCCTCAGCCGCGACGCCCAGATCAATCGCGCCATCGGTCAGCGCCTGGGCAGCCCACAGGTAAGTGGCCGCCGAAGCGTCAGGCTCGATGTGAAAATCGGTGGCCTGATAACCGGTGGCGGCGACTTTCCACGCCGTGTCACCCACGGCTTCAACCTGGGCACCGAAGGCTTTCATCGCCGCCAGCGTCAGGTCCACATAACCGCGCGCGCCGATGTCACTGCCGGTCAGGGCCACTTCCACAGGACCTTTGCCGCACGCGCCGGCCATCAACAAGGCCGACACGTATTGGCTGGACAGGTTGCCATCAATTTCGATACGTCCCGCCGCGAGTCCGCCCTGGCCTTTGATCTCGACCGGAGGGCTACCGCTGGGCGCGCTGATGTCCACGCCCATGCGCTGCAACGCATCCACCAGCGGCCCAATCGGACGCTTGCGCATGTACTCGTCGCCGTCGACCACGAACTCGCCCTGAAAGTTGGCCAGCGCGGCGGTCAAAAAGCGCGTGGCCGTGCCCGCGTTACCCAGAAACAGCGCTTGCTGTGGCGCGTGCCATTGGCCAGTACTGGTGACCACGAAGGTGCTGTCGTCCGGCTCATCGATCTGCACGCCCATCAGACGCAAGGCTTCGGACATCACTCGCGTGTCGTCGCTCTTGAGCGCCCCGCGCAGGCGACTGGTGCCTTTTGCCAGACCGGCCAGCAACAGCGCGCGGTTGGTGATGGATTTCGAGCCAGGCGGGCTGACACGGCCGATCAATGGCCGGTCCACCGGGAATACAGTGAGAGTGGATGAAGGTCGCATGATGCCCCTGATCGTCGCCGGAAAAATCGCGATCCTACCAGCAATCGGCCCTGCTCCAGAATGCAGGCGGGCATAAAGCCGGGTTTTTTCTACGCAGGCCTTGGCCTGGTGGCAGCATATAGATAGCTAGATATCTAGCTATCTATATCGAAGCGCCCTGCTCCAGCCTTTGTCCGACCGGGGTTTAATCGTGTACGGAGACTTGATTGCGGCCGTTTTTCTTCGAGATATAAAGCGCCTGGTCAGCCCGCTCGATCAGGGTCTTGTAACTTGCCATCGGCGTGGCGAGGTCCGCTACCCCAAGGCTGACGGTGCAGCGGATCGCTTGCCCGTCATGCTCGACCACCTCGGCTTCGATGGCTTGGCGCACACGCTCACTGAAGATACGCGCGCCCTCTTTATCGGTACCGGGCAGCAACACCGCGAACTCTTCGCCGCCATAACGTCCGGCAATATCGACATCACGGACATGATGACGGATCACTTCGGCAACCCGCTGGATCACGGCGTCACCGGCCTGGTGACCATAGGTGTCGTTGACCCGCTTGAAGTGGTCGATGTCGAACATCACCAGCGAGGAATTGGAGGCATAGCGACTGTGCCGCGCGTATTCGAGCTTGAGCGCTTCTTCCCAGTGACCACGGTTGTACAAGCCCGTCAGGCGATCGGTGCTGGAAAGCTTTTGCAGCTCGGCGTTGGCCGCCTGCAATTGATGCCGGTTGGTGGCAACGTCGGTGACGTCGTAGATCACCAGGCAGATATGGCTGATTTCACTGTTGGTCGAGCGCAGCGGAAACAGCGTGGTGTTCTGGTACATGAAGTCTTCCTGCCCGGTAATCGGCTGGTAGTTCTTGAACCGCACCAGATAGGGCCGCTGTTCCCAGATGGTGAACGCCGGCGTACCCAAGGTCACCACGCTGTCGATTTTCCTGCTGAACCACTGTTCGTTGACTTCCGGGAACATTTTGAAAAATGACTGGCCAGCCGCTTCAGACGGCACCACACCCGAGCGGTTCTCCATGAAGGTATTCCAGACCTGCACCCGGTAATCCCGATCCAGCACCACAACACCCACGTCGATACTCTGGGTGATCGTCAGCAACCAATGAAGTTCTTTGAGATCGATACTGTCGTTCATGGGTCAGCCCATCAGGTAAGCGAGTTTGCGAGTCAGCAGTTCCACCGAGTCTTCGGTGAACAACATCAGCAGATCGAAATGGATATTGTGGCCTTCAAGGCTGTAGCTGATTTCCACCGCCAGGGTTTTCTTCCAGCGTTGCTGGTTGATGCGAATCAACTCGTCGATG
>Ga0247812_10000459_pt1 | contig 26608 bp, 24 predicted proteins | sample UWRJL149409B1_FD_178011 | JGI IMG/M metagenome (GOLD analysis project Ga0247812, IMG submission 178011) | Plant litter microbial communities from Arlington Agricultural Research Station in Wisconsin, United States - UWRJ-L149-409B-1 | ecosystem: Environmental > Terrestrial > Plant litter >...
AAATTCGTTCTAAGTCGGTTGTGTTGACAAACGGAACTTTTTTGAATGGTTTGATTCATATTGGAGAAAAACAATTTGGAGGAGGTAGAGCAGGAGAAAGTGCTGCAACCGGAATTACCGAAGATTTGGTAAAAGTAGGTTTTGAATCAGGAAGAATGAAAACAGGAACGCCTCCAAGAGTGGATGGACGTTCTTTGGATTATTCGAAAATGAACGAAGAAAAAGGAGATGCGAAACCGGATAAGTTTTCTTATTCGGATTTAACCGTTCCGCTAACGCATCAAAGATCTTGTCATATGACATACACGTCGCTGGATGTTCATGATATTTTGAGAGAAGGTTTTGATCGTTCGCCAATGTTTAACGGAAGAATCAAAAGTCTTGGTCCAAGATATTGCCCTTCGATAGAAGATAAGATAAATCGTTTTGCTGATAAAGAGCGTCACCAATTATTTGTGGAGCCGGAAGGCTGGAATACTTGTGAGGTTTATGTAAACGGATTTTCAACTTCGTTACCGGAGGATATTCAATTTAAAGCATTGCGTTCCGTTGTTGGATTTGAGAAGGTCAAATTCTTTCGTCCAGGTTATGCAATCGAATATGATTATTTCCCGCCAACACAATTGAAACATACTTTGGAAACGAAGCTTGTTGAAGGTTTGTATTTTGCAGGACAAATAAACGGAACAACAGGATATGAAGAAGCAGCTTCGCAAGGATTAATGGCTGGAATAAATGCGCATTTAAAAGTGCACGAAAAAGCGCCGTTGATTTTAAAACGTGACGAAGCTTATATTGGGGTTTTGATTGATGATTTGATTACGAAAGGAACAGAAGAACCATATCGTATGTTTACATCAAGAGCAGAGTATAGGACATTGTTGCGTCAAGATAATGCCGATTTCAGATTAACGCCAATGTCCCACGAAATTGGTTTGGCTTCGGAAGCTCGTTTACGCCGAATGGAAAAGAAATTGAACGAGTCTGAAAAGATGGTTACTTTCTTTAGAGAGACAAGTGTTTCAGTTGCGGAAACAAATCCAATTTTAGAATCAAAAGAAACAGCTCCAATAACACAAGGTGATAAAATGTTCAAAGTATTCTCTCGTCCGCAAATCGATTTGGAGGATATGATGAAATTTGAAAAAGTAAAGGAATATATTGAAGCAAATGATGTTGATCAGGAAATTTTGGAACAAGCCGAAATCCAGGTCAAATATTCTGGTTATATAGAAAAGGAAAGAAATAACGCTGATAAACTAACTCGTTTAGAAGAAGTGAAGATTCCGGAGAATTTCGATTACAATAAAATTAAATCAATGTCGATTGAAGCAAAACAAAAGTTGAGCAAGATTCGTCCTGTTACAATTTCGCAAGCTTCAAGAATAAGTGGAGTATCACCAAGTGATATTTCGGTTTTGTTGATTTATATGGGAAGATAAAAAGTTTTCAGTCTCAGTAAACAGTTTTCAGTGAATGCTGGATGATGTTTACTGAGATTGTTTATTGTATTGTTCCACGTGAAACTTATTTGATATAGTTTGTCATTCCGAGGAACGAGGAATCTCCGTAAGTAACTCCGCAATCAAAAGAATAATCTTTGTCGATATTACACGGTGATTCCTCGTTCTTCGGAATGATAAATGCTGTAAATTGAAATGGCTCGTGACGAAACAGGAATGTTAATCTAAATTCAAACTTGTTCCACGTGAAACAGATTATAATTATTTTAGATTTCAGAAAAGTTTAAATTGGAGTTATAACAAAAAAACTAGAATTCATTGTATGAAAATTGTTCAAAAAGAAATTTTATCATTAGAAGAAAAGGAGACTTTGCACGAACTATGGAACAATGAATATCCCGCAAAGTTAAATTTAAAAACGATCGACGATTTCGAATTATATTTGAACGGACTTTCAGAAACCAAACATTATTTGTTATTTGATGATTCAGATAAAATTAATGGTTGGGCTTTTACTTTTTTAAGAGAAAATGAAAATTGGTTTGCTATAATTTTGAATCATGAAATACAAGGAAGAGGAAACGGTTCGCTTTTGATGAATGAAATAAAAAAGAATAATTCTAGTTTGAATGGTTGGGTTATTGATCATGAAAATGAAGTAAAACAAAATGCAACATTGTACAAATCTCCAATGCCATTTTATATCAAGAACGGTTTTACGATTTGTAAAGAGATTAGAATTGAAAACGAAAAAATGTCAGGCGTAAAAATAAATTGGAAACGCTAATAAAATAATATAAAAATAAAACCCTAAAAGCCGAAATTCAGTTTTTAGGGTTTGCCTTTAAATTAAACCAAAATACCTATAAAATTAAAAATGGACGTTTTAAACAAAAAACATTTTCTTACTGTAAAAGACCATTCTGTATCTAAAGAAATTTTCGAATTGTATCACGATGAAACTTTAGATATGCTAATTACATCTCCGCAACCCGATTTAGAAAATCTTGGAAAATATTACGAAAGCGAAGATTATATTTCGCACACGGATAACAAACGTTCGTTATTTGAAAAAGCGTATCATTTTGTTAAAAATATTGCTTTAAAAAATAAACTGAATTTGATCAACTGTGAACAATCTCAAAAAGGAAGAATTTTGGATATTGGTGCTGGAACTGGAGATTTTTTATTGACGGCAAAAAATGATGGTTGGGAAACTGTTGGAGTAGAACCAAGCGACAGAGCAAAAAATATTGCGATACAAAAAGGGATTTCTTTTGTGAACGAAATTAGCGATCTTGAAAATAATTCTTTTGACGTGATTACGATGTGGCACGTTTTGGAACACGTTCCTAATTTAGAATTACAAATCCAGGAATTGAAGCGTTTATTAAAACCAACTGGAACATTAATTGTTGCGGTTCCAAATTTTAAATCTTACGACGCTCAACATTACAAAACTTTTTGGGCAGCTTACGATGTGCCCATTCACTTTTGGCATTTTTCCAAAAAAGCCATTCAGTCGCTTTTTGAAAAAGTTGAAATGAAATTAGAAAAAGTGCTTCCGATGAAATTTGATTCATTTTATGTGAGTTTATTATCCGAAAAATACAAAACCGGAAAAATGAATTACATCAGTGCTTTTTTCGTTGGTTTAAAATCAAATTTAAAAGCGGGGAGTACAAAAGAGTATTCGTCGCATATTTATGTCTTAAAAAACAAGTAAAACGCAATTTAAGCGCATTTCTGGCGTTTTCTTAGCGTAAGTGAGGAGTAATTATGTCTTTTTTGAGATGATCTTTCTAATAAAAGCTATGAAAGCCACTTTTGATAGGGTAGAATTATTGACATTTTTCTTTCCATAAATAAAAACAATATCATAAAATTCTAGCATTTTTTAAACTTTATGTTGATGCTATTTATTTTTTTATATTTTTGTCTTCAATACATTAAAAAATTAGAAATTCAAAAAATGAAAAAAGCATTAGTAATTATCGCACTTTCAATTTTCGCCGTTTCATGTACTAAAACTGCAGAAGTAAAGGAAGTAAAAACAGCTTACGTAGATACTTCGATTTTAATGAAAGAGTATACTGAAGCAAAAGACCTTGAAGCAAAATACAAAGGGCAAGCTGAAGAAAAAGGAAGACAACTACAAGCCGAGATTACACGTTTTAAACAAGACGCTGCTAATTTTCAAAGTCAGGCACAGGCGAACGGTCAGGCTTGGGCTCAACAAAGAGGAGCTGAGTTGCAAAAAAGAGAACAACAATTGGGTTATGCTCAACAAGCTTTGTCTCAGCAATTACAACAAGAAAGTGGTGTTGAAATGGATTCTCTAGTAAGTGGAGTTAAAAAATTCATCAAAGATTACGGTAAGAAAAACGGTTATTCTTATATCTACGGTACTGGTGATGCTGCTTCGATTTTATACGCAGAAGAGAAATATGATATTACAAAAGATATCATTAAAGCTCTGAATGACAAGTACAAATCAAGTCCAAAATCAGAAGAAAAACCGGCAGTAAAAGAAGGAGAAGCTGTTAAAAAATAATACCAAACTAACTAACTAAATTAAAAACCTAAATCTGTCAAGATTTAGGTTTTTTCTTTTATAAAAATGCGATACTTTTAGTTTTTCAATATACGCCCAATGCAAAACGTTACAGAAGCAGCTGCTTACACCTTACAATTCATCAATCAAACACAAAAATCGATCTTCCTGACTGGTAAAGCAGGAACCGGAAAAACTACGCTTTTACGCGAAATCATTGCAACAACGCACAAAAATACTGTAGTGGTAGCACCAACGGGAATTGCGGCGCTAAATGCGGGTGGAGTTACGATTCATTCTATGTTTCAGTTGCCATTTTCGGCCTTTATTCCGTCGTATGAAGAGGCTTCTCAGTTTACTGAAACGGTGAAATTTGAGAATAAAGAGACGTTGCGCCGACATTTTAAAATGAACAATGTTAAGCGTAATGTGATCAAAAACATGGAACTTTTGATTATTGATGAAGTCAGTATGCTTCGTGCTGATTTACTGGATGCTATCGATTTTATGATGCAGACAGTTCGTAAAATTTCGCGTCCTTTTGGTGGAGTTCAGGTGCTTTTTATTGGCGATTTATTGCAGCTTCCGCCTGTGATTAGGGACGAAGAATGGCGAACTTTACGCAATTACTACAAAGGAAAATTCTTTTTCCATTCGCATGTAATTCAGCAGTTTCCGCCGCTATATATCGAATTATCAAAGATTTATCGTCAGTCTGATGATACTTTTATCTCAGTTTTAAACAATCTTCGAAACAATCAGATTACGCCTCAGGATATTCAGGTTTTAAACGAATATGTTAAGCCTGATTTTGATTTAAAAAATAATCCAGGATATATTACACTTACCACGCATAATGCTAAAGCCGATTCGATTAACGAACAGGCAATTGGCGATTTAGCAGGAAATGAATTCGCTTACCAGCCGTTTATTGTGGGAGATTTTCCGGAGAAAATTTTTCCGGTTGAAGAAAATTTAAAGCTAAAAGTGGGAGCTCAGGTCATGTTTGTAAAAAACGACTTGTCTTTTGAAAAACGTTATTTCAACGGAAAAATGGGCGTTGTAAAATCGCTTTCACCGGAAGAAATCTTTATACATTTTCCGGAAGAAGACAAGACCATCGAAGTGGAGAAGTACGAATGGAAAAATATTCGATACAAAGTAAATGATCTTACCAAAGAAGTTGAGGAAGAAGTTTTAGGCACATTTGCACATTATCCGCTTAAATTGGCGTGGGCAATTACAGTACACAAAAGCCAGGGTTTAACTTTTGAGAAAGCCGCGCTCGATGTATCGCAAGTTTTTTTGCCCGGACAGGCATACGTTGCATTATCGCGTTTAACGTCCTTAAATGGGCTTATTTTGCTTTCTCCGCTACAAATGAATGGTATTTCAAATGATCAGGATGTAATGGATTATGCTTTGAACAAAGCGACCGAAGAAGTTTTAAAACATTCATTACATTTTGAAACGAAGAATTTTATTCATAACTATTTGATTAACAGTTTCAATTGGACCGATTTGGCTCAGGAATGGCGTAATCATCGTTTTAGTTATAACGAAAATGCGGTTGCATCAGAAAAATCAAAACATTCTGTGTGGGCTCACAAGCGTTTAGAAACCATCGATTCGCTGATTGATCCTTCGCAGAAATTTGTGCATCAGCTTAATAAAATTTTCAATAAAGAAACCGTCGATTTAATTTTTGTCCAGGAAAGGGTAGTGGCGGCCTATGATTATTTTTTTAAACCAATGGACAAGCTGGTGACAGATCTTTTGAATAAAATGGCCGAAATCCAGAAGTTTAAAAAAGTTAAGGAATTCTATGAAGAACTGGCTTTTTTGGATGATTTGCAAACCAAAGCTGTTTTGCGCTTAATGAAGGCTAAATTGCTAATAGAAATTGTCGTGGCAGGCGAAACCATCTGTAAAGAGAAATTGTCCTCTACAGCGATTAAAAACTATAAATTAGATAAGGTTGCAAAGATTCGCGAGGAATTTAATATGTCGAACACTGATATTTTTAAATCTGAAGAACCTGTCGTGCGTTATACAGCACGTAAGCTGGATAAAAGCGTACCAAAGGCCGACAAGAAAACCACTATAGAAGAGACGCACGATTTATGGCTGGAGAAAAATTCGATAGAAGATATAGCGCGAATTCGTAAGCTAACCGTGCAAACTATTGAAATGCATTTGGTTAAACTAATTCAGGCCAAAAAAGTGGAGATCTCCGATGTTCTGCCTTATGATAAAATTCTGGCTCTACGCGAAGCTTTTGAATTTTATCAGGAAGAATCTTTGAGTCCATTGAAGGAAAAACACGGTGATGAATTTACGTGGGATGAACTTAAAATGTTCAAAGCCAGTATTAATTGATTTTAGATTTTAGATTTTAGAGTTTAGATTTTAGAGTTTAGATTTTAGAGTTTAGATTTTAGAGTTTAGATTTTAGAGTTTAGATTTTAGAGTTTAGATTTTAGAGTTTAGATTTTGTAACTTAGGGTTTGGAATTTGGAATTTGGAATTTGGAATCAATTATAAAAACATTATGTAAAATAGAAAACATGAAAAAACTATTATATATCTTATTCATAAGCGTTACCATTCAAAATGCCATTGGGCAGGACTTGAAACCGGAATATCAAAAGTTCGTTAAGAGTTTTATTGATAACGTAAAAAATGACAGAAAAGAGGCTGTAGCAGGAGCTATTAAGTATCCTTTAAAAAGAGAAAACCCAATTCCGTCTATCAAGAATAAAGCAGAGTTAGTAAAACGATATACTGAAATTTTTGATGCTAAACTGAAAGCTGAAATTTCTAAATCAGATCCTGCAAAGGATTGGTCAGAAGTGGGTTGGCGAGGCATAATGCTTAATCAGGGGACTTTGTGGATGGATACGGATGGAAAAGTTTTTTCTATTAGTTATCAGTCAAAAACGGAGAGTGATCTCAAAAACAAGTTGATAGCTTCTGAAAAAAACAAGCTTCACCCATTGATTGCAAAGTTTAAAGCGCCGGAAGTCATTTTAGAAACATCTAAATTCAGAGTCAGAATTGATGATTTAGGAAATGATAATTACAGATATGCTTCGTGGTCGATAAAGCAATCAATGAGTGAAAAACCGGATTTAATCATTACCAACGGAAAATGGTTTCGGGACGGAACAGGAGGAAATAATCACTACGATTTCAAAAAAGGAAATTTTCTTTATCAGTGTTATATTACGGTTTTGGGTACAAAAGATTCAGCGCCAGCTACTTTAACCATTTATCAAAACGGGAAAGAAATTCTCAATCAGGACGCTAAAATTGTTCCACGTTAAACAAAAATCCTATTCGTTGCGGCGAATAGGATTTTTGTTTTGCAGGCATTTTTGAATTTGTTCAAAGCGATGATCATATATTATTTATATTTGATTGTAATTGGCAGATTAATAATTAATTAAAAATATTTTAGGATGATAAGAAGAAATCTATTTTTAGTGATGCTGATTTTTTGCAGCTCTTTTGTTATGGGGCAGGAGTCGAATATTGAATATCAGAAATTTGTAAAAAAGTTCATTGATAATGTCAAAAGCGACAACAAAGAGGCTATTAGTGACTGGGTTGTTTATCCGCTAAAGCGGGAATATCCAATAGCTGATATTGCTAATAAATCAGATTTTTTGAAACGATATTCTGAAATTTTTGATACAACATTAAAAAATGAAATTATAAAATCGACTCCAACAATAGGCTGGAATAATATGGGCTTACGAGGCATTATGTTAAATCACGGCAGTATTTGGCTGGATATCGACGGACGTTTAACGGCAGTAAATTATCAATCGAAAACAGAAACAGAAAATCGAAATAAACTGATTGCTGCACAAAAAAAGATGCTTGATCCCAGTATCGCTTTCTTTCAGACGCCTATTTGCATTCTGGAAACATCTGAATTTAAAATCAGGATTGATAATTTAGGAAATAATAATTATCGATATGCTTCATGGTCAAATAAAAAAGAAATGACTCAGAAGCCTGATTTGGTGATTAATGGAGGTAAATTGGTTGTAGAAGGAATTGGCGGAAATCATCAGTACGAATTCAAAAAAGACAATTTACTTTATGAATGCGCGATTATAGTTTTGGGCGAAAAAAATTCGCCTCCGGCGAGACTACGAATTTATCAAAAGACTAAAGTGATTCTTTCTCAGGATGCTAAAATTGTTTCACGTTGAACAAAGAAAACTATTCAATACGGCGAATAGTGGTTTTCAGATTTAAAGATTAAAAAGGGCAAAAAAAAAATCCCATCTGCCGTGGCGGATAGGATTTCTTTATTATAGTGTTTCAACAAGGATCCAGGCATCTGGATTTTCACCTTTTTGTATCTCTTTCTGTGCTTTTTCGGCTTCAGACATTGTAGCATAACTTCCGTATAAAACAGGAAATAAACCATGTTTGTTTTCTCCCAGCATTCGGGCTTTAAAACCGTCTTTTATCAATTGGTTGTATGCTTTTCGTGCATTTTGTTCGCTTCTGTACGCACCTGCCATAATGTGGTATGACATCGCTTTTTCTGCAGCAACTTCTACTTTTGCAGAATCAACAGAAAGGGTTACAGCCGGCATTGGGCTTTGTATAAAAAATGTAGCTTCCTGTATCTTGTTTTCTACTTTTTTCTGTACGGCACTTTCTACAATAAGTGTTTTTGTTGCGATTTGATTTTGGTACAAAGGATATCCAATACTTCCGGTAATTCCCAACCCTAATACAAGAATTGCGGCATATTTTAAGAAAGAATTTGACGATCTTTCCTCTTCATTTTCATATAAAGCAATTGGTTCCCTTTCTTCGATTTCTTTGATTTTTTTCTCGAAGTTTTCCTTTTTTACAATTGGAGAAATAAAAGGACTCAATCCAAATGAACTTGCCAAATAATTGGTTTGGTCGTTTGGTGTAAAAATTATATTTTTCTCTGTATTAAGTCGAATTTCACCTATGTTTTTAAGGCTGATAACACCATTTTCTTCTAAAGTTTTTTTCCAGCTTACTACTTCAAAAGCAATAGCACTCACTGCAAAACCATAAGATGTTTTTTCAGCATGAGCGATATGATTTGCCAATAGACCATCATTGTTTTTCAAATGGCTATTAAATGAGATCGATTTTTTAGGTGGAAAAAACGAATTTGTGCTTTCATTCAGCTGCGCCGAGTGAATTTCGGTTAAAAATGCTCCAAACCCTGGAACCGTTACACACTGATAACGATACAATAACTGTGCTATATAGTTTTCGATTTTCATAGTAACAAAGTTATGCAACGAATATAGTTATCAAAATTTTATTCACAATTTTTATTAACAATTCGTATAATTTTATAGACAATTAATCTTCAGTTAGTTGTATTTATTTTTTCTTTTTATGAAAGGATCACAATAGGTATATTTTTTTATTTTTTGAAAGAATTTACTTCTAATTTATATCTTTGGCATTTTTAAAATCAATTTAAGAGTTGTTTGATAAACCAATTTTTTGCCGCCATTTAACCTTATTCTATTCATGTCAGATCAAGATTTATTTTATTTATTAGCATTATTAAAAGTTGAAGGAGTCGGAGATATTATGGCTAAAAAATTAATCGCTCATTGCGGAAATGCTGAGGCAGTTTTTAAAACAAAAGTGAATCAAATTGCTGCTATTGATGGAGTTGGATCTGCTTTATTGCATAATTTAAAAGATAAATCTGTTTTTGAAAAAGCCAGTCGCGAACTTGAATTTATTCATGCAAACGACATTAATACTTCCTTTTTTCAGGACGAAAGTTATCCCGAACGTTTGAAACATTGCTTTGATTCTCCGGTTTTAATTTTTTCTTCAGGAAATATAAATTTAAAAAACAAGAAAATAATAAGTATTGTGGGAACACGCCAGATAACGTCTTACGGAATTGAGTTTTGCAAGAAATTAATCGATGATTTGGCACCGCTTGATCCTATAATTGTAAGCGGTTTTGCTTATGGAGTAGATATCGTGGCGCACCAGTTAGCAATAGATTGTAACCTGCAAACCATTGGCGTTTTGGCGCACGGTTTAAACCAGATTTATCCCAAAACGCACAAGAAATATGTGGCTGCAATGGAGCAAAATGGCGGATTTATTACTGAATTCTGGAGTACTTCAAATCCTGATAAGGAGAATTTTGTACGCAGAAATCGTATTGTTGCCGGCATGACCGAAGCTACAATTGTCATAGAATCTGCAGATAGAGGAGGTTCACTTATCACTGCAAACCTTGCCAACGACTACAATCGTGATGTTTTTGCTGTTCCGGGACGCGTTACAGACAAATACAGTCAGGGTTGCAATGATCTTATTAAAACTCAAAAAGCAAACGTTTTAACGAGTGCAGCAGATTTGATTTATATTTTGAATTGGAATATCGAAAATAAAGGAAAAACAATCCAGAAACAATTGTTTGTTGAACTCGAAGCTGATGAACAAAAAGTGTATGATTTTTTACTGAAAAACGGGAAAGAATTACTGGATATGATTGCCTTACAATGTGATTTTCCTATCTATAAAATTTCGGGACTTTTATTGAATATGGAACTTAAAGGGGTAATTAGGCCTTTGCCAGGCAAACTTTTTGAAGCAATTTAAGGTTAGAGATAACCTTATTTTCTAGTGATGTGACTTGAAAATATTTACAAAAAAAAGTACTACAGAAAGCAAACAAAAAACAACGGTAACTGTAAAATTTTGAAAAGTTATGGAGTAGAGGGTCAATAAAATAATTTCAAAGTGAGCTATAGAAATATAATAAATAGTCTTTCGTTTTAGGAGATAAAGTATAAAATATCCAATAATGAAGCAGATTTGAGAGCATGTTATAAACGCAGTTAATATAATCTCTTTCGAAAAGTTATAGGCCCAGCCAACGGTTTTGTTTATAGTGTAAAACTGTTCATCTGAAAATAAATAAGCTAACAAAAACCCCAATGCAAAGAGCAATATTAGGAGAAGAAACATGTATTTTGTAAATAGTTTTCTCAATATTCTATTTAATTAATTTCTATGATTTTAATTTATAGTAAGCTAGGAAAGAGTTTTTTAAAATAAAAAACCCGACAGTTTTAAATCTATCGGGTTCGAATATTTTATTTACCAAAGCCAAGTACTTCACGAACTTTTGCCAAAACACCATCTGCAATAACAGAAGCTTTTCCTGCGCCTTTTTTTAATAAAGCATCCACTTCGTCAAGGTTGTTGATATAGTAATTGTATTTTTCTCTTTCGGTTTTGAATTTTTCTGTAATCAATTCAAACAAAGCTTGTTTAGCGTGACCGTAACCATAATTTCCACCCAAATAATTCGCTCTCATTTCTGCAATCTGAGCTTCATTTGCTAATAATGAATAAATTGCAAATGCATTACAAGTATCCGGATTTTTAGGATCTTCAAGTGGTGTACTATCTGTTTCGATGCTCATCACCTGCTTGCGTAATGTTTTATCGTCAAGGAAAATGTTGATAATATTATTGGCAGACTTACTCATTTTTCCGCCGTTCGTTCCGGGAATCAACATGCTATCTTCCTGAATTTTAGCTTCCGGAATTACAAAAGTTTCTCCCATTTGGTGATTAAAACGTGAAGCTACATCACGAGTAATTTCCAAATGCTGCAATTGATCTTTTCCAACCGGGACAAATTCAGCATCATAAAGTAAAATATCAGCAGCCATTAACATTGGGTAAGTAAAAAGTCCCGCATTAACATCGTCTAGACGATCCGCTTTATCTTTGAACGAATGTGCCAAAGTCAAACGTTGAAACGGAAAAAAACAACTTAAATACCAGGTTAATTCAGTAGTTTGAACCACATCAGATTGTCTGTAAAAAGTAACTTTATCAGGATTTAGTCCGCAGGCAAGCCAAGCAGCTGCAGTACTATAAGTGTTTTCTCTTAAAGTTTTACCCTCTTTAATTTGTGTAATCGAATGTAAATCAGCGATAAACAAAAAAGATTCGTTTCCCGGATCATTTGATAATTGTATCGCCGGAATAATTGCTCCCAATAAATTGCCTAAGTGTGGCGTTCCAGTACTCTGAACACCGGTAAGTATTTTTGCCATTCTAGTTTTTTCTTGTTACTAAACGCAAAGTTCGTTTTTTTACTGCAAAGTGTGTAATTTTTTTAGCTGTAAATATTTTAACCACAGAGTGCACAAAGTTTTTCACAGAGTTTTGCAAAGGAATTAGTTTTAATAAGGATGTTAAATTTTGTAAAGTTTACAAAGAAATAATTGTTTTACTAATCATTAATAACTCTTCGTATTCCATTCTTTAAGAGAATTTCGTTAAAGTTAATGAGTAGTCCTAGTTTATATTTTCCAAGTCTCAGGTAAGTTAGAGTTTGTGCTAAATGAATTGTAGTTAATGATTCTACACTTTTAATTTCGATTACAAATTTGTTTTCTACCAGTAGATCAACTCGATAACCACAATCAAGTTGTACTTCTTCAAAAATTAATGGCATCGCTTTTTCTTTTTCTACAAGAAGTCCACGTTGTTTAATTTTATAATAAAGGCATTCTTTGTATGCATTTTCTAGTAAACCTGGACCGAGTGCTCTATGTACCTGAATTGCCAATCCGATTATAATTGTTGATATTTCGTTTTCTGTCATAAATTAAAAAAACATCAAATTTAATAATTTTTTTCTTATAATGTACAGCATTTAAACCACAGAGAAACACAAAGTTTTTCACAGAGATAAAACAAGTTAGATTAAAATTTAAATAGAAAATATAAAGGATTCGCATAAAGCTTTGTGAACTTTCAAAGAACTCTTTCCATTTACAAAAACTCTTTAAACTCTGTGAAAAACTTTGTGTTTCTCTGTGGTAAAAATCATTAAGTAAATTTTTAAGTAAAGAAACTTTGTGGTTAATCTCTACACTTGAAATTCTTTTTTGCAAAATTCATTTCTGTTTTATTACATTTGAAACTATGAAAGGAATTAAAATTGTTTTTTGGGTTTTGTGGCGCATTTGGTTTTATGTTTTAATGGCCATTCCGATATTGATTATGCTGCCGTTTTTGCTTATTTCTATTATATCAGAAAGCGGATACCCCTATTTCTTTAAAATGGCTCGCATTTGGGCTAAATTTATCCTTTTCGGGATGGGTTTTTATTATACGGTCAAGCGTGAGCAGAAACTTATTAAAAATACCAGCTATATGATTGTTGCCAATCATACTTCGATGACAGATATTATGCTGATGTTGGCTGTAGTTCGAAATCCTTTTGTATTTGTTGGAAAAAAAGAACTTTCGAAGATTCCGTTGTTTGGATTTTTCTATAAAAGGACCTGTATTTTGGTCGATAGAAATTCGTCAAGAAGTAAAAATGACGTTTTTAAAAGAGCTCAGGACAGGCTTAATCAAGGACTTAGTATTTGTATTTTTCCTGAAGGCGGAGTTCCTGATGACGAAAGTATTTTATTGGATGAATTTAAGGATGGTGCTTTTCGATTGGCAATAGAACATCAAATACCAATTGTTCCTATTGTTTTTGCTGATAACAAAGAACGATTTTCGTATACTTTTTTGAGTGGAAGTCCTGGCAAAATGCGGGTTAAGATTTTACCTTTCGTAGAAACAAAAGGATTGACAAGTGAAAGCCGAAAGACACTTCGCGATGAAGTAAGACAATTGATTTATAAAGGATTACTTCAGTTTAAGAAAAAGACAGAAGAAAGAAAATAAAATAAAGAAAATAGAAAGCCGACAACTCATAAAAGTTGCCGGCTTTTCTTTTGAATTAAAATCCCCATTTTATATCAAAAAAGACTATCGATGAATTATTTTCTCTGAAATAAAACGCAATACTTTTTTAAATTTCAATTTGGTTTTTCTACGGTTTTTACTGTACAACACTTCTATTTTCTCTTTCATGGTTAAAAATATTAAGGATTGATAATAAAGAGTTTGGTTTAAACTCAAGTTAACGTCATATTAGTATAGAGAGTAGAAAACAAAAAAGGTTGCGTGAAAAACGAAAACTTTTAAAAATTACAGGAATAAAAAACCCGCTAGTATTGAAACTAACGGATTTTTATAGAACAAACAACCAAATTTATTCTGAAAAAAGTTCGAATTGTGTATTATGGCCTAATACCAATCAAAGCTTTGTCTTTTTATTAGATGGGCAAATTTTAAAATGGTTGCGTCGTTTTATTCTTTTTTTGAAAATAAAAAACCCGACAGGTTTTAAAAAACTGTCGGGTTGGTGTATAAAATGCTAATTATTAAGTATTAAGCGCTTGCTAATTCCTTAATGTGAGCTTTAATTTTTACTTCTAGTTCATCAGCTAATTCCGGATTATCTTTGATTAAAGATTTTACAGCATCACGACCTTGTCCTAATTTTGTATCTCCGTAGCTAAACCATGATCCTGCTTTTTTAACGATCTCAAATTCAACCGCTAAGTCAAGAATTTCTCCTGTTTTAGAAACTCCTTCTCCGTACATGATATCGAATTCGGCAGTTTTAAAAGGTGGAGCCACTTTGTTTTTTACGATTTTTACTTTCGTTCTGTTTCCAATAACATTCTCACCATCTTTAATTTGAGATGAACGACGAATATCTAAACGAACAGAAGCGTAGAATTTTAAGGCGTTACCACCCGTTGTTGTTTCAGGATTTCCGAACATAACTCCAATTTTCTCTCTCAACTGGTTGATGAAGAAAACCGTACAGTTTGTTTTGCTAATAGTTCCGGTTAATTTTCTCAAAGCCTGAGACATCAAACGTGCGTGAAGACCCATCTTAGAATCTCCCATTTCGCCTTCAATCTCACTTTTTGGAGTCAAAGCAGCAACAGAGTCAATTACCACAATATCAATTGCACCCGAACGAATTAAGTTCTCAGCAATTTCTAAAGCCTGCTCACCGTTGTCTGGCTGAGAAATGATCAGGTTTTCGATATCAACGCCTAATTTCTCAGCATAATTTCTATCAAAAGCATGTTCAGCATCTATAAAGGCAGCAATTCCTCCCGCTTTTTGAGCTTCGGCAATGGCGTGTAATGTTAAAGTAGTCTTTCCAGAAGATTCCGGACCGTAAATTTCTATAATTCTTCCTCTAGGATAACCGTTTACTCCAAGCGCTAAATCAACACCAAGAGAACCTGACGAAATAGTTTCAACTTCTACAATGGCTTTATCGCCCATTTTCATTACGGTTCCTTTTCCGTACGTTTTATCTAGTTTGTCAAGCGTAAGTTGTAGCGCTTTTAATTTGGCTTCTTTCTCTGAACTCATCTCTTTTTTTTCTTTTTCTTTCATGTAAATTTTTATAATTCATTCTCAAAAACAAACCAGAAATGATAACTTACTGATTTAGATTTGTATCAGGCTTGTATTTTGTAAAATTAGTTCTTTTTTTTGAAGTTTGATTCTCTCCAATTGTTCCAAATTGTCACAAATTGTCACTATAAAAATAAAGCCTTTAATTCTGTCGCTTCAGAAGGTTTTATTTTTCCGGCTAATAGTAAACTTAATTGTTTACGACGTAAAGCAGCATCAAAACGTTGTATTTCGAGTTCGGTTTCCGGTAAAATCGGCGGTACTTCAACTGGTCTTCCGCTATCATCCACTGCAACAAACGTATAAATGGCTTCGTTGGCTTTGGTTCTGCTTCCCGATTCACGATCTTCTACCCACACGTCGATGAACACTTCCATCGAACTTTTAAAAGATCTGGAAACCTTTGCTTCTATTGTAACTACGGCTCCAAGGGGAATGGCTCTGTTAAAAGCAACGTGATTTACAGATGCTGTTACTACAATTCGGCGTGAATGTCTTCGGGCTGCAATACTTGCTGCGCGATCCATTCTTGCTAATAATTCACCTCCAAAAAGGTTATTCAAAGGATTAGTTTCGCTCGGTAAAACTAAATCGGTTAATATCGTTAAGGATTCTGAAGGGTGTTTTGGATTCATTTTTTTAATGTAAAATTTATTTTTTTTGCCACAGATTGCACAGATTTAATGGATTTTTATTTCAACACAATTTTGGTAATCTTTTTAATCTGTGCAATCTGTGGCTATTTTTTTAATCCTTTACGGATTTTAGAACTATAAAAATTTCGGCCGATTTAATTCAACCAATAAACAGCCATAACAGCTGGTATAAAATAAATTACAATGGTTCTTGCGCCATCATAATCTTTCGCTAAACGTTGCCCAAAAAGCATCATTAATAAAGAAATACAAGAAAATATTGCGCCGTAAAAGCCAAATTCGCGGCCACTATTCGTTAGCAATTGGATAGCTCCAACGACACACAAAATTCCTGAAATTAATTCCAGAATTAAAAGATGCAAAAGCGCAAGAGGCACCTGGTTTTTTAATGGTGTTTTGGCAAAATGTCCTTTGAGCCAATCGACATTATCTTTCCAATAAAATATTTTTTCATATCCTGATTGTAAGAAGGTTAAGGCTAAAAAGGCTAATAATAAAATAGAGGCAACATTATTCATTTGAAAACTATTTTTTATGAATTAAACGAGTCAGTTTTATAGACAAATCGGTTAGGATTATTTTTGCATTTCCGTTTCTTTCAATGTGATACATCGCATCTGAAAGTTCTTTGAAAATTTCATGGATGTTATTTCCGTTTACGAAAGGAGCAAAATTTTCTAATTTAAATTTTTCAACTTTTGGTTCAATATAAACTAAAGTTGGAGCCTGATAATTAAGCAATAATGCCTGACGAAACATTTCGATACAAAACTGAATGAATTTTTTTTGGCTTTCACGTCCAAGAGCTGCAATTTCTTCACTCCAGGATATTAAATCCTGAATAGCAGCTGCATTGCCTTTTGCCCTGAAAGCGGCGCGAACCCAATTGACGAACCATTGCTCAAAAGGATATTCTGAGTCATCTTCTTTTAAAAGATGCAGTGCTTTGCTGAAATTTCCCTGAGCCTGATGCGCAATTTTAAATGCTGTTTTTTCGTCTACGTTTTCTTTTGAAATCAAAGCTTCGGCAATAACTTTCTCGGGTAATCCGTTAAAGTGAATGACCTGACAACGAGATCGTATGGTTTGGATAATATCTTCTTCATTTTCAGAAATCAAAATAAAAATGGTTTTATCTGAAGGCTCTTCTAATAGTTTCAAAAGTTTATTAGAGGCAGCGATATTCATTTTATCGGCCATCCAGATGATCATAATTTTATAACCGCCTTCGTAAGATTTTAACGAAAGTGACTTTAAAACTTCTGTTGCATCTTCCACACGTATTTCTCCTTGCTTGTTCTGAACGCCCAGGATTTTATACCAGTCAAATAAACCGCCGTAAGGCATTTCCTGAATAAACGTGCGCCAATCCTGAATGAAGTCTAAACTTTTTGGTTTTGTTTTGACATCTTCGGTAGTGACCGTTGGATAAATAAAATGCAAATCGGGATGCGAAATGTTTTGAAACTTCAAATTACAGGAATCATTTCCGTTTGAATTTTCGTTTCCGGTATTACTGCACAAAATATATTGCGCATAAGCGATGGCCATTGATAGTGTGCCGCTACCTTCTGGCCCAATGAATAATTGTGCATGCGGAATTCGTCCGGAAGCTGCACTTTTTATCAAGTGACTTTTGATGTAATCTTGACCTAAAATTTGAGAAAATTGCATGAAGCAAAGATAGAAGAAAATGATGTAGTCAAAAATTTTAGATCAAAAGATTACGAACCAGATATCATTTATCAGATTGTGTTTCTATTTTGATGATTTTTTTGAGATGTATCAACCAAAAGTTGTTAATAAATTACTTCATACGAGTGAATATCAAGATTTTTTTGTTAATATTTTTTTGTCAAAATCGATAAACGTAAGGTTTTTTTTATTATTTAATGTGTGAATATACCCCTTTTTTATAGCGAATATCTTACGGTTTGAATTTTAACAATTTTAACAAAAACCTCGTTAAAACGCACATTTTCTCGACATAAGACTAATTTTTAAGCTTTTTTTAAGCTTTTTTTTTGAAAAAAGAAATCAATAAAGTTGCAATTTAAGTTAATTTATATATTTTTGTTTTCATCAACAACCAATTATAATAAGAATCTATGAAAGGGAAAATTACTCTACTAAGTGCACTTTTTATTTTAACTACTGCGGCTGTTTCGGCACAGGCTAAAAATGCACCAAGAAGTATCATTAGCACAACAGCTCTTATTCGTAAATACCATGATCAAAAAGAATTGAGTGGTATGCAAAAAGGAGAACTTTTAGAATTATACATTGAGCGTATCAAAGTTCTGGTAAAAACTCTTCCTTACATTGCTTTGGTTACAAAACCTGGTGTTACTATGGCCGATCTTGGTATTCCGGACGACAACGAACACAAAAAAGTTTTAGATGCTCAGGCTGTTGGTACAACTTCTTTTTTAGATACAACAGTAGAATTTCAAAGAAAAATGATGCCATATTCTGACAAAGGAAACCTTATTGCAGCAATTTTATTTTACGAAAGCACATTGAAATCTTTACATGAGTTCAACGAATTGAACGAAATGTAATATTAGATATTATTTTTTAAAACCTTTTTTGAAGTTTTTGCGTAGATGAGTTAAATTTTTTGCGCCATTTTGAAAAAAGAAATAAAAAACAACTCGTTCTCGATGTGTTCTGACTACTATCAGAAAACTCGAGATGAGTTTTTATCATTTAAGCATACGCATACCGCATACCCAAATTTATTATTAACCGTAATACCCCCTTATCATGAAAAAAATTACTCAAATGATCTGCGTTCTTTTGACAGTTACTAGTATGAGTGCTCAACAAGAAAAAGGAATTATGGGCTACAACAATTGGTTGAACAACTGGACCGAATTTAAGCCTCACAAAGTAGAATATGGAGAAGCAAATCAAATTTTAGCAGGAAACATTTCTGTTAATACAAAATTGCTGAAGAGGAATATTTATGTTTTGCAAGGCAATGTTTATGTAACTAATAATGCTGTTTTAACGATTGAACCAGGAACTTTGATTATTGGTGATTTCGAAACAAAAGGAACATTGGTAGTTACAAAAGGTGCACAACTTGTTGCAGATGGTTTAGAAACAGATCCTATTGTATTTACTTCAAACCGCAGCCAGAAAAAAGCTGGTGACTGGGGTGGAGTTGTTATTCTTGGAGATGCTCCAATTAATAAATTTGGAAACGTAGGTTCTTACAACATGGATCTTGATCCTACTCTTACTACTTACGGTGGAGATAATGCAGCATCAAACTCTGGAATCTTAAGATTTGTGAGAATTGAATTTGCAGGTAAAAAAGTAAAAGGTGTTGATACTTTTAATGGTTTAACATTAGCTGGTGTTGGTAGCAAAACGGTTCTTGAAAACATCATGGTGAGCTACGCTGGCGGAGATTCATTTGGTATCATGGGCGGAGATATAAATGCTACAAAATTTGTTTCTTATAAATCAATCAACGACGATTTTAAATTTACTCAAGGTGTACAATGTCGTTTCTATAACTCATTGGCAGTTAGATCTTCTTACTTCTCTAGTACTAAAGACGGATCTCGTTGCATGGAAGTAAAATCTTACGAAAAGAAAAGCGAAACCGATTTTACTAAAAAACAAACTTTGGTAGTTGCAACTAATATTACAATGCTTAATGATAGCGAAAACATTAAAGCTGATATTCAGGCAGGTTTAGTAAAAGAGGCTGTTTATGTGGCTGAAAATGCTTCTCTTGAAATGAAAAGAAGTGTGATCTCAGGATTTAATCCTGCAGTATTATTAGACAGCAAAACAGAAATCAATGATGCCAACCTTAAAAAAATCAAATTTGAGGAAATGTATTTCAACCTATGTAACGGAAACATCTTTACAGAATACAATTCTAATAACGAAGATTTAGAGAGCTGGTACGGAAACAGTGTGTTCTTTAATGTTTACTCTCAAAGTGATAACAAAGAAACATTCATTGATATTTCTAATGCTAAAAAACCAGATTTCAGATTGCAATTAGGAAAAATTACAGCTTCAAGCGGCAATAGATAATATACTTGATTTTTATTTCAAAGCGTAAATTTTATTAATAAAGTCCCCAGACACAATTTATGTATTCGTCTTAAACCGGACCAAATAAAGATCAAAACATAATGGCTCAATCTAGAAAAAAATATTTTTTAAATATAATATTTTTGGTTTCACCTATTACGTTAAGTCTATATGCACAAAGTTCGATAGAAACACCTACAGTTTCTGTCGCTACTGTTTGCAGTATGACTGCGTCAAATAACCAAAACAACGATACGTCTGATATCAAAAATATCGACAAATTAGAGAATTCTAATCAGTTTATAGCAGGGCTATCCATCCCCAAGGATAGCCTTCCTATTGCAACTGGTTCTAATGATCAGACTACTTTACAATGCGAGGATAATTCATCACTGGCAGCTTCTTATTCACTTCTTGCAAAAGATATTATTGAGAACTACAGATATGATTTTTCTGAAACATTTATTGACATCTTATTTTTTGAGAATATAGATTTAGCAAGAAAACGCACTATATGATTCGAAAAATTACTTTAAGTTTTACTAAGATTTTAATGTTATTTAGCTTTTTATTTTTAGCTAAATCAAATCTGCATGCACAAACAATAGTTCCTCAGCCATTAAATGGTTTAGAGAAACTTTGTGCCGGTGATTCATTTAATGAATTTTATGCAACATTTAGTTATGTTAATTTTCCTGCGGGAACGACATTCGTTGTAGAACTTTTAGACAATTTAGATAATTCAACTGCTACTACTTTATTAGGACCTCCCGTAGATATTTCTGCTACTCAGCAAACTTTAAAATTTGCAGTACCAACTAATCTGGTTGGTTCTGATAGTTATGGTTTAAGAATCAAAAGTTCAACAGGTGCTACTAGTGTTAGATTTAAAAATAATTTAGGTAATACTTCTTTTCCTGCCTACTATAAAGCATATGAATCTACATTTAATATTAATGGTAAAGCTACTAATGCAACAATTTGTGCTGGCGGTACTTTAACTCTTTCTATAGACGATGGAGATAGTTCACCTTTAAAAATAGTTCCAAGTCTTAAGTACAGATGGCTTAAAGATGGTGCAATTATTTCAGGACAAATAGGTAATACGTTAGTAGTAAATTCTATGGGAGATTATTATGCTTTAGTAGAATATGGCGCCTGTACGGAACCCAATATTAGTTCGAATATTATAAAGGTGGCAAGTTCATCTTCAGGATCTGCTGTAGTTATTAGTTCTAGTTTAGGAAACCCTTTTTGTGCAAGTGCTGATGGTACTGTATTAACAGCTTCTAGTGGGAATAAATACACCTGGAAAAAAGATGGCGCTCCATTTGGCGGCAATACCCGTACCGTGAAAGCGACCGAATCCGGTATTTATACTGTAGAGGTTGATTTTGGAGGATGCAACGCTACAGGATCAATAGATCTTAAAAGCAATGGTTTTAATGCCAGTATTGATGTTGCTGATGAGTTTCAACTTGAAGAAGGAGAAACTTTAAACGTTAGCGTTACAACAGATGCTACAAGTCCAACTTATGAGTGGTATTTAAATAACAATCTTATTTCGGGAGCTACCTCAGGGAGTTATCTCGTAGCCGCTATTGGTACCTATAAAGTGAGAATTTCTCAGTCTTCAGGATGTATATCTTCTAGAGAATTTATTTTTAAGGCCAAAGGAAAAGCTGGTCCTTCTTCCGTTATTCCAAATATTGTAAGTCTTAGTGGTTTAAGTCCATATTGGAATATCCCGGACGAATACAAAAATGCCAATACCAAGGTTATGATTATAAGTTCCAATGGAGATATGGTTCTCGATGTGAGCAATTACCAGGGAGATTGGCCTCAGACGTCAATAGATTTTAAAAATGTAAATCCAGTTTATTACTATGTCATTAAAGGCGACGCAGGTGAAAAAAAAGGATCAATAACCGTGATAAGATAATATGAAGAAAATTTTACTATTCATCACTTTATTTTACGGTTTTTCAAATACACTCTATTCCCAGGACAAACCTGAGAATGGAGTTGTTTCGTTTTCATTACCTATCAGAAATTCTTTAAAGTTTAATAGATATTTAATCAACCCAACATTTAGTTTTGTTCGCGAAACAAATGCATATGCCAGTTTTTATAATAAAAGACAATGGGTGCAGTTTGAAGATGCACCAAATACTTACCTGGCCAATTATTCAGGCCGTTTTAGAGAGAATGAAGCTTTTGCTTTTGGATTATTCCAGCAAAATTATGGTTTAATGACCGTTTTTGGAGGAATAGGAAACTTTGCTCATAACATCGTTTTAGAACAAGACAGTAACTTAACTTTTGGTATGAACGTTGGCGTATATCAAAGTAGCTTAAACAAAGGAAAAATCATATCTGATGATCCAACTCTTTTAAATATCGATTACCCTTCAAATACATTGCTTACAGTTAATCCGGGTATCAACTACGGAACTACATTTCTTGATTTTGGAGTTTCTGTTAACAATCTTATCCTTTACAATTTCGGTTCAGGAATTGTAAAAGATGATCCGGAAAGAGCTATCGAATTGCATGCTATGTACACGGGTTATCTTGATAGTTTTGGATTTTTTGACAGAAGTAAATTCTCTGGAATTGTAAAAACAGAAATCAAACAAGACAAAACAATAATTTCAGGACTTGCCATGATTGCCATTCCGCAAGGAGTTTGGGCACAAGCAGGTTACAATACTTTATACGGAATTTCGGCAGGTTTGGGTATTAATATTTCGCCAAGTATTGCTATAGAATACAATTACGAAAGAGGTATGGGGAATTTTACCAATCTGGGAGGTTCTCATGAATTTGCAATTGCTTATAAATTCAAAAATAAAAACTATTACTATGGTGATGATGAAGAAGGTTCTTTAATAGATCCTTCGAAACCAAAAGCAGTAATGGCTAAAAAAACTACCACTCCGGTAACGAGAGTAAGTGGTGCCGAAACAGCAAAACTTGCTGCCGAAGCTAAGGCTAAAGCCGATGCTGAAGCACTTAAAATAAGATTGGCTGCAGCCGAAAAAGTGAAGGCTGATGCCGAAGCTGCTGCAAAAGCAAAACTAGAAGCCGATAATAAAGCTAAAGCGGATGCCGAAGCATTAAAAATAAAATTAGCTGCAGATGCAAAAGCAAAAGCTGATGCAACAAGAGCACAAACAGCAACGACAAACAGAGCAGTTGCCACAGAACAAAAAACACAAGCACAATTGACTGCAGATAAGGCCAGAGCCGATGCTGAAGCACGCAGAATAAAATTAGCTGCAGATAATAAAGCGAGAGTAGATGCTGCTGCCGCTGCGAGAGCGCAAGCAATTGCAAATAAACCTGCTGCAACAACAGCTCAAAAGACTCAGGCACAATTAGCAGCTGATAAAGCCAAAGCTGATGCTGAAGCATTGAGAACTAAATTGGCAGCAGATAAAGCAAAAGCCGATGCCGCTGCAAAAGCAAAAACTACAGCTGCACCACAAAAAACACAAGCAGAATTAGCTGCTGATAAAGCGAAAGTTGATGCAGAAGCATTGAAAATTAAGCTGGCTGCCGACGCTAAAGCAAAAGCCGATGCTGAAGCTGCTGCCAAAGCAAAATTAGAAGCAGATAATAAAGCGAAAGCAGATGCCGAAGCTTTAAAAATAAAATTAGCTGCTGATGCTAAAGCAAAAGCTGATGCTGCCGAAGCAAAACGTAAAGCAGATGCCAAAGCAAAAGCTGAAGCCGCAGATTTACAATCGATTTTAGCTGCCGATGCTAAAGCAAAAGCAGATTCTGATGCTTATCAGGCCAGATTAGCCGCTGAAGCTAAAGCCGCCGCCGCCGCTGCTGTAAAAACCAAAGCGAGCATTGATGCTGCCAACAAAGCAAAATTAGCTGCCGATGCGAAAGCAAAAGCTGCTGAAGATGCTGCATTGAAAGAAAAATTAGCTGCCGATGCAAAAGCGAAAGCCGATGCAGAAGCTAGAGCTGCAAGAATAGCTGCGGATGCTAAAGCTAAGGCTGATGCTGAAGCTGCTGCCAAAGCAAAATTAGAAGCCGACGCAAAAGCGAAAGCTGATGCAGAAGCACTGAAAATAAAATTAGCTGCAGATGCAAAAGCGAAAGCAGATGCAGACGCATTACAAGCAAAATTAGTTGCTGATGCAAAAGCGAAAGCAGACGCGGAAGCACAACAAGCAAAATTAGCTGCGGATGCCAAAGCAAGAGCTGATGCTGAAGCACAACAAGCAAAATTAGCTGCCGATGCGAAAGCAAAAGCGGACGCAGAAGCATTACAGGCAAAATTAGCAGCCGACGCAAAAGCAAAAGCTGATGCAGAAGCACTACAGGCGAAGTTAGCAGCCGACGCAAAAGCAAAAGCGGATGCAGAAGCTCTTCAGGCAAAATTAGCTGCCGATGCCAAAGCTAAAGCTGATATGGAAGCGTTACAAGCAAAATTAATTGCAGATGCAAGAGTTAAAGCGGATGCAGAAGCAACTGCTAAAGCGATAGCAGATGCAGAAGCGAAAAAATTACAAGAAGCGGAAGAGGCACGTCAGGCAAAATTAACAGCAGATGCCAAAGCTAAAGCGGATGCTGAAGCACTTCAGGCAAAACTTGCTGCCGATGCCAAAGCTAAAGCGGATGCTGAAGCATTACAAGCAAAACTTGCTGCCGATGCTAAAGCCAAAGCTGATGCAGAAGCACTTCAAGCAAAACTTGCTTCGGATGCTAAAGCTAAAGCGGATGCTGAAGCACTTCAGGCAAAATTAGCAGCCGACGCAAAAGCAAAAGCTGATGCTGAAGCACTTCAGGCAAAATTAGCTGCGGACGCAAAAGCAAAAGCTGATGCTGAAGCACTTCAGGCAAAATTAGCTGCGGACGCAAAAGCAAAAGCTGATGCTGAAGCACAACAAGCAAAATTAGCTGCGGACGCAAAAGCAAAAGCAGATGCAGAAGCACTTCAGGCAAAATTAGCTGCGGATGCCAAAGCTAAAGCAGATGCAGAAGCACTTCAGGCAAAACTAGCTGCAGACGCAAAAGCAAAAGCAGATGCAGAAGCACTTCAGGCAAAACTAGCTGCAGACGCAAAAGCTAAAGCGGATGCAGAAGCACTTCAGGCAAAACTAGATGCTGATGCTAAAGCAAAAGCCGATATGCAAGCTGCACAAGCTAAGTTATTGGCAGATCAAAGAGCACAAGCAGATGCTGAAGCTACGGAAAGATTAAAGGCTGAAGAAGAAACGAGACAATTGAGATTGGCAGAAGAAGCGCGTGAAGCAAAATTATTGGCTGATGCCAAAGCAAAAGCTGATGCAGAAGCACTTCAGGCTAAACTAGCCGCAGATGCACTTGCAAAAGCAGCTTCAGCTCCAAAAGATGATACAGCAAAAGCAATAGATGATTTAACACAATCTATCGAGAATTCGGTTAAAAATCAAAAAGATTTATTATCACAGTTTAATACAACAGTGGCTAATAAACAAAGAGACTTGAATGACTTAAAAGAAGAGAATGATTTAAGTGAAAAAGGAATTTATAAAGAGCCAAAACCTTTCAAAAGTGTTGCGGCCGAAAACAGTCAGTTAGAGGCTTTAAAAACACAACTTGCAGACGCTAACAGAATCCAAAAAGATGAAATTGCTAAGCTGACTAATTTATACAACGAAAGACTTAAAAAATTCCCGAATAAAAATGATGCTTTAAACAAGGCGTATCTGGATAAGATCAACCAGTTGAAAGCAGCACAATTAAAAATGGAAGAAGACAGTGCGACTTTACTTTCGAATTTAGAACGTATTAAAGCCGAGACTGAAATTGAGAAAAAACGTAGAATCAAACGTGCAGCTTACGAAAATGATCAGGGAAGATATGCGCAGGACGTTGCCGCTCTAAAACGTATAAAAGAAACGACAAAAGTAAGTAGTACACCATTAACCGCAAGTGATTTTGATTTTGGTGAAGACCAGTCGAATATGCAGATTATCAAGAACATTAAAAATTCTGATAGTGGTTATTATTTAATTATTGCAGTTCACAATAGTGTAGAAAAACGTGATCAGTTCCTGGCTAAAGCAATTGCAGCAGGACGTTCAGATGTTAATTTCTTTTACAATGTAACAACAAGTAAGTATTATATCTATTACGAAAAATTCGAAGGTTTATCTGAGGCCACTAAGGCATTAGAAGCAAAAGGAACCAAGCCATATAACGGGAAAATGGCTATCGTAAAAGTCGAGAATTAATATACGAATAAGAGTAAAGTCAGTCCTCCTTCGGTTAAGGAGGACATTATAATAAATGTTATAAAATACTAATTGTTTTATTCACTAATGCCCCTTAGAGGATAAGATGTAAGTAAACAAAAAAATGATTATGAGAAAACCTACTATTTTAAGAACGCTGATTTTTGTTTTAGCTATGTTGTTCAATTTTGCATCCTACTCGCAAAATGGAATTGCATTTAACTCCAAGTTTCCTAAAAACTTGAATGAGAATATATTCTTAAAAGCAAATAATCAGTT
>Ga0247812_10000460_pt1 | contig 26587 bp, 26 predicted proteins | sample UWRJL149409B1_FD_178011 | JGI IMG/M metagenome (GOLD analysis project Ga0247812, IMG submission 178011) | Plant litter microbial communities from Arlington Agricultural Research Station in Wisconsin, United States - UWRJ-L149-409B-1 | ecosystem: Environmental > Terrestrial > Plant litter >...
CTCAAACAGCCCCGATGGCGCCGCTGTCTGAGCTCTCCCGCCATCCCTGGAAGGTGGCGGGAAGCGAGCGGCGCCAGCGGGAATTGCGTTTCCTGATAAGAGGCCGGCCGTTCGCTGCCGAAAAAAACTACTCGAAGCGGATTGCTTTCACTGGAGAGATTTTTGTTACTATATAAGAAGGAATGAGTAAAACGATGAGCGCAACAATTGCTGTTCCTAGGTTTAGCAAAAGAATATACAGCCAATCTAAATAAACTGGTGCTACATTTACATAGTAGCTTTCGGGATTTAGCTTTATGATTCCAAATTGTTGCTGGATAATTATCAAGCCGATGCCGATAACGTTGCCCCAAATTAAGCCGCGGATGATTAAATGGAAGGCGTTGAAGAGAAAAATTTTTCTGACTGTCCAATTATTCGCACCTAGAGCTTTTAAAATTCCTATCATTTGGGTGCGTTCTAAGATAAGAACCAAAAGTGCGACTACCATATTAATGGTTGCGACAATAATCATAATCACCAAAATCACGATTATATTGAAATCAAAAAGCTGCAACCACTCGAAAATATAAAAATACTTTTCAGCGATTGTTTGTGTGTCTAGCGTTTTTGAAGCGTCTTGCTTATTTTGGGTATTATTATATACCTCGTTTCCTTTTTGCTCAATCTGGTTGAAATCGTCAATAAAAATTTCGAAGGAACCGACTTGATCGGGTTTCCATTTATTAATCCTTTGAATGTGGCGAATGTCTCCTATTATATAAGTAGCATCAAATTCTTGAAATCCAGAATTGTAAATACCTGCAACTTCAAAATACCTTCGGTTTGGCAATTTGTTATTGTCATCTTTCATGAAAAACGTATTGAACTTGTCGCCTACTTTTAAATGTAATCTTTCGGAAATATATTTTGAGATTAATACTTGGGCATTTAGGTTTTTAGAAACATCGGGAAGTTTTCCTTCAACCAAATATTCTTTTAAATTATTCCAATCATAGTCTTTGCCTACACCTTTATATATAACCGCTTCAAAATCGGTTTCAGTTCTAATAATTCCAGCTTTTGTAGCGACAGCCTGAATATGGCTTATTCCTGAAACGTTCTTGAACTTCGGATAAAAGTCTTGATTTATAGAAATTGGGTCACGGCTTACCTCAGATTGGTTCCCGTCAAAATTAGATACTATAATATGACCGTTGAAAGCTGCCACTTTTTCACGGATTTTTTGCTGTAGGCCAATTCCCGTAGCAACAGAAATAATCATCATGATCATTCCGATGGCGATAGCTGCAATTGCAATGTTTATAATTGGCGCCGAAATACTGCTTTTGTTTTGCTTGCTTGCCGTAAGTCGTTTTGCAATGAAATATTCTAAATTCAAGTTTGTTTGATTTGATTCAAAACAAAGATACATAAAGTTATTTGTGCGTGATTATAGAATTTTCTACGAATTGTCTTTCGCAATTAGCACTATTAAATTTTTCGGCTTAATTTTGGTTATACAGATTTCAGACTAATTAATCCTACCTAATATATATGTATACTTTTTTCAATTATTCAAAGTTTTTGGCCATTGGTCTTTTTTTAATTCTTTCTTGCGGGAATACGCTTCCTGCAAATGTGGCAGCTAAAAAAGAAGCAATTTCTACTGCAAATGAAAATCCTGTTGAAGCAATTAAAACCGGAGCTGACAATTTCAATGCTTATTTGCCTTTATTGAAAAATAAAAAAGTTGGGATTGTGACAAACCAGACTGGAATTGTAACTTTAGAAACAGAAAACATTGTTCACGAAAATGGAAGAACAGAATACAGAAGAGTTTTCAATAACCAGCATCTTGTAGATTTTCTTTTGGATAAAAAAATAGACATTCAAAAAATTTATGCGCCAGAACATGGATTTCGAGGAACGGCCGATGCTGGAGAATTAGTAAAAGATGGAAAAGATACGCAAACCGGATTGCCAATTATTTCCCTTTATGGAGATAATAAAAAACCAAAACCAGAACAATTAAAAGAAATCGATGTTTTGGTTTTTGATTTGCAAGATGTTGGTGCAAGATTTTACACCTATATTTCTTCATTGCATTATATCATGGAAGCTTGTGCAGAAAACAATATCCCGTTACTAATTTTAGATAGACCAAATCCGAATGGTGGCATTGTAGACGGACCTATTTTAGAAAAAGAAAACACAAGTTTTATCGGAATGCATCCGATTCCGGTTTTGCACGGATTGACCATTGGCGAATATGGCAAAATGATCAACGGCGAAAAGTGGCTGAAAAACGGAATTCAATGTGAACTGACCGTAATTCCTTGCTTAAATTATAAAAGAGAAATGTTCTATGCGCTTCCAGTGAAGCCTTCTCCAAATCTTCCGAATGACCAAGCGATTAATTTATATGCGAGTTTGTGCTTTTTTGAAGGAACAAATGTAAGCTTGGGAAGAGGAACTGAAAAGCAATTCCAAATTTACGGCTCTCCATTTTTACCCAAAACAGCATTCAGTTTTACGCCAAAACCAAACTTTGGAGCGAAAGATCCTTTGCACAACGGCAAGCTTTGCTATGGAGAAGATTTGTCTGAAAGTCCGAAAGTTTCGAAATTAGAATTGAAATGGCTGCTAAAAGCTTACAATGAAACCGCTGATAAATCTAAATTCTTCATTCCGTTTTTTACAAAATTAGCCGGAACCAAAAAACTGCAACAGCAAATCGAATCAGGAATGTCTGAAAATGAGATCAGAGCAACTTGGACAAAAGGCTTAGAAGATTTTAAAAAAATAAGAAAAAATTATCAAATATATTAATTGCCATATTCTCAAAATTGACTATTTTTAGATATACCAATTTAAATAATTCACAAATTAACCATTAAAACATAACCACCATGGCCGCATCACAAATGCTTTTAGACTATATGGACAAACTTGAGGAATTCTTCGAAATGATAAATTCTTATGTTGGCCAAGCCATCGAATTGTTTCACAAGGCAAAAGAATGGATCGAAAAAATATTAGATTATATAAAACAAGGAATCGATTATGTTGTTGATGCCATCGGCGGACGGTTCAGCGATGAAATTGAGCTTCCTGAAGATTATATTTTTGTATAAAACCAAAAAAGACCTTATTGATTAAGGTCTTTTTTATTTATATTCGATTTTAATTTGCTGGCTTGGGAGAATGTTTTTCTTAAGATGAAATATAAAATCAGTAAAATGACAAAAAAGGAAATAGTCCAAACGCCTACTTCCACTAGTTTTTGAACAGTGCTTGACACAACAACTCCTTCAGTGCCAAAAACCACCAGCAGTGACATTACAAAAGAAATTAAAAAAAGTAAGAATACGATTTTTCTACGTTTCATAAAAGATGATTTATTGTTGCAAATATATTTAAAGTGGCATTCTCTTTTTCATTTCTTCCACAATATTATATGCTGCCGGACAAATTGCTACGTTTTGCAACGTAAGATTTGAAATCTGCTGGAACTTTTTTCTATCCGTATGCGGGAATTCACGGCACGCTTTTGGGCGAACATCATAAATCATGCAGTAATTTTCTGCATCTAAAAAAGTACAAGGCACGCTTTGCAAGACATAATCATTGTCTTCGTCAATCCTCAAATATTGGTCGATGAACTGCTGTGGCTTTTGACGGAAATGCTTCGAAATCCTTTCTACATCAGCAATTGTAAAAAGCGGGCCAGTCGTTTTGCAGCAATTGGCACATTTCAAACAGTCGGTTTTCTTGAATTCACGATCATGCAATTCCTGCATTACATAATCGATATTTTTTGGCGCCTTCTTTTTCAGCTTATCAAAATACTTTTTGTTTTCGATATGCTTATCTTTGGCAAGCTTTGGAATATTTTTTATAATTTGTTGCAAGGCGATACTTTAATTTGACTGCAAAATTAAACTTTTTAATTTTGAATGTTGAACTCGGAATGTTGAATTTTGAAATTAAAAAAATGAAAGACCTTTTTGGCAAAGCAATATTAGATTACCAGACGAATAATTCTCCCGAAGATTTGATTACTGAAACTTCCATTTCAGAAACCGATGAAATGAGCGTGGCTTATCTTTTCAGAAGTTTTTCAGAAATGCCAAAAATCGAACAGAAAGCTTTGGAAATTTCTAAAGGAAAAGTTTTAGACGTAGGTTGCGGCGCCGGAAGCCACAGTTTGTATTTACAAAACGAAAGAAATCTGGAAGTTGTTTCTATCGATATTTCTAAAAATGCGATTGAAGCTTGCCAATTGCGAGGTTTGAAAAATGCAAAAGTTCAGGATTTGATGGAAATGGATTCAGAAACTAAATTCGACACCATTCTTTTGTTGATGAACGGCACCGGAATTTTCGGGAAATTAAAAAATACGCCAGCATTTCTACAGAAATTAAAATCATTGCTTTCCCCAAACGGACAAATTTTAATTGATTCTTCCGATATTATTTACATGTTTGATGAAGATGAATCCGAAGATTCGGAAGGCGGTTATTGGATTCCTGGCGATGTGGATTATTATGGCGAAGTCACTTTCACAGTTTCCTATAAAAAAGAGACGGAAGATACTTTTGACTGGCTTTATTTAGATTACAATACGTTGCAAAACGCTACAATTGACAACGGTTTGAACTGTGAATTAATTCAAGAAGGCGAACATTTTGATTATTTAGCCCGCCTTTTTGTATAATTTAAATCCTAATTAGATTCGTAGTTTCAAGAATTTCCTGTAAAGCTTTGTATAAAATATCTAAATCTTCTTGAGAATTGTACGCATTTATGGAATAGCGCAAATATACTTTTCCGTTCAAAGGCATTACCGGAATTTCGATTTTATATTTTTCGAATAACAATTCTTTCAATTTTACAGGTTCTTCGGTCTGAATTTGGACGCTTGCCATTTGTCCCAAAAATTCTTCTGAAATCGGGCAAAGCGGTTTTGCATTCAATAAGTCACAAAAACGCTGATAATTTTCCCGTACAATTGTTTTGCAAACTGCAGAAATTTGCTTCCAATTGTTTTCTTCTAAAAAATCTACCACTTTTGGCGTACATAAAAAAGCAGAAATATCTCGAGTTCCTTGATATTCGTGATAATCTAGAAATTGGCTCTCTGAAATTACGGCATTGTCATAACCCCAACTTATAACTAACGGATCAATATCATTTTGAAATTCTTTTTTTACATATAAAAACGAGCTTCCTTTTGGCGCCAACATCCATTTATGCAACGTTCCGGTATAAAAATCTGGATTTAATGCTGCAATATTCAAATCAGTATGACCAGGAACATGCGCTCCATCGATAATTGTAATCAATCCTAATTCTTGTGCTTTCTGGCAAATTTCCTTTACAGGAAAAATTAATGCGGTCGCGCTTGAAATTTCATTGATGAAAATGACTTTCGTTTTTGACGAATAACCGCTCCAAAATTCTTCCAGCAATTTTTCTTTAGAAACAATCGGCAACGAAATTTCCTGGCGAATGTATTTTGCTCCGGTTTTTTGGCAGAAGAAATTCCAAGTTTTGTCCATTGCGCCATATTCATGATTGGTGGAAAGGATTTCATCACCTTCTTGAAGGTTCAAACTTCGAAGAATCGTGTTTACAGCAACCGTAGGGTTTGGCGTAAAAAAGAAATCTTCTGGCTGGCAACCGATGTATTTTGCTAGTTTTTCTTTAGCTTGTTTCAAATAAACAAGCGATTTTTTTACTATAAATTGAACTGGCTCATTTTCTAATTCCAATTGCAATCTTTGAAATTCTTCAAAAATAGGTTTTGGACAAGCTCCGAATGAACCGTGATTCAAATAAGTAACTGATTTGTCTAAAAGGAAATTGTTTTTCATAATTTTTCGCATAAAAAAACCCAAACTAAAATTTAGTTTGGGTTTGTTATTTATCCAATCAAGATTATTGTTGCATGTATTTCATTAAAATTCCTTGCAATTCTGTACCCCAAGCTTGAGCGGCACTGATTGTAAGTTCAGCCATTGGTCCTGCTTTTGAGTTGATTTTTTTACCAACTGGAGAATCATAGAATTTCAACATTGCTTTCACATCTTCATGCGTGTATTCTTTCATGTAGAAATCATAGAATTTTTGGAAATAAGATGGCATCGTAGCATCAAATTCTTTTAAAAATTCTGCTTGTTTTGCTTCTGGAATCATAGTGATGATTTGCTTTTTAGCTACATCAATTTGAGCCGTAGATCCAGAAACTTCTACTAATCTTTTTACGTCGTTTTTAAAGGCATCTTGAGCAAAAGTTATTTGTGTAACTGCTATAAATGCAAACGTCAATACTAATTTTTTCATGTTGTTGTTTTATTTACTGCTAAAATAAGCGATTTCTTATTGTGATACAAATACAATCGGAATTTTCATCTCTACACTAATAGCTTTTCCATTTTTCATGGCAGGTTTCCATTTTGGAGATAATTTTAAAACTCTGATGATTTCTGCTGCCGTTTCTGAATCTGAAAATTTCAATAGCCTGATTTTCTTCAAGCTTCCATCAGGTTCCACATTAAAAGCTACAAGATTTTTACTGTCCCTATTTGAATTTTGGGCTTTAAATTGTGAATTGAAGAATTTGAAAAATTCATCTAATCCTCCAGGAAACTCAGGAAGCTGGGACATTTCTGCACCATACACATCTTCTGTATCCATCAGCAGTTCTTGCGAGCTTGCTAAATTTGAAAACAAAGCAAAAGCTAAAATCAATAAAATTTTCTTCATTTAAGGAATATTCAAGTATTTGTGCGTCTGCAAGGAAACTCTCCATTTTGGATTTTTCATTACGTAATCGACAATCAGCGGTGTCATTTCTTCTTTTTTGCTCCATTCGGGTTGTAAAAAAAGGATGGCGTTGCTATTTACTTTTTCAGCTTGCTCTTCTGCAAAAATAAAATCGTGCTTGTTGTAAATTATGACTTTCAATTCGTGTGCATTCTCATAAACTGTCTGCGTTGGAAGCTTGTTTTTCTTCGGAGAAAGACAAATCCAATCCCAAGTTCCTGAAAGCGGATAAGCTCCGGAAGTTTCGATATGTACTTTTAGATTTTCCTCTTTCAATTTTTGAGTCAAAGGCCCCATATCCCAAGTCAGCGGTTCACCCCCAGTTATTACAATTGTATTTGCTTCGCGTTTTGCATTTTCAACAATTCTATCAATTTCGGTTGGCGGATGTAATTCGGCATTCCAGCTTTCTTTCACGTCGCACCAGTGACAGCCTACATCGCAACCTCCTACTCTTATGAAATAAGCGGCTGTTCCTGTATGATATCCTTCGCCTTGAATGGTATAAAATTCTTCCATAAGCGGAAGCATTGTTCCTTTTTCAACGGCGGTCTGCATTTCTTTCTTCAACATCTTCTTTTAAAATAGTTTGCAAAGATACGGATTTGATTTTGGATTTTAGAAGGTATAGGGCACAAGGTTTTGGGTTCAACGTTTGGAAAAATTAGACATAAAAAAACCGACAGTTTGTGACTGCCGGTTTTTATATTAAAGAATTTTATTTCTTATTTTTTCAAGACATCAAGAGATTCTTTGATGTATTTGCTAGTTGGATCAAGTGCCAACGCTTTTTCGAAGTTTTCTCTAGCTTTTGCTTTGTCAGAAATTGCATAGTGCGATCCGATGTAAGAATAAGCTCCGATTAAACCAGATTTTACGCTTTCTTTTGCCAATTCTGCTTCCCCTTTTGCATGAACAACGTCGATGTAAGTTTGGTAGTGTGCTGCAGCATTAGCTTTTGCTTCTTCACCAACAATAAATCTGTTGATTTTTGCTCTGTTCAAGTGTGCATCTTGTGTTGTTGGCGAACCTGCAACTACGTTTCCGTAAGCTGTGTCCGCTTTTTTAAGCAATTCTTGAACTTCTGGCTTGTTTCTTTCCGCATCAGTTTTCAAATCATTTGCAACGTAAAACAAAACTGCATTTCCTAAATAGAAATTATCTAATAAAGCATTGCTAGAATTTGGCGCTTTTGTTGCTGCTTCAAAAACTTTCACAGATTCAACATATAATTTTTGTTTGTATAAAGAAACTCCCAAGTCGCTGAATTCTCCACCAATTGCTGGATCAATTTCAGTTGCTTTTGTCAAATCTAACATGGCATTGTCAAATAAAGCTTTGTCAGTAATTACCCCTTCTGGAGAAATCGCTTTCGCTAATTTTGATTTTGCAAGGAAAAGATAGTCTCTTGCGCTGATTCTTTTTGGATCTGCTTTTGCTACGAAATCATTCAAAGCCTTGATACTTTCATCATAGTTTTTGTTTTCGTAAGCAGCATATCCTAAATATCTCAAAATTCTTGGATTCACTTTATCCAATTGTTGCATCGCCTGAGCTTCTTTTTGCAACGCTTGGTAATCTTTCGCAAGGATCAAGAAATCGGCGTGACGCATTCTTGATTCTAAAGAATAATCAGTAAGGCTCATGTATTTTTCATAATATCCAAGTGCTTTTTTGATATATTCGTCACGTTTTACTTTATCTCCCGTGCTTGCGCTCCAGAAATAATAAGTTTCAGCAAGCTCGCGGTAAACAGGACCGTAGTTTGCGTCAAGTTTTGTTACTTCATCAAATGCTGCAATTGCTTCTGGGAACGCTTTTGCATTTTTGGTAATTACGCCTAACTGCATTTTTGCTCTCAATAATGATTTGTCTAAATCATAAGCATTTCTATAAGAACTGTAAGCACTGTTCACATCTGCATCTCCAAATTGTGCATCTCCAAGACTCAATTGCACTTGAGCATTTTTTGGATCTACAGCAACCGCTTTTTTCAAGCTAGCAATCGCTTTTTTGTAATCTGGATTTTCAGAATGGATATAAGCTTTACCAATATATAAAAATTGATCTGTGTCTTTTTTCTTAAGGTCTGCCAAGGCTTTATTGAAATTTGCGTCAGCTTCAGTTGTGTTTTTATTGTCTAAGCTGATTTCACCCAAACCAATGTAATTGAAAGTTCCATCACTTTTTGCAGCAATACCTTTATCGAAATAGATTTTTGCTGAATCGGTGTTGTTTAACGCCAAGTAAACTTCTCCTAAGTGGAAATAATTTCTTCCTTTATCAGGACTTGATGCGATTAAACTTTTTAAAATTGTTTTGGCTTTTTGATACTGCTCAGCATCGATTGCTTTTTTTGCCTGCTCTAAGTCTTGTGCGAAGACAGCAGTTCCAAAAAACAATAATGATAAACTGATGAATTTGATCTTTTTCATTTTTTTTGGTCTTTTTTATTTATTAATTTTTGGTGTTAATCTCTTTTATAACTTTTACTTCACGAAGTTCAAGTCTTACAGGAGCGAGTCCGGCTGCTGTTACAATCTTTTGTCCTACGTCTCCAGCAACAAAGCTTGCAAAACCTGTACCTAAACCTCTAGCACCTTCATAATTTAACATATAGATTTTGCGAACTAAAGGATAAGAACCTTCTGCCAGATTGGCCTGGCTTGGTTTATAATAGCTTGATGAATTAGGCGCAGTTTTAACATTTTTGACTGCCAAAATTTTCACAGCGTCAGTAAATTGCTTCATATCTGGCATAGGTTGGGTAATCCAATTGATACCAACCACACCAATATACCCATCTTTTTCGCTGACATATTTTATCACTTCATTGTTTGTTTTTAAAGCGAAGACATTTTTTTTGTCCACTTCTTTTACAGAAGCCAATGATTTCATATAATTGATCGTGCTTGAATTTGGATTGTCAAATACCAATCCCTTGATAGACGGCACTGGTTTTCCTTGCATAAAATCAATTACATTTTGAAAGTCAACTACAGAATCAGTTACTCTTTTATTTACGATCAAAGCAATTCCGTCGATAGCAATTTGAGTGATTTTTGGAACAATTTTTTTATTTGTAAAAGCTCGTTGTTCACCTTCAGTCAATGTTCTTGACATCACTAGCAATCCATTTTCGCCAGTTTGAATATCGCTCAATATTTCAGTTTCTGCTTTTGGAACCAATGTTATTTTTACTTCTTTTTGACTTTCAAAAACAGCAACTTCGTCTTGCATAAAAGGCAAAAGTGTTTCATCTACTAAAAAAGTAGCCTTTGTTTCTTTTAAGCTTGCTTCTTCAGCTTCTTTTTTATCCTTGCAAGAATTCACAAAAACAACTGCAAAGATTAAAACGAAAGAAAGAAAAATTATTTTTAAATATTTTGGCATCTTAAATTGATTTAATATTGAGAATTTTTAGCTTTTGTATAAAAACGAGTCGCTCTATAAAAGGCATAAACAATTAAAAGAAGCCCAAAAGCAACACGATATTTCATTTCCATGTCTAACGGAAATTCTTTGCTTGGATAAAATTTCTCCCAAAAGATAATTCCCATTCCTAAAACAAAGTACAACATAAAAAACAAAAATCCTAAAATAAGAAGAAATCGCTCTAGGAGCGATTTCTTTTCTTTATTGTCTGTATTTCTTCTATCAATCATTAGTTAGATTTAATAACTAATTTGATTGGAAGGTTGTAAGAAACACGCACTGATTTACCATTTTGGATACCTGGTTTCCATTTTGGAGCCGCTTTCAGCATTCTGATTGCTTCTTTACCAGTTCCATAACCTAAATCTCTAACTACTTTGATGTCAGTTAAGCTTCCGTCTCTTTCCACTACGAAGTTAACGATTACGTTTCCGCTAACATCGTCATCCACTTCTGGAACTCTGTAGTTTTTTTGTACATATTTGTAGAAAGCAGCAACTCCACCTGGAAATTCTGGCAATACTTGTACAGAAGTATAGATCTTATTTGGATCTTCTTCAATTACTTCAGCATCAACTTTAATTTCACTAGCAGTGTTATCTAAAACGATTTCTCCACCTTCTTTAGCTTTTACTGTTTCAGAACCTGTTTTTTTCAATTCAGTAACAACAGCTACTTCCTCTTTAACAACTTCTTTGTCAACAATAACTGGCGGAACGTATTTTTGAATATCTACGTTAGATTGTGTTTGCTTTTGAACAATTGGCTCAACAACAATTTCTTCTTTTGGCGGTTCAACTGGAGTAGCTAAGTTTGCCATAACTACTTTTTCATCTAAAACCTCATCTTCTTTACCGATGTTCTCAGAAATAAATTTTGAGATAACTGGAGTAAGAACCATAAATACGAAGATAAGCCCTCCTATCAATAGTGCTCTTAAAGTTCTTTTTCCGCTATTTGTACGCAATTCATACGCACCATAGCTTTTATTTCTTCCTTCAAAAACATTGTCGATCCAACTTTGTTCGAATAGGTCTAATTTTGAATTTGACATATCTTTTCTTTTTAAAATTAATGAATCAGACTAGTAAATACTGTTAGTTTCTAACGATTTAATGTCTTCCGGTGTAATGTCAACTGTTGCATATTTTTTAACACCTGTGATTGCCATTTCGTCAAGAATATCAACAAAATTTTTATAATTAGACTTCTCACTTGGCTTTAAGATAACAGTAATACCTACTTTTTCAAGATCTGGTTCTCCTGCTGCTTTATTTCTATCGTCAACATATTTCTTTTTGTTGATAATTAAATCTCTAATTCCTTTTTTCCCATATGTCGCTACTACAGGGCCATCAATAGGATTATCAAGTCCTCCCTGATACCATATAACTTTGTCGTTTGAACCTAAAACAATCGTTAAAGTTCTCCAAGCTGGAGTTTCAGGTGGAGTTTCTTCAGGTTTATTTTCATCCGGCAAAGCCAAATTCATCGATTGAGGTTTTGACAACGTCGTAGTAAGGATAAAGAAAGTAATCAATAAGAATGCCAAATCCACCATCGCTGTTAAGTCAACTCCAGGATTTGATTTTTTACTTCTTACTTTGCCACCGCCTTTTTTACCACCGCCGTCGCCTGTATTTAATTCTGCCATTTCTTACGAATTATTATTTTATTAAAAATCTTCACTTCTTAGACCAGTAACCAAGAAGAAATTGTTCTTGCTTTGTTTCTGAAGGATATCTAAGACCTTTTTGACAGTTGGATATTCTTCTTTAGCATCACCTTTGATAGCGATATCTAAGTCTTTTTGATCCAAATCTTTAGTTACATTTCTTGAAATCTGAATCCAATCAGTTAACTGATTGTTGATAGAATCATAAGGAATTCCAGGTTGGACATTCTCCTTCATTCTGTCTTCATTTTTCATTGCAATCAATTGTTTCATTTGGCGGATATCAACCCCAAAACCATCAATCAAAGAGAATTTCTTTTGTTCGTCATCAGTGAAAGCAACACCGTACTTTTCACCCATTCTCTTTAATGTCTCCACTCTAACTTCTCTTCCAGTTACACCATAAAAAACTTTAGAATTTGCGATAGACAAAGTTCCAAGATTTTCTTCTGGCAATTTCGTCTGAACAGTCGAAGCTGGTGTTTCTACTGGCAAAGCCTCAGGAACTTTAGCTGTAGCTGTCATAATGAAAAAGGACAACAATAAGAATGCCATGTCACACATAGCAGTCATATCGACTTTTGTACTCTTTTTCGACATTTTTAATTTAGCCATTATTTATCTTATTTTTTATTTAAAGTCAAGAAAAATAATCATCTCCCTTGACTTTAAAATATTATTGAAACTTATTTAATTAGTCACGGTTTGTAGCTCTTCTGTAAGCTTGAGTGATTGTGAAGCCAGCTTCATCAATAAAATAAGTCAATGTATCAATTTTAGACGTGAAGTAGTTGTAAACAACAACCGCAAGAGCTGAAGTCGAGATACCAGTCAATGTGTTGATAAGTGCTTCAGAGATACCATTTGCCAATTCAGCTTGATCTGGAGTTCCAGAAGTTGCCAATCCAGCGAAGGCTTTGATCATCCCTGATACAGTCCCCATCAATCCTAACAACGTACCTAAAGATACTAATGTAGAAAGAATAGTTAAGTTTTTCTCAAGCATTGGCATTTCTAATGAAGTAGCTTGCTCGATTTCTTTTTGGATAACTTCTGATGCTTTTTCAGTATCAAAGTTCTCTCTTTTTACTTCTTGGTATTTGATCAAACCTGCTTTTACCACGTTTGCAACAGAACCTTGTTGTTTATCACAAGCTTCTAAAGCACCGTTGATGTCTCCAGCGCTGATTTGAGTTTGTACTTGTTTTACGAATTTTTCAACATCTCCTTTTCCTGACGCTTTAGAGATAACAAAAAATCTTTCGAATGAGAATACGATTGTCATCAATAATAATCCCATCAATACTGGAACGATAACCCCTCCTTTGTAAACCATTCCTAAGTAATCTCCTTGTAAAGGCTGACCTGTGTTAACTCCACCTTGAAAGTGAGAACCGTCTCCCATTACAAATTTCCATACTAGAATACCGATAACGATACAAATTACGATTGTCAATCCTGCAAATACGTTAGAGCTTTTGCTTCCTGCGTTGTTTTCAACCTTTGCGTTTGATGCCTGTGCCATTTTTTTAATTTTTAGTTTTTTTAATTTTTAGAATTTAAATTTTGGTATAGATAATTTATTATCAGAACGACAAATTTATATTTTTAGTGGATAAAAAAAAATAAATTGCTACTTTTTATTCAGTCTTAACGATATATTATCATAACGTTAACGAATAAATAATAAGAATTCAAAAGCTATGCTTGCATATAAAATAAATCAATCCACTGAAAAACAATACTTTAAAACAAACAAACCAAGTCAAATTTATATTCCTACGCTGTTAAAAATAAATTACTATAACGTTATTTTATAACTTCATTACATTAATTTTATTTCATTTAGAGGAAAAATTATTCATATCGCAACATTTGGACAACAATATGCCTTTGAAATTAAAAACTATACTAAATTTGTAATAATAGTTTATTAAATCAAACAAAAAAAATAGCAACCATATGGCTTCAAAAGAAGATTTTATTAATCATATCAATTTAGGATATTCTTCGAAAGGAGAAAGCATAACGCTTGGTGGCGCAATTCTCGAAGGAGAAACTTTACAAAATACTTTGATAAAAGTACCGTTAAAGACATTAAACCGCCACGGATTGATCGCTGGAGCCACCGGAACTGGAAAAACAAAGACAATTCAAGTGCTTTCTGAACAGCTTTCTTCTCATGGAATTCCGGTTTTAATGATGGACATTAAAGGTGATTTTAGCGGTATTGCAAAACCAGGAGAAAAACTTCCTTTTATCACAGAACGCCATAAGAAAATCGGAATACCGTATTCAATAAGCGGTTTTCCTGTAGAATTAATGACCCTGTCAGAACAAAACGGAGTTCGCCTTCGTGCTACGATTTCTGAATTCGGACCTGTTTTATTTTCCAGAATTCTTGATTTGAATGACGTTCAAGCTGGAGTTGTGTCTGTAATTTTCAAATATTGCGATGACAACAATATGCCTTTATTAGATTTAAAAGACATTAAAAAAGTCATCAATTATATTACGGAAGAAGGAAAAGCGGAAATCGAAGAACATTATGGCAAGATTTCTACCTCTACAACCGGAACTATTTTACGAAAAATCATAGAATTAGAACAGCAAGGTGCCGATCTTTTCTTCGGAGAAAAATCCTTTGAAATCGACGATTTGATGCGAATTGACGAAAACGGAAAAGGCTACATTAATATAATACGCCTGACGGATATTCAAGACAAGCCTAAATTATTCTCCACATTTATGTTGAGTCTTTTGGCAGAAATTTATCAGCAGATGCCAGAACAAGGCGATTCAGGACAGCCAGAATTGGTGATTTTCATCGATGAAGCACATTTGATTTTCAAAGAAGCCAGCAAAGCTTTGCTTGACCAAATTGAAAGCATCGTGAAATTAATTCGTTCGAAAGGAATTGGAATTTACTTTGTAACTCAAAACCCGATGGATGTGCCTAGTGCGATTTTAGCGCAATTAGGATTAAAAGTACAGCACGCTTTGAGAGCTTTTACGGCAAATGATCGAAAAGCAATCAAAATGACGGCAGAAAATTATCCGATTTCTGACTATTACAAAACGGATGAAACGCTTACAAATCTTGGAATTGGAGAAGCTTTAGTCACCGCTTTAAATGAAAAAGGAGTTCCGACGCCGCTGGTTGTCACGATGATGCGGGCGCCGATGAGCCGAATGGATGTCTTGACAGAAAGCGAAATTCAGGAAATAAATACCAATTCTAAGCTTGTCAAAAAATATAGTGAATTGATCGACAGAGAAAGCGCCTACGAAATGCTAAATAAAAAAATTGTCGAAGCGCAAGCACAAGCTACTGAAATTGCGGAGAAAAAAGAGCAAGAAAAAGCGGAGAAAAAAGCATCAAGCGAACCGATGAGCCAAACTACAAAAAGCGTCGTAAAAGTGCTAACGAGCGCCACCTTTATTAGAGGTTTCTTTGGAGTTTTATCTAAAATATTTAAAAAGTAGATTGTTCGATATTCCGATTGTTCGATACTTCGAAATATCGAACAATCGAAATATCATTATTCCTTACAACACGAAATCGTTTTTCTTTAAGAAAAGTTAATAGGCAATTCCAAAAACGATATATGTGGTAACTTTACGTACAAACAAATTTGTATGGAAACCAAAAAAAGAATCATAATCGTTGGTGCTGGTTTTGCTGGCTTGACGCTTGCTGAAGACCTTGAAAATACAGAATACGAAGTCTATCTTATCGATAAAAATAATTACCACCAATTTCAACCTTTGATGTATCAGGTGGCAACGGCGCGATTGGAACCTTCAAGCATTTCTTTTCCGTTGCGAAAAGTTTTCCAAGGTTCTAAAAATGTCAAAATTAGAATTGCAGAAGTACTTTCTGTTGATCCCCAAAATAAAATACTTAAAACTTCGATAGATGATTATGCTTATGATTATCTAGTTTTTGCCTACGGCTGCAAGACCAATTACTTTGGAAATAAAAATCTAGAGAAATTGGCTTTCCCGATGAAGTCTGTTCCAGAAGCGATTCAATTGAGAAACAGAATTCTACAGACTTTTGAAGATGCGGTCAGCACAAAAGAAGAAGATCTTCAATATTTATTAAATTTTGTAATTGTAGGCGGAGGCCCGACCGGTGTTGAGCTTGCAGGTGCTTTGGCGGAAATGAAGAAAAATGTATTGCCAAAAGATTATCCTGATAAAGATTTTTCAAAACTGACTATATATTTATTAGAAGGTTCTCCAAATGTCCTGAATCCGATGAGCGAAGATTCTAGAAAAATGTCTAGAAAATACTTGGAACAATTAGGCGTAATCGTAAAAACCTCAACCATCGTTGACAATTATGACGGCCATACCGTAATATTGAAAAACGGCGAAAACATCCAAGCAAAAAATGTTATCTGGGCTGCAGGAGTTGTTGGCAACAGCGTTGACGGAATGCCAGACGAAACTATCACCCGCGGCAATCGTTTTATCACCAACCGTTTCAGCGAAGTTCAAGGCGTAGATTCTATTTTTGCCATTGGCGATATTGCTTACATGACAACGCCAAAATACTTAAACGGACATCCGCAAGTGGCGAGCGTTGCTAATGAACACGCAAAAGTATTGGCAAAAAATTTCAAGCTTTTGCTTAAAAACAAGCCAAGAAAAGAATTTGAATACCACGATAAAGGTTCGATGGCAACCGTCGGAAAAAGAAAAGCCGTTGTTGATTTGCCAAGTTTCAGTTTTCAAGGAAGATTTGCCTGGTTCACTTGGATGTTCGTACACTTGATGCTGATTTTGAGCGTCAGAAACAAATTATCAATATTTATTACTTGGGCGTATAGTTATTTCAGCAATGATTCGACGTTGCGAGTTTTGATTAAGCCCGCGAAAAAAGTTAAGAATTAGAGGAAGGCACTGAGGCGCTGAGTAAATTAAACATATAAAAAAGGCACTAAGATTTATTCTTAATGCCTTTTTTACTTAGCGCCTCAGCACCTATTTTTTACTTAGCAACTCTAAAATCTTTTCCTCTACTTCATTACTTTCCCAGTTTTCTTCAATATTATCTAGGGCAACAATTTCTTCCATAATTTTATTTTGGAAATCGCCTACTTCTAAAGCTTCTGAATAAGGATCTAAGCTAAAAGTTACGCGGCTGTACAAAGGAAGCCATTTATCAGGATGTTTTTCTGAAAACCATTTCTCAATTTTCTTTTGGAGCAAGAATTTTTCGTCAGCTGTCTTAGAACTCATCTCCATGAAATTTCTATAGGATAATTCAGCGATGGCGTCAGTGTTCGGCTTTCTGCTGTTTTCATATTCTGAAAAAATTGTCGTCCAGTCATCGCCGTATTTTTCTATAAGATTGTGTAAAACCGTGATATCTTCAAAACCGGCATTCATTCCGTGTCCGTAAAAAGGAACAATGGCGTGGCAGGCATCTCCAATCAAGGCTACTTTATCTTCAAATGTCCAAGGAAAACATTTCATCGTCACCAAATAGCTCGTTGGATTCTTGAAGAAATCTTCCACCAAATTCGGAATCACTTCTTTGGTATCCGGAAAATGTTCTGCAAAAAAAGCAACCAGCGTTTCCTTATCTTTTAAATCTGCAAAAGAATTTTCGCCTTCGTGCGGCATGAAAAGCGTGCAGGTAAAACTTCCGTCGAGATTTGGCAATCCCATCAGCATATATTCGCCTCTCGGCCAAATATGCAGGGAATGCTTGTCTAATTTATGCGAACCATCCGCGTTAGCCGGAATATTTAATTCCTTATAACCGATGCGTAAAAATTCTTGTGAATAATTGAACATGCTTTGGCGCTGCATTCTGTGTCTGACTCTTGAAAAAGCGCCATCTGCGCCAAAAACCTTGTCATATTTTACTTCTTCCCACTCGCCTCTTTCAGTTTCCCCGATATGCAGGGAAGCTTCCGGCAAAGTAACATCCCAAACTTTATGGTCAAAGAAAAATTCTACGCCCGCATCTTCCGCCAGGTCAATCATCTTTCGGTTCAGCAAGCCTCTTGAAAGTGAAAAAATGGCCTCGCCTTCTTTTCCATAATTTTGATAGGCCAGTTTATCTTGCGTATGGATTGCCCTTTTTTCTACGGGAATTCCGATCTTTCTGATTTCATCGTCAAGGCCAATATCTTCCAATGCTTTCCAGCCTCGGTTTGACATGACCAAATTAATAGATCGCCCAGAAAACTGGATCTTTCTGATGTCAGGGCTTCTATCGTAAACGTGAACGGTATGTCCTGCTTTCTTAAGGTATATTGCCAACAGCGAGCCCACGAGTCCGGAGCCAACCACAGCAATATTTAAAGGATTTTGCATTAAAAAAGGTGTAATTAAAGTATTTCAAATTTAAGTAATTTAGTTTAGAAAGTCTTTAAACGGAGCGTTTTTTTACCCTTTTGGACAATTTCGCAAATAATTAAAAGTAATTCAGAATTAAAACAAATTTAGTTGCTTCATAAATAACTTTTTATCAATTAATTAGCATCTGAAAGCAGCAACCATATTTCCTTACAAATAAAAAATCCCCAAACTTATAGTCTGGGGATTCTTTTTTAGCCTATTGCTTTGTTACTTTAAAACAATTTATTTTTTAACTAATGTTTTTGTATCCACAATTTTACCGTTACACACAAGAGCCACAGTGTACAAACCTTGCGGATAATTAGCCACATTGATTGTAGTTTCAGTACTATTCATGTCTAAGATATAATTATTTGAAGAAGCTTTGGCTCCATAACTTCCAACAATCATCAGATAAGCTGAGCTTGCGCCATTTAATTTATAGCCGATAGTCACATTGTTTTTGGTAGGATTTGGCGCCATGATATCTAAAGAACTCGGATTCAAGTTTACCTTAACTTCGGCATAATCTTTAAAACCATCTGCTAATGCAATGACTTCTAGCTTGTATTTTTTAGCGACGTCAACAGAAACCGTCAAGTCTTTTCCTTGATACACTAATTTTCCTGAAGCGTCATACCAGTTATAAATTGCGGCTTCATTAATTTGAGCCGCGCTTAAAGTTACCACTTCATTTTTATCAGCTCTTACATCGCTTCCGGCATCAGCAGTAACTAATCTGGCGCGTTCTTTACCTTTGGTAATCATGTAAGTTTCACCTCCGACTACGGCACCCGTTTCTGCATCTTTTTGAACAATATTAAATACAAAATCGGTTTGATCAGTTACTGTCGTCGTCAAGAAATTGAAGGTCAGGTTAAGCGTTCCGAGTTCATTTGGCTCAAAATAAATATTATTAAGTGTTGCATTATTGCCTCTGACGATTTTTCGGTTCTCTTCACCCGTATTTTCAAATCCCCTAGCGTTGCCACCGCCAGCTCGCCAAGCGCGCAAAAGCCTGTCGTCCATTTTTACAGCTACTTCAGCCTGCTCAAAGATTGGTCTTCCGCCCTGCGGCACATCGGCAACGAATTCTAAAGTATATTTTTTAGGTACTCTTGTTGGATTTCCAACGCCAACAACACCGCCTATGCCTCCATTGGCAAGAATATCGACAACAGTGACATTTTTCCAGGCAATGTTATTGTTGTTTTTGACATTCATGTTAAGGTCGGTTGTTTCTGCAATAGCCATCGGATCATTAGTTGCTTCCACTCTAGCTAATAGACAGAAATGCCATGGATCTGAATTTATTGGAAAGTAATTGCTTGGATTTGGGACATTCCATGCAAATTGAAGAATAACTTCTTGCCCGGGCTGTAAAACAGGAATATTTAATGTCCCCGTTGGCGCGCCCATCAATACGCCACTTTGGTAAAGCGTACCATTCCAGTTCAGCGGCCATGATAAAGATGTGCCTGCTTTTGCCCAATACAATTTTAATTTTTCTGTTCCTAAAGATGCCACACAGCTTTTATTTCTTACTCTCACATAGATGTAATTTGGATTGGTCGGGCTGTAATCTGGGTTTTGATGCACCAAACCATTATCTGCATAATTTCTTACCCAGATATCTTCACTCGCCCACATATAAGGCGAAATATTATTAGGTTGCGTACCAATATCTGCAGATGTATCTTTTACATATAAATCTAAAGAAGCTGAATACATTTGCTGTGCCATCTGAACAGCAGCGTATGCGTTTACTAAGCCGTATCCCATTTCGTTATTCCAAGTGCCGTTTGGTCTTCCAACTGTTGTGGTATAAGAATAGCCACCCACTTTTTGAGAGGTTTGCTCGATAATATCTCGAACCTGTTTACTTGTCAGGCAAGGGTTAGCAGAAAGAATTAAAGCACAGACTCCCGCTACTACAGGACATGCAGAAGATGTTCCATTAAAATCTGGAGTATAATCTGTTGTTGTATATCCTGGACCTCCTTGTCTGTCAGTAGTTGCCATTTTAACACCAGGTGCTACTACATCTAATTGGGTTCCATAACAGCTCCCCCAAAAATTCTCGCCATCACAAGAGGTAAAGCTTTTTCTTTGTCCACAAGGGCTCATCGCTCCAACCACTAAAATATTAGGAAGCGCACTACCTGGATATCTAATTGCTGTGTTATTTTCATTTCCAGCAGCAAACACGACAACACAACCTTTCCCTCCTCTTCCAAGATTTATGGCATCAGTAATTGCATCTGTTATAACGCTTGACGGAGTGTAACCGCCCCAAGAATTGCTGATGATATCAACTCCATTTGTTCTTGCCCAGCTAAAACCGCTTGCCAATTGAAGAGGCGTATCTGAAAACGAAAGATTTATGCTTATTGAAACCAATTTAGTATTTGGAGCAACACCGCTTCCTCCTAAATTATTATTTTGAACAGCACCTGTAATCCCAGCACAGGCAGTTCCGTGGTTTCCTCTTATAATAGACGGTGGCACACCATTATTTGCATCAAAACCTGTCCCAAAGTTATTAGCAGATAAATCAGGATGATTCATTTCAAATCCTTGATCAAAAATGGCCGTCTTAACATTTGTTCCTGTTGCTATAGTCCATGCCTGTTCAGCCTTAATATCAATACCAGCATAAGCGGTACCATATTGTCCAGTATTCTTTAAACCCCACTGATTATTAAATAATGGGTCGACACTAGCTTGCAAATCGTGATAAGCAAATGCTGGCTCAGCGGTTGCGAATTTATTAGTTTCATAAAACTGATTTGCTAATTCTAAAGCATTCTTAGGATTATTCTTAGTACAACTGATAACATACCATAGAGGCATATAAGGATCTTTTCCTAAAACTTCTAGATTGTTATTCGCAGCATAAGCATATAATTCAGCAGCATCAGAAGTTTTTTTAAGCTTTACATAAAACTTATCATAAAGTCCTAGCCTTTTACCGCTTTTAGTTTTATAAACCGGAGAAACTTTTGAAATATCTGAAATAGCATTTAGCCTATTTAAGTAGCTAGAATAGTTAGCCTTATTATTGCCGATGTCGTCAGTCAATTCAATTTCATAATAATATGATTTTTGATTTGCTTTAGGCTCGGTGCCTGTCAGGTATTTTCTAGCATTGTCTTCAACAACCGGAGTAACCTTAAGATAAGCAATTGATGCGCTTTTCAAGTGGTCTGTTGTACCTTTACTTGAATTAACGGATACAAATCTTGTATCAATGTCAACATAGACCTTTTCATTATTATAATAGTAATAATCACTTTGGGCATTCATTCCTAAAACGCCAAAGAAAAAGACCAATAATAGGTATATCTTATTATTCATGATTTTATAATTTAAGTTTAATAATTTATTCGGGGGTGCGGAAAGTTTGGGCAAAAGCTCATGGTGGATGAATCGATTTCTGGTTCATCTGCAGGAAGGTAGGTATATGTAGTATGTTCGTCATAATATTTCGAGGGGGCTTCTCCTTACTATAACATTAGCGCTCTAACTATTTCATTAGCAACGACTTCATCAAATATACAGATTAAAAACACACGATCACAAATTGTCATTTTTAACAAAATATTACTTTGAATTTCCTTACATAATGCGATTTTATAAATTAGGACTACAGAAATATCTCGAAATTCAATTCCCTATTTTTCTTACAAAGAATATTTAAAATCAACTTCAGAATTTTAAATCTAGGAAACAGAATGGGTATCAAGGCATAAAAAAACCTGCAACTAATTTAAGTTGCAGGTTTTTTTTATGATTTCTATAATCGAAGAAAGTCTAAGCAGTCTCGCCGGTGTTGTTGCCGCCGTCAGACCGCATTCTAGACACCAGCTTGGAGATTATATATTCGTCGCGTTTTCCTTTGCCGTCATAAATGATTTTTCCGGCTTGCGCAATCGTGCTGATGTATTTGTAAAGCGCTTTATACACAGCTGAATTATCTTCAGCCAACTGCCCTCTGGCATCCATCAGCTTATTCTGCAGTACATTTTTATCTAAAAGCTCTTTGTTTTTAGTGGCAAGCTTGGCACTATAGCCTGCTTTCATTCCTAGCGATTAAATATCTTATTGTAGTCCTTAAACGGGTATTCTTAGTGCCTCTTCATTGATTCGAAGCGGTTCTCTGTTCACTTTAAGCAGATAGGAATTTGTTTTGAATGATTTTAAAGAAAGTGATGCTACTTTTGGCCACGAGTGGGACGCTATCGCTAGCTGGAACTTAAATTCAAAAATATATCGATATATAGAACTATTTTTGATTTTTCAGAATAATTTTAAATTACTTATTCATTTTTAGGACCACAATAGAGTATTACCTCTCTTGAAATATCTCGAATCCAAAATTTTTTCATTTCTTTATTCTTGTCAAGCAAGTCCTCATTAAATATATTAATATCCCATCTATAATATTTTGTTTCAGAAATTTTTAAGTCCCAAATTTCCTTAGAATTGAAAAGTCCTTTACTTGGAATGTCTATACAAATAACTATTGCATAAATCTTATCTCCAAATTTTTCTTTATCTACGACATTTACGACATCAAACTCAACGACTACTGCATCTTTCTTCCCATCGGCAGTATCACAAAATTTAGAGTTTTTAATAGAATTAATTGGTTTTACCTTCACAATAAATTCACCATTATCAATAGGTCTATTCTGCGCATTTGTTAAAATACTTATTAACGAAATTATACTTATAAGGTGTAGTTTTTTCATAGTCAAAATAATCAGATAGTTTTATTTAAAGTGTGATTTATTCTTTTTTATTAATGTATTACTCCTAATCAATATGATATAGAACTTCAAAATCAGAATCAATTTGCTTTTTATTTTGATGCCAAAACGTATCGCATCACAAATCTACAATATTGACTCAACCAAATCTATAACCTGCTATCTTACTGTTTTATCAAAGTGTAATATCCTCCAGAAATACTAGGCAGAAGAGTTCCTTCGTTTATTTTTTCGGATTTTCTTTTTCCCATTTTTTCCACGATTTTTTATCTCCTTTCAACCAATTAATATATTCTTCAATAATTATTTCCGAAATTTCATCATTTCCGAAACCTCCTTTTGTTCCAATATCACGATCATGAAAATATTTTAAAAGCCTTGAACCTCCATTTATTCCCCAATTATTTCTAATCCACATTCCTAAACCTCCCATATGAGAATTAAATTGCCAAGTTTTTTTCGCTTCTTTAAGTTGTTTTTTACTTTCAAAATTTAGTATTTTGTCTAATTCTGTAAAACATTCATAAAGGTTTTTTGGAATATATATATCATCAATTTTTTCTAATGTTAAGCGCTTTTTATATTCCTGTGATCTATTTTCTTTTTCTTTAATTGTTTCAAGTTCAGCAATTTTTTCATCATAATTTCTATATCCGCCGAAAAAACTAGTTAAATAAATTTTATCTACTTCTTTTGGTATGAAATCAGTTTTAAAAGTTGCTGTTTTTATATAGTCTCTTATTCTATTTTCATCAAATATTTTATCGCTTTTAATAGAATCAATTTCAAGTTTACCTTTTCTGTCTAAATAACCCGTTAATTCAATTCTATATAATTTGTATTTACCAAAAGTTGAGTCATTTAGTGGTACAAATTTTAGATTTGAAATTTCACTTATTGATTCGGATAGTTTTTTGTCATTCATTGAATTCTCAATATCAATGATGTATTTATAAGGATAATTATAATATGAAACTTGGCTTTTCACTGCTTCGATATATTTAATTTTTGGATATATGGAATCAAAATCAATTTTCCTTGTGATAAATTCGTTTTTATTCAAGTCAAATAGATGAATTTTCTTTCTATTATCGATAATATAAATAGTATCATTTTTATTGAAAACATAGTTTTTATTTAAGAATTTATCTTTTTCAGTAATATCATCTCTGAATTCTCTTATTGTAGATCCTTGTTTTTTATAGGTAGTGTATTGATTATCAAAAAACATTTCACACTTTTCTTGGTCACTATTACAGTCTATAAATTCTTCTGTTGTATATGTTTTTACCAGTTTTCCATCAACATAATAAGTTACATTTTTGTGTTCTTCTCCGTTGTAATAGACTTCATTTTTTATATAAATTATTTTTCTACCATCATTGCTGATTGCTACAAAAAATGGAAAATCTTCATAAATATCAAAAGAACGGTTTATTTTATATAACATTTTCTTCACACCTAAACTGTCTGTTTCTTCAGTATAATAAACAAAAGATTCTCCTTTTAAATTAGGAAATTCGTCATCATAAGAAATTGATTTTAATTCAAATTCACCATTTGAAGAATAAGTTTTTGATATTGGAATTATAGATGTTGAATTTTGAGAAAATGAAGTATGGGTAATAAATAAACTAACTAAAAGGATTATATTTTTCATGATTTAGGCAATAGAGTTTAAATTATGGTTGATTTTTGCACATATAATCAATATGATTTTTTTCATAATGTTAAAAATAAAAACTATCCCGATAGCTCAGGATAGCTTTAAAATTACTGCTGTCTCGTCATTATATATTCTCCAGTTGGCACTGTCATGATTATGTTCGTGACAGGGTGCTCAGGGGTTGAGAGAATCATTTTTTGGCGTATAAAAATTCTCATTTGATTGTTTCCTGTATATCTTAAATATAGCTCTGCATCTAATTTGGTAATAGGGTCAACAAAATATAAATTTGCTACTTTTTTATCATTATGATTGCAGTCATTACATAACGGATTGCCATATTTACTTCGGCACATAAAGTTACCAATAATTGAATGTTCCAATAGATTTGGAAGACCATATACAAGATTCTGTAGCGTATTCACTTTTTCTACTCCGTCTTTAATGTATTGGTATTCCCCAATTAACACATCTTCATAGTGTTTGGGAGTCACCCGCACCATAGTTTTTTTTTGGATTACAATTTTAAAAGAAGTTGAGCCGTCAGTATATACCCAAGTGCCAGCAAATTGTTCAAGGTAATTGCCAATATCTTTATAATAGGCATTTTGCATTTTAGGTAAAAACCCAGGCGTCTCTAAATCAATTATTGGTGACTGCGCCTTGCAGTTTATAAAATTCATCAATAAGGCTATAAATAGTATTTTTTTCATTGGTTTAGTTTTTAATATTAATTGCATGGTTGTTTTGTTACAGGACCGTTATTAGGGTCCGTCGCATTGAGTGATATTTTTGTCCAATTTGTAATTTCATCATTAGCTTGGTAAAGGCTTGCACCTCCGCCGCCATTAGCCATAAACCTTAATAAAACACGATCTAGGTTGCCCATATCTTCACTGTATAATGCAGACAAATTTTTATCAATTATATTAATAAATGGTTTTCTTTGCTCATCAGTAAGGCTTGTAACAATTGTACCTAGCGGAACCTCCGCTGCACCAAACATGCTTCCAATAAAGCTTTCAAAAGCCTGGAAATTCTCAATCTTCAGAGCATACAAAAGATTCTTACTAGGCTGATTGGGGTAAGCTGGATTTTCTACGGCAAGCATGTAGACTGCTTCGCGAAACAGCTCTGGACCGGCTCTTCTGACCATTTCATAAGAAGCATACAAATCAGCAAAAGAAAACATCGGGTAGCAAATTTTAGGATGGGTATGTATATCGCCATACAAGCCTGGTTCGGCCCGCATGTGTATGACTCCGTCGGCACCAGGCCCGCTGTTTACTGAGGGCAAATTTATTACACTATAAACATTGCCCACTTTCTTAAACTGTGCGCCATGCTCGCAATAGCCGTCGACATTTGCTTTTATATTAGCGATGGTTGCCTTCAAGTTTGGCCCTCCAGAGATTGAGATAAGTTTTTTCAGTTTTGCGCACGGCGTCTCTGCCATGTTCGGCAAGATCGGCTCGGTAATAACTTCGCCACCGTTTTCGCCAGTACCTCCGCCTCCCGGGTTTTCATAGCCTCCCGGGTCAGGATAATTTCCAGGCCATCCTCCAGGGTTGCTTCCTGCATTATCACCAGAACCTTCACCGCTACCACCGCCCGAATCCGCAGGGCAGTCAACCTGAACATAGTTCCAGGCGAGCGTTCCCGACTGGTCAGTCCAGATGTGGTTGATTACAAAGCAATTGCCATTGGCATCATGAAATATGCCGGCACCTGAACCTCCAGAGGAAGCCGCATTGTCAGAAAGTGCTGCAATCGAGGTTTTTGTTTCAAGATTGGCTACCTTTTCTCCGTCAGACAGCTGATTTTTTTCTTCCGCAGTCAGGCTGTAAGCCGTGAGGTAAGATTTGAAAG
>Ga0247812_10000461_pt1 | contig 26489 bp, 23 predicted proteins | sample UWRJL149409B1_FD_178011 | JGI IMG/M metagenome (GOLD analysis project Ga0247812, IMG submission 178011) | Plant litter microbial communities from Arlington Agricultural Research Station in Wisconsin, United States - UWRJ-L149-409B-1 | ecosystem: Environmental > Terrestrial > Plant litter >...
AATATGGTAGATAACGATGTGCGCAACTTTAAGCAATATATGGATATTGATGCAGGGGATCTTTCCGGTGGAAATAACGCCAACTATGAAGAGCCTATGGCTTTTGTAATTGAAGAAACGGTTATTGAAGAGATTCCTTACGAAGAACCCGCAGATAAAGGGGAAGAACCTCGACAAACTCCAGGATACTAAGACACTTTTTAGCAGGTAAAGGGTAGGAAATGGTAAGCGACAATTACTGGTTCCTGCCCTTTTTTATTGCAGATAATGCAGCCCCTTAACAAAGATATCTATCAGCAGTAAACGTTTGTTATGGATCTCATCCAAGTGCTCTTTTCGCGGGAAGTTTGCTTTTTTGTGCGCCATTGATCCTACTTTGATGCCGTGCAGCGCATCTAAAAATACTTCTACTATCTCACCCGGGTTGTTTACCGGTTGAATATTACCCCTCTCGGTTTCACGAGCTATGGCATTGGTGAGTAGTTTTGTTTCTGCAGTGCGAATCTGGTCTACAATGCTCCAGATCGTATCTGGCAGGTTCTGTTCGTTCAGCCTGAAGAAATCAAAGAAGTTGTAATTGGTTACAATGAACTCGTGGTGCGTATTCACCTGGAAAAGGAAGGCCTCGCGCAGGTCGGTAAAATGATCAAACTTATCTTCCAGGTTTTTAAGATAATCATTGGCCAGCTTGCGCATTACAGCCATATACAACTCACTTTTATCGGGGAAATAATAATAAAGCAGGGCTTTAGACATGGATAGGTCGCCCGCAATTTCGTTCATCGTGGTTTTTGAATAACCGTAATGCAAAAAACGTTGGTGTGATGCTTCTAAAATCTTTTCGCGTTTTATATCCTGCTGATCAATACCTGCACTCATTTCTGGTTCCTTATGCTTCTTTTATTAAAGTGTATCCTGACTTATTTAACAAAAGTATCAAACTTTCAGCTTGATATTAGGGGCATAAGGCTAAAAATGATATAAATATGTTATTATGACACATTATTCACGATGAGCACCCCTGCACCTATTACCAGCGCATCTTCAACAGCGCCTATGTAAGGGTCGGGAATGCGTGTATTTTTTACAACGAATTTGCGCAGGAAAAAGCAGCCGAATGTTGAGGCGGCAGCGGCAACCCCTCCTATTAAGCCGCCAATAAGCGGTTGTTTACCATGCGCCTCATAAGTAACCGAACCCACCAATATGCCCGATATAATACGGCCGGTTAACCCCGGCGCAGCTATACGATTTGGTGCGGTTGGTAGTTTATCGCCCACCAATTCGCCGCCTGCAAGTACCTTAAATACTTTTGAAGCAGTGGTACTCTGCATAAATGCTAATGGCGAATTGCGTAGATACTTTGACGGGTGCCTTCTATATAAATGGCTTGCAACTGCTGGTGCATAAAATGTACGCATACCTGCTATTGCACCTAAGCCGGCGGCCTGTAAAAATGGTTTGCTTATTTTAAAACTCATGGGGATGTTGTTTTTATACTATAGATACAATAATCATTCCTAAGGAAGCAGACCGAGTAAATTACACTTTAAGATAAATTTTATAAACCAATAGGTAATACTGTTTGTTAGGAATTGATAACAAACAGAACTACAACTATGAAATTACACGAAAACAATACACTTGGCGAACTGGGCAGTGCGCTTGGCAAAGGCCTGCTGGCCGGTATAGCAGCCACAGCCGCTATGACGTTTTCGCAAATGATTGAGATGAAAATTACGCAGCGTGGGCCAAGCGATGCCCCTGTTAAAGTTGCTGAAGATACCGCGGGCATTAAACCGGCATCCCAGGAAGATAAGCAAAAACTATCGCAGGAGCTGCATTGGTCGTACGGTACGGCATGGGGTGTTGCCCGCGGACTGATAGGTTTAACAGGACTGAAAGGCTGGCCCGCTACGCTGGTGCATTTTGGAGCGGTGTGGGGAACAGCCCTCATTATGCTGCCAAAACACGATGCTGCCAAACCCATAAATGAACAGGAGCCAAAAGAAATTGCTATTGACGCCTTTCACCATGCTGTTTATGTCGTAACCGCAGGCCTCGCTTATGACGCGCTGGATGCAGGCAGCAAACACGAAAGGCAACTTACCAAAGTTGCCGAAAGCCTTAAAAGCTTTATCAGGAAGTATAAATAAGTTTAGACAAATTCGGGCTAATATTCCCGATAGGCTATAAATGCAAAAAGGGCTGCAGCGTAAAACGCTGCGGCCCTTTTGATAATAATTGGTAATAAGTTATTTTTTATTAATGAGCGGCTTCCGCTGCTTCTAACTTGCGTCTTTCTTTCGCGTCGTTCTCTTCTTTGCTGCCGAAGAAATAGTTCTTCATATTTACACGAATGATATACATACATGGTACCAGGATCAGTGTGATTACAGTAGCAAAGCTAAGTCCGAAGATCATAGTCCATGCTAACGGACCCCAGAAAGCAACGTTATCGCCGCCAAAGTGAATATGCGGTTCAAAATGGGTGAACAAGCCTACGAAGTCGATATTAAAACCTACCGCCAATGGTATTAAACCTAAGATAGCGGCTGTTGCGGTTAGAAGTACCGGCGTCATACGGGTATGGCCTGCTTCTACTACGGCATCGTGCAGGCTGGTACCTTGTTCTATCAGCATATCGGTAAATTCTACCAGCAGGATCCCATTACGCACCACCACACCGGCAAGGGCTATAATACCTACCCCGGTCATTACGATGGCCATAGTCATGCCGAAGATGCTTACACCCAGCAATACGCCAATGATACTGAAAAAGATCTCGCTGATGATGATAAACGTTTTACCTATTGAGTTAAACTGGATCATCAGGATCACCAATATCAAACCAAACGAGGTTGCCAAAGCGCCACCCAGGAATTTCACCGCTTCCAGCTGATCTTCCTGACCACCACCCTGGCGGATAATAATATCATCCGAATGCTTGAAGTTAGCCAGCGATTTAAGGATGTTGGCATTTACATCATTAGGGTTATAAGGTTTAATAACGCTGCTGCCTAAGGTAAGTACCCTTCTTTGCTGTTTACGTTTAATATTACTGTAAGTATCTGTATACCTGATGTCTGTAAAAGCTGCAATAGGCACCTGGCGAATTGAACCGCCTGTTGCCAGATCACGGTAGGTGATCTTTAAGTTACGCAGTTCATCAATATTGCCGCGCTGGCTTTCCAATGCACGTACTTTTATCTGGTAATCATCTTCTTTGGTATTACGGAAATCGCCCGCTTTTGCACCAAATATAGCTGTACCCAGATTTTGGGTTATCTGGCCGCTGCTGATACCTTCACGGTTAGCGCGTTCACGGTCGATATCAAATACAATTTCGGGTTTGTCGTTCTGTACGTCGGCAACCAGGTTTTCAATACCGGCAATATTTTGTTTAGCTAAATAGCTTTTTAAACGGTTGCTGGTTTTTACTAACGAATCCAAGTTATCGCCTATCAATTCAATACTAATGTCCTTTTGTACCGGCGGACCGCTGTTTTCCTGCGCTACAGAGATTTTAGCACCCGGCACACCCTGCACCGCTGTACGGATGCGTTGTAGTATGAGTTTGGTATCCTTACCATTACGTTTACCAAATTCCTCAAAAGCTACAGTTACTTTACCTTTATTCTGGTAATCGCCCTGGTCTTCGTCGGTTGGGTCGCTAACGCCCTTGGTTACGTTAGAAATTACCGAGGATACGATATCCTTATCCGGCTCAACAATTTTAGCGACACGCTGCTCAATTTTCTTGGTGACCTCGTTTGTTGTTGCCTGGTCGGTACCAATTGGCATGGTGATGTACACATACACAAAGTTGGGGTCGCCGGATGGGAAGAACTCAGGCGTTTTACCACGCACAGCCATCAGCACTATGGCGAAGATGAACAATACAAATGTACCCAACAGCACAGTTACCGGGCGTTTTACAGCACGCTCCAGCCATTTGGCGTACCAGTTTTGGAAGCTTGGCCATACGTTCTTCTGGAATTTGTCGATCACTTTAAGTAAGAAAAAGTGATTAACCAGGTACAATACCATTATCAGCACCATAAAGTTACCCAAACCAATATTGATAAAGTAAGATACCACCGTTGCACCAGCCAGGTACATCATGGCACGCTGAGTAGGTTTATCAAACTTAGGTTTATCGTGTTCGCCATCTACGTGTGGTTTCATAAAATCAACCGCGAATACCGGATTCATGATATAGGCTACCACTAAAGATGCCAGCAGGGTAATGATCAGTGTTATTGGCAGGAAGAACATGAAATCACCAATTAAGCTGTTCCAGAATGCCAAAGGCACAAAAGGTGCCAGGGTGGTCATGGTACCAGAGAAAACTGGTAAGAACACCTCCCCTGCTGCGTTTTTAGCAGCTTCTTTAATAGGCACTTTCCCGTTTTGGAACAGGCGGTGCGTGTTTTCAATCACCACAATGGCATCATCCACCACAATACCCAATGCCAGCAGGAAGGAGAACAACACGATCATGTTGAGTGTAAACCCTATCCACGGCATCACCAGGAAGGCAATAAAGCAGGATAATGGTACCGACAGCGCCACAAATATGGCGTTGGTTGTACCCATGAAAAACATCAGGATAACGGTTACCAAAATAAACCCAATAATGATCGTGTTGATCAGGTCATTCAGAGTTGTACGCGTTTTGTCCGACTGATCACCTGTCACAGTAATATTTAACCCTTTAGGGAAAACTGATTTCTGTTTTTCAGCGATTAGGGCGTTGATCTTATCTGATGCCTCTATCAGGTTTTCTCCTGCCCTTTTACTTACGTTAAGTGTAATAACGTTCTTAAACTTAGGGTTATCGTTTGTTTTTAAACGCGCATAACTTTCCTGCTCTAAAAAGGCATCTTTAATTTCGGCAATATCGCGCAGGTAAACGGCCTTCCCGGTTGGGTTTCTGATAACCATTGCGGCTACCTGGTCGGCATTTTTAAAATCCTGTTTAATATCAATACTGCGGCGCACGCCATCTGTTTTAATAGTACCAGCAGTTGAAAGGATATTCTCGTTACCCACAGCCTGCGTAATATCGGCAAAGCTTATTTGGGCGGCAGCCATTTTATTCAGGTCAACATTGATCTGGATCTCAGGCGTTAAGGCACCAACTTCATCTACCTTGGAAATTTCCTTGTAGCTTTCAATCTCGTCCTTTAAAATATCAGCGTATTCTTTCAAACGTTTAAGATCATAATCGCCGGATAGGTTGATATATAGGATCGGCAGATCGGATACATTAATATCTGATATGGTGGATTCCTTTAGGTTGTTATCGTTTTGCGGAAGATCCTGCTTGGCTTTATCTACCCCTTCTTTTACACGCACCTTGGCATCATCCAAATCTACATTGGCCTGAAACTCCGTGGTTATGATAGATACATTTTGTACCGAGTTAGAAGTAACCTTTTTTAATCCTTTTAAGGATTTTAGTTGCTTCTCTATCTGGCGGGTAACCAGGTTCTCGATATTCTGAGGCGACTGGCCGCTGAAAATGGTGGTAATAAATACCTTCTTCTGCGCTATATCCGGAAAGTTTTCTTTCGGCAGCGCGTTGTAGCTGATCACCCCCATTACCGAGATCAGCAGGATGAGCACGTAAATGGCGGTTTTATTATCGATGGCCCAACTTGAGGGGCCGAATTCTTTCTTAATATCTTTCATAATTAAAAGATCAAATGATTATAAATTAATTACCAGACTGTAAAACACGCACTTTATCGCCATCTTCAATATCGGTAGCGCCATCGGTGATCAGCTGCTCGCCGGCTTTAAGGCCCGATAAAATTTCCGACTGACCGCCATAGGTTACACCAACTTTAATGGCTTTGCGTTTGGCTGTGCCATTTTCGTTAACGTACACGTAATCGCCATCTTCTGATTTTTGAACAGCCTTAACAGGGATAACGATAGCATCGGTTTTGGTGTAATCAGCTATTTTAATAATAGCCGTCATGTTAGGGCGAAGTGTTTTACGCTCGGGCAGTTTTATTTCAACCGCAAAGCTGCGCGATGTTGGGTCGATAGCCTTAGCCGCGAAAGTTACTTTGGTTGTAAGCGAATCTTTAGCATCAGGTACTAAGATCATTACGTTGTTACCTGTACCCACGCTGCCTGCGTAAGATTCCGGTACATCAGCCTTAACCTTTAGCAAGTCGGCATTTACAATACGGATGCCTGTAGTACCAGGCTGTGCAACCTGCCCAAGTTTAAGGTCCATTTGGTCTATACTACCGCTAATTGGCGATACTATACGGAAGTAATTGGCCTGCTGGCGTAAAGCTGCTAACGCTTTTTTACTTGCCTGCAGGTTGGTTTGTGCTTGCAGGAACTGCACTTCGGTACCAATTTTCTGATCCCAAAGGTTTTTCTGGCGCTCGTACAATGTCTGGTTCAGGCTTACCTGAGCTTCGCTTTGGGCGATATTTTGCTGCATTACGCTGTTATCTAACTGTACTAGCACCTGGCCTTTGCTTACATGCTGGCCTGCTTTTACATAAATAGCGGTGATGGTGCCGGGAGTTTGCGGATACGCGGTTACGTTGTCCTGCGCATCTATTTTACCCTGAATTTGTACATAATTTACAAACAAACCGCTTTTAACCTCTGCCACAGCTACATCAGCGGTTTTGGAAGAATCGGAACCACCAACTTCGCTTTGCAGCTTGGTTATTTTGGCATTTATCTCCTGCTGTTGTTTTTGCAGATCGGCCAGTTCGGCTTTTTTATCTTTTGGTTTGTTAGAGCATGCTGCAAAAAACAGTATGGCTGGTATGTATAGTAATTTTTTCATTTTATGTGAGCGTTATATATTGTGGGTTTAGTTAGTTTATTGAATTCTGCCGTATGCCTGGTCGAGGTCTACCTTGCTTACCAGTGCATCGTAAAGGCCTTGTATATATTTATTATCGGCATCCTCTAAAGCGGTTTGCGCCTGGGTAACTTCTATACTGCTGCCTACCCCCTGTTGGTATTTAATTTTTGATACCCGTAAAACTTCCTGTGCAAGCGCCTGATTGTTTTTTTGGTTGTTTAAAGATTGCAGACCATTAATAAAGGTAATGCGCGCTTGGCTGGCTTGCAGGCCTAATTGGTTCCGCAGGTTATATAGGTCGTTTTTAGATTTCAGCAGTGTTATTTCGGTTTGCCTAACCTGGTTGGTACGTTGCCCGCCATTATAAATTGGCACGTTTAAGCTTAAGCCGAAGTAGGTAGCCGGATAACTTGTTTTGTATAAGTTGCTGAAACTGTTATCCTGAAAGGCTACTGCGGTGCTGCCGTTTAAAGATAAGGTAGGCAAAAAAGCAGACTTTTTACGTTTAAGATCCAACTCGTTTAATTTTACATTGGTTTCTGATAAACTGTACTCAATGCGTTTATGGTAAAATGAAGTATCAGAGGTAACACTTGCTTCGGCAATGCTGCCATCCATGTTAACATCTTCTAATTTATCCCTTAGGATCAATTCCGAATCAATAGGCATCCCCATCTGAAACTTTAACATCTGGTAGTTTAAAACCAACAGGCGGATAACATTCTCTCGACTGGTTACCAGGTTGTTATATTGCACAGTGATACGATCTACATCAATTTTTTCTACAAAACCCTGTTTGTTTTGGGCGGTAGTTTGATCGAGTTGTTGTTTAAGCTGGTTGATATTGGCGTTCAATAATTTCACCTGCTGATCGCTCACCAAAACCTGGTAATAAGCCTTGGTAACCGCTACCGATGCTTCTATCTGCGTGCGGATCAAGCTTTTCTGCGAAAGTTCTTTATACGTTTTTGATGCTTTTAAGCCAACCAGGTAGCTACCATCAAACAATATCTGGTTTAAAGTAACCCCAACATTCGAGTTATATTTCTGCTGGATGCTTAATTTACTTTGGCCCATAGTTCTTAAAGGAATAACATTTCCGTCTTCCCCTTTAACGCCTTCTTTGTTTAAGATTGTGTATAAACCATCTGTAAAGCTTGGGAATAAAATTTCAGGGGTTTTTAGATAATCCTGAAAAGATGCCGAACCGGCAATCTGCGGAAGGCCGATGCCAACAGTTTCTTTCACTTTGTATTCGGCACTTTTTATATCCAGGCCGGCATTAACCACCGCATTTTGATGTTCGCGCGCATAGTTGATGGCATCCTGCAATGTAAAATTGTAAGGCCCCGTTAAAGGCTGTGTTTGCGAGTATCCCCGCAAAGCCCCCGTTATAAATAGTAGTAAGGTTAATAATCGTTTCATTTGTGTTGTGTGTGTAGTATATATGATAGGTCTGTTATTTTCAATTTACTTACAGGCAAAAAAAGCTTTTTGATTGACAGCCGTATGTCAGCAGTGTTTTTTATTGTTAGGCATGATGCACGTTTTGATGCTGATCCAGCAGTTGGTGGCCTTTTATAGTACATATGCCATAATTAAAGTGTTCCTGTAGCTGCATCTGCACTTTCCATGTGTTAAACTGTGCCACCGGGAATATATTGGTATTAAAACCCATCTCTACCTGGTTAACCCGCATTTTAGCCAATATGCGTACATCAATATCAGGCCGCATAAAGCCCTGTTCTATTCCTTTGGTTAACAGAATTTCCAGTTTATTCACCAAAACATCTGCCTTAAAGCGTTGAAATTCATTCCATGCCTCGGGATGATATTTCTGCAGATCGTGAAATACGATGGGATTGATGCGCGACAGGATCTCTTCCGAGCATTTCATCATGTTCAGCATCTCGTCTATCACGTTGGCCGAACTTTCTATCATAGCGTTTATCTGGTCTTCATCTTCTTTTAGTTTCTTTTTCACCAGCGCCATCACAAGGTCGTTCTTATCACTAAAAAACTGGTAGATGGTTTTTTTAGACATGCCGAGGTGTTTGGCAATATCATCCATAGTTACGCTCTTAATACCTGCTTGTAAAAACAGGTCCTCGCCGCCTTGTATTATTCTTTCTTCCTGACTCATTGACTTTACCAGTCAAAACTATGGAAACATTTTTAGATTTCAAAGTTTCCATTTAGATTTACTTTCTGCTGACAATCATAGTTTGTTAACCCACATTTATTTAAATGACTATCTTTGCAAAAAACGAATACATGGAATTAAATGCCCTTACTGCCATATCTCCTATCGACGGGCGTTACCGTAACGCTACTTCAGATCTTGCCGCTTATTTCTCAGAATTTGCCCTTATCAAATACAGGGTGTTTGTAGAGATAGAATATTTTATTGCACTGTACCACCTGCCTGTTAAGCAGTTACAGGGTTATGACGATGCCAAGTCTGAAAAGCTACGTGATATCTACAGAAACTTTAGTGAAGCAGATGCCGCCGTTATTAAGAATATTGAAAAAACCACCAACCATGATGTAAAGGCGGTAGAGTATTTTATTAAACAAAAGTTTGATGAACTTGGCCTAGCAGATTTTAAAGAATTTATCCATTTTGGCCTTACGTCGCAGGATATTAATAATACCGCCATCCCTTATTCTTTTAAACTGGCTGTTGAAGATGTTTACACCCCTGCCCTGCATAGCCTGATAGATATCTTAAGGCATTATGCTGCTGAGTGGGCGCATATACCAATGTTGGCGCATACCCACGGGCAGCCGGCATCACCAACCCGTTTGGGTAAAGAAATTGAGGTTTTTGTAGAACGCCTGATAAACCAGCTGCATTTACTGCGTGCTGTACCTTACTCGGCCAAGTTTGGGGGTGCTACTGGTAACTTTAACGCACATAAAGTAACTTACCCGGATACCGACTGGAAAGCATTCGGCAATCATTTTGTAAATGATGTTTTGGGCCTGCACCGCTCGCAGTTCACTACGCAGATTGAGCATTACGATAATTTTGCCGCGCAGTGCGATGCCATGAAAAGGATCAACAATATATTGATAGATCTGGACAGGGACATCTGGACCTACATCTCCATGAATTACTTTAAACAAAAGATAAAATCCGGCGAAGTGGGCTCATCGGCCATGCCACATAAAGTTAACCCGATAGATTTTGAGAACAGCGAGGGTAACCTAGGCATAGCCAACGCCATGTTTGAGCATTTGGCTGCCAAATTACCGGTATCACGCCTGCAGCGTGACCTGACTGATTCTACCGTATTACGTAACATCGGCGTACCGGTGGCGCATACGCTTATTGCCTTTAAGTCTACCATTAAAGGATTGAACAAACTGTTGCTGAACGAAGCCGCCATTAATGCCCATCTGGAAGCTAACTGGGCGGTTGTTGCCGAAGCGATACAAACCATGCTTCGCCGCGAAGGTTACCCTAACCCGTATGAAGCTTTAAAGGAACTTACCCGTACCAATGCACAGGTAAATGCGCAAACAATAGCAGAGTTTGTGGAAACCTTAGCCATAAACGATGTTGTAAAAGCAGAATTAAAAGCGATAACACCGAGGAATTATACGGGTGTGTAAGTTTAGATATGCGGATTTTAAATGTGCAGATATGCAAATGAGAGTGCAAAATACTGGTACTTTAAAACCTCTGTCAGCATGAAGTAAAAGTACCATATACCAATCATATCAATCAAAATTTTGATTACGTTTGTTATTAAGATTAAATAAGAACATCCATGAATATCAACGTATATACCGAATCTACCCCGAACCCGGCAACAATGAAGTTTATTGTAAACAAGTTGCTGATAAATGGGAGCGTAGATTATGCCACCAGGGAAAGTGCTGAGAAATCTCCTTTCGCAAAAGAATTATATAAATTCTCGTTTGTTAACGGTGTGTTTTTCGCAAGTAACTTTGTTACGGTAACCAAAACCGAAGGCAGCGAATGGCCGGATATTGAGCCTATCCTGAAAGAGTTTGTAAAAGGCGCTGTAGAATCTGAATTGAAGGTACAGGAAGTTGAGCAAACCGGCGAGGTTGATTTTGAAGGTACCGAAACCGAAATTAAAATTCAGCAGATCCTGAACGATTACGTTCGCCCGGCTGTTGAGCAGGATGGCGGTGCTATTAGCTACCGTTCTTTTGATGAAGGTGTGGTTACAGTTGAGCTTCGCGGTTCATGCAGTGGTTGCCCGTCTTCTACCGTAACGTTAAAAGCAGGTATCGAGAACCTTTTAAAACGCATGGTGCCGGAAGTTACCGAAGTGGTTTCCGAAGCGTTGTAATTGGATAACCAGATTTTTATGATTTCACAGTTTTGATTGAGTGAAGTCTGACAATACAATAAGAAGGCCGATTTGAATAATTCAAATCGGCCTTCTTATTTATTCCTTACAGTGAATTCTCCTGTTATCAAGATTTAAAATACTTTTGAATATACTCTAACATCTCGCCTGTTATTTTGCCGTTTGTTGCAAGAAGTTCGCGGGTGTTTAACACTTCGCTGCCGCCTTTAAAGTTAAGCACTTCGCCGCCGGCTTGTTTTACTATTACAATCCCTCCGGCTACATCCCAAGGGTTCAGGTTATATTCATAGTAACCTTCAAATCGGCCGCATGCGGTATACGCCAGGTCAACCGCTGCTGAACCTATGCGGCGCAGGCCGTGGCAATTGCGCATCAGTTCGGTAAAAAGTTCTATATAGGCCGCCTGTTTGGTAAAATCGTAATAAGGGAAACCTGTAGCTATTAAACTATCTGCTACGCTCGGCTTGTTGCTTACGCGGATCTCTTTGCCGTTTAAGTATGCTGGCGAATCGCTATGGGCGTAAAAACACTCGTCCTGGTTAATTTCGTAAACAACGCCTAAAACCAGCTCGTCGTTCTTTTGCAGGCCGATGCTTACCGAATAAGCGGGCAAGCCGTGGATAAAGTTGGTAGTACCGTCTAATGGATCAATTATCCAATTATAGGTATCGCCTATTTTGGTGGTGGTTTTTTCTTCGGTGATAAAACCTGCTTCGGGCAGCACCTTTTCAAGCCCGGCTACTATTTTCTGTTCGGCGGTTTTATCTACGTAGGATACTAGGTCGTTAAGGCCTTTGTACTCTATTTTATGAGGGTCGAAAGTTATTCTTTCTTGGCGAATGAACTGGCCCGCTTCTTTGGCAACTTCAGTTACCTGTGTGATGATCTGGTTGAGCTTCATGGTTGTGATGTTGACGTAATGATAAGCTGAACGAAAAGAATTTATGTACAAAATAACTTGCTACAAATAAGCTGAGCGCCGCGCAGATCCTTGCAACCGGCGGATAAATATGCAGGCTTTGGATCATGATCTTCAGCACCCCAAGGTTGGCAAAATATCCCAGTATGGCAACAGATAAAAATCTGATAAACTGCTTTGATGCAGGTAGCTTAGATTGGTTAAAAACCAACAATCTGGTCATGGTGAAATTAACTATAACACCCAGGCAGTAAGATATGGAGAAGGATAAAGTAGAGTTACGTACCATAACACCCAATATTTGATAAGACGCATCGGTAAAAACAAAATGGAACAGCACATAGAATACCGACATATCCACAGCAAACCCTGCGCTGGCCGAAAGTAAAAAGCGAACAACCTGGTTTTTGGTGATCTTATACCAAAGTGCCTTAGCCATGCTTAACCGGCGACTTTTTATAGCGTTCTGTACCTACGTATATCAACACCGCGCCACCAATTACCATTATCAGGGAGATCAACTCTGCCTGTGTAAATGAGATACCGGCAACAACGTAACGGGTATTTACACGGATCAGTTCAATCAGGAAACGCTCGATACCGTTTAATATCATATAGATACCGAACAATACCCCTGGTGCTTTAAACTTGTGACGCAGTTTCCAGATAACCAGGAACAATAGTAAGCACGCTACCGATTCGTAAAATGAAGTTGGGTAAACCGGTAATCTTAATTCGTTACAAAACTTACCTACGCAATCTGCAATGCGGTTACCCGGGTCAGATTCATTTACGTTATGCGGAAATTTAAATGCCCACATCCAATCTGGCGCCCAGCTTAACCAACCCGGTTTAGCCGAAAGATTAGGGATACCCCAATCACCATCGCCCGACATCTGGCAGCCAATACGGCCAACCGCATAAGCCAGCATCATACCGGCAGCGCCAATATCGAGCATATCCAACGGTTTAATACCGTTTTTATGGGCGATGTATAAAACAGCCGCACCACCACAGATCAAACCACCATAGAACGTCAGCCCGCTAAAGCCAATAAGCATCCCAACCGGGTCTGCCATAAACTCGCCCCAGTTCTCCAGCGCGTTAAACAGTTTGGCACCTGCAAAACCGCATACAGCGGCCCATAGCAAAATGCTGCCCATTAATTCGTGTGGGTGAACAATTACCCTCCTGGTTTCGGGTTTAGGGAGTACCTGTTTTTTATTTTCGTAATAAGTCCAGTAAGTAAATACGGCAGCGAAGAAAATACCGCCGAACCAGTTACCGCTCAATGAGAGTAAAAATGCCTGCGAATCGGCTATTAGTGCGTTGTAATGCAAAACAGCGTCAACCACTTTAAAACCGAAGATGAAACCAAAAATAGCGTTACCTGCCAACTCACCTGTAGATACCGGCGCGCCAACTATAATATCACGTTCGAAACCTTTTATATATCCGGCTTTTTCTTTACGCTGAAATTCCTTGCCAAAAGCCCAGTAAGCCGCCATAAATGCAAGCGCTACAAAAAAACCGAATGTTTGGATAGGCAAAGGGATGCTGATACCTGTAAAATATTGTATAAGCGAAGATATGGTTGGGAACATAGCTGGTATTTGTAAGGGCGAATATAGGTTTAATGCACTAATATTTCTTCGCTTTCTGTTATTTCAACATCACCATCTGATGATATTGCTGTTAAGTAAACAGATTTTATTTCGTTAACTAATATGGGGTCGTACTTGGCTTTTACCTTAACATAGTTGCGGGTAAAGCCATGCATAAATCCTTCTTTAATATCGCCTTCAAATAATACCTCGTCGGTTTTATTCAACTGGGTTTCGTAAAAAGCACGGCGTTTTTTTTCTGAAAGGATGTGCAGCATCTTACTCCTGTCGGCACGGGTTGAACCGGGCACTGTACCGCTCATTTCGGCAGCCGGGGTGTTTTCTCTTTCCGAATAAGTAAACACGTGCAGGTATGATACATCCAGATTGTTCAGGAAATTATAGGTATCTACAAAATCTTCGCGCGTTTCGCCGGGGAAACCAACAATAACGTCTACGCCAATGCAGCAATCGGGCATTACCTGTTTTATTTTAGCCACGCGGCTGGCGTACAATTCCCTTTTATACCTGCGGCGCATTAGACCCAATATTTTATCAGACCCGGATTGCAGCGGAATATGGAAATGCGGCACAAACCTTTTTGAGGTAGCCACATATTCAATGATCTCATCGCTCAGCAGGTTAGGCTCGATGGAAGAAATGCGGATCCTTTCGATACCTTCTACCTCGTCCAAAGCTTTTACCAAATCGAAGAACCTATCCTCGCGTTTGCCGTTACGGATACCGAAGTCGCCAAGATTTACGCCTGTTAATACAATCTCTTTTACCCCGCTTGCAGCAATTTCTCTTGCCTGTGCTACTGCATTCTCTATAGTATCACTGCGGCTGCTGCCGCGTGCCAGTGGAATTGTACAGAAAGTACATGAATAATCGCAGCCATCCTGCACTTTCAGGAAGGTACGAGTACGGTCGCCAAAAGAGAATGAAGGTACAAACTCGTTTGCTTCTGATACCGGCTGATTATATACTAATGTTTTAGGGTTCTTGGTCAGATCGGTTAAATACTCCACTATGCGGAATTTCTCTGCAGCACCTAAAACCATATCAACACCGGGTATTTCGGATATCTCTTTTGGTTTTAGCTGTGCATAGCAGCCAACAATGGTTACATGCGCATTAGGGGAAATTTTAAGCGCTTCTTTTACTATTTTTTTGCATTTCTTATCGGCATTTTCGGTTACCGAACAGGTGTTTATTACAAAAACATCCGGCGTGTTGCTAAATTCAACGGTATCAAAACCAGCCTGTGTAAACAAGCGGCCAATAGATGACGTTTCCGAATAATTCAGCTTACAGCCAAGGGTATAAAAAGCGACTTTCTTATTCATTTGCAGCCGGCAAAGATACGTTTTTTACAGATTAGTTGATTAACGCTTGTTTATTAGTTAATAATTGGAATGTAAAAACCGACGGCGGCACGTAACTTTACTTCTTCAGTGTATAGCTAAACACATCCTTTTGCCAAATGCCTTTTTTGCCTTTCTCATCCAAGATGCAGTCCATTCTTGTTGCACTAAGGCGTTTGTAGGTAATGATAACATTCTTATCAAGCGACTCAAATACCACTTCGTTTTTAGCAGTTTTTATAGCAGGCATTAAGTAAGGTTTGTCTTTATCCTCCCAACCGATACTGCCTTTATTGAAGTGTCGCAGCTTTAGTACCGGGATGCTGTCCTGTTCTATCGCCATAAATTCGTAAAACACTACTTTGCCATCCTTAACACATCTGAAGGTGCTTACCAGGTTATCGCCCATTGGCGGCCCCCATATCTCTTCCATATCGCCCCATTTATGTTTCAGCGTCCAGGTGCCGGCCATAAAAGCAAGGTCTTTTACGGTGGCTTTTTTCTGCTGCGCAAAGCCTGAAAAGGCAGCTGTTGTTAGTAGAAGGATGAGTAGTGCTTTTTTCATATGGTTATCGTTTAAGGTTGTTTTTCAGTTCAGATACCTTCCCAGCGGTAGCTCTCATGCTCTAATCCTATCAGGTCTATCGCGCGGTTAACTACCGTCATGGCCAGTTCTTCTATGGTTTTAGGTTTGCTGTAGTACGATGGTATGGCCGGGCAAATTATACCACCCGCCTCGGTAACGGTTTGCATATTGCGGATATGGATCAGATTTAAAGGCGTATCGCGGGCAACCAATATCAGTTTACGGCGCTCTTTCAGGATAACATCCGCTGCGCGGGTAATCAAGTCGTCAGAAACACCGGAGGCTATACGGCCCAATGTACCCATAGAGCAGGGAACCACAACCATGGTATCAAACTTGGCCGAACCGGACGCAAAGGGTGCCATAAAATCGCTCTTGGCGTAAAAATTAAAGGGATAGGTAGTGTAACTGGTATTATCCAGCTCAAACTCCCACACCTGTTTGGCATTATCAGACATTACCACCGCTACTTCTGCCACCTGGCTTTGCAGCTTTTGTAAAGTATCTAATAATAACTTGGCATAGACAGATCCGCTTGCCCCGGTAACCGCAACTACAATTTTTCTCTTCATCATCTGTAGCAACAAAGTAAGCGAATAAAAGTTAGGGGCACAAAAAAGGGTCGAATAACTCGTATCCGACCCTACATCTACCTATGAAAAACATGCCCTTTGAGCGGGCAATACAAATGTAATAAGTACTTTTTAATTTTTATACAATTTCTTAAAATAAATTTAACTTTTATCGGTGATGTTTTTTTCGATAAGTGTTTGAATGATACCATCAACCATGCCCACTGTTGGTACGTACATACTTTTGATGTTGGCACACTTCAGTACGGTTAAATAGATCTCGCAGGCGGGTATAATTACGTCGGCCCTGTCCTGGTTTAACCCAAGCACGTTGATACGTTCTTTCAGTGAGAATGAATCGAGGTAATTGTACAGCGATTTCAGCTTTAAATACGTTAAAGGCGCGTCGTCTTTCTCGCCCGAAAGCTTGTAAAGTTTATTAATGTTACCGCCTGTACCAATACCAAAAATATTGCGGTGGTTTTTAGTTATCTCGCGGATAAAGTCTTTCATTTCATTCCAGGTTTCTTCTTTATCCTGATTATCAAGGATGCGAATAGTACCCAGGTTAAACGATTGCGAAGCCTGCAACTCCCCTCTTGAGAATAGCGACAACTCGGTGCTGCCACCGCCTACATCTATGTACAGGTAGTTTTTATCTTTATCAATATTAATTTCGGCATGGCTGGCGTAGATGATGCCCGCTTCTTTCTGCCCATGTACTATCTCTAAGTCTATGCCCGCTTCTTCTTTTATACGCTGTACAACTTCCTGGCCGTTGATAGCTTCGCGCATAGCTGATGTGGCGCAGGCCATGTAATCGGTAACATTAAAAACATCCATCAGGTTGCGGAAGGCCTGCATGGATTTTACCAGGTCATTCGCCTTTTTTTCGGAAATGTGCTTGTTTAAAAAAGCATCATCGCCCAGGCGCACCGGTACGCGCACAAGGGTGTTTTTTTTAAAGCAAACAGAACCGTTGTTCTCTATAATATTAGCTATCAATAGCCTGACAGCGTTGGATCCTACATCAATGGCGGCGTATCTCAATTTGTGGTAGTTTTATTTTTCAGGTAAGTGTATATATCTATCTGGGCACGGGTAAGCGTATCGGCTTTGGTACGGTGATATTTATTAATGCTGCTGCCGGTTATTTCGCGGGCTTTGGTATTGTCGCTCAGCTGAATATTAATAATATCGCGGATCTCTTTCCGCAAACCCGCATCGTATATCGGGAAGCCCACTTCTACCCTGTTATCAATGTTGCGGGTCATGAAATCGGCGGACGTCAAATAGATCAACTCATCGCCACCGTTGCAGTAAATGTGCACGCGGGCATGCTCCAAGTACTTATCTACAATGCTGATCACCTCAATATTTTCACTGAAACCTTTTATACCGGGTATTAAGCAGCACATCCCCCTTATGATCATCTGAATTTTAACTCCGGCGTTGCTGGCCTGGTATAGTTTGGCTATCATTTGCTCATCGGCAAGGCTGTTCATTTTAAAAACCATGTAAGCCTTTTTTCCGGCCTTGGCGTTCTTAATCTCGTTATCTATCAGCCTGTAAATGGCCGGTCGCGAGTCTATCGGTGATACAATAAGACTTTTTAGGTCTTTTGGTAAGGTTTGCTTGCTTAGCGCTTTAAATACGTTCACCATATCCGCCGTGATGCGTTTGCTGGCCGTAAGCAGCGTATGGTCGGCGTATATAGTGGCCGTTTTTTCGTTAAAGTTACCGGTAGAAAGGCATCCATAATAAGCTGGTTTACCTTTTTCCATGCGTGATACCAGGCAAATTTTAGAGTGTACCTTATAGCCGTCGATACCATATAGTACCGTTACGCCCTCTTCTTCCAGCCTGTTGCTCCAGTAAATATTATTCTGCTCATCAAAACGGGCGCGCAGCTCTACCAGGCAGGTTACCTTTTTACCGTTCTTGGCTGCGTTTATTAGTGCGTAGATGATCTTAGAGTTTTCCGCCAAACGATACACCGTTATACTGATCTCCTTTACTTTCGGATCTATAGCCGCCTCGCGCAAAAAGTGAATAATGTAATCAAACGATTCATACGGCGTACTGATGAGATAATCGCGTTTAGCTATCATTCCCATTAAGCTCTTGCCAAAGGATAAGCCTTCCAGCGGCAGCGGACGGTTTTTGGTGTATTGCAGTTCGGGCCTGCCAACGTTAGGGAACGATATAAAATTTTTAAAGTTATGATAGCGGTTACCAGGGATAAGGTTTTCGCCCAGCAGGCGCATTTTCTTAACCAGATAGCCAAGCATATCCGGTGGCATTTCGTTATCAAATAGCAAACGCATCGGCTTGCCCTTGCGCCTTTTTACAAGGCTTTTGGCTAAGGAATCTATAAATTTAACGCTTACTTCTTTATCCAGGTCAAGCTCCGCATCTCGGGTAAGCTGTATGGAGTAGGCCTCAATACTATCATGCTCAAAAATAAAAAAGATATCCTCCAGGCTGTAGCGGATAATATCATCCAGCAGGATAATGAATTTCAGCTTGTTAGTTTCCGGCAGCACCAAAAAACGCGAAAGATTATCCGGGATCTCAATCAATGCGTATCGGTATTTTTTGCCTTTGGTTAGTTTTACAAAAAAATATATCGCCCTGTCGCGCAGTTCGGGTAAGGGCAATTCCTCATCCAGCATAATGGGCACCAGCGTAGACAGTAAGCGTTCGCGAAAAAAGCTTTTCACAAACTCGCCGCGGGTTACGTTCAGTTGTTTATCGTTCAGTAAAAAGATCTTTTCTTCGGCAAGCTCCTTTACTATAATATTCTCGTACAGGTTGTTAAATTTCTTCTCCTGCTTTACAACAATGTTCTTGATCTGGTTAAGCAGTTTTTTAGGGTTGTAACCTAAAATCTCTTTAGCTTTTTCGTTTAGGTTAGAGAGGCGGGTTAATGTAGCTACCCTTACGCGGTAAAATTCATCAAGGTTAGATGAAAATATAGCTAAAAACTTCACCCGTTCTATTAAAGGCACAGTTGGATCTGCAGCTTCCTGCAAAACCCTGTCATTAAAATATAGCCAGCTGATCTCCCTGTTTATTAACGGAATGTTTTTAGTATCCATAAAGCACAAATCTGCTTATTTATTTGTTAAGGTAATATTAAGTAATTGTAATGTGTGTAAAGCAGGTAAACCAAATATCTGCATTATAGTTTATACCTTATACAAATCTTACATTAGCTTTGCATTTACAAAAACCAACATTATGCCTTCATTTGATATAGTAAGCAAGATAGACGGACAAACGCTTGATAACGCTATCAACACCGCAAAGAAAGAGATACTGAACCGTTATGATTTTAACGGCAGCAAAAGCTCCATTGAACACGATAAGAAAACTAACGAGTTAACCATAATCACCGAAAACGATATGCGCCTTAAAGCCATTATCGATAGCATCATAGGCCGTATGATGAAACAAGGTCTTGATGCCAAAGCACTTGATTTTGGTAAGGAGGAGTACGCATCCGGCAACATGATCCGTAAGGAGATAAAGGTTAAGGAAGGCATTGATAAAGAAGCCGCCAAAAAAGTTGTTAAAAAAATTAAAGACAGCAAGCTTAAGGTTGAGGCCTCGATAATGAACGACCAGGTGCGCGTTACCGCTAAAAAGATCGACGATCTGCAGGCTGTGATCAGCCTGTGCCGCACCGAAGATTTTGGCCAACCACTACAGTATATTAATATGCGGGCGTAGTTGGAGTTGCGATATTAGAACTTCGATTTTGGATTTATCCGGAGTAAGGGCTTGGCTTTGTGCTGAGCCTTTTTTGTTTATAATTGTATTAAGCTATTAATTTTTAACATATTTAGTTTTTATTAAACCTATATCTGCCATGAGCTTTTTTAGTAAACTGTTAAACGAATTTATAGATGTAATTGAGTGGGTTGATAATACCCCTAATACATTGGTATGGAAATTTCCAAGATATGATAATGCTATAAAAATGGGCGCTAAGCTGATTGTGCGCGAATCGCAGGCGGCTATTTTCATGAACGAAGGCCGCATTGCCGATGTATTTATGCCCGGCACCTACGAACTGCAAACGCAGAATATGCCCATCCTTACTACCTTAATGAGCTGGAAATACGCTTTCAACAGTCCGTTTAAGGCTGATGTATATTTTGTGAACATGCGCCAGTTTGTTAACCAGAAATGGGGAACCAAAAACCCGGTAATGCTGCGCGATGCTGAATTTGGGCCGGTTAGGCTACGCGCGTTCGGCTCCTTTAATTTTAAGGTGCAAGACCCAAAAGTGTTCCTGAACCAAATTTCGGCCACCAATCCGGAGTTTATTGTAGAGGATATTAACGAGCAACTGCGTAACACGGTTGTGTCGCGCGGTATGGATGCCGTGGCGCAATCTAAAATTGACATATTGGATCTGGCTGCCAATTACAACGAGATGGGGCATCTGATCTCAGAAACCATACAGTCGGATTTTGCCGAGCTAGGTCTAACGCTTACCAAACTATTGGTAGAGAATATTTCCCTGCCGCCCGAAGTGGAACAGGCATTGGATAAACGCAGCTCGATGGGCATTGTGGGTAATCTCGGGGCTTACGCACAGTTTCAGGCCGCTAATGCCATGGAGAAATCTGCCGAGAATACAATTGGCGGTAACCTGGGCGCTGCCGGCATGGGCCTTGGTGTTGGCGCTGCCATGATGGGGCAGGTTGGTAATGTATTTAAACAAAATCAGTTTGATCCTAACGCAAACGGCGCAGATGCCCCTCCGCCCCTGCCAACCGCAGTGCAATACCATATTATAAAAGATGGCGTATCTAACGGGCCGCATACGTTAAAAGATCTGGATCTGATGATAAGCAGCAATGCTATTAATAAGGATACCATGATTTGGAAAAAAGGTATGGCCGCGTGGGCCGCCGCGGGTTCGGTTGCCGATCTTAACGATCTGTTTAACAACCAGCCGCCGCCAATCGTATAACTATACCTTAAAAACCTTATTTCTTATATTTATGGATAACGTGGTTGATCCCTCAGCGGATCTTAATCAATCCTTAAAATGTGCCGGCTGCGGGGCCCTGCTTCGCTTTGCACCCGGCACCAATAATTTAACCTGCGAATATTGCGGCGAAGCTAACGTTATCCACAACGATGAAAGCGCCCATATTGTAGCATCTGTTGACTATGAGGATTTTATAGCTGGTATCGATTCAAAAAAACAAGGCGATGTTTTAAAGGTAGTTAGCTGCAGCAATTGTGGCTCGCAAACTATGTTGGATGAGTTTGTAACTTCTGATAAATGCCCTTTTTGTACGGCTCCTTTGGTATTGGAACTCGGCAAAGGGCAGCAATATGTGCCGCCACATTATATTCTTCCTTTTGAGGTTACCCAGCAACAGGGCGTTGCTTATTTTAATGTATGGCTTAAAAACTTATGGTGGGCACCGAACGATCTGGCTAAAAAAGTAAGCGGCAGCTCATCTATATTAAAAGGTGTTTATCTACCCAACTGGGCCTACGATACCGATACCACCACCCGGTACACCGGCGAGCGCGGCGATTATTATTATACTACCGAATCTTATACTACAACGGTTAACGGCAAAACAGAAACACGAACCCGGCAGGTGCGCCATACGCGCTGGTCGTATGCTTCGGGCACGGTTCACCGGGATTTCAGGGATCTGATAGTGCCGGCAAGCAAATCCCTACCCGAAAAAACGTTAACCAAACTGGAGCCCTGGAAGTTTGAGAGCCTGGTTAAATTTGACGAGCGCTACATGAGTGGCTTCCGTTCTGAAACATACCAGTTGGATCCGCAACAGGGTTTGGTTAAAGCTATAGAACAAACGGTTGAAGAAATTCATTCGGATATCAGAGATGATATAGGCGGCGATGAAAAGCGGATAGATGACACCGACACCGATTACAAAAATAAAGCTATTAAGTATCTCATGCTGCCTGTTTGGGTAAGCGCCTATAATTACAACGGCAAAATATACCAATTCACTATAAACGCCAGCACTGGCGAGGTGATTGGTCAGCGCCCATTGAGCGCTATTAAAATAACGCTGGCCATTTTATTTGTATTAGCTTTAATAGCGGCTGCTATATTTTATTATCAGGCAAATCAAAACGGGTATTAGTTACAAAAAAAGACCGCCCCTTTAACAGGGCGGCCTTAAACTAAACCAACTTATGAAAACACTCTTCTCGAATTATTTTACAGCTATTTCTCTTGATTGAAATTTAGCTTCTTCTCTTTTACCAACGGTTAAGGTTAAAATACCATCGGTGTAATCAGCTTCGATCTTTGAATGATCTACGCTATCGGGCAAGGTGAATGAGCGTACAAATGAATTGTAGCTGTATTCGCGTTTGCTGTATTTTTTAGTTTCTGCGTTGTTTTCAGCTTTCTTTTCAGCCGATACGCTTAAGATGTTCTTATCTAAATTGATCTTAAAGTCTTCTTTCTTTAAACCGGGTATTGCTAATTCAATATTGAAGGCGTTATCGGTTTCTGCAATGTTTACAGCGGGTACACGGGCAACTAATTTGTCGCTGATGTAAGAGTCGTTTAAGATAGAATCGAACACGTCGCTAAAGAATGGGTTAGCGTTGTTTTTTAATCCGTTGTTAATTTTTACTAATGTCATTTTAATCTCCTCCTAAAAGTTTTGTTTTATTAACTTCGTAAATGTTTAATCAACTGTTATACCAGTAGGTATTTTTGATTGTTTGCAAGACAATATGTCTGCATTATTTAAAAACAACAGACAAAGTGTCTTAAGATGGCTGAAAAATTAACAGATTATAAATTTAAAACAGATATAGCTATCCGTTTTTCGGATATAGATGCAGTAGGACACGTTAACAACGCAGTGTATTTAACCTATTTTGAGGTAGCCCGTTTTAACTACTGGCGCGATGTAACGGACTGGGACCTTAAAGAAACCGGCATAATAGTAGGCCGCTCGGAGATAAATTACCTTAAACCCGTTACTATTGACGACCGGCTGATCTGTTATGTACGCGTTATTCGCATCGGTAACAGCAGTTTTGATGTAATGCATGTGCTGGTGAAACTTACTGATAAAGGTGAAGAGATTTGTACTACCTGCAAAACGGTTTGCATCAGTTATGATTACACGGCCAATAAATCTATCCCCATCCCTAAGGAAGGGCGCAAAAAAATGATAGAATATGATGAGCCAAGACTGATATTGAATACGAATTAACAAAGGTGATTATCCAGCTTTGCTGATATAATAAAGTTTTTAGTGATGGCGACAGCGACAGCCCCCCGCTCGAGCCTTTTTATAGCACTATTCTTTGGTGCATATGATTGAGTTTGCAAAGCAAACTCATCAATTAAACTTTTCCATTTTTCCTCTGTCAATAATGTTTAAAACCTATTTACAGATGAAAACATTATTAAAATTTGGAATTATAGGTGCTATTGTAGGAACCATCTTCCTATCATCATGCGCAAGCGACTAATACGTTGCCGACAGGCCCGCAGAACCGGTTTATGTTCGGCCGGTGGCTCCATATGCAAATGCCTACTGGATACTTGGCGAATGGGTTTGGCGCGGCAACAAATACGTTTATCGCAAAGGTTTCTACGCCCGCCCGCGTGCCAGCCGCGTTTACGTACAAGGCCGTTGGGTGCACAGCCCTTGTGGATACGTTTGGCGAAAAGGATATTGGAGAAGATAGATCAGTTTGCAGTGGGCGGTTTACATTTTAAACATCGATTATTAGTAATTTAAATAGCTTGGTTAAACTGCTGACTGCAAACCGCCCACTGCAAACTGCTAACTGTAAATTACATTCTCTCCGGTACATCTAAACCCAGCAAGCCCATGCCTTTGCTAATAACTTTAGCGGTAGCGGCAGATAGTTTTAACCTGAATTGCTTAAGGCTTTCTGTTTCAGCTTGCATAATTGGGTTTTCGTGGTAAAACTTGTTGTAGGTTTTAGCCAGCTCGTAAATATAATTAGCCACCAAAGCAGGGCTGTGGCTTACAGCAGCTTCTGTAATAGTTTCCCGGTATTTGGTTAATAATACAATCAAGTCACGCTCTACGCCACCTAATACGGTAACATCGGTAACGCTGGTTTGCGGCGTATAACCTGCCTTACTTAATACCGATTTTATACGGGCGTGTGTATATTGTATGAACGGCCCGGTATGTCCCTGAAAATCTACCGATTCGTTAGGATCAAACAGCAGGCGTTTTTTAGGATCAACCTTCAGCAGGAAATACTTTAAAGCGCCCATACCAATGGTATGGTAAAGCTTAGTTTTATCTTCTTCGCTGAAGCCATCTACTTTGCCCATCTCCTCAGTTTTTGCTGCTGCGGTTTTAAACATATCAGCCATCAGGTCGTCGGCATCTACCACGGTACCTTCGCGCGATTTCATTTTACCCGATGGCAGGTCAACCATGCCGTAAGATAAATGATACAAGCCCTGCGCCCAATCTTTGCCCAACTTCTGCAGGATCAGGAAGAGCACTTTAAAGTGATAATCCTGCTCGTTACCCACTACGTAAATAGATTCATCCATTTTGTAGTCGTCATACTTCAACTGCGCGGTGCCAATATCCTGGGTAATGTAAACAGAAGTACCATCGGCACGCAGCACCAGTTTTTGATCGAGCCCATCAGATGTCAGGTCAATCCAAACCGAGCCATCTTCTTTTTTAAAGAAAACGCCTTTGGCAAGGCCTTCTTCTACCGTATCCTTACCTAATAAATAGGTATTGCTTTCGTAGTAGTATTTATCAAAGTTTACACCAAGGGTTTTGTATGTTTCGGCAAAGCCGGCATATACCCACCCGTTCATGGTTTTCCATAGGTTAATGGTTTCTTCGTCGCCCGCTTCCCATTTCAAAAGCATTTCCTGGGCCTTTTTTATCAGTGGCGCATTCTTTTTGGCTTCATCTTCGGTTTGGCCTTCTTCAATCAGTTCTAAAATCTGTTGTTTATATGCCTTATCAAACCAAACATAATATTTACCCGCCAGGTGGTCGCCCTTTAAGCCAGAGCTTTCAGGGGTTTCGCCGTTGCCAAATTCCTGCCAGGCCAGCATACTTTTACATATGTGGATACCCCTATCATTAACCAGATTAGCTTTTATAACATCATAACCGGCAGCACTTAAGATCTGTGCAACCGAATATCCTAAAAGGTTGTTACGGATGTGGCCTAAATGTAGCGGCTTATTAGTATTGGGTGATGAATATTCCACCATCACCTTCTTTCCGTTGGAAGGAAGAACGGCATAATCATCTGCAAGGATTTTATTGTGGAGTTTAGTCAGCCAGAAACTATCAGCAAATGATATATTTAAAAAGCCTTTAACTACGTTAAATGCATAGATCTCCGGAACGGTATTCTGCAGGTATTCGCCAATTTCGGTACCGGTTTGTTCCGGCCCTTTGCGCGAAAGTTTGGTATATGGGAAGGTAACCAGGGTAACCTGTCCTTCAAATTCTTTACGGGTTTCCTGTAAATTGATATCCTTGGCAGCAATATCGGTTTGGTATAGTTCTTTAATGGCCTTAACAACAGCCTCAATAATAAAATCCATTGGGCAAAATTAACAATTATAGTCCATTGTCCATAGACGATAGTTGATAGTAATAATTTAGCGCTCTGTAGTCCGTTAAGTCCATAGACTATGTTCTATCATCTATGGACTATCAAGTAAAAACTATAGCTTTGCTTTACTCTTAAAGCCACTTATGATATTAAATAACACTGATTTTAAACTGGATGTAACTTCTGAAATTGGCAACCTGCGTGTGCTGCTGGTGCATAGCCCCGATAGCGGACTGGGCAAAGTGGTACCATCTAAAGCGCAGGACTGGCTTTTTGAGGATATTGTGCACCTTGATACCATGCGCGGCGGCGAGTACGACTACTACATTAAACTGCTGATGTACTTCCTGGATCCCGGTAAAATAAAAGGTAAATTAAACGAAATAAACAACGCAGATAACAAACGGGCATTTTTTAAGCCGGATAACGCCGGCTTTCATAACTCGGATAAAGTTGTTGAAATTCAAACCCTGCTAAGTGATATTTTAGAACAGAAAGACATCCGCAAAAAACTGGTGGCAGCCGTTTGCGCTATTGAGGGTTGCACCTACCGCATGCAGCTGCAATTAATAGAGATAGAACCTGTAGAGCTGGCCAAGATCTTTATCTCCGGCTCACTTAACGAGCAGC
>Ga0247812_10000462_pt1 | contig 26486 bp, 22 predicted proteins | sample UWRJL149409B1_FD_178011 | JGI IMG/M metagenome (GOLD analysis project Ga0247812, IMG submission 178011) | Plant litter microbial communities from Arlington Agricultural Research Station in Wisconsin, United States - UWRJ-L149-409B-1 | ecosystem: Environmental > Terrestrial > Plant litter >...
TTGACGTTGTAATCAACAACGCGTTTGACAGCTACAAGAACCTTCATGGATTCCTCGTTACTCTCCGGTGAAAAGAAAGTCGCCTAGGCGAACCTGGCGGTTGATGCTCATCGGGCGCAAGGGCACCTCCAAAAACGCCGGCAAAAGTAGCAAGTGACAATCGCTCATGATGAAGTTGACCGTTCGTCAGCGGTGACCGACGAGTCATTCATTATCGCGGCGTGTAAACTGCGCGCCAAAGCAGCGCTGCGCATCACCTTCTACTGCCATCGCCCTGTCTTTAGAGGTGCTCTTGAAACCAACAGTCAGCCTACGGCGAGCGCAAAACCGACCGTATCTTGACCGGAACACCTATTCCGGTCAATACGCCAAAACTGCCGTTCATGCGGCGCGTGACTTTGATTTCTCTGGCTTTGAGCCAATTCAAACAAACGTTTGTATTGGACGCTAGGAGTGGTGTAGATATAATGCGCCACCCAGAGAGAAAGGTGGTCAATCGATTGTCCGTTCCGCGCGTTGCGAGGAATTTGTGGATGCGACACCAAAACTCCAATTAGAAAAAAAACTGTTGAGCCTTGAGTAGGAGATAACCTGTGGAACGCGAATACATGGAATTCGACGTCGTCATCGTCGGTGCCGGCCCCGCTGGTCTTTCCGCTGCCTGCCGATTGAAGCAGAAGGCCGCTGAAGCCGGTAAGGAAATCAGCGTCTGCGTGGTCGAAAAAGGCTCCGAAGTCGGTGCTCACATCCTCTCCGGTGCCGTGTTCGAACCACGCGCCCTGAACGAATTGTTCCCGGACTGGAAAGAACTGGGCGCTCCGCTGAACACACCGGTGACTCGCGATGACATTTTCGTCCTCAAGAACGCCGACAGCGCGCAGAAAATTCCTGACCTCTTTGTGCCCAAGACCATGCACAACGAAGGCAACTACATCATCTCCCTGGGCAACCTGTGCCGCTGGCTCGCCCAGCAGGCGGAGAACCTGGGCGTTGAAATCTACCCGGGCTTCGCGGCTCAAGAAGCATTGATCGACGAAAACGGTGTGGTCCGCGGGATCATCACTGGTGACCTGGGTGTCGACCGCGAAGGTCACCCTAAAGAAGGCTTGTACACGCCGGGCATGGAACTGCGTGGCAAGTACACGCTGTTCGCCGAAGGCTGCCGTGGTCACATTGGCAAGCAGTTGATCAAGCGCTTCAACCTCGACAGCGATGCCGACGCCCAGCACTACGGCATCGGCCTGAAGGAAATCTGGGAAATCGACCCGGCCAAACATCAGCCAGGCCTGGTGGTCCACACCGCCGGTTGGCCGCTGGACATCATGGGCAGCGAGAACACCGGCGGCTCGTTCCTTTATCACTTGGAAAACAACCAGGTGGTTGTCGGCTTGATCGTCGACCTGTCCTACAGCAACACTTACCTGTCGCCGTTCGACGAATTCCAGCGCCTCAAGCATCACCCTGTACTTAAACAGTACCTGGAAGGCGGCAAGCGCATCAGCTACGGCGCCCGCGCTATCTGCAAAGGCGGCCTGAACTCGCTGCCGAAAATGGTCTTCAAGGGCGGCGCGCTGATCGGTTGCGACCTCGGCACCCTGAATTTCGCCAAGATCAAAGGCAGCCACACCGCGATGAAGTCCGGCATGCTCGCCGCTGAATCCGTGGCCGAAGCGCTGTTCGCCGAGAAGGATGGCACCGAAGAACTGGCCACTTATGTGGACGCGTTCAAGAAGAGCTGGCTCTACGACGAATTGTTCGCCAGCCGCAACTTCGGCCCGGCGATCCACAAGTTCGGCGCGATCGTCGGCGGTGGTTTCAACTGGCTGGACCAGAACATCTTTGGCGGCAAACTGCCGTTCACCTTGCACGACACCAAGCCGGACTACGCTTGCCTCAAGCTCGCGGCTGACTGCAAGAAGATCGACTACCCGAAACCGGACGGCAAGATCAGCTTCGACAAATTGAGCTCGGTGTTCATCTCGGGTACCAACCACGAAGAAGAACAGCCTTGCCATCTGAAGCTGACCGATCCGAGCATCCCGATCGCCAAGAACCTGCCGCTGTACGATGAGCCTGCCCAGCGTTACTGCCCGGCCGGCGTGTACGAAGTGGTGACCAAGGAAGACGGCGAGAAGCGCTTCCAGATCAACGCCCAGAACTGCGTTCACTGCAAGACCTGCGACATCAAGGACCCTGCGCAGAACATCACCTGGGTGGCGCCGGAAGGCGCTGGCGGCCCGACTTACCCGAACATGTAAGTCGAACGCCTGAACATCAAGGCTCCCGAAACGGGGGCCTTTTTGTTGCCCGGGATTCAAGCCACACGCCTACAGAGAAACCATTGCCACTCAGGCGGCGCGTTCGTCTCCGGGACTGCGCTCGAAGTAGCGCTTGTACTCGCGGCTGAACTGCGACGTGCTCTGATAACCCACACGATGCGCGACCTGCGCCACGCCCAACCCCTCGGTCACCAGCAACGCCTGCGCCTTGAGCAACCGCAAGCGCTTCAGGTACTGCACCGGCGATAACAACGTGCTGCGTTTGAAATGCTCATGAAAAGTCGACGCACTCATGTTCGCGCAACTCGCCAGCGTCTCCACATTCAATGGCTCGGTGTAATGACCATGCAGGTGGTTAAGCGAGGCGGCAATCCGCGCGAACTGACCTTGCTGCTCCACCAACGCCCGCAACACATCGGCCTGCGGTCCACGCAAGGCAACGAACAACAACTCACGCAAACGGGCCTGGCCCATGATCTGGCATTCCAGCGGATCGTGCAGGCAGCGCAACAACCGTTCCACGCAGCCGCGCATCGCGTCGTCCAGTACCGCCGAGGTCATGGATTCTGGTGTTTGCGCTGGAATATGACGCCCCGGTGCCAATCCCATGGCCAACACCAACTCACCCAGCAACACGCGGTCAATCGCGATGGACACGCCCAACATCGGCCCATCTGGCGCCGCAAAGGTTTCGCATTCGAAAGGTACCGGCAGGGCCTGAATCAGATAATGGCCGGCGCCGTACTCCAGCCGCCGCGGCCCCAGATACGCCAGTTTGCTGCCCTGAGCGATGATGACCAGGCTCGGTTCATAAATCTGTGGACCACGGGCGACATCGCAGCTGGCACGCAGCACCTGCACGCCGGGCAACGGTGTCGGTGCGAAGCCGTCGCGGGTCGTCAGTGGCTGGACCAGAGAAACCAGCGTGGCATTGGCATCGAGATGGCGGGTCAACAACATGGAAAGCTCTTCACAGAAAAAGTGGCGGAAAACGGGATGAAACCATCATCGCAGGTCTGCAAACCAATATGACCAATCAACGGCGCATGTCGGAGGATTAGGCATGACACGCGGAGGAATCGCCATGGCCGGGCGAACAGAGGACGCCCAAAATGCGCCACCTCACCCGTCACTGCTTCTGCGAGGTTTCTTATGTACACCGCCATCGGTTATGCCGCCCAATCGGCCACCACTCCCCTCGCCCCCGTGAAATTCGAACGCCGCAGCCCCCGCGCTGATGACGTTGCCATCGATATTCTTTACTGCGGCGTGTGCCATTCCGACATCCACCAGGCCCGCAACGAATGGGGCATAGCGGTTTACCCGCTGATGCCCGGCCACGAGATCGTGGGCAAAGTCACTGCCATAGGTGCAAACGTCACCCGGCACAAAATCGGCGACCTGGTCGGTGTCGGCTGCATGGTCGATTCGTGCCGCACTTGCGAAGCCTGTCAGTCGAACCTCGAGCAGTATTGCCTCGAAGGCCCGACCATGACCTACGCCACGCCTGACCGTGTCGATGGCAGCAACACCATGGGTGGCTATTCGGACAGCATCGTGGTCAGCGAACACTTCGTCGTGCGCATCCCGGAAAAACTCGATCTGGCCAGCGCCGCGCCAATTCTCTGTGCCGGTATCACCACCTACTCGCCGCTCAAGCACTACGGCGTCAAGGCGGGCGACAAGGTGGGTATTCTCGGTATGGGCGGACTCGGCCACATGGGCATCAAGTTCGCCAAGGCCATGGGCGCCGAAGTGACGCTGTTCACACGCTCGGCGAGCAAGGCCGAGGAAGGTCGTCGCCAAGGCGCGGACCATGTGATCGTGTCCACCGATGCTGAACAGATGAAGGCCGCAGCCGGACATTTCGACTTCCTGCTCGACACCATTCCGGTCCAGCACGACCTCAATCCCTACCTCGACACCCTGCGTTTCGACGGCGTGCACATTCTGGTGGGCTTGATCGAACCGGTCGATCCACCGGTTCATGCGGGCAAGTTGGTGATGAGCCGCCGTGTGTTGGCCGGTTCCCTGATCGGTGGCATCGCAGAAACCCAGGAAGTGCTGGATTTCTGCGCCGAGCACAACATCACCTGCGACATCGAAATGCTCGACATCCGTCAGATCAACGAGGCATACGCCCGCATGATTGCCGGTGATGTGAAGTACCGGTTCGTCATCGACATGGCGACCTTGAAGGTCTAAACCTTCGCGCCAAGTTCTGCCGAAAGCCTTGCTGTGACCCCTTTGATCAGGGGAATCAGCTCGGCCATTTTTTCCAGCGGCATGTATGGCACGGTGCTGGCGATGCTGATACCGGCGACGATGCGCCGGCTGGCATCACGGATCGGTGCCGCCACGCAGCGAATCGACGGTTCGTTGTCTTCCAGGTCAAAGGCGTAACCGCCCGCCACGTACTCGACCATGCGCTGCTGAAATTGCTCCCAGGACTGCTCGGGGTGCTGCGGCCAAAACTGATTCTTCCCACCCGCCGGCAAGCTGACTTCGTACAGCCGCTGCCATTCCTGCTGCGTGTCATCGAGCATCAGCGCCTTGCCAATCCCGGTGCGTGCCAACGGCATTCGGTGGCCGACCCGCGAGCGCATTTCCGGGCCGTTGCGCCCCGGATTCTTGTGCAGGTACAGCACCTCGTCACCTTCGCGAATCGCCAGGTGAATGGTGTCGCCCGTCAGCGCCGACAACTCATCCAGATAAGGCCCCGCCAGGGTTACCAGCGGCAATTCCTCACGCGCCTGAAAGCCCAGTTCGATGAGCTTCGGCCCTAACAGATAACCGACTTGCGGCACCACGCGCAGATAGCGCTCGTCCACCAGGCAACTGGCCAGGCGGTGAGTGGTGCTTCGCGTCGTGCCGATCAACCGGGCAATTTCCTTGAGATCACGGGCACCGCTGGCCACGGCCTGAACCACACCCAAACCACGAAGCAGGGTCTGGGTGCCGGTCGGTGCGGCGTCCTTGGCGATTTTTGGGGCGTCTTCCTGCATATCCAGCCTTTACCGTTGAGCGAGTGAACGGGTGGCATTATGGTCGCCCCATGCTTGGGACTACAACTCGATACGCTCGACCTTACCCACCAGCAGCACGTAGGAAAGCGCCCCGATCAATGCCAGCACCGAGATGTAGGTAATGGCCGGCGCAAATGAGTCACCCGTCGCCAGGAAACCGATGACGATCGGCGTGGTAATCGCCGACAGATTGCCGATGAAATTGAACACCCCTCCGGTCAATCCAAGTAACCGCGCCGGGGCCAATGTCGACACCAGCGACCAGGTGATCGACGCCAGTCCGTTACCGAAAAACGCGAGCGCCAGGAAGGCAATCACCAGCGGTGTGGACTCGACGAAGTTGGCGCCGATGATCGAGGTGGAGATCAGCAGCCCACCGATGATCGGCAACTTGCGGGCGAACCCGACCGTGTAGCCACGACGGATCAGAAAGTCGGAAAAGAACCCGGAACACAGCACACCCACGAAGGCGGCGAGAAACGGCAGCGACGCCAACAGGCCGGACTTGATGAAGTCCATGCCGCGATACTTCACCAGGTACGTCGGGAACCAGGTCAGGAAAAACCACAGCGTCGAGTTGAGGCAGAACTGACCGAGGTAAATGCCCCAGAGCTTGCGTTTGGTCAGGACAATGCCGAGGTCGACCCAACTGAATTTCGCCTTGACCTTGGCTTGCTCAGCCTGGATATCCACCAGCCCGCCGCCCTCGCGGATCAGGTCGATTTCGGCTGCGTTGGCGCCTTTGAAGTCCCGAGGTTCGCGATACACGGCGTACCAGATCACGGCCCACAGAATGCCCACCGCACCCGTGCTGACAAACACCATGTGCCAGCCATATTGATGCTGCAGCCAGGCCAGTACCGGCGTCAGAAAGGCCAACCCCACGAACTGCCCCGAGGTGTAGAAACCGATAGCCGTGGCGCGCTCGCGCTCCGGAAACCAGGTGGTCACCACACGGCTGTTGATGGGATACGCCGGCGCTTCCAGTGCACCCACGGCCATGCGCAGGACGAAAAGCGCAATGAAGCTGGCGGCGAAACCGAGCATCACCGTGGCGATCGACCACAACAACAGCGCGACGCTGTACAGAATGCGCGGCGGCACACGATCCACCAGCCAGCCGCCGGGGATCTGCATGGCCGCGTAGGTCCAGCCGAAGGCGGAGAAGATCAGCCCGACATGAATCGGATCGATGCCCAGTTCGCTGGTCAGCGCCGGGGCGGCAATCGACAGGTTGCTGCGGTCCAGGTAGTTGATCACCACCGTGATGAACAGCAGCACCATGATGAAAAAGCGCTTGCGGCTGGGTGCCACCAACGACGCCTGCCCGGTAAGGGTTTGCGGTTGCATGGGGAGTGCCTCTTATTATGTTTATTGAGGTCGAATTGAAGCGATACGTCGGCCTTTGTGGGAGCGGGCTTGCCCGCGATGGCGGCAGATCATTCAATAATGATGTGGCTGACAGGACGCCATCGCTGGCAAGCCAGCTCCCACAGGGGATTGAAATGAATCAGAGGGCGATCACCACTCGGCAAAACTGCCATCGGCATGGCGCCAGATCGGGTTGCGCCAGCGGTGGCCGACGGCCGCGCGTTCGATCACGTATTCCTCGTTGATCTCGATGCCCAGGCCCGGGCCGTTCGGGATTTTCACGAAGCCTTTGTCGTAGTCGAACACCCGAGGGTCCTTGACGTAGTCCAGCAGGTCGTTGCTTTCGTTGTAGTGGATGCCCAGGCTCTGTTCCTGGATGAACGCGTTGTAGCAAACCGCATCCAGTTGCAGGCAGGCGGCCAGCGCAATCGGGCCCAGCGGGCAATGCAACGCCAGCGCTACGTCGTAGGCCTCGGCCATGTTGGCGATCTTGCGGGTTTCGGTGATGCCGCCGGCGTGGGAGGCGTCGGGCTGGATGATGTCGACATAGCCCTCGCTGAGTACACGCTTGAAATCCCACCGGGAGAACAACCGCTCACCCAGGGCAATCGGCGTGCTGGTCAGCGGTGCCAGTTCCTTCAGCGCTTCGTAGTTTTCGCTGAGCACCGGCTCTTCGATGAACATCAGTTTGTAGGGGTCGAGTTCCTTCATCAGGACCTTGGCCATGGGTTTGTGCACCCGGCCATGGAAGTCCACGCCGATACCGACGTTCGGCCCCACCGCATCGCGTACGGCAGCGACGTTGGCCAGGGCCAGGTCGACTTTCTCGAAGGAATCGAGGAACTGCAGTTCTTCAGTGCCGTTCATTTTCACGGCGGTGAAACCACGCTCGACCGCTTCTTTCGCAGCGCGAGCGGTGTCCGCAGGCCGGTCGCCGCCAATCCATGAGTAAACACGAATCTTGTCGCGCACCTGGCCACCGAGCAGATCGCTGACAGACACACCCAGCGCCTTGCCCTTGATGTCCCACAGCGCCTGATCAATACCGGCCAGCGCGCTCATGTGGATCGCACCACCCCGGTAGAACCCGCCACGGTAAAGCACCGTCCAGATATCTTCGATATTGCGTGGGTCTTTGCCGATCAGGTAGTCGGACAATTCCTCAACCGCTGCGGCAACCGTATGGGCGCGGCCTTCAACCACGGGCTCGCCCCAACCGGTCACGCCCTCGTCGGTTTCGATCTTGAGGAAGCACCAGCGCGGCGGAACGATGAAGGTAGTGAGTTTGGTGATTTTCATCTGTGCTCTCTTTTTGTAGATGCAGCTCTTATAGATGCAGCGCTCGCAGCGCCAGACCGTCTTAGCGAAGGGCTTTCCAGGCAGCCACGTAGGCCTTGGCGTTCAGCGCCACGTCCTCGGGCGTCATGCCCGGCTTGAACAGCCCCGAACCGAGGCCGAAACCTTTGACGCCGGCGTCGATGAACACCTGCATGTTGTCCGGCGTGATGCCGCCGACCGGTGCCAGGATCGTTCCAACCGGCAGCACGGCGAGCCAGGCTTTCACCACGGCCGGGCCCATTTGCTCGGCGGGGAACATCTTCAAGACGTCAGCACCTTCGGCGAGCGCAGCGAATGCCTCGGTCGGCGTCGCCACACCCGGCGACAGGAACAGTCCCGCCGCTTTGGCCGCTCGCAGGACCTTGGCATCGCTGTGAGGCATGACGATCACCTGGCCGCCCGCGGCTTTCACCTGTTCGACCTGTTCCGGCGTCAGCACCGTGCCCGCACCGATCAGGCAATCGGCGGGCAAGGTACTGCGAAGGATGCGGATACTTTCGTACGGCTCAGGGGAATTGAGCGGCACTTCAATGACGCGAAATCCGGCGGCATACAGGACCTCGCCGATGGCGGCCGCTTCCTGTGGGCGCAGGCCACGCAGGATTGCGATCAGACCGTTTTGCGCCAGTGCTTGCTTGAGCATGTCAGACCTCCAGTCAGGTTTAACGGGATGGGTTTTGCGTCACGAGTCCGGCGGCCAGCGCCAGCTGCCACAAACCGCGTTCGGTGGCTTGTTCCGCCTGCGTCACGCAAGTGAAACCACAGGCACCGAGGGCCCGGCTGTAGCGGGCACACAGTTGGGAATTACCGATGAGGATGATGGACGGCAGGTGAACGCTGTTACGCCGGCGGCGCTGAACGGTCGCCAACGCCGACAACTCATGGCCGATCAGCAGACCGGACAGGTAATCCGGCTGTGCGGTGGCGCTGAGTTCACCGGTCAGGCCCAGGCTGCGGGCACTGAACAGTGTCGACAATGGCCCGATTTCGCCGTCAGTCGACAGGGCCACTTGCACGCCACGGTCAAACGCTTCGCCATCAAAAGACGCACCACGTTGCTGGGTGCGTCCCAGAATGCTGTGTTCACTGAGTACTGCGAAGACTTCGCCGGTCATGAACGTATCGAAATGCACAATGCAGCCGTCGGTGACTTCAACCCATTTCGAATGACTGCCAGGCAGGCCGATCAGCAGATCGCCGCCCGTCCCTTCCACCAGGTTTTGCAGGACACCGAGGACCTGGGTTTCTTCGCCGCGCATCACATTCGGTAAACGAGAACGCTGAATCACCCCCGGAACGATGTGCACATCAACGCCGCGAAGACTGCGAATCACTTGCAGGGAAGTGCCGAGCGTGGCGACGTTTGCCGGCGTATCGCGGTAGGCTGCTTCGCGCCAGCCCTGGGCGCTGCCGACCATGCCACAGGCAATCACCGGTAACCCTGGTTGCGCGTCGAGCCAGTCGCCGCAGGCGTCATCGAACGCCAGTTCAAAACCGTCAGTGCAGGTCTGACCGGCAATGACTCGAGGGGTTTTGGGCAACTGCATGATCCCCGATGACAGCGAACGCTGTTCGAGCACCACGCCACCTTCGGCAAGTTTGTAAGCACGTAATGAGGTCGTCCCCCAATCGAGCGCGATCAATTGCGCCAGCATCGCTTCACCTGTTTTGTTTATTGGCAGTGAGTGCGCTGACTATAAACCTGGATGGGCACAAATCTCAATATATAAATATCACTCCCACATATAGGGATTGATGCAAAAAAAGATCGCAGCCTTCGTAAGCTCCTACATGGGGTGCAGGGGCTGCCGAACGGTGCGATCTTTTAGACGGTGTTAATTACCGCCAGCAAACTCCCGCAACACCGCCCCGTCCATCCGATACCGGACCCACTCTTCCTGTGGCTGTGCGCCCAAGGATTTGTAGAACTCGATGGCCTGTTTGTTCCAGTCCAGGACACTCCACTCAAAACGTCCGCAGTCATTGGCGCAGGCGATTTTTGCCAGGTGGCGCAACAACGTCTTGCCTGCCCCGCCACCGCGCTGTTCGGGGGTGATGTAGAGGTCTTCGAGGTACAGGCAGTTGCTGCCGAGCCACGTGGAATAGCTGAAGAAGAACACCGCGAAACCGATCGGCGAACCTTCACGCAAACAGATCAGGCCATGGGCGGTGGCGCCTTCGCTGAACAGGCTGCGTTCGATGTCGGCGACGCTGGCAATGACTTCGTGCCGGGCACGTTCGTAGTCGGCCAGCTCAGTGATGAACGCGAGGATTTGCGGAGCATCGCTGGGGGTCGCCGGGCGGATTTCGATCGTCATGGACGTGCCTTGTCAAAAGTTGAAAACGCCATACTAAGTCGGCTCGACGCGCGCGTCACATGGGAATCGCGTTACTCCGGCCAGCACTAACGCTGAAATCGTGAACCTCGGACCTAACGCAAACCCCTTGCGTGGTAGAACGTCGAGCAGTGCGTTTATAAGTACAAGGAACAGCCACATGTCTACGGCAACACCATCGGTCTCCAACAAGTCATTCGGCCTGTTCTGCGTCGCCAGTTACCTGCTGTCGCTCTCCTACGGCTCGACCTTTTTACTGTCGCTGCTGATCAGTGCCCGCGGTGGCAATGAGCATGACGCCGGCAATGTGATTTCGGCGGCAATGCTCAGTACCTTTGCGGCGGTGATTGTTTCCGGGCACCTGTCCGATCTGCTCGGCGCGGCCCGCTCGATTGCGCTGTTCGGCGTACTGCTGGTCGCTGCGAGCCTGGGCTTTGCGCTGACGCCGGGGTTTGGCAATCTGTTGCTGTTTTTCGGGTTGTTGCTGGGGTTGGGCTGGGGTGTGTTTTACACCCTGGGACCGATCATCGTGGCGAGCCTGGTCACACCGTCCCAACGGGCCAAATACTTTGCGCTGTTGTCGGGGAGCATGCTGAGCGGCATCGGCAGCGGTCCGTTGTTGGGTCGTGCCGCCAGTGCCCTGGGTTACCCCGTGACCACTGCTTTTTACCTCGCGGCGCTGGCGAGTCTGATTGGGGTCTTGATGTTTTGGCGACTGAGCGCACAGCTCGAAAATGCTCACGCTACCTCAGCGCCCGCCGCGCGTATCTCGTGGCGCACCACTTCTCGAGTGCTGTCGTCCAGCGCGGTGTTGCCGATCATCATGGTCGGGTTGGGCGGTTGCATCTTCGGCGGTCTTTCGAGCTTTCAAACCAGCTACGCAGCCGCGCGGTCACTGGACTATTCGCTGTTTTTCCTCGGGTTCATGAGCGCGGCGATCAGCGGCCGAATGTTGATCGCCGGTTTCGTGGTCAAGCGCGACCCGCTGATCGCGTCCTGCCTGTTATCAGCGCTGACGTTGATTTCGATCGGACTGTTCAGCTTTGTCGTCGACGACGCCTTCAGCTACCTCCTGGCAGCGGCGATACTCGGCATCGGCTATGGGCTGACGTATTCAGTGATCAACGGTCTGGCAGCGAACGAAGCACCGGCCGGCACCACTTCGCAGGCTTTGTTGCTGTTCAGCCTGTCGTACTTCATCGGCGTGTTTGGTTTTCCCCTGCTCGCCGGGAAGATCATCGTCGAACACGGGATGACGACACTTTTATACACAGTTCTGGGCGTGGCCTTGCTGAACTGGCTGATCACCGCAGGACGCCTGCTCTGGCGCCGGTTCGTCAGCGCACAAGCCCTGGAACGCGCGTAGACCGTTCGTCGTTCATCAGGCACCAATCCAAATCGAGGGCGGACCAATATCAGGTAAGGACTCTAAACAAATGGAGACGACACCATGATCATGTCCAAATTGACCGCCCTCACACTCGCTACGCTGCTGTCCTCTACTGCTTTTGCCGCCACCGTCGCCACCGGCACGGGGCCGACCAACCCGGTTGAAAGCCCAAAATCCCCCGCCATCCAAAGCGCCCCAGGTATCAATACCAACGGCACGGGCGTGGACAGCAGTCTGCCGCCTTCCACGGGCACCGACCCTCGGACTCAGGGCAGCGACGCGGGCCGTCAAGGGGGAATGAACATGCCGGACACTCAAACACCTGACAACGCAGACACTGGCACCGGTTCGAAAACCACCACAGGAGGTTCAGGTTCCGAAGGGGGCGCCAGCCAATAGTTCGCCGACGCGAGCGACCTATCCACATCCATGAAGAGGTAAGCATGAACGTCGATAAAAACCTTGAAAAAGAAGTCTTGACCCGCCTGCTGCACGCCCATCCGAGTGGGCTGGGCAAAGAGGTCCTGGACAATTACCGAGGGGAAAAAGTCGTGGCCAGTACCCTCGCCGCCTTGCAGGAACGTGGCCTGATTCACCACGGGCATGTGACCTGTAACGAGGCCGGCGAACACTCTTTGCACCTGCCGATCAAACTCAGCGCTGCGGGCGTGGAAGAGGCGCGAAAGCTGGACGTTTAATTCGCTGAAAATCAAAAGATCGCAGGCTGGGTCGGTGCCGCAGCGGGTTACAGCTGATTCAGGGTTTGCCGCCACTGCGATCTTTTCAACACAAATCACTGTGGGAGCGACTTGCCCGCGAAGGGCCAGATCAACAGCCGAAAGTCTCTCGGATTAACGCATCCACTTCAGTGGCACCAGGTGAAGTCGCCGGCCCCCATCGGGTCACTGCGAGTGCGGCTGCAGCATTGGCGCGCCGCGCCGCGTCATCCACTGACAATCCCTGTGCCAACCCCGCCACAAACACCCCGGCATGGGCATCGCCAGCACCGTTACTGTCCACCGCCTCGACCTTGAAGCCCGGGACATGCCGACGCTCGCCACGCTGTTCGACCCAGCATCCCTGCGGACCATCGCGCACCACCATCAGCACATCGGGTGGCAGATGGTCGGCCAGCGAAGTCAGCGCCTCGCCAATCTCTGACACTCCGGCGAACCGCAGCGCTTCGACGCTGTTACTGGTCCATAGATCAATGCGCGGCAGCAACGACTGCATCAACGGAGCCTCCGGCGAATCCACCAGCGGCCCTGGATCGAAGACCACATTGATGCCTTTCGGTAACGCCAGCACCCAATCCACCAGCGCCTGTGCCTTGCCGCCATGCAGCAGGCTATAGCCGCTGACGTAGACATAGTCCCCCGCCTCGGCCGGCACACTGGCCAGGTCTTCGGCAGTCAGTTCGCCCTCGGCACCGATATAAGAGATGAAACTGCGTTCGGCGGACGCTTCGGTCACTGCGACGCACAGGCCGGTGTCGCGCTCGGCAGGGTGTGCGATGCCGATGCGAATGCCTTCGGCGTTCATGGCCTCCCGCGCCAGATCGCCGAATCGACCGGTGCCATGACGACCGAGGTACACCACCGGCAAACCATTGCGCTGGGCCGCCGCCATGACGTTGAAGCCACCGCCGGCTTCGAAACTGGCGGACTGCGCCAGTACATCACCACCCGATAGAGGCAACGCGTCGACGGACATGACCAGGTCGATCATGACCTGGCCGGTATGCAGCAATCTAGGCATGAGCGTTCTCGACCAAACCAGGGCGACGATCTTTCGCACCGCCCAATACACAGTGGATTCCGCCCGCCACCAGGAACGTCACGATCCAGCCGAGACCGTTATGTCCCAGCCAGGAGTCGGACAGGAACCCGCGAAACCAGAGCGTTTGCTCGGTGGTGCCGATGGTGGTGAAGCTGAAGCCCAACACGATCGCCAGCGCCCAGGCGCCGAATGCGCGCCACTCTACGCCGCCGGCATACCAATAGGCGCTGCTCGGGCTGACGTCCAGCAAGTCCTTGGGGCTGTAGTAATGACGGTGAATCAGATCGACTACGAAGATCCCGACCCACGCAGTGATCGGCACTGCCAACAGCGAAATGAAGGTAATGAACGGGCCGTAGAAACTGTCGGCAATCAGCATGAAATAGATCGAACCCGCGAAGATCGCGACGATATCGACGACCACGGCGTAGATCCGTTTGACCTTCAGGCCAAGGGTCAGGGTCGTCAAGCCAGCGGAGTAGACCGACAGGTTGTTCGACAGCAGCAGACCGCCGAACGCAGTGATCAGGTAGGGCACGGCCATCCAGGTCGGCAACATGTCGCGGATCGCAACGATCGGGTCAGTGGCCGAGGCCAGGTCGTTGTTGCCCACCGACAGCAGTCCGCCAAGGGTGATCAGCAACACCAACGGAATCCCCGCACCGAAGGCGGCCGAAGCCACGAGGCGTACGGCTTTGACACTGCGATGCTGATAGCGCGACATGTCCGCCCCCGCGTTCGCCCAGCCGATCCCGGTACCGGCGGCCATGGTGCCGACGCCGATGATCATTGCGCTCAGCGGGGCCGGCGTGGCGTTGAACACTGCGCTCCAGTCGATGGTGGCGCAGAGAAAACCGCCCACCACAATGTTCAACGCGCCGAACACGTAGGTGGCCCACTTTTGGATCACCAGCAGCGTGGCGTGACCGAGGCCGGAGACCGACAAGGTCAGCAGCACGAAAATCGCAATGAAGATCAGGGTCAGCACGGGGGCGCTTTTGGCTTCCACCGGCGAGCCAAAGAGGATCGAGCACAGCGACAGCAAGACGAACGCTGCGGTGGTGGTGTTGACGGTTTCCCATCCCAGGCGCGACATCAGCGAGACCAGCGTCGGGCCGATGTTGCCGCGCACGCCGAAGATTGCCCTCGACAGTGTCAGGCTCGGTGCGCGGCCACGCCGACCGGCGATGGAAATGATGCCAACCACCGCAAAGGAGCCGGCAGCGCCGAGGATGGCGACGATGATTGCCTGCCAGATCGCCAGGCCGCGAAACGCCACCAGCGTGGCGCCCAGCGGCAGGCCGAGAATGGAAATGTTGGCCGCGAACCAGACCCAGAACAGTTGCAGCGGATGACCGTTACATTCCGCTTCCGGCACCGGTTCGATGCCCCGGGTTTCCAGCTGGCCGGCGCTTTGCCCGGCGGTTGATGAACTCATGTGAAATACTCCTGTTGCCATTTTTGTGGTTGTCGGCAATGACGGAAGTCGACATAACATCCGGCCATCCGGGCCGTGTTTGCGCGATCCATTGCGGGTGAATGATTCGAATAGACGGCGCGCCTGTCGTCGGAGTGCCGCCCAGACCAAGCCCGCTCCCACAGGAACGATGCAAACCTTAGGTTCCACGCTGTACTTGTGGGAGCGGGCCTGGTCTGGGCGGCACTCCGACGATGGCGTCAGTCCTGTCTTCGCAGAGCCAACAGACCCTGCACCAACGGCTCAAGCTGCAGCCCGTTGACGGCTTTGACCTGCTCGATCATCACCACCGGCCAGCTCTCAAGGCCCAGGCAGGCCCCTAGCATCGCGCCGAGGATAGCCGCGATGGTGTCGGTGTCGCCCCCCAGACTGGCCGCCAGGCACAGCGACTCAAAGGCGCTCATTTCGCCGATCGCCACCTGTTGGGCCAGGGCAAACGACACGACCACCGACTCCTGCGAAGCCACGGAGGTGCCGATGACGTCATACAGCAGGTCAGCCAGCAGGGCCTTGTCGCTGTCGACGCTGATGCTCCGCGCCCAACTGATACGCGAAGCAATACGCCCACCCGCCACCCAGTGGCCGCGACCTTCGGATTGCTGAGCCATCTGCTGGCCGAGGTTCAAGGCTTCGCCCAGGTCCATGCCGTTGATCCCGGCGGAAACCACCGCCGCCACTGCCGCCGCGCTGGAAATGCCCAGTGTGGTGTTGTGGGTGACCTGACAGGCCTGCACCACTGCATTGATGAAGCGTTCAGGATCAGCAACGTTTGCCGCGATCCCGACAGGGGTAATGCGCATCGCCGCACCGTTTGTGGTGCCATAGCGCCCCGCCTCTTCCGGCGAATGGCCGGCAAGAATCATCTCGATGGCACGCTTGGTCGAAGGGCCGAGCAAATCCTGGGAGCCCTTGGCCTGCATCTGGGCTTCCCACTCGATCAGCCGCTGAGCGAGCATCGACGGCTCGATAGTGCCCCGCCCCTCGATCATCAACTGGCCGACCAGGATCGCTTGCTCGGTATCGTCGGTGATCGACCCTTTAGGCATATTGGCCGCGATCGGTTGATCCGGACCGGCGTCTTGCAGGTCGGAGATCTGGCCGAAGCGTGCCTTGATCTCAGACCGGCTCAAGGATTGCGTGGGCATGCCCAGTGCATCGCCCAAGGCCAGTCCATAAAACGCGCCGAGGGCACGATTGAGCGTGGTCATTCTGAAGTTCCAAATTGCAGGTGCAGGCGAAAGTGCACGGGATCGAGCAGGCTTTCGACCTGTTCCATCAAGCGATTTTGCCGGTCGTACGTGGTGCGTAGCGCCTTGAGAAAGACGGTGCCAACCGGACGACCCAACAACTCGGCGTCCTCGACGTTCAAGGGTTCGGCGCCGATCCATTGATCACCGCGGTCACCGATGTAGCCATAGGCGGCCAGGGTAATGGTCAGGGAATTGTCGATCAGGCCGACCCGCGGCAGGCTTTCCAGGCCTCCGGTGGCGGGCATCAACGAGCGTTCGAGAGAGACCACTGTGCCATCGTTGGTGCGACGGCGACGGTCAAGCGTGATGAACTTCTCAGTGCCGAAACGCGACAACAAATCAGGCCGGTCCACCGCCTCCAGCCGCAGCACTTCGGTATTGACCAGCGCCCCGCTGTCGGCCAATGCCTGCGCCCAGCCACTGTGCTGATCGAGCACTACACCGTCGAATGTGACGATGGAACCGACACCGCTTTGGGTCGCGATGTAGTTGCGCCGTTTCAGTTCGGCCAGGGCTTCGCGCAGCGTCCCTCGGCTGACCTTGAATTCCTGAGCCAACTGATGCTCGCCCGGCAACAGAAAGCCGTCCTCCATGAGGCCACTTTCGATCCGCCGAATGAGTTCGTCGACCACCCGTTGTTTCTTGTCAAATCGTACCTGTCTAATCATGTACAAAGTGATAACCGAAACGGGTCGGGATCAGCAAGGAGTATTTCAGGGAGGTGACGGGAGGTTGGAGTTTTTCATGATGGCGGGATGGGTCAGATCAGCCGCCATCGCGGGCAAGCCTTGCTCCCACAGGTCATGCGTCGAACGCCAATTTATGCGGCCGACATGAAACCTGTGTGAGCAAGGCTTGCCCGCGATGACGCCAGCCTAAACAACAAAATTTTTCGCGTTTATTTTGTTGGGCCGAAACGCCGGGATTACCGCTCAAGTCACTTTCACGTTCAGCGCATTGCTCGCCACGCCATGACAGCCACAAGCCAGGAGATGCCCCTGCAATACGACAGGTATGCCCTTCATACGCCGGTGCGAATGCCCTTCGATGAAGGCGAATTCGCCCTTATGCAGTGGGCATGTAGCCTTGTCCCCCACCACCGCCGGTGTTTTGCCGTTAATGCAATGAGTACTTTCAAACTGGCAGAACACGACCGTGCCGCCGCTGCTGGTGGAATCGCCTAGACAGATGGGATGGGTCATGGCGTTCGCCCCGGCATGCGAAATGTGAAGGGGTCGACGCCGTGGGTTTGCTGGTTTTTTAATTTGCGGGCTTCGTCCGGCGGGCGGACCATTTGTACCGTGACGCTGCCGTCATCTCCCGTGTAGACAACTGCGCTGACGCCGCCGTCCTTGTAACTGGCAATGGTGGCGAGGTTTATTTCGACCAAGGCACTGCTCACACCGGTGTTACCCAGGCGACGGCCGATGTCGTACCCCTCTTCGACGTTGCCGATTTCGAGCCCCGTTCCGTCGGTGTTGAGACTGTGCAGCGCGAGGGTCAGGGCGATCTCGCCGTGGGTGTTGTCGGTGCTGTCGTAAAAAACGCGGACCGGCTTTTCACCCTCAGGTAAGGTTTCCAGCGCCAGTTGCCAGCCGGTTTGAAGGGCTTTTGCCTGAAGTGCCGGCTTGAGCAGTTTGCCGTTTTCGTCCTGCATTGGGACTTTGATTGGGCGGTGCAGATAGCCCAGGATAGGGGCTTTGTCGAACTCTTTGACTTGATGGTTGGCCCAGCGTACAGGGAGCCATGGAGAGGGTTCGAAGTGGCCGGGGCCTCGGTTGCTCAGCGTTTTCCAGAGGGTGGGGAGTTGGGATTGCCAGTAGGCGGTGGACATTGTTGATGGCGGATGTATGTACCCGGTTTTACCTTTGGCACGCTCAACGTCTTTATACCACTCGTGAAAAGCACGGTCCCGATCCCAATAAAACGCCCACAGCTTGCCAAGATCAGTCTTCTTGTTTTGGTTGTCCTCAGTGTCCTGCGTTGCATAGGGACGGACGTAACGGTCTACACGATCCGAACGCGAGACAAGAAGACCGGTCACACTTTCATGTACCGTCGGTACAACCTGGACATTCTGCAATCCGGGCGTATCGGGTTTTCGATAAATGTCTCTTGTAACATCCCCATCTCTGCTGGCTATCAGCGCCTGAGGCACCTGCGGGTTCTCGTCAAAAAACACGAAGAGTCGCTCGATCATAGCTTGTGCATGAGAGGTATTTTCGTCGTCTTGCCAGAGGAACTGCGTAACACCTAAGGTGGCAGCGTTTCGACCAGAATTGATCAGGCCTCCTGCTTTATAGCCTTTCTCATAGGGATCCGGTGGACCCAATGCAAAAACGGGAATCGGCCAATATGCAACTGAGTCAGTAGCGGAGAATGTGAAAGCAGCTCGGACGGCAAGGCGACTGGTGTTTGTTCTGGAGGTCACTGAGGCCTTGTAGTCCTCAGGATTATGCGAATAAATCGAGGTAAAATTGTCTGCTTTTTTCTCGATTTCTCTCCACACCGATGATTGATACCATCCTTTACCCGCAAGCCCCACTCCCCTTATCTCCAGCGAATAGGTGCGCTCACGCAAAGCACACTGTTCGGTTGAGTCAGCGACGACTTTAGTTTTGTAGACCGAAAGTTGCTCCTTTTCATAAGCTACCTGCTTGGCAAACCAATGCACACCATAGGCAAACACCAAACCACTCAAAACACTCACGATTCCCCAACGCATAAAAACACCCAACTCCTTTGGCTTCAAATTTTCCACTGGTGTTATGTAAATGAAGAACAATAAAAAACCCATACAAGCGGCTATCAGAATCATCGCCAGCCAAAGATAGGCCTTCAGTTTAGGTCGCTGAGATCTGTCGTACTGGCGCCCTCTCATTTCGACACTCCTTTTTCCGAAGGAGTTTGGATCAGCAGCGGTGGCGTCATCGATACCAATTCATCAGATGGAAAGACACCTTTGTCATAATAGAGATAACTGGATTCAACTAGCGCCTGAGCTTCTGGACTAAGCCGTGACCAGCCGTTTAATCCGATCACTTCTAAATAACGACGCTCATCGATTTTCCAATCCGCAATCGCCACCAACACCTCACGCATCACTGGATCATCCAGACACTTCGCCTGCCCAATCGCGATGTCCATCGCTGTTACCCAGCGATGGTTGTCCGGGCTGCGTAACACTGCCGAGTGATAGCTGTTATCACTCCACTCTTTGGGGTCGACTTCCATTCGGGCACGAATTTCGTTCGGCGTTTCCTCACGTTCGTAGCGGTAGTGATCCTTGGTGTCGAGCAATGCAATACCGGACACTGCAGTGCGGCGGAAGGCGTGGGTCTGATCGTCCGGCTCTTTTCCTTGGTTCCAGCGGTCGCGCACGACTTCCACGTCGATTCGATTGGAGAGGTTTTGGACGAATATCCATTTGAAGGTTGCGCTGGGGTTGCCCAGTGCAGCGTTTTGCGACACAGCATCCGGACGGTCCAAGCCAGCCTTGTGAGTCGATCCTGTCAGCGCCTCACCACCGAACATTTGCGGTACATGAGGCGGGTGCAGTTGCTCTGCATTGATAAAGCGCTCCTGACCTTCCTGAATCGATGCTCGCGAGGCAACTGCGGCGACGGACCAACCACCGGGATAACTCGACTCCCCTTTGGCTCTAGTAAGATCCTGTTGCGGGGCCTTGCCGACAAGCACAGGTTCACCTTCGCGCAAACGCTTGGTCCATAAACGCTGGTAGAAGCGCAAGGATTGCAAAGCGTTCATGGCTGGCTGCCCATCAAGGAGCATGTCCGGCACGCCGTAGGTGCCGATGCCCTGCACCTTGCTGAGCGCCACCGTGGTGTCGTCGGGACAGAAATACAGGTACACCTTGCCGCGATTATCGCGCTCAGGAAACACCCCTGTTTTCCCGTCAGTCCCTAAACGCTGGCCCTGTTCAGGTGACCAGCTAGGCCCGGTGCGTCCGCCATAGCCCGGCACGCCACAACGCGCGGCGCTCAAGGGCGGCTGCGCATGGGGCGACTGGGTGATTTGTTGCACAAGGTCGATCAGTACTTTAAGAGTGTTGGACTCTTTAGGTGTCGTCTCTGGCATGACTGAATAAGGCGAGGCCACCATGATTGCGCAGTCGGCACAGCGTTCGCCCCGATCAATCAACATGGCTTGAGCAAGTAAGGTAATTAGCGTGCCCTGGCTGTGCCCCATGATGGTGATTGTTTCATCGGGCGAAACACGGCGAATCTCGCTGACCAGCATCGCCAGGCGGGCTGCGGCCAGCACGAAATAACGCCGATGCGGTGCCTTGCCCATGTACAGGGGATTGGGCATCGTCGGTTGCACCAGAATGCGTACCCTTTCGGAAAAGCCCTCCTTGTACATATCCAGCAAATTGTTCGTGGCATTTGCAAAGAACCCACCGCCCTTTGCGAAGTGACGGTCCAGCCGGTTGTTGAATATGTCCTGGAACTGATCCCGCAGTCTTGCTGGATCACCATTCACATCGCGCTTGATTTCTCCCGGTTCGGCCCTGTAACCCCAGTAAAACGGGATCATCAAACTACGCACTTTGGGATCAGCGGTGTCGCGCTGGTAGAGGTAGGTATCAGGATCATCGAGCGCGAATTTATGCTCATCCCCTCGCAGCTCCGGCGGCAAAGCTTTAGCCGCACTGAAATCAGCCCCATACCGCCCCGCCTTCAGATCAGGCCGATCCAGCCGCTCATTAACCCCCTGGCACAACCCCGTTTCCACCGACTCATACGACGCTCCCGGATCATTGACCCCGTGCAAAAAGATCACCACGCCGGGCAGATCCCCAGGTACTTCCAACAGGTGGTCAGCGGAGCAGTTGGGAATTAATCGTGTGGTCGTCTGTGCCACCGTGTACACGCTTGAGTCCGTCATTGTTCCCCTCCTGCCGGGTCCGGTTTACGGGTCGCCGTTACCTGCGCACGATGCATCGCCTCTCGCGTTACCTGCTCCGTCAGTCCCGTCGCGCTTGTCAGACCTTGCACCACGCTGCCATCCCCCAGTTCAATCTGATACGCCTGGTCAGCCGCCATCCGAGGGCTGTCGCTGACGTGTCCGGGGTAGTGAAAAGCCAGGCGTTTTGCAGACGGATCACGACCGAACGAGGGCATTGAGACACTGTCCGTCTTGGGTCCCACCCAGTCGTGGTCGCTGGCATGCACCATGACTTTGTCCTGCGTACCGATCTCGACGCCACCACCGATCTTGATGAAGCTGCCGTCATCCGCCACCAGGCGGATAGTCGGCGCGGTGATGACCACCTCACCTTCAGCGGCTGACAGGTGCAGGTTCTTTTGCGCGTTGAGCGCGATGTCATCCTCCTGGGCCTGCACGAGCACCTTTCCGCGATTGGCGATGGCGCTGATGCCTTGATCTTGCGCAAAAGCGCAAATCCCCTGGCCAGCGTTCAGGCGCATCGCCGCTCCGCTGGTTAATTGCAGGTGGTCCTGAGCCGTGGTGTCGTGGTTTTCGCCGGCGTAGTGCACTTGTGAACGCGGTGTCGCGCTGGCGATGCCCGCCTCGGCGGCCACTGCAACAACCGGCTCTCCTGAACTGTTGCTGCCAGGATCAGGCCATTGATTCAGGGACTGGCGCAGCGCTTCAATGCCTTGGGTGTCGACCTGCTGACTGCCTCGGGCCGCAGCCGTCTGGCCGAGGGACTGGAACAGTTCACCGCACTCGCCCAGCAGCTTGAGCAGTTCATCGCGGTCCAGCTGCGAACCCTGCGCACCGTGACGGGCATAGGTGGTTAACAACATGCCCTGAGCCGCTCGAAGGGCAATCGCAGCGTCGGTACGCAGTTCGGCGCCGTTGCCTCTCGGTTGGGCTTGCCCATCGGTTCGGGGCGTGGTGAGTTTGCCAAGGTTCAGCGCCGTGGCGTGATGGGTCGTGGCCATTCGGGCGCGCAGCGCACCGGGCGTGTCGTCGAACAGCAGTTCGTTGAAGCCGTTGCCTTTGTGTTCCTGGGTCTGGATGCCCGACAGCGCCCGGTTACCCGGCAAGCCCGTGGCATTGCTGAAGCGCGGTGGCAAATGATCGGCGTTGTAGAGCACCGAGGTCACAAGCGGTCGGTCGATGTCGCCGCCCAGAAAGGTCACCAGCACTTCCTGCCCCACCCGCGGCAAAAACTGATGACCAAAACCGGCCCCCGCACTGGGCATGGCCACCCTCAGCCAGGTGGTTGCGCCCGCTGGATCTTGCTCACGCTGCCAGTGGAAGCGTACTTGCACCCGCGCCAGCGCATCCGTAAACACCTCTTCGCCTTCGGGGCCCACCACGATGGCAGTGAGCGAGCCCGCCAGCGACGGGCGCGGTGTAGTGATCGGGGGGCGATAGGGAATCTTTTGGCGGATGCAGACAAAACTGTTTCGATAACCCGCCGGTTGATCCGACAGGTAGTTGTTACGGGCGTGGTGCTCGACCCTCATCAGCAGGAAACGGCGATCGTCGATCGGGTCGCGGTCGTGATCGAAATGCTGGGTCAATTCGAAGGTGTAGCCAGGCAACATCGCGCGACAGTTGCTGGCGCCGTGAAACGTCTTGCCCTGCACTTCCAGTGCTTCGAGTCGATGACGAACCAGCGTCTCACCACCCTCGGGCAGACCGTGACTGTAATGACCGGCAACGTCGTAGATTTCGTAGGCAGGAACCTCACCCTGATCATTAAGGCTGGGCATGCTGACCGGCAGCGGATTGCGCGGTTGCCGGTAGTCGAATGTCTGGATCGCCATGCTGCCGGACTGCAAAAAACGGTAGCTGCTCCAGTGCGTGATCGAGTCGGCCGTCTCGGTGACCGAGGCGCTGTGATAGCGGATCTGCGGTTGCTGCGTCAGCGGTTCCAGATAACGAGAGTGATCAGTGATGATCAACTGATGTTTTTGCTTCGTGTGATCGAAGTAAAAGAACAACCCTTCACATTCCAGCAGGCGCAAAACGAAATCCAGATCGCTCTCGCGGTACTGCGTGATGTAACTACGGGATTTAAGCGGCTGCCCCAGACGGAACTCGAAACAGGGCAACGCACCGTAGTGTTCAAACACAGTACGAATGACGTCTTCAATCGATTGTTCTTGAAAGATCCGCGAGTCGAAACGGCGCGACAGCATCCACAACCAGGGACTCAGTGTTGCCGAATAGTGTGCAAGCCCCCCGTCACTGCTCGTCAGGCTGAAACGACTGATATAGCCATGAATGTATCGGGCGTCTCCGGTGGCCAGTTCGACGTCGAGTAGCGCGGGTTGCGCTATTAACGATTTGAGTTCCAGTCGCGCATCCTGGCTGATCAGCGATAACTCGAAACTGAATAATGTCGACAACCCTTCAGTGCCGGAGAGTTGTTCAAGGAGCAGTTCCTGCTCCCCCTTATTTGCCGACGTGAACCTGATCAGACGCCGGTTCTGTGGCGAAAATATTTTTGTTAGTTCCATTAACAGATTTCCTACGGCATAAACGACCGGGATTCCACCGAGAGCCTCTGCTCTGGGCGGAATCCAAACACGGCGAATTAAGGCGCGTATGAAATAGTTTGTATGTAGGACGCTTCCTTTTTTACTGAAATTAAAGAAGAAACAGACATCAGTTTTAGCGTTGTTTCAGACGGTCAATGACAACGGCCAACAACAAAATCGAACCCCGAATCACATACTGATAAAACGTATCGATGTTCTTCAGGTTCATCGCGTTCTCGATGATCGCCAAAATCAAGACCCCGGCAATCACATGCCTAATCATGCCAATCCCACCGCTCAGCGACACGCCACCCAGCACGCACGCCGAGATGACCGTCAGCTCGAAACCCTGGCCGATCATGGGTTGCCCGGAGGTCATTCGCGACGCCAGGATCACCCCGGCCAACGCACCGATCACGCCGTGCACGGCAAAGATGATGATCTTGGTGCGATCGACATTCACCCCGGCCAGCAGCGCCGCTTCCTGGTTACCGCCGATGGCCATGGTGTTGCGTCCGTAGGTGGTGTAGTTGAGCAGCCAGCCGAAAAACAGAAAGCACACGATGGTGATCAGGATGGGGACCGGCACACCAAACAACTGACCGTTGCCGAACACGAAGAACTGCTCCTGGGAGACGCCGACCGCTTTGCCGTTGGCGAAAATGTAGGCCAGGCCGCGAACAATCTGCATGGTCGCCAGCGTGGTAATCAACGCATTGACCCGCAGTTTGGCGATGACGATGCCGTTGATCAGCCCGACTATCAAGCCCATCAACAGCGCTGCGCTGACCCCGAGAAACACACTGTCGGTGTCGCGCATCACCACCGCCGCCACGACACCGGCACAGGCAATCACCGAGCCCACCGACAAGTCAAAATGCCCCGACGCCAGGCAGTACAACATGGTGCAGGCCGCGATCCCGGTCGTCGAAATTGCCAGCCCGAGGCCGCGCATGTTCAACGGTGAAAGGAAGTTGTCGATCAACAGTGTGCAGAGCACGAAGATCCCGACGGCCGCGAGCAACATGACCCAGTCATCGAGAAACCGGCGCAGGTCCAAAGGCTTGCGCTCGGTAGGCAAAGCGTTGTTTTGGGTTGTCATCATAGTCACCTCTCAGTTCGCCACGCCGTCAGCGCGGTGGCGTGGCAAAGCCAGTTGCAGCAGGTTGGATTCATTGGCCTGTTCGCGGGTGAGTTCGCCACGCATCGCGCCTTCGCACAGCACCAGAATGCGGTCGGAAATCCCCATCACTTCCATCAGGTCGCTGGACACCACGATCACTGCGATGCCACTGGCAGCCAGGTTGTGGATGATCTGGTAGATCTCGGCTTTCGCGCCGATGTCGATGCCGCGTGTGGGCTCGTCAAGCAGCAGTACTTTCATCGGCATCGACAACCAGCGACCGAGAATGGCCTTCTGCTGATTGCCTCCGGACAGGTACATGATCTTCTGCGCCGCATCGGGGGTTTTTACCTTCAGGGCCTTGATCTGTTTGTCGGCGTTGCCCTTTTCCCACAACCCTCGCAGCAGGCAACCGAACGTGGAATGCGCGCCGCGAGCACTGATATTGATGTTCTCGGCGACGCTGGACAGCGGCATGATGCCTTCCTTCTTGCGGTCTTCGGGGCAGAGCAAAATGCCTGCCGCGATGGCGTCCCGGGGCGAGCGCAGGTTCAGTTCGTGGCCGCGAAGTTCCAGGCGTCCGGCGGTGTTGCGTTCGAGCCCGCTGAGCATGCGCAACAACTCCGTGCGACCGGCGCCGACCAGACCGAACAGCCCGAGAATCTCGCCCTTGTGCACGTCAAAACTCACGGGGTCGCGCAATCCAGGGCCGAGCAAGCCATGCACTTTGAGCGCCACGGCGCCGCGCTGCCGAGGGCGGTAATCGTAGATGTCCTGAATATCGCGACCGACCATGCACGTCACCAGTTGGTCGTGGCTGAGCGCGCTCATGTCCTCGAAGGTGCGCACGTAGCGACCATCCTTGAACACGGTGACGGCATTGCAGATGCGGAAGACTTCTTCCATGCGATGGGAGACGTACAGCACCACTTTTCCCTCGTCCCGCAGGCGGCCGATGATCGCCATCAAGCGATCGATTTCTCGTGCCGACAGGCTGCTGGTGGGCTCGTCGAACGCGATCACATGAGCGCCGCGTGACAACGCCTTGGCGATTTCCACCAGTTGCCGCTGACCGAGGGACAGGCGCCCTACTTTCTCTTGCGGATCGATTTCGTCGGCCAGCCCCTTGAGACAAGCCAGCGCCTGTTGCCGTAATGCCGAGCGATTGATCAGGCCGAAGCTTGCAGGCAGATGACCTAGGAACAGGTTTTCCGCGACCGTCATTTCCGGCACCAGGTGCAGCTCCTGATGGATCACCGCGACGCCACTGCCGATGCTGTCAGCCGTCGACTTGAAGACGTGCGTCTGATCACCGATTTGCAGATCGCCGCTGCTTGGCGTGTATGCGCCACCGAGAATTTTCAACAGCGTGGATTTGCCGGCGCCGTTCTCACCCATCAAGGCGTGAACCTGTCCCGGATGGGCGACGAAGCTGATGCCGTCCAGCGCCTTCACCCCCGGAAAGGTCTTGCCGATCCCGTTGAAGCGCAAGCTGCCGCCGGCACTGTATTGCAGTTGTGTTTGCGCGTGCATAACCACCTCATCACACAGATCAGGCAGCCCCGTCGCCAGGGCCACCAGCGAAATCAATCAACCCTCAATTCCAGAGGCCGATCTTTTCCAGTTCCTGCTTGAA
>Ga0247812_10000463_pt1 | contig 26479 bp, 26 predicted proteins | sample UWRJL149409B1_FD_178011 | JGI IMG/M metagenome (GOLD analysis project Ga0247812, IMG submission 178011) | Plant litter microbial communities from Arlington Agricultural Research Station in Wisconsin, United States - UWRJ-L149-409B-1 | ecosystem: Environmental > Terrestrial > Plant litter >...
CTCGGCCGCGTCCAGTTCCGGGAGCCGGTCCCGATAACGGGGCGAGCAGACAGGAAAGACGTACTCCTGAACCTCAGCGAGCTGATGCAGGCCCTGTGGCGCTTCAGGCTGGTAGTCGAGGATCACATCTATGCCGTCATCCTCCATCCGCTCCGCGGTTGACGGCTGCATCTCCGAGCGGACGAACACCTCAATCCCGGGGTGGCTCCGGTAGAAATCCTCCAGATGAGGCACCAGCCATTCGGTCGCCAGGGAGGGGACGCAACTGACCACCAGGGCTCCGTGGCGTTCCTGCTCAATACGGCTCAGGCTGTCGTTGAGGATGCCGGCGACCTGGGTCATGGCCTCCAGCAGGGATCGGCCGCTGTCTGTCAGGGCGATCCGACCCTTCTGGCGCAGGAATAGCGCCGTGCCCAGACGGGCCTCAAGCCTGAGCACCCGCTGACTGACAGCGCCTTGAGTAACGCCGAGGCGCTGGGCCGCAGCCGTCAGGGAGCCCAACCGCGCAGCGGCTCGGAAGACCCACAGATCGGACAGGAGTTGACCGTCGAGACGACGGGCGTCGGGGATGTCTTCAGAGACAAAGGTCATCTGGCGGACCTGGAATGCGAGGGGTCAAAAGCGACAATGCCGCGTTCGCGGTGAGCCTGACCGCAACAGGTTGCACTGACGCGATCGGCGCGGGCAAGCGCCAAGTCCTCTCAGTGTGCAGACGATCTTGGATGTGACGGTCCGGACACAACCCCAGAGCGCCGCCGGCCACGGCTGATCAGAAGGCCCCTGCGTCCGCGCTAATGGCGGCATTAGCTTTAGGGGTTTGTCACAGGGCCCCGATCCTCGTCCGATGATCTGCGGGGTTCGGAGCAGTTCCGGACAAACGAAATGGGGATTTCGCATGCGACCGGTTCTTAGCGCTTACACACGATCCGACCGCGGCCCTCGCAGTGGCGCGCGCAGTCGTTCCACAGCCCTCTACTGCGGCGTGGCCGTCGCCACCCTCATCGCGTCGACCGCCTCCGCCCAGGCGTCAGACCCAGGGGCCGCAACGGCGCTCGACGACATCGTGGTGACCGCGCAAAAGCGTTCGGAGAGCCTGCTGACCGTGCCGACCCCGGTCTCGGCAATCAGCGCCGAGGCTCTGGAGCGTGGGTCGGTGACCCGCCTGGAAGACCTGGCGGCAAAGGTGCCGGGCCTTAACCTGCAGTCCGATCGCCCCGGCCAGACGATCATCATCCTTCGCGGGGTGACGACCGGCTCTCCCACCAGCTCGACGGTCGCCACCTATATCGACGACGTTCCGTTTGGCTCTTCCACGACGCAGGCCCTGGCCGGCTGGCTGAGCCCGGATCTCGATCCGAGCGATCTGGAACGGGTGGAAGTCCTGCGCGGTCCCCAGGGCACGCTTTATGGCGCCAGTTCGCTCGGCGGCCTGATCAAATATGTCACCACCCAGCCGGATCTGGATACGGTCTCAGGACGGCTTTCCGCCACCGCAACCACGGTGGACCACGGCGGCGACGGCCACGGATTGAGGGGCATGCTCAATGTCCCGATCGTGCACGACACCCTTGGCCTGCGCGTCAGCGCCTTCAGCCGGGAGGATCCGGGCTACATCAGCAATCCGCGTTCTGGCCATGAGGAGGTCAACCGTTCTGAAGTCAGCGGAGGACGCGCGGCCCTGAGATGGGAGCCTACGGACGCTCTGTCTCTCACGCTGTCGGCGACGATTCATGACTTCGACAGCGACGGCTCTTCGGAAGAGGACGTTGTCATAACCAACGGCCGTATCACGCCGGCCACCGGCGAGCGCGAACAGATCCGCTACGCCGCTGAAACCTTCGCTGTGAAGGATCGCCTCTACAGCCTGTCCGCCAACTATGCATTGGGCTGGGCTGACTTCGTCTCCGTCACGAGCTTCAGCACGATGGATCAGACCGCCACGGTCGACCAGACGATCGGGCTCGGCGGCGCGCTCGAGGCGGCTTTCGGCATTCCGAACTTCGGCTTCAGCGTCGGCTCAGACATCGATCTTGAGAAGGTGACCCAAGAATTCCGGCTGGAGTCTCCGGCCAATGACCGCCTCGAGTGGCGCGCCGGCCTCTACTACACCAATGAGACCGTCGTCCGCCTGCAACCCAGCTCGGCGTTCAGCACACAGACCGGCGACCCCTACCCGCTGCCGGCCCCAGTATTCTTCGCCAATCTGGACTCTGAATACACAGAGTACGCCGGCTACGGCGACCTGACCTTCCACCTCTCCCCGCGCCTCGATCTGTCCGCCGGCGTTCGCTACAGCGAGAACGATCAGGACTACACCTCGGTGATCGGAGGACTGGCCTCCGGCCCGACGACCACTACGGTGGCCTCATCCTCAGACGACAGCACCACCTTCATGGTGACGCCGCGCTATCGCATCACCGACGACACGATGGTCTACGCACGCGTCGCGACCGGCTATCGCCCCGGCGGTCCCAACGGCGTGCCAGCCTCGCAGCTCGCCGCCGGCGTCCCTGCCGTCTACGGTCCGGACGAGCTGACCAACTATGACATCGGCTACAAGGCGTCGCTGCTCGACCATCGCCTGGTGCTCGATCTGTCCGCCTTCTACATCGACTGGGAAGACATCCAGTTGCTGACCCGCTTCGGCTCCTTCACGGCTGCAGGCAACGGCGGCACCGCCCGAAGCCAGGGGTTTGAAGCGACAGCGCTCGCGGCGCCGGTCGAGGGGCTCAGCATCACAGCGACCCTAGCCTACACTGACGCCGAGCTGACCGAGGATGCGCCGGGTGTCTCCGGCTTCGACGGCGACCGTCTTCCGTCTGTCCCCAAATGGCAGACGGGCCTGTCAGTCGACTATGACTTTACGGTTTCCGGATCCGTCACGGGCTTTGTTGGCGGCGGCGTCCACTACGTCGGCGACCGGGTCTCTCCGTTCACCAGTGGGGCTCCGGCCGGAAACGAGCGCCCGGTCATGCCATCGTACACCACCGTCGACCTGCGGGCGGGGGTGACGTTCGACCGCTACACACTGCAGGTTTTCGCCAAGAACCTCGGCGACGAACGCGCCTTCGGCAACATCGGCTCGGAAGCAGCATCCGGATTTGGAGCGCCCTATTCCGCTTCGATAATCCAGCCCCGCACCCTCGGCGTCACCCTCACCGGTCGCTGGTAGCGTCCGCGTAAAAACTCCGTCCGGCGTCGTCCGCCTGAGGCGACGCCGGCCGTGCTCCCCTCTCCCCTGCCCGCACCATCACGGCGCCTGCAGTCAGTTCCCACGGGTCTCTCCAGATGTTCGCCAAACCCTCCCTGTTGTTCATGGGCGATGTCAAAGGCATCCCGTTCGCCAAGACCGGCTACGGATTGCGCGACTGGGCGCCTGACGCCGTTGTCGGCCAGTGGCGGTTGCCAGGATGCGACGTTGACTTAGGCCTTCCGGAACTCGACGCGGCCGGAGGCGTCGAACACGGCGCCCGCTCCCTGCTAATCGCGGCGGCGCCCATCGGCGGCGTCATCGAGCCCTCATGGGTGCCCAGCCTGCTATCCGCCTTGGAGGCGGGACTCGATATCGTCAGCGGCCTGCACTCCAGACTTCGCGACGTCCCCGAACTGGCCGAGGCTGCGGATCGGCTGGGCCGCGAGCTGACCGATATTCGAGGCCATAAGGCCGAGTACACCGTTGCGACCGGAAAGCGGCGCACAGGCAAGCGCCTGCTCACGGTCGGCACCGACTGCGCCCTGGGCAAGAAATACGCGGCCTTGGCCATCGCCCGCGCCCTGCGCGAAGCCGGGTTCGACGCCGACTTCCGGGCCACAGGCCAGACGGGGATCATGATCTCGGGAAGCGGGGTAGCGATTGATTCCGTCATCGCCGACTTCATCGCCGGCGCCGCCGAAACCCTTTCGCCCGACGCCTCGGCCGATCATTGGGATGTCATTGAGGGCCAGGGCGCCCTCTTCCACCCGGCTTACGCCGGCGTGACCCTTGGCCTAGTGCACGGCTCCCAGCCCGACGCCATGGTGCTGTGCCACGATCCCTTGCGGACCACGATCAACGGCTTCCCCGACTATCCCCTTCCGGACCTGGCCACGGCGATCACCCGGTACGAAGAGGCCGCGCGCGTCACCAACCCCGACGCCCGGGTCCTCGGTATCAGTCTCAACACCTCCCGCCTGGACGACGCGGCCGCTGCGGCGGTCATCGCCGAGATCGAGGCGGACCATGGACTGCCCTGTTTTGATCCCTTGCGGACCAGCCTGACCCCGCTCGTCCAGCGTCTGGCGGCGATCTGATGCGGACGCTCAAGGTCGAGAAGCGCGCTTGGCCGATGCGCGAGCCCTTCGCTATTTCCCGCGGCGTCCAGACCGAGACGGACACGGTGATCGTGACCCTGACGGACGAAACTGGCCATCGAGGCCGGGGCGAAGGCTGCGGCGTCGCCTATGCCGGTGAAACCGTACCCGGCATGACGGCCCAGATTGAAGTGGTCCGCGCGCCGGTCGAAGCTGGCGCTGACCGGACGGACCTCCTGGCCCTTCTGCCGCCGGGGGGCGCACGCTGCGCCCTGGACGCCGCGCTCTGGGACCTTGAGGCCAAACAGTCTGGAACGACGGCGTTCGCGCTTGCCGGTGTCGAGACGCCGACTGCCAAGGAGACCGCATTCACGATCGGCATCCGCGACGTCGCCGGCTATGAGGTCGCGGCGGCCGCTCGTGCGCGCCACGCCCTTCTCAAGATCAAGGTCGGCCAGGACGATCCGCTGGCGGCCGTCCGGTCGGCGCGACGGGGCGCGCCGGACTCTGCCTTCATTGTCGATCCCAACCAGTCGTGGTCCGTCGAGACGCTTAAGGCGCTGGCGCCGTCCCTGGCCGACCTCGGCGTGGTTCTGCTCGAACAGCCGATCCGGGTCGGCGATGAAGCAGGCCTCGACGGCTGGACCAGCCCGGTGCCCCTCTGCGCCGACGAGTTGATCAATGGCGTCGGCGACCTTGATCGCGCGGTTGGCCGCTTCTCTACTATCAACATCAAGCTGGACAAGACGGGCGGTCTGACAGAGGGCCTGACCCTGGCGCAGGCGGCCCGGAGCCGTGGTTTTGACCTCATGGTCGGCTGTATGGCGGGCTCGTCCCTGTCGATGGCCCCGGCCATGGTGCTGGCCCAGCAGTGCATCTTCGTCGACCTCGACGGCCCCCTGCTCCAGTCCGAAGATTGGTCTGACGGCCTCAGCTACAAAGATGGCGTGGTGCAGATCCCCGAGGCGTCGTTTTGGGGATGACCATCAGCACGCCTTCAAAGGACGGCGCAGACAGCACCCTGCGCCTCTACATCTCCGCCGACATTGAGGGCGTGGCGGGAGTTGTCTCGCGCGACAATCTGATGCCCGGACGATTCGAGTACGAGCAGGCGCGGGACTGGATGACCGCGACCGTGCTGGCGGCCTGTGAGACCGCCCACGAGTTGGGCGCCACCGAGATCGTCGTGAGCGACTCCCACGGCAACGGTCAGAACATTCGCTACGAGCTTATGCCCAACTATGTGCGGCTTGTGCGATCCTGGCCCCGACCGCTCGGCATGATGGAGGGGATCGACATCGGCACGTATGCCGGTGTCTTCCTGCTGGGCTATCACGCAGGCGCCAGCAATCCCGGCGGCACCCTCGCCCACACGCTAAGTGGCGAGCTCTTCCAAGAGATCCGGCTCAACGGGTTCACGGTGTCGGAGGCCGGGATCAGCGCCGCTATCGCCGGCCATTTCGGCGTGCCGGTTCTCCTGATGACGGGCGATGATGTCGCCGTAGCCGAGACAACGGAGCTGCTCGGCGATCTTTCGACCGCCTGCGTGAAGACAAGCTTGGGGTTCCTGTCGGCAACCAACGCGTCGCCGGCGGACGCCGACAAGGCCCTTCGCGACGGCGTCCGCAACGCCATGGCCAGGATTGGATCGAAGGCGCCCTTCGTCCTGGAGGGACCGATCGAGATCGAGATCCGCCTGCGCACACGCTTCATTGCCGAATGGATCGCCTATCTCAGCGACGTTGAACGGCTGGACGCCTTCACGATCCGTCACGTCGCGCCGGACATGGTCCACGCCTCACGCTTCCTCCAGTTCCTGACCTCAGCCCGGGGCGTGCTCGGCTAGTCCGCGCCTGTTCACGACGGAGCCGCACCATGACGTCCGCCTTGAGCGCCCCTGAACAAGGGAAGACCTTCCTAGGCCACCCGCAGGGTCTGGCTTATCTGGCCTTTGCGGAGACATGGGAGCGATTCTCTTTCTACGGAATGCAGACCCTGCTGGTTCTCTACATGGTCAGCCAACTGCTTACGCCGGGTCACGTCGAGAACGTCTTCGGGTTCGCCGCTTTCAGAAGCTTGCTCGAAGGCCCCTTCGGCCGGATGTCGGAGCCAGCCCTAGCCTCGGCGATCTTCGGCCTCTACGCCAGCGCCGTCTATCTGACACCGATCCTGGGCGGGCTTCTGGCAGATCAGTGGTTGGGCCGGCGACGCACCGTCATCCTCGGCGGCGTCTTGATGACGATCGGCCATTTCCTGATGGCCTTTGAACAGCCCTTCCTGCTGGCGCTGATCTGTATGGTCCTGGGTGCGGGCTGCTTCAAAGGCAACATTGCCTCTCAGGTCGGTGCGCTATACGCCCCGGGCGACCAGCGTCGCGCCGACGCCTTCCAGGTCTTCTATCTCGGCATCAATGCGGGGGCGATCTGCGCACCGCTCGTCTGCGGCACCCTCGGCGAAACCGTCGGTTGGCACTACGGCTTTGCGGCCGCCGGCGTCGGCATGGTCGTCGGTCTGCTGGTCTATATCACCGGCCGCCGACATCTTCCCGACGATCCGCCCGTTCTGAAACGCGCGCCAAAGGATCGGGTCCGGCTGACAGGGCGCGAAGTGCGGGTCATGGCACTGCTTGTCGGCATGCTCCCGGTCTTCGCGGTTGGTCTGGTAGCCAACCAGCAGCTGGGCAACGCCTATCTGCTCTGGGCCCGCGACGCCGTTGACCGGACCGTCTTCGGTCATACCCTCCCGGTGACTTGGCTCCTGACCTTTCAGGGCGTGATGACCGTTCTCAGTCTGAGCGTCTCGGTCGCCTTCTGGCGAGCGTGGTCGCGGCGGCGACCAGCACCTACCGAGCTGACCAAGATCGTCATCGGCATGGGCCTGCTCTGCGCGGCGCCCCTAACTCTGGCAATCGGTACGGCCTTTTCCGCCTCGATCGGCGTCAAGGTCTCACCGATCTGGGTTGCAGCGTTCGCAACCTTCAATGAACTCGGCTTCGCCAATGTCCTGCCCGTGGCGCTGGCGCTATACGCCCGCGCGGCTCCGCCCGCCTTCGGATCAACGATCGTGGGCGTCTATTATCTGCAGCTGGTGGGCGCCAATCTGCTGGCGGGCTGGATGGGTGGTTGGCTCGACAAAATCCCTGCAGTCCAGTTCTGGCTCCTCCACGCCGGGATGGTCGGCGCCAGCGCGGTCGTCTTTGTCATCATCCGCCAACTGGGCCGCAGCCTGCTCGCTCCATCAGCGGCGCGGGCGGACGGCAAGCCCATGCCTTTCCCTCCCCTCCGCGGTTCCGGTTCAGCACATTGACGCAGATCACCATCACAGCGGGCAGTTTCCAGTTCATCGCGCGCCTCGAGGAAGCTCTGGCTCCGAAAACATGCGCCCGGTTCGTCGCTCTACTGCCCTACAGCGCCAGCCTTCTCCATGTCCGGTGGAGTGGCGAAGGCTGCTGGATTCCGCTTGGCGATCTCGACCTTGATCTGCCCTACGAGAATGCGACCAGCTATCCGGGCCCTGGACAGTTTATCTTCTATCCCGGCGGTGCCAGCTAGACCGAGATCCTGCTGGCTTACGGCGGCGTCCGTTTCGCCAGCAAGGTCGGTCAGCTTGCCGGTAGTCATTTCATGACGATCACTAGTGGCCTCGAACAGCTTCCAGCTCGGGGACGAGCTGCGCTTCTGAGTGGGGCCCAAACTGTCCTGTTTGACAGGACTCGAGTGATCAGGTCTGGCCCATGATCTGCGCCACGTTCGCGCCAGGTCACGCGGTCTAACGCGTCTCCACTACCCGGCGCCAAACTTCATGACAGGCCAGTGTGTGAGTCCGAGAAGCGCCATCAGCAGACATAGAACGTCGAGCGAAAAGGCGACATTCCGCCAGCGTCCTAGGTATATCCGCTGAAGGCCTTGCCCGTGCCAGACTCAGACCAAGAAATGCAGACCTACGATGAGCCGACTAGGCGCCCATTCTGAAACCCATCTGGTGGCGCGGATCGGCTGGTTGCGGGCGGCCGTGCTCGGCGCCAAAGACGGGCTTGTTTCGACTGCGAGCCTAATCGTGGGCGTAGCCGCCGCACAAACCAGCAAGAGCGGCGTCCTCATCGCCGGCGTAGCGGGTCTCGTCGCTGGTGCCATGTCGATGGCCGCGGGCGAATATGTCTCCGTCAGTTCGCAGTCAGACACTGAAAAGGCGGATCTCGCGCGGGAGGCCGCCGAGTTGGCCGCCGATCCCGAGGCGGAGGCGCGCGAACTGGCGGGCATCTATCGGACACGCGGCGTCGACGCCGAACTCTCGGCGAAGGTGGCCGCTCAGATGATGGCGCATGACGCCCTCGGCGCCCACGCCCGCGATGGTCTGGGCATCTCCGAATTCACCATGGCCAGACCGATCCAGGCCGCCTTCACCTCCGCGCTGACGTTTTCGCTGGGTGCGGCCGCCCCCCTTGCGATGGTCGTCGTCTCGCCCGTCCAGATGCTGACGCCCATGGTCGCGGCGACCGCGCTGATCGGGCTTGCAGCCCTGGGTGCACTTGGAGCGAAGGCCGGGGGCGCCGCCATCGGCAAGGGCATCATCCGCGTGGTCTTTTGGGGTGCGCTCGCCATGGCGATCACTGCGGGGATCGGTCGCCTTTTCGGGACTGTCGTGTAACGATCAGCCAGAGTCAGCCTTCGTTGTGTTCTCCGCTCGCAGCGCCTCTCTCAGTCGGCTGAGCCGGTCCCGGTAGCCCTCGGCATCACCGTAATTGACGAAGGCCTGATAGCGTATGTGGGGGCTGGTGACCTTGAATGCGTGCTTGATTGGGCACCAGTACTGCTCCGTGCGACTGGCGATCTCGCGCACATAGGCGGCGACGCCGTTAGCGTATTCGCAGAACCAGCAGTTCAGCCGCTCGATGGCGTTTAAATAGGCCAGAGCCTCCCGATCAAAGACGAGATAGTCACGTCGCCTGACGCGGGGCAGCCGATAGGCGCGAAAGCAGATCGACTGGTAGGCCGAGGCCCACAGGTCCATCAGCGCCAGCGGAAGCATCAGCGAATAGATGACCGGCGCCGTCAGGACCGTTGCGGGTGGCGCGCCCGCGAGGAAGGCGGCGACGCCGAGCTTCAGGCGTCGCTGCTCCTGAACGACGCCATGCTCGAATTCGACCAGTCCTTCATGGAGCCGCCAGCCGAGGGCCTCCCTACGCCTGAAGATCTCGCGATCCAGTTCGCCCTGCAGGCGGACGATCTCGGATGCGATCTCGTCGATACGCGCGTGGATCTGCGGGGCGGGAATCATCGGCCGACCGCCATCGACCCCGTCGCCACGAAGCGCGCGTGCCACGACAGGGCCTCATCAAGCAGCATCGGCGTCTGGAGACCATAGGAATCCGCAAGCGCCCGCCGATAGTAGTCCGCAAGCCTCGGTCGATAGGTCGGATGGGCGCAGTTTTCGATCACGGCCTTGGCTCGCTGCTTGGGTGACAGACCGCGCAGGTCGGCGAGGCCCTGTTCGGTAACGATGACCTGGACGTCCTGGTTGATGTGATCCACGTGCGACGCATGCGGCACGATGGTCGAGATCGCCCCGCCCTTGGCCGTCGAGGCGCTCATGAAGATCGAGATGTAGGCGTTGCGGGCGAAGTCTCCAGAGCCGCCGATCCCGTTCTGGATGCGAGAGCCCATGACGTGGGTCGAGTTGACGTTGCCGTAGATGTCGGCCTCGATCATGCCGTTCATGGCGATGACGCCCAGGCGGCGGATCAGCTCGGGGTGGTTGCTGATCTCCTGAGAGCGCAAAATGATGCGGTCGCGGTATTCGCCCATCCGCCGGTTGACGCTCTCGCTGAGGTCGGGGCTGAGGCTGAGGGCGGTCGAGGACGCCATGCGTAGCTTGCCATTGTCGAGCAGGGCCATCATCCCGTCCTGGATGACCTCGGTGTAGGCGGTCAGGTCGTCGAACGGCGCGTCGATCAGGCCCGTCAGCACGGCATTGGCCGTGTTGCCCACGCCGGACTGGAGCGGCAGCAGCGACGCCGGCAGCCGGCCCTTCTTCACTTCGTGTTCGAAGAACTCCAGCAGATGCCCGGCGATGGCGAGATCGTCGGCGCCGGGCGTCGTGAAGCCGGCATTGCGGTCGGGACGATCGGTCTCGACGATGGCGACGATCTTGTCCGGGTCGCAGCGGAAGCAGGGCTCGCCAATCCTGTCGCCCGACTGAATTAGCGGGATTGGCACACGCTTCGGCGGAAGGGCTGCGCCGTAGTAGATGTCGTGCATGCCCAGCAGCTCAGGGCTCTGCCAACGGTTGACCTCCAGGATCACCTGGCTTGCCCGGTCGAGCCAGGTCTTGTTGTTGCCGACGGACGACGCCGGGATCAGCGCCCCGTCCGCGCGAATGCCCGTGACCTGGATGATGGCCGTATCGAGCGAGCCCAGGATGCCCTGCCAGGCGGCGGGCGCGACCTGACTGAGATGCATGTCAAAATACTCCATCTGGCCGCGATTGATCTTGTCGCGGCAGGTGGGGTCGGAATTGTAGGGCAGCCGGAACTCGATGCCGTCCGCCTTGGCTAGGGCGCCGTCCAGCTCGGGCCCGGTCGAGGCCCCGGTCCATATGCGCAGCTTGAACGGCCGGCCCGCCGTATGCTCGGCCTCGATACGGGCCGCCAGCGCCAGGGGCACGGCAGTGGGATAGCCCGACGCCGTGAAGCCGCTGAGGCCTACCGTCGTGTTCGGGGCGACCATCAAGGCAGCGTCTTCCGCCGACACAATCTTCGCGCGGTGCGCGGCGCTGGCGATGCGGTGGTCACTCATGTGATCGTTCCCAGTTCTCGATACGCCCCTGCCAATAGACGAAGGCGCCCTGCGGCCCCTCCCAGGACACCTCGCCGAAGAACGGCAGCCAGACCCCGTCGCGCAGTCGGTAGTCGGAGAAGGCTCCGCGCCAGGGGGTCGGCACGGTGACCCCGTCGATCAGGGCGCCGCGGTCGGGCGCGTACGCTCCGACGACGCGGCCGTCGCCGTCCAAGTTCAGCGTGACCTCGGTCGCCGCTTCTCCCAAACCGGCCCCGACGATCAGTCGGTCCGCACCATCCGAGCGCCAGCGCAACTCCGTGTTTCGCAGGATGGCGTCGGGGGCCCAGACGAGCTCGGCGAGGTATCGCATGAGTTCGCCTCGGACGAGTTGTGGCGAAGGCGCGGCCCGGACCAGAGTGATGAACCCAAGCGCCCGGACATGCAGGTGGCCGACACCGTCGATCAGGCCGTCACGCACCGACACCACGCCGGCCGGTCCGGAGCGGGCGATCCAGTCGAAGCCGCATTTGTCCACGGCGATGATCTGTCGCGCCGTGAAGCTTCCCCATGACACTGTCGCGGATTGGCGCATTCGCCCCCGCTGGCGAAGTCGCACGGACGCCGCTCCTGCTGCTCGCGCGCCCAGCCGGTGGGCGAGGTCGGCCACGGCGGGGATCAGGCGCTGATAAAGGGGATGATGCCGCTCGGTCATGGTCGCTTCACTCACGACGCCGCGCCGATGATGCCGGTTGCGCGCGCGACTAGCAGCATCAGCGCCACAGGAAGAACTGGCCCGAAGATCAAGAGCGTGTGGCGTGTCAGCCGATCCGGCAGATAGGTGTCGGGAACGGAACCCGGTCCACGCGCAAGGCGGTCGACGACGGCGGTCAACGGGCACTTAAGGCCGCTTATCGCGAAGACCAGAACCTCCACCGTGAGTAGCGGTCCCGCGATCCAGAGAGCGCCATACAAGCGGCCAGTTATAGCGACGAACATGAGTGTCAGGGTGGAGCCCGCCATGACGACATAAATGAGGGTGTGAAGGCCCCGCACGGCGGCGATCCATCGGGGATTCCCGCGAGTGGCGTGAGACGTCTCGCTCTCCGCCGGAGCGGATAAAACCAAGCCGTCCGTGTGTCGATCAGTGGTGCGCCGGTCCATCAGTGGCTGACGAGCAGGCAGACGGGGCTTCCGCCGAGAAGTCCGTGGGTCACGCCCCCCAGCACCCATTCCCGCACCCGGGCGTGCCCATAGCCGCCGGCGACGATCAGGCCGGCTTCGGCATCCTGGGCGAAGCGGATGATCTGCTCGGATCTCGCCGAGCCGTCGCCACGGACCGCTTGAGCGCTGGCGACGATGCCGTGGCTGCCGAGATAGTCCGCCACATCCGTCGTTCGCGTCTCGGCACCGCTCAAGGTACTTTCAGGCGCGATCTCGATAACGTGCACCCGGGACGCCGCTTTCAGCATCGGCAACGCGCCAAGCACGGCGCGCTGAGCCTCGCGACTGTCCGTCCAGCCGACGACGGCAGGTTCGCCGATGGGACTGCGCAAGGGATGGGGCGGGCAGACCAGCAGCGGGCGGCCCACGACCATCAAAAGGTCGGCCGGATCGAGCGCGTGAGCGGACAGGGCGTCGCCGTCGCGTCGGCCCATCACAATGATGTCGGCGGCACGGGCGGCGTGGGTCACGACGTCGCGCGGATAGCCGGTCCGGCCGCGCCACTCGAACCGCGCGGCGTGGGCTCCCGCGCCCTTCCAGAATGCGGCTTCCGCCTTGGCGACATCGGCCTCTGCGATGTCCTGATAGAGGGTCGCCATTTCCCCTAGCATGGCGCCGCCCGCCGAACCGTCGATGGCCGGAAAATCGGTCGGACTGGCCATGATGCCAAGCAGCCGCCCATCGAACCGGGCAGCGATCTTGGCGGCCAGTGTCAACCGCGCCGCGCCGACCTCATGGTCTTCGACGTAGACCATCACACTCGAATAGTTCATCGCCAGGCTCCCGTAGAGCCGGCAGGAGACCGCGTCATCGGGTGCCTCGCATTGATCGGGATCAACGACTGTCGCGTCGAACACTGCGAGAAGAGCCGTTTCCCGAAAGGACGCGTTCATGATCATCCGATCCGCCTTGGCGGCCCTGCTGCTCTCATCGTGCGCGGCTGGTGAGCGGTCCGCCACGCCATCGTCGATGGCGAGGGTAAGCGGCCCGACAGTCACCCTGCCCGGTTCGATCGACCGCGGACGACTGTTCGCTCAGACGAAGTGTTCGGCCTGTCACGCAGTCGGTCCCGAGGGGGCCAGTCCGCTTTCGCCCGCTCCGCCGCTGCGCGACCTCAGCCGTCGCTATCCCGTGGAGCAACTGGGAGAAGCATTCGCCGAAGGTTTCGTGACCGCACATAGAACGATGCCGGAGTTTGTCCTGGAGCGTGGCGATAACGACGATCTGATCGCCTACCTGGTCTCGATCCAAACCCGGCCCTGACGTCTGTCAGCACGCAGCACCGCGAAAGCCGGCGCTCGCCCATCCATCGGTGGTTTAGCGATGCGCCAGGCGGGCATGACGGTGGGCCCGCATGCGCGGCGCCGGCAGGCGGTGCAGGCTGAAAGCGATCAGTCCGCCGAAGATAAACGCGCCGAGAAACGACGACAGGGCGACAATGATGAGCTGGAGCGACATGGTGATTCCCCGATTGCCCTTGTTGATCGCAGTTAAGGCGACGCTCTTCATTGATCAGGATCAACCGCCTTGAATGTCGACGCGAAAGATATTTTGATCCAGATCAAGCATTTGGTTAGGTGATCGACACCGAAGGGCGCACAATGTCTTATGATCGCCGTTTCGAAGCCTTTGCTTGCGCCGCGGTCACCTCCGCCCTCCGGATGTGTCGAACGGACTAAAGCCGCTGATTGCGACAGCTGCGGCGCACGCGCGCTTAGCGTCTGCGGCGCCGTCGATGATCCCGACCTGCGGCGACTGGGCGACTTGGCCGAGGTCATGAAGCTTAAATCGGGCGCCGTGCTCATTCGCGAGGGCGAACCGGCCCCGCATGTCTTCAACGTCACGGCCGGCTCGCTGCGGGTCTACAAGCTCCTCCCCGACGGCCGCCGGCAGATCACCGGATTCCTGTTCGCGGGCGATTTTCTTGGCCTGGCGATCGGCGAGACCTATGTCTTCTCGGCCGAGGCGATGGAGCCTTCGACCGTGTGCCGGTTTCGCAAAGGCCCCTTCCGGGCCCTGGTCGCTCAATCGCAGCCGCTCGAACACATGTTGCTGCATCGGACGTCGCATGAACTGGCGGCGGCTCAGAACCAGATGCTGCTCCTGGGCCGCAAGACCGCGATCGAGCGGATGGCGTCCTTCCTGCTGGACCTGCCCGGTCACGATCCCGCCCGCCCGACGGCTCCCGGCTACGTCCGTCTGCCCATGAAGCGCGGCGAGATCGCCGACTACCTCGGCCTGACCATCGAGACCGTCAGCCGCGTTCTCACCCGGATGAAGGTCAAGGGCATCATCTCCATGCCGTCACCGGGCGAATTGATCGTCGAGCGCCCCGCCCGCTTGCGTCAGCACGCCCTCGGCGAGGTCTGACCGGCGGTCATTGCGCCAGATCAAGGCTCGCGCTCCGGCGCCGCGCTATTCGGCGGCGCCAAAGGAGCGCCAGATCATGCCTACGCCCGAGACCTATCCTCCCATCCATGGAGCCGCCGTGGAGACAATCTCACGCCTGCTGGCCCACGAGCGGTTGATGAGCATCGCGGTCAATCGGCCGGACGGCTGGCCCCAGGTGACGACGGTCGGCTACATCAACGATGGGCTTAACCTGTACTTCGTCACCAGCCGCGAGAGCCAGAAGCTGGCTAACCTGCAGGCCGACCCGAGGGTCTCGATCTCGATCCACTCGCACATGGAGGTCGGCGGCGCCGTCGGTGTATCCATGGCGGCGCGCGCCGTCGAGGTGTCGGACGCAGTGGAGGTCGAGCGGCTCAACCGAATAATGTTTGAGCGCTGGCCCATGGTCAGCGTCTACTGCCCCGCGACAAGTTCGATCGCCATTGTTCATCTCAAGCCGGAACTGATCTGCGCCATCAGCGCCTCGGCCGGACGGAGCAAAACGGAATGTTTTTCGCTCGGTGACGCTGCTGGCCCGACGCCCTTGGAGCGCAACGGGGGCGTGAGCCCCGACGCGATCAGCGCCGAGGCCCGCCTGTTCTGAATCAGGACTGTGAGAGCCGCGTCAGGGCGAACGTGGCGGCAAGAGCGACAAGGACGCTCAATATGAGGCTTGAGGTGACGTTCGCGGCAACGGGATGGTCCCGAATCGTCGCTGACAGGTGTTCCCGCGCGTTCGCCGCCGAGGTCTCGGCTTCGGTCCGCACACGGTCGGCCGCACGGGTGATCGTCTGGGTGGACCGGGCGACGGCTTCGCTCGCCTCCGTGCCGGTCTTCCTCGCGGCGTCCTTAAGATGGTCGGTGGCTTCATCGGCCAGGGTATGGAGGTCCTGGCTCAGGGTCTTGAGGGCGGATCGGGTCATGGGAGGCTCCTTGGATGACAGACCCATCCAAGCGGATCGAGCGAGAGCAGTCGGTGATCTGGATCAAGGCTTCGCCACTTCGGACCGCCTAGTATTTGAAAACCACCACGAGATCGGGCCCGCCGGGTCGGGCCCTGGTCGGCATTCGGAGAACAACCGTGAAGAACAAGACCCTTCAAGAACGCGTCGAAACCGAGCTGTCCTGGGATCCCCGTCTGGACGCCACCTCGATCGGCGTGTCGGCTCACGACGGCGTCGTGACCCTGAGCGGCTCGGTCGCGACCTACTCCGAGAAGCTCGACGCCGAGCAGGCGGCGCTGCGGGTGCGCGGCGTCCACGGCATCGCCGAGAATATCGACGTACGGCCCTTCGGCGACGTTGGTCTGGGCGACGACGAGATTGCCAGACGCGCCGTCAGCAGCCTGGAGTGGGATGTCATGGTGCCGAATGAAGCGATCCAGGTGGTCGTCCAAGACGGCTACGTAACCCTGACCGGTGAGGTCGAATGGGACTTCCAGCGCGCCGCCGCCGCTCGGGCCATCCACAAGCTCTATGGCGTTCGCCAGATCACCAATGAGATTTCACTGAAGGCCCGCGTGCAATCCGAGGACATCCACAAGCTGATCAAGGACGCGCTCGAGCGTCAGGGCCAGGTTGAGGCCGCAAACATCAAGGTCTCCGTCGATGGCGGCAAAGTCAGCCTGTCCGGCCATGTGAAGTCCTGGCCCGAGCGTTCGGTGATCGAGCACGCCGCCTGGGCGGCGCCGGGCGTCTACGCCGTCAGCGACCACACGACGATCGCGGCCTGACCAACCTCGGCTTCCGGCCGGACGTCCCGTCCGGCCGGAAGCACGGCCCCAGGGGGTGGGCCATCCATGCCGACGACATCGCTCGCTCCACCATCCGACATCTCGCTCAATCTCGCGCTGTCGCTCATCGCCGCCTCGGTCGCTCCCGTATTGTTGCTCGACGGAGACCTGTCGGTTCTGGCCGCCAGTCAGAGCTTTTTCGAGAGCTTTGATGTCGGACCCGAGGATATTCCGGGCGTCCGCCTGGCCGACCTCGGCGAGGGGGAGTGGAATGTCCCCCAGCTCTGGTCGCTGTTGAAGGCGACGGCCTACGGCCAGGCTTCGATCCGCGCTTACGAGATGGACCTCAAGTCCGCCCGAGGCGCGCGGCGACTGGTCGTGAATGCCCGGCGCCTGGATTATGGCGACGGGCATGGCGTCAGGCTGCTTCTTTCGATTCAGGACGTCACCGAGGCCCGCGCCAGCGACCGGCAGAAGGATGACCTGATCCGCGACAAGGCGATCCTGGTTCAGGAGGTTCAGCATCGGACCGCAAACAGCCTGCAGATCATCGCCAGCGTCCTGATGCAAGGCGTGCGCAAGGTCGGATCCGACGAGAGCCGCGACCACCTGCGTGACGCCCATCAGAGGATCATGTCGGTGGCGGCGGTGCAGCGGCAACTCGCCAGCTCAGTCCTCGGCGATGTCGAGTTGCGGGGCTACTTCACGGACCTGTGCCGCAGCATCGGCGACTCGATGATCCGCGATCACGACCAACTCAGGCTGACCGTCAATGTCGATGACAGCATCGCCTCCTCCGGCAAGTCGGTAAGCCTGGGCCTGATCGTCACTGAACTGGTGATCAACGCCCTCAAGCACGCCTTCCCGAACGATCGCGACGGCGAAATTCATGTCGATTACCGCGCGCACGGCGACGGCTGGACCCTGACCGTCCGCGACGATGGCGTCGGCATGCCACACGGATCTCCAGCGGCGAAGCCGGGGCTTGGCACCGGCATCATACAGGCGTTGGCCAACCAACTCGGCGCCGTGATCGACTTGTCAGACGCAAAGCCCGGTCTTCGTGTGGCGATCGTCTGCTTACCTCAAACCGCTCCCAAGTCCTGAAGGACAGACCCATGGTCAACTCCATTCTCTCTCCCGATCACGACGCCCTGGTCGAGGAACGTAGGGCCGAGCCCGCCGTCCACCATGCACCGCAGGGCTTCTCGGACAATTTCGCGCTCGGCTTCACCAAGCTGCTTCGCGTCTGCGCCGACACTTTCTTCGCCAAGCGTTACGGCCACCGCGCCATCGTCCTGGAGACCGTGGCGGCCGTGCCGGGGATGGTCGGGGCGACGATCCAGCACCTGACGTGCCTGCGCCGCATGAAAGACGACGAGGGCTGGATCCGCACATTGATGGAGGAAGCCGAGAACGAACGCATGCACCTGATGACCTTCATCGAGGTCGCCAAGCCGACCTATTTCGAACGACTGGTGATCCAACTCGCGCAGGCGATCTTCTACGTCGGCTTTTTCCTGCTCTACCTGGTATCCGCTCGCACCGCGCACCGGGTGGTTGGCTATTTCGAGGAAGAGGCCGTGATCAGCTACACCCTCTATCTCAACGAGATCGACGAGGGGCGCTCGCCCAATGTTCCGGCGCCGGCCATCGCGATCCACTACTGGAAGATGGCGCCCGATGCGACGCTGCGAGACGTCGTCCTGGTCGTCCGCGCCGATGAGGCCCACCATCGTGACGTCAATCACGGCTTCGCCAGCAGCCTGAACGGCGAGCCCATCGACCACGCTCGATCGGCAGCCTATCCCGCCCATGCCGCCGAACTCCGGGCCTGATCGCCCATGACGGCGTCGTCACCAAAGACATCTTTCGACCGTGTCGCGATCATCGGCGCGGGACACGTCGGGGCAACCGCCGCCTACGCCTTAATGCTGCGGGCCCTGGTCCGCGACATCGTGCTGATCGACCAGGACCACGCGCTGGCGCAATCCGAAGCGGCCGACATCGCGGACGCCAACGCCTTGGCCCGGCCTGCGCACGTCTGGGCGGGCGATTACGCGGATGCTGCAAGCGCGGGCCTCGCCATCATCACGGCGGGCGGCGCCACGCGGGGGTCGGAAAGCCGGCTGTCGGTTGCCGCCGAAAGCGCCGCGATCCTGGGTGACTGCGTGGACAGGCTGATGGGAGCGGGGTTCCAGGGGATTTTGTTGGTCTCGGCGAATCCGGTCGATCTGATGACCCTGGTCGCCGTCCAGCGGTCCAATCTATCGCCCGCCCGGGTCATCGGCACCGGCACCCTGCTGGACACCAGCCGGTTGAAGCAGTCGTTGTCCCAGGCGCTCAATGTCGCTCCCGGCTCGATCGAGGGTTTGGTCCTTGGCGAGCACGGCGATAGCGAGGTCGCCTGCTTCTCGACGGTCCGTGTTGGTGGACAGACGCTTGATCAATATTGCGCAGGACGAGGCCGGCTAGACCAAGCCTCGATCGCACGCGAGGTGCGCGACGCCGGCTACGACATCGTCAAGGGCAAGGGCTACACATCCTACGGGGTCGCGACAGCGATCGTGCGGATTTGCGAGGCAGTCGTCCGTGACGAGCGCGCTGTGCTGCCCGTATCGACCCTGCTGACGGGACAGTACGGATTGTCCGACCTATGCCTCAGCCTTCCCTGCGTGCTCGGCGCAAACGGGGTGGAGCAAATCCTTACGCCGGACCTTGATCCGCATGAGGCCGCTGGCGTTGCGACCTCGGCGACAGTCCTCAGAGCAGCCTTCGCCACACTGTCGAGCGCATCTTCCTCACCTTGATGCGACCGTTGACCTGCATCAATGACTGGCCGTCCTGAGGTTGCCCATCCTGAGCGCATGTCCATGCTCTCGTCGACCTTCTCCACTGTCATGGTGACCGCCTCTCTGGCCTTGGCCTCATGCGAGACCGCACCTCCGGAACCAGCCCCGGCATCGGCGGCCACCGAGCTCCCACCGCTATCGGCCGCCCTGCAGACCGAGGCCGCTTCGCGAGGTCGGGCGATCGCCATCGTCGGCTGTGCGAGCTGCCACGCCATCGACCCGACCGGTCCAAGCGCCTTCGCAGCGGCTCCGCCCTTCCGTGATGTGGTTCAACGTCGCTCTCTAGATGATCTCGAGACGGCCTTCGCCACTGGCCTGGTCACCACCCACCCCGCCATGCCACCTTATGTGTTCCGGGCCAGCGAGATCGACGACCTGATCGCTTATTTCGAAACCCTGAGAGCAGAACAGGCAGCCGGACGACGCGGCTAGGTCGTTCGGCCTCGGTCTACCCGTCACTCCTGCGATCAGGACCCATCATGACGGTGACCAGAGTCAGACCGCCCATGACTGCTGCGGCGCCCACCAGGGCGGACGGTCCGAACACTCGATAGGCAAGCGCACCAAAGATCGCCCCGGTTAGGAGCCCCGTCCAGAGGAGCAGGAACGGCGCCCATCCGTACCGGTCGCCGCCCAGCAGCGCCGCCGTCAGCTTCTTTCCCAGCTTGACCAAGGTGCCGGTCATGTAGGTCAGGCCGATCCTCACCTCGCCGTCCTCCACGAACACCGTGTTCTCGGCTCCCATGGCGAGAACCAGAGGGATCGCCACCCATGTGCCCGCTCCCAGCCAGTGCAAAACCACCGCACTCGCAAGTAATGAGGTCACCAGCCCGAGGACTGCGGGCCGGCGATGGGCTTTGGAGATCCGGCCGGTCAGGGCGCCGAGCATGACGCCGACGACGAACGTGACGAGCAGCAGCGCGGCGACGCCGGCGTGCGATACATCCTCGGCCAGCCCGATCCCCAGCCGTGTCGTATTGCCGCTCATGAAGGAGACGAAGAAGCCGCCCGTGAGCAGAAAGCCGATCGCGTCCACATACCCGGCGACAGCCGAAAAGGCGGCGGCCAGGAGTCGAATGCGATGGTCGGCCCACAGCATCGCTACGATGCGACCGGTGGCGATCGACCATCCCGCCGATGCGTCGGCATCCGGCGCACCTGTCCGGGCTCGAGCCAGTACCGGGCCTCGCCGACATGGGCCGCCATCGCTTCCCCCTTCTCGATGAGAACAGACACGCTGACGTCGCCGGGGTCGATGGCGATCGTCAGGCGACGTCCACGCCATTGCAAAGGAAAGCGCATGGCTGACCATCCCGGCGGAAGTTGAGGGTGGAGGGCGATCCCGTCTTCCTGGAAGGAAACCCCCGCGAACCCCAGCACCGCCGTCATCCAGACGCCGCCGAGCGCCGCCATATGGATCCCGCCGGCGATCGCGGCCTTGGCGTCGCAGAGATCGATCGCGGACGTGCGCCGGAAATAGTCGAGGGCCTTGTCAGTCAGGCCGAGCCGGGCGGCGGCCAGACCATGCATGGCGGTGCTGAGAGAACTGCCGTGGCTGCACCGGGGCTCGTACCAGGCGAAGTTCGCGTCGCCTGCACCGTCGGGGAAGGCTTCGGGCAGCAACGCCAAAAGTGCCACGACATCGGCCTGTTTGATGACCTGCGACGCGGCCGTACGGTCGCGGCCGAGCACCACGTCCATGGGAACGGAGCGTCCAGAATAGGTCTCGAGGTCGATGTGTTCGAGCGTCGTATATCCCTCGAACTGTTCGAACAGACCTGTCTTGGCATCGAACCCTGTGGCGATGGATCGCGCCGCGCCCGGCCAGTTCGCGAGCTCCGCTTCCGTGAGGCCCAGGCGCCCGGAAAGCGCGTCCCAGCGATCCGGCCAGCGATCCAGCATCAGGTCGGCGACCTCGACGCCGCGTTCGATATTCCAGCGCGCCATCACGTTGGTGAAGGCGTTGTCGTCGATGGTCTCGTGGTATTCGTCGGGGCCGATCACCCCTCTGATGTGACGGCGCCCGTCCTCCTCGGGAACGGCGCGGCTGACCCAGAACCTGGCCGTCTCCAACAGGATCTCCGCCCCGGCGTCGCACAGGAACTCGTCGTCGCCGGTCAGTGTCCAGTATTGCCATACGGCATAGGCGACGTCGGCGCTGATATGCTGTTCCTGCGTGCCGCAGAGGATGTCGAGCACTTGCCGATCAGGCCCCAAGGCATGGGCGGGCGTGACGTCGGCTCCTGTATCCGCCGACTCCCAGGCGTACAGGGCTCCGCGCCAGCCGAGACGTGCGGCCTTGGCGCGCGCGCCATCCAGCGTGTGGAAGCGGTACATCAACAGGGCCCGTGCCGCCTCGGGCCAGGTGAGGATGTAGAAAGGCAGCAGGAAGATCTCGGTGTCCCAGAAGACATGACCGGCATAGTCCTCGCCCGTCAGTCCGCGCGCTGCGATGGACACGAATTCATTGTCAGGGTTGGCCGCACCGTTGAGGTGGTAGGCAGCAAACCGGAGCGCTTGCTGGGCTGCCGGATCACCGTCGATGCGGACGTCACTGGCCCCCCACCGATCGGACCAGGCGGCTTCATGTTGGGCCAGCACGCCGGTCCAGCCGAGCCGAACGGCGGTTCCAAGCTCCCGGCTCGCGGAGGCGGCCAGGGTTGTCGACCCCGACGGGCCCACCGTCAGAGCGATCAACCGCGAGAACTCCACAATCTGCCCGGAGGACGCTCTCCATGTCCAGGACACGCCCAAGGCGTTCATCGGCTGCGAAGCGAGATCCACCCCGTCGATCGCCAAGGAGGAGCAGGCCGCCATCGCCAACCCCTTGCCAGACCGATGCGCGCGCCAGACGGCGATGCCGGGGTCTTCGAGATCGACGGTGAGCGCGGCGTCGATAGGCGCAACCGGCGCCTCGAGACGGGCTTGGACCTCACCGCGCTCAATCAGGAATTGGATCCGTTGCAGGCCGATTGCGCGTTGGTTGGCCGAGACCAGTCGCAGCTCGCGCACGCGAACCGCCGCATGGGCGCCCTCATACCGACACTCTGTCACCAGCGCGCCCCGTTTCATGTCCAATCTCATGCGATGAGAAGGGACGTCGCCCTGCTCGTGTACCATGGGGCCGTCGGGCAAGACGAGGCACACCTGCAACCAGTCGGGCGCCGGAACCAGCCGAGGCAGCGCGTCGGTCGCGTCGGCGGTGTCGAACAGACCTGCCACCGAAGTCCTGGAGGGGGTGATCCAGCGCTCGCCACGGGTGAAGGCCCGCTCGCCCCGCACGCCCATAAGCCCGTTGCTGATCGCAAAGCGTGACTGTCGGCTGGTCTCGCGAAACGGGTCGTAGCCGACAGCGTCCAGGCGCCATGCGGGGTCCCGCGTGGGGTCGAAGGCCGAGGCGGTCGCGGGCGGGAAGGTCATATCGCGCGCCGCTCCAGCCGGCCGGAATCGAGCGCGGACAGATCCACCTCATCCAGACTTGCCACCACGAGGGCGGTGCCGGCCAACGCCAGCAGATCGCCATCACCATGCCGGGCCACGCCCAGCGCCTGCATTCCTGCCGCCCGCGCCGCCGCGATCCCGGACGGGGCGTCCTCCACGACGAAGCAGGAGGCCGGAGCCGCATGCATCTCCTCGGCGGCCAGTCGGAAGAGATCGGGAGCGGGCTTGCCATGGGCGACCTTGCGTCCGGACACGTCGATGTCGAACAGGTCGAGCAGGCTGCCGACGCCGGGCATCAGGATGGACCGCATCATAGCGTCGGCGTTCCTTGAGGACGACGCGGAGGCCAGCCGGATGCCTCGCTGTTTCAGGGCTCTGGCGAAGCAAACGGCGTCCGGGAAGGCCGCGACCCAACCGGCTGCAACGAGCGCTTCCAGTCGCTCCTGCTTCCGGACGGCATAGGCCTCGGCTCTTTCCTTGGCGTCCGGCACGCCCAGCACGACCAGGGCGGCGAGGGCGCCGTCCAGTCGGGACTTGCCCGCCACCTCGGCCTGATAGACCGCCGACGTGAACCTGGCCGGGTCGCTGATCCCTTCGAGCGCCTCTCGCCAAGCCTGCTCGTGGGGCGAAGACAGTAGGACGCCGTCGATGTCCAGAATTGCGTTCGTCAGCCGAGGCGCCAAGACGCGTCTGTCGCTACATTTTTCGTCCGGGAGCAATCTCATCGGAGTTCTCATGGCGTCACTTCTGATCCGCCTGGACCGACCATGCCTTGAGCCAGATCAACGACCGGTCGCGGTCATCCAGTAGTTGCAGCCGCGCCAAGACGCTGACGGGCCTGCCATGTGTGCGCGAGCCATCGCATCGGAGCGGCCCAGCCTCCAGCCACGGCAGCGATCGCGATCGCGATCCCCAGGATGCCAAGCGGGGGCGCATCGAACCGGAACAGGCTCTCGAAAGGGGGAACAAAGACGCACAGCGCCAGAACCGCTGTGGCCGTTGCGCCGATGAACCAGAAGACGCGGCGGTGCGGGTCGAAGAGGGAAACGCCGGACGCCGCCGAGTCCGTCAGCGCCAGCACCATGTTCGCCATTGCCAGAGCGACGAACGCCGCCGCCCGGGCTTCGGTCTCGGGGATCTGCCGCAAGGCCCAGATGTAGAAACCCAAGACGCCCGAGAGGATCACCAGCCCCTGAAATGCGCCAAATACGATCTGCTTCGGCCCGAACAGCGCGGCCGACACCCGCCGCGGCGGCTTGCGCATGGCGTCCTTTTCGCTGGGCTCGGCCTCGAAGACGAGCGAGCAGACTGGATCGATCACCAGCTCCAGGAAAATCACGTGCGCGGGGAACAGCAGCGGCGGCGCGCCGATCAGGATGGGCAGCAAGGCCAAGCCCGCCAGCGGGACATGGACGGCCACGATGAAGGTCAGCGCCTTGCGCAGATTGGCGAAGATTCGCCGCCCAAGCCGGATTCCGCCGACGATCGAGCCGAAGCTGTCGTCGAGCAGGACGATGTCCGCCGCCTCACGCGCGACGTCGGTGCCTCGCCGCCCCATGGCGATGCCGATGTCCGCCGCTTGCAAGGCCGGCGCATCGTTGACGCCGTCGCCGGTCATGGCGACCAGCTCGCCATTGGCGCGGAAGGCCTGGACCAGCGCCAACTTCTGCTCGGGTTGAACCCGGGCGAATACCCGGATTTTTCGAATGCGGTCCCCGAGGCTGGTCCCAGTCAGTCTGGCGATGTCCTCGCCGGTCAGGACGCCGGCTTCGACGTCGATTCCAGCCTGCCGCGCGATCTCAAGCGCTGTGGCCGGATAGTCGCCGGTGATCATGGCCACGGCGATCCCCGCGCGCCGAGCTTCCGTCAGAGCGGCCGGGACGTCCGCCCTGACCGGGTCGAGAAACCCGACAAGCCCCTGAAATACGAAGGTCGCCTGATCCGGGTCTTCGAAGGCCGCTTCAGGCCCGTTCAGGTCAGCGACGGCCAGGACGCGCAGACCCTGAGCGGCCATGGCTTCCAGGCACTGAACGATCGGGGCCTTTTGTTCGGGAGTCAGACGGCAAAGCGCGAAGATGGCCTCCGGAGCGCCCTTGGCGGCCGCGACCTTGCTGGCGCCCTTAAGTCTCCACTGCTGGATCACCGCCATCCTGCCGGCTTTCAGCGGCCAGGCACGTCCAAGAATCGCATGGTCTTGATCTGCCGGCGACAAGATGCGGATCGCTCGATCCATGGGATCCGTAGGATGGATCGCGCTGGCAAGGCCTGCTGCCTCCAGCACATCCTGTGCCCCCTGTGTCAGGTCGGCGGCGGCTGCGTCGCAGGTCTCGTTCGGCGTCCAGATCCGCGTTACCGACATCCGGTTTTCGGTCAGGGTGCCGGTCTTGTCGACGCACAGGATCGTAGCGCCGCCGAGCGTCTCGATCACCGCGCCACGGCGAACCAGAACCTTATGCTGGGCCAGCCGCCATGCGCTCAGCGCCATGAAGACGGACAGCACCATCGGGAACTCTTCCGGAATGAGCGAGATAGCGACCGTGATCCCGGCCAGGACGGCCTCGATCCAGTCGCCTCTCAGGACTCTGTAGGCGACGATCACCGCGGCGCTCAGGACGACCGCCAGAACCCCGAATAGGGCGACGAGCCGACCCGTCGATTTCTGGAGCGGCGTCGCACCGGACTGGATGGTGGCCAACGAGGCGCCGATCTTGCCTAAGGCGGTTCGAGGGCCGGTCTCGATCACCTCGACGACCCCTTGGCCGCCCACGATGAGCGTGCCGGAGAACAGACGGTCGTCCTCCGCTAAGACGCTCCCGCTTGCCCGCAGCGTCATCTTCGTAACCGGCGCGGACTCGCCGGTAAGGGCGGACTCATCGATGCTCAGCACATCGCCATCCACAAGCCGACCATCCGCCGGGACACGCTGTCCCTCGCCCACGAGGATGATGTCGCCAGGAACGAGTTCGGCGACCGGCGCTATCCTTTCCGTCCCACCTCGGATCAGCCGGACACTCGGTTCGGCCAGATCACGCAACGCCTTCAGAGCCCGCTCACTGCGCGCCTCCTGGACCACGACCAAACCCACCGTCGCGGCGGCTGCCATGGTCAGGAAGAGACCCTCCCCCAGGTTGCCGATCAGCAGGTAAAGGATCGATGCGACGACGAGCAGCAAGAACATCGGTTCGCGTAGGGTGCCGATCAGGATCCGCCCAAGTCCCCGCGAGCGCACTGGAGCGACTGCGTTGGGACCGAGTTTCTGAAGCCTGAGATACGCCTCAGCGTCTTCCAGGCCGGGCCATGAGGAGATCAATCGAAGGTTCCGATGCGCAGGAGCAGAGCTGTCGCATCTTAGTCAGAGCGCGGTTCGCTGCCTTGATTCAGGTCAAGCCTCGTCACACCCAAGGGCGACACACACAACGACTTCGGTCTGGCTTTTTCTTCGACCTGCGCCGCTACCGATAGCGGACGTTGCCAATGTCCCCTGAGAGCCCGAAGCGGCTATTCGTCTGCGGCCAACTGCAGCAAGTTGATCCGTCGCTCTGCAGAGGCCTTAACGAGTTCGCTGAGGTCCGATACGGCCCGCTGAAGCTCGCTCAAATCGTCTTCGCTGACGTCGTATTGGTCCGAATATCGCGCTTCGACGTATGCCCGCTTGAGCGCCTCGAACCGTCGCCTTTCCACCTTCGTATCGCGGGGCCAAGCACCCACGAGGGACTTATCGACGTCCTCGGCCAGGGCGCGGAGGAACTTGATATTGTGGGAGCGCGGAAAATAGA
>Ga0247812_10000464_pt1 | contig 26467 bp, 22 predicted proteins | sample UWRJL149409B1_FD_178011 | JGI IMG/M metagenome (GOLD analysis project Ga0247812, IMG submission 178011) | Plant litter microbial communities from Arlington Agricultural Research Station in Wisconsin, United States - UWRJ-L149-409B-1 | ecosystem: Environmental > Terrestrial > Plant litter >...
AATTCAGCGTACAGGAGATATTTTCTTCCCGAAAGACTGGCTGAATAATACAATTGGCAAATATTCATCAAAATATGCTTTCGATGAAGTGTACCGATTCTTAAAAGAAAACCCTAATTTTAGTCCGATATTAAAACGAAAATTATTTCAGGCGACAGATTTGCTTTTTAAAGCACAAAATATTAAAAAAGAAACCGAATGAAAATCGAATCGGAAATAGAGAAAGTCTCCAGTTTTCAGCATCTCGAAATGCTGGCGAATCAGATTGTTGAAGGGTTTATATCCGGAATGCACAAGAGTCCGTTTCACGGATTTTCGGCTGAATTTGCGGAGCATAAAGTTTATAATGTTGGAGAAAGTACCAAGCACATCGATTGGAAATTATTTGCTAAAACAGACCGTTTGTACACCAAACGTTTTGAGGAAGAAACCAATTTACGCTGTCATCTGATTGTCGATAATTCTTCGTCAATGCACTATCCGGAACTCAAATCGAATCAGCCTTTTTACGAAAAGAAGATTGGTTTTGCGGTTTTGGCTTCTGCTGTTTTAATGAATATTTTAAAGAAACAGCGCGATGCTGTTGGTTTAAGCGTCTTCTCAGACAGTTACGAATATTATGCTCCCGAAAAAGGCAGCGATCGTCATCACAGGATGCTGCTCAATAAACTGGAGCAATTATTAGTACAGCCAAAAGTTAAAAAATCTACAGATACGATTACCTATTTGCATCAGATTGCCGAGAAAATGCACCGTCGTTCAATGATTATTCTATTTACGGATATGTTTCAGTCGGAAGATGACGAAAAGCTGTTTAATGCCTTGCAGCATCTAAAACACAATAAACATAAAGTGGTTTTGTTTCACGTAGTTGATCATGAAACCGAACTGAAATTTGAGTTTGATAATACGCCGAGAAAGTTTATTGATTTAGAATCAGGTGAAGAAGTATCGATTTTTGCCGATAATGTAAAGTCGGAATATGAAAAAAGGGCAGGGGAGTACTTTAAAAAACTCGCTTTAACGTGCGCCAAGAACCAAATTAAGTACGTTCCGGTCAATGTTGGCGATAATTTTGAAAAAATCCTCACTACATATTTGGTTGAAAAACAAAACTTTGGCTAAGGATTTAAAATAATTATGCAATTTTTTTAGCAAAAGGCTTGCAGAAATGAAAATCTGTACTATCTTTGCAACCGCAATAACGCAGAGGTTTGGTAGTTCAGTTGGTTAGAATACATGCCTGTCACGCATGGGGTCGCGGGTTCGAGTCCCGTCCAGACCGCAATATTGGGAGAAGCCTTTCTTAACGGAAAGGCTTTTTTGCCCAAATACGGTATCTAAGATTAGTTGTGTTGTTTGCTACGACTTTGTAACTCGTAGCTCGGTTTAGTAGTTAGACCAATGAAAAGCTTTCCACTTTTGTGGATGGCTTTTTTGATTTAAGGCAATTCGGCAAATTCCAAATTTTTAAAATTCCAATTTACATTCGTTGTCGGGTTTCTTGTTGAGCAATCTCTACAACGAAAGTAACGAACTGAATTCGTAGTTGTAAAAAGCACGAAAAATCTTTGTCAAAGTTATAAACTTTAATGAAGGTTTCCGGATCTAATTGGATTTTTGAATTTTAAAAGATTGAAATTTAGCAAATTAAAATTTTCTGAATTTTAATTTGCTAAAACCTTGCAGAATCAAAGTTCTATTGTATTTTTGCAGTCACAATAAGCAGTGGGTTTGGTAGTTCAGTTGGTTAGAATACATGCCTGTCACGCATGGGGTCGCGGGTTCGAGTCCCGTCCAGACCGCAATATTGGAAGAAGCCTTTCTTAACGGAAAGGCTTTTTTGTTTTATAGATTTTTCAAGCAGATTAAATCACATTTGTTTTTTATAATTGATCTGCTTAAATCTTTTTTAAAATCTGCGTGAAACAAAAATCTTAGCGAATCTCTGCGAAAAACCTTTGTGAATCTCTGTGAAATAACCCTTTATTCCTCTATCTTGCAACCGTTAAAAACAAAATACAATGAAACAGCAATGTGTTATTTTTGATATGGACGGCGTAATCTGTCACACCAATCCACATCATGCAAAAGCTTTCGAAGCCTTTTTCGATAAATATGAAATTCCTCATTCAGAACAAGAATTTGAAGAACATATGTATGGAAAACATAACGGTTACATCATGACGCATTTTTTTAAGCGTCCCATTACCGGAGAAGAACTACTAAAACTGGAAGACGAAAAAGAAGGAATGTTCCGTGAGGTTTATAAAGATAAAGTCGAAACGATTCCGCATTATCTGGATTTTTTAAGCGAATTGAAATCTCGTGGTTTTAAAACGGCTGTTGCGACATCTGCGCCACGCGCGAATCTGGATTTGATTGCCAATTTTTTAAAACTTGATAAAAAAATGGATTCTATGATGTCAAGCGAAGACGTAAAACATCATAAACCAAATCCGGAAGTGTATTTAGAATCCGCCAAACGTGTAGGTGTTGCTCCATCAGATTGTATTGTTTTTGAAGATTCTTTTTCGGGTGTTACAGCGGGATTGAATGCAGGAATGAAAGTGGTTGGTGTTTTGAGTACACATACGAAAGAACAATTGCCTCCGTGTGATTTTTATATTAATGATTATAGTGAAGTAAATGTGGATAAGGTTTTGGAGTTGTTAGGAAGCTAAAATTTAAACCATATAATAAATTTAAGTTCATTTAAATAAAGGAACGTGATTTGAATAGCCTTCAGTTATAAACTGGAGGTTTTTTATGTTGAAAATGAAAAGGCTTTTAGTTGAAAATTCGCTCTATTCAAACATTACAATTGTCATCCCAATTGCTATATAAAGAAAAACAGATGCGCTTAGCAAAATCCAGAGGAGTTTTGGAATTAACTTTATTCTTAAATCGAACATTGAAATTGAATTGACAAAAGAAAAAATCACAAGCAAACAAGATAATGATAAAGAAATATTACTCCCGTATTCATATATCCATCGAAATTCTGAAGAAAATCTAAATCTCTCAATATAATGTTTTGTCAAGCAGCTTAAAATAAACAAAGCAGGAATTGCAATTGCAAATTTTTGAGTTTGATAAAAATCATTTTGTTTTTTCATTATGATTAGTGCAACTTATATTATTTCAAATGTAGCAAAAAATAAACCTTAGAAAACACCCCAAAACAAAAAAGCTCCTGAGTATCTCAGAAGCTTTTTCAGTGCGGATAATAGGAGTACCACCTTTACTTCCGTTAAATTAACCAAGGTTTCGGAAGTTTAAATTATCTCAATAAATACGGTGCTTTAATATAAAGTTAATTAACATGAATTTCATTTCATAAACACATATTAACTAAATATGGGGTAGTTATTAGGGGAAAACAGTATTATTCTTATCTTTGATAAAAAAATCATGGCAACTGGCAAATTTAGATTGAAAACCAATAATGATTGGAACACCATTTTTTTTAGATTTAAACAAGGAAAACAATTTGATATTGAAACCTCTACAGGTATTCAAGTGCCAAAAGGAAGATGGAGTGATGCAAAACAAGAAATCCTCGCTACAAAAGAAATCAATTACAAGTCTACAAATATAAAGCTTAAAGAATTTGAAGCCTACATACGAAAAGAATACGAAGACGCTAAAATAATCAAAGAATCAATAACAATAAACGGAAAATGGCTTAAAGAAAAGATAGATATTTTTTTTAATCGTATAACTAAAAATGAAGAGGTCAACGAAAAAATATTTTTTACCAATTTTATAAACGTATTTATTGAAGAATCAAAAACTAAAAGAACTAAAAAGGGAACACCAATAAAGCCAAGAACAATCCAACATTACAACACTACATTAAACAAAATAGTCGCTTTCGAAAATCACATTAATATCAAACTAAAGTTAACTGAAATTGATTCGTCATTCCACGAGAAGTTCATTTCATTCCTTGAGACTGAACAAAAGCTTAACGAAAACACTATTGGGGGCTATGTGGACGATGTAAAACTGTTTTGTAATAATGCCGATAAAAAAGGAATATCTGTCGCAAAAGAATTTAAAGATTTTTATTCCCCTAGTAACAAAACAAAGGATATTTATTTAAGAGAGGAGGAAATTGATTTAATCTACAATACAAAATTCGACCAAGATTATTTAGACAACACAAGGGATTGGTTCATTATTGGACTACGGACTGGATTAAGGATTTCAGATTTTTTAAAATTAACAAAACAACATATTGATGATGAATTCATTTATAAAGAAACTGAAAAAACCGAATTTCCCGTAATTATCCCCATCCATCAACAAGTACAAGAAATATTAAAGAAAAGAAGTGGAAATTTTCCAAGAAAAATAAGCGACCAAAAATTTAATGTTTATGTTAAAGAAGTAGCGAAAATTGCAGGTTTAAATGAGCAAACCGAGGGTGCAAAAATTTGCAAACTAGAAATCATTGAAAATGGGAAAAAAATAAAAATTCCTAGAAAAAAATTTGATAAATATCCAAAGCACGAATTAGTATCCTCTCATATTTGTAGAAGAACATTTGCTACTCTATTATATGGCAAAATTGACACACTTACAATTATGAAAATAACAGGACATTCAACCGAATCACAGTTCCTGAAATACATCAAAATCACGCCCAAAGAATATGCAGAAAAATTAAAAGCATACTGGAAAAATAACAATTTGTAAATCTCAAGTATTTAAAATGAAATGATTTTAAGACTTCCTCCGTGAAAGAATCTACGAGATTAAATTTTGTCAACACAGAATGAGTTCATTCCGAATCATTTTAACGTAGCTGCCTCATTACATCTTCCTTGTAGTAAAATACTTTACCTCCCATTTTCTTAATTTTCAAAATACCACTGTTGTTCCATGCCCAAAGAGTTGTATAAGATACCTTCAAAAGGATAGATACCTGTTGTCGCGTTAGAAGTGTATCTGATTCTGTTTGATCATTGATTATTATAGATTTCTGATGTTCTTCAAGACCTAGCATAACTGCATTGCTAATTATTGCTTGTAATTGATCAACCGTTAGTTGTACTACCATCATATTGTTATTTTGCATTTTCTAAACTTTTATAAGCTTATACAAAATAATTGAGTAAAAGTTTAGAAGATTTGCAAATTAAAATTATAGGAATTCATTTTGCAACAGTAAGCGTTAGTACTGAAAATTCATTCCCAATGAATAACTGTATCATATAGTTTCTTCTTCCGTAAAATTTGTAATTTTTTTTCATCTTGAAGTAAACTTTCTATTTGTCTTTTGATATAATATAAAATTTAAAAATAATTTATATGTACCCAAAAACCATTAGCGAGGAGATCTCTATATTAAAAAATAATAGTATTGATATTAAAATTCCAAACATTGAAGGATTTGTTGTTAAGGAAGATAGCATGAGTGCTGGAATGCTGGAATTATATGGGCGTAGTAAGCCGTTAAAAACGAAATGTATACGATCAGGATTGCATTATAGTTTTTTTGCGTATCCGAAAGGTAGTAAATGTTGCGTTTTTACTAAATTTCCTGCAAATTATAAGCATAGATTGCCGAAAGGTGCAGCTTTCAGTGATTATATAATAGTGACAGTTTATAAATCACCAGAAGATTTTATGGCCAGTCCATTAGCGCAATTTTATCGTGATAAAAAAGTTGGAGCAGCAGAAACAAGTAAATGGGATGAATTTGGATATTTCGAGACAATTAGTAGCGCATACAATCTTATTCCGATCGTTGCGGCTACAAATAAGCTATGTAGAAATAAGCTGATTAAACGAAATCCGCCACCGCCACCGCCATCGCAAGATCTAAATGGTTTGTTTCCTGGTCTATTTGGTTAAAAAAAATGAAACAAAATAGAATGAATCACCTCAGAATCATTCTATTTTTGTTTCGTTATTTCTGATATTTCTTAAAATTTTCAGCTTGCTCAAAAATTTCTTTATAAACTTCATCTCGATCAACTGGTGGATAACCGTTTTCGGCTAATAAAATAATAAGACCAACTTTTAGTTCGGCTTTGATATCTTCTCTTTTGGACCAGTCAGTGTATTTTGCTTTATCATCCACAACGATCTTAACTTTTTGAGCCAATTGAACTAATTTGTCTTCTGGATATACAAAATCATACTTAATCGCAAGTGACTTTAGGATGTCGTAAAAGGCTTTTTCTTCGAAATCTATACCTAGATCTTTAAAAGATTCCTTCTCTTTTTTTAAAGCATAATACAAATCAATGATTTCATCTGTAAAATCTTCGAGAACCTCGCTTCGCAGAATATCACTTTCCTTACGTTCATTATATTTATCGACAATGAATTGCAAGCGCTTCGAGAAATCCACGCCAGTAATTTTATTTATTTTTTTTACGTCATCTATTGCTTTAGCCAGTAGCTTCTGCAGCAACTTAATTTTGGTGTTGGGCAACTTAATTTTGTCAATTTTGGCCATATAATCATCAGAAAAAATGTCAACTTCTGTTTGATTATCCTCTCCCAACTTAAAGATTTCTTCTACACCGTTACTTTCAATGGCATCTTGCAGCATTTGTTTTACCCGGTTATTCATGTGTGCGGTATCAGGAGCAACACCTTTTGTAAGTTTGAAGATGATCGATCGTACTGCTAAATAGAAATGTATTTCATCTCGTTGAATTTCAGAAAAAATACCTGATCCGGAGCAAATATTGTAAGCTGATTTTAGTCTTTTTACAATATACATGAATCGTTTTTCTAATTCCTGGGTAAGCTGAATAAATTCAGATGCTTGATTCAATGTTTTTAATTGCTCCAAAGGAGTGCCGGAAAAATATCCTGATGTATCAAATTTATGGAAAAGTCTTCCTAATAAATCTAATTGATCTTTTACAGCAACAACAGACTGCTCTATATCTTCAATATTTTGGTTGTCGGCATTATTGTATAATGCCATTGCCATATTCATCTGTTTTTTGATTCCGATATAATCTACTACAAGACCTTTTTGTTTTCCTTCGAATTTTCGGTTTACTCTTGATATTGTTTGAATTAAATTATGACGTTGGATCGGTTTATCAATATACATGGTGTCCAGAAAAGGAACATCAAAACCTGTAAGCCACATGTCTACAACAATGGCTATCTTGAAATTTGATTTTTCATTTTTAAACTGGCGATCCAGTTCTTTGCGATCATCTTTGGTACCTAATAGGTGATAAAGCGTTTCAGGATCGTCTTTCCCACGTGTCATTACCATTTTAATTCGGTCTATCGGTTTGATTTCTTTCTTTTCTTTGTCTGAAAGAATTACATCATCATCAGCGATCTTTTCTTTGCCCCATTCAGGTCGAAGTTCTAGAATATTTTTATAGAGTTCATAGGCAATAGGCCTATTGCTGCAAACAAACATCGCTTTTCCTCTTACGGTTGCGCCTTCAGAGATTCTATTTTCATAATGCTTTATAAAGTCTTCGGCTACTGTTTTTAATCTAGTAGGATCGCCGATTATAGCATTCATTTGCGACATTGCTTTTTTGCTTTCTTCTACTTGATTCTCATTACTCCCTTCTTCGGCACATTGATTATAGTAGGCTTCAATCTCAGCTAATTTTTGATTGTTCAGTAGTACTTTGGCTGCTCGGCCTTCGTAAACTATACGTACAGTTATTTCATCTTGAACAGATTCATTCATGGTATACGCATCTACAATCTCACCAAAAACATCAATTGTAGCATCAATTGGCGTTCCTGTAAAACCAACGTAAGTTGCATTGGGAAGTGAATCATGTAAATGTTTAGCAAAACCAAATGTTTTTTTAACCCCGGTTTCGGTAACTTTTACCTTTTGATCCAAATTAGTTTGACTTCTGTGTGCTTCGTCTGAGATACAAATCACATTTGTACGGTCAGTTAATAGTTTTGTGTCTTCTGTAAATTTGTGAATCGTGGTCAAAAACACACCTCCGCTGTTTCGTCCTTGTAATAACTCTCTTAAATCGCTTCGGCTTTCGACAGAAATTATTGATTCGTCGCCAATAAATCCCTTCGCATTTGTAAATTGTCCAGATAATTGGTCATCTAGGTCAGTTCGATCTGTAATGATTATTATAGTCGGGCTTGCAAAATGTTTACTTCGCATTAATAGGCGACTAAGGTAGAGCATTGTGTAACTCTTTCCACATCCTGTAGTGCCAAAATAGGTTCCACCTTTTCCGTTACCTAGTGGTTTTTGATGCTGTTTAATGTTTTCAAAAAGTTTGGTTGCGGCATAATACTGTGGGTATCTACATACTATTTTATCATTCTTTTTAGAACTATCGGGTAGATATATGAAATTTTGAATAATATCTCTTAATCGATTACGATTGAACATGCCTTGGATAAGTGTAAACATAGCTTCTATACCATCAACTTCATTTGGCATACCAGCAATTTTTCGCCAGGCATAAAAAAATTCATATGGAGCGAAAAAAGATCCAGCTTTTGTGTTGGCTCCATCGCTAATTACACAAAATGCATTGTATTTGAACAATTCTGGAATATCTCTTTTATATCGAGTGGTTATTTGAACATAAGCATCATGCAGTGTTGTGTTCTCCTCAATAGCCGTTTTAAATTCAAAAACTACTAACGGTAATCCATTGATATATAAAATCAAATCCGGAATGCGCATTTCGTACCCTTTAATCGCTAGTTGATTGACAATTTTGTAACTATTGTTGTCTGTTTCAGAATAGTCAATCAGTTGAACATAGAAATCTTTTTGATTTCGGTCTTCGCGTTTTAGTAGAAAACCGTCCGAAACCATTTTCATAATGGTTTTGTTACTTTCGTATAAATCTGAAGCTGGTAATCTTTCTAAATTTCTAACGATAGATTCTATTTCACTTTCGGTAATATTTTTGTCACTATATTGAGATCGCAGATAATTTTTGAAATCTTCCGTTAATAAAACTTTTTCTGTAACCACGTGACCATAAATTGTGGCTGGTTCAGTTACGCCATCCAATTCAATCTTACGCACTTCACCACCCGCAAGATGAATCATATTTTCTTCTTGCAGCAAGTGTATAAAAGCTTGTTCTAATTGTGATTCGGTAAATTTCATATTAGTTAGATTCTTCCGTGTTGGAAATTTCAACATTCCAGTTTATATCTTTCAAGCGCTCTCTTATTTTTATAAGCGAGCCTAAAACTTCTTCACTTGTGGGTAATGTTCCATAAACTAGATTGGCAAAGTCGTTGGTGTATGTGTTTTCCAATTCTTTCCAGGTTTCTTCTGTTTCGCTAAATATTTTTGCGTCTTTCGGGTGATTAGCTAACCATTCATTATTGTTTCTAAAACTGGCTACATCATCCTGCCCAACAAGCGAGAGCATTTCCTCAAATGCAGAACTTTCGAAAAAATCATTTATAGACGGAACTGTGAGTAATTGATGTAAATCGTAAGTATGACGGATTTTATTTTGCAAATCGGTTATTGGATCATCGCCATATGAAAATCGGACTAAACTCATTATTTTTTCGCAAATAGTTCTATTTACATGTAATACCTGGACTTCAAAGGGTAATAAATCATACTCCTCAGCAATTTGGTGTTGTCCTGCTGATTCCATCATTCTAAATACATAAGAAGAAATAATAGTATTATGAAAAGGTTCATAACGTCCTAGCCAAGTTGCTTCAACGATAATATTTTCTCGAACTTGTCCAAATGTTCCCGTAAAAGTTTTCGGATAGTTATAGGCAATTTTCCGAAGCATTCCGACTTTATGTGTAATGCCCTCCTCGTCAACTTCAGTTAGTTTAGTGCCAACGAGGTTGGTTATTTTTTTTAACTTGTTTTTCAGTTGATTTCCACCTTCTCCTTCTCTTTTTAGAACAACTAAATCAATATCTTCTGAGAATCGTTCAATTAAACCAAAACATTTTGATAATGCAGTTCCACCTTTGAAAATAGTTTCTGCACCAATTTCATTATGAAATATGAGATGTAAGACATACGTAACCCAATAATCTTTTTCTACATATATTGGTAGTATCTGCATCTGTTGAGCAGTAAACTGAATAGACTGTCTAAACAGGACTTTGTTTTCGTGCAGCTTCATATTAAGTTCCAGTTTTCTGAAGTTTTCAAAACAGATTGAACTCCCGGTAGTTTATAATTAGTTATTGGATTCAGGTTTTTTTGTAATGCTTCCTTTAAATAATAAATTCCAGCTTCATCTAACAAGGCACCTAACAATGCTCTTGTAGCAGGCGGATATTTTTGAGATAGGCGAACTAATGTTGTTGTATCTTTCTTCGAATATGATTTTAATATTGATACAAATCGCAAGCAAGCAGATGAAATACTACTATCAGGAATTTTCTTGATATAGCGAATGGCATCTAGTATTTGTAGAAAAGGAATATTCTCTTTGGTTATAGTATTTTTCTGTTTGACAAATTTGATGGTGTAGCGCTCCCGTTTTAGTGTTGGGCGAATATCATTCCTGGCAATTTGAATGATATTACTTATCTGCGTTGTCAATCCCAATTGGTTGTAAATACTGTAACCTGTAAGGTAACCAATTGTTTTTCCATCGTCTTCTAGTAGATCTTTCACTATCTGAAATTGATTAGGTTCAAGATTGCCAAATGGTGTGTTCTCTGGTTTGTAATATTTTCCTTTAGCTAATTTTGTAATCTTACCTGAAACAGCCATTCGGTTCAATGCTTTGATAACAGCTTCCTTTTTGTTTACCTCAGTAGTAAAGTCTGCATAGGTGAAAACATATCCTTTAGGCAATCGATCTATCGTAAAGGCTATGTAGTCAGTAGTTTTCATTGAGTTTTATTTGTTGCAAATATATAAAAATGTCCAGTTTATTTTATAAAAAACTGGACAAATATTGAGGATTTTTTAAAATATATTAGGTTTTTACCCTTAGTTAGTTTAATTTTGCGCTCGTAGAGCGCAAAATTAAACTAACTAACCCTCTTTTTGTGTTTTTAAGTTGTTTTTTAGGAACTAAAATATAGTGTTAACCCACATTATAATCCTAAATAATAAGCTTTTAGTTTTTTTGCAATCAATTTTCTTCTTTCTTCCAAAAAGCGTTCATAATCTAGATGAGTAGCTTCTTCAATAAAACCGGGAATGTCATTATTCATTAGGTTTTGTTGCAAGCTGGTTTCTGAATCCAGAGTACTTATTTCATTAATTCCTGTCAGTATTTGAGTTTTTACCTTATTCAAGTAAGCTTCTGGGGTTAATATGCCGACTTTTATGTTAGTAGCTTGCTCAGTGTAGACAAAATTGGCAACCTGGTTGTATGCTTTTTGAGCATATCCATTGTTCATCAGGTATTTTTTTGGAAATATATGATGTATGTCGCCACGTTGCTCAATAAGGGTACTAATTTTCATGCTTTTAGATAAAAATGCTTCTGATCCAGCAGTGACCTGAGCGGCTAAATATAAGTTATAAGCATTATTGTTTACGCTTGAAGTTTCCAGATCATTAATGATTCCGAAATCCCAAAAACCATCACCGAGATGTGCTTGCTCCATTTGACTCAAGTAGGCAGCAATTCCTTTTTCATTGATCTGTTTAATATCTTCATCAATGCTAGATTCTGCAGATCCGGAATAACGACCTATAAACATGGACAGAATTAACCATCTTTTTATGTAGCCATGCGTTTCTGATTCGGCCATTCCATTTTCTCGTAATCGCAGGTACAAGGCGTACGCAAAATTTAAACTGTTCTGTGAGGAGATTAATTTCTTGCTTATCAAACCAGTCGATTTAATAATCATTATAAAACGCTGGTAATTGCTTTGATTTACAAAAGCGGATAGTCCAGCAGAAAGTTTGGCATAACTTTCTTCCGCAATTTCAATATCATAGGAACGAGTTTCGAAATTACGACCCGATAATAAAGCAACCAGATCACTGAATTTCCCACGGCTAAATTTAAAAGTGAAGGCGACACGCAGCATATCTATATAATCAGCTACATATAGATCATCGCTACCGGAAGCCATCCATTTAATTTCTTTATAGAAGTCAGATTGGCTAAACGTACTGTCGTTGTCTTGAATATGTTTGATGAATCCTTTATCAACTAATAATCGGCAGAAATAATCAATCATTTTCCGCATGATATTACCATCAAACTTTTCATCTGAGGCAATTTTGGACATAACAAAATCAGCATTACTTAGTACAACACCTTTTTGATTAATACGGATAAAAATATCAGTAACTGTATCGATATCTAATGAATGATCAAGTTCTATTATACCGATTTGTTTGTTCTTTATTCCTTTTAGTTTTTCAATACTTTTGATGATACTTTTTTTATCTTCCCCTGAATTCAAACTCATATAGGTATCTATAGCTTCAAAAACAGAAATCTCATCATTTACTATTGGGTTAATATTATTGATCCATTCGGAACTCTTTTCTATTACCTTGTTTAATACTTCAAATTTTTCGTCTATCGGATGAAAAGCAATACGAATCGTAGTCTCTTTATAGTTTTTATCTAATACTCGCTGACCTACAATAGCAGCAGTAAGCGCAGTAATACGCTGTTGACCATCAATCAAAACCCTTTTTCCAGCAGAAAGTTGTCCATTTTTTAATTTAACGTCCGGATTACGCCAGGTAATGATATAACCAACTGGATAACCTTGATATAAAGAATCAATTAGATCCCTAACTTTTGTACTGTTCCATACAAAAGGACGCTGAATCTCCGGAATTGCAATATCGCCAGATTTGATCCAACTTAATAATGTTTCAACGGGCTGTTGATGAACGCTGTATTTTGCCATTAATTGTTTAATTTAAATTAAGAACGCCAAATGTTTTTTCAGTTATACTTCTGTGAATTCATTGATTCAAGATTTAACTTATATCAGGTGATTTTAATTGATATAAATAATCTAAAGGATTGTCTGATTTACTTACTTACTTTTGTTTTTAATAACATACTTACATTCAGTTTTTTCAGCTTTTGTTTTTGATTCAATATTAAACATTGAATGATTTGCAAATAGTAATAAAACAATCATAGTCCCATAAACTGAAATTATAGTTCGTCCAATAAAACAAGCCCAATACTTGCATAAATATTTATTAGGCAAAGTATAGGTTATGGTAAATAAAGAAACTAATACAAATACGACAGTAAAAATGATTTTGAATACTATCTGATCAAAGAAAAAATACGATACAAATGCACATAAAACACTACCTACTGAAATACAATAATAAAGTTTACTTGAAATAGACAACGACGTATCATAATTCTTATAATTCATATCAAGTATCAAAGTATTATTAGAACCTGGAGAATTTGGATTAAATGGTTCTATAGTTTTACAATAAATGTATATATACCTTCTTTCTTGTTGTAAAAAATAAGCATTGATAAACCAAAATAAGAATATGATTAAAAGTACAATTACCATTTCTATAGGGAAATTATAGAATGATTTTTTAAATATATAATTTCCTTCAAGCTTATTTAAACCTAAAATGATACCTACTAATGTGATTGCCCAACCTTTTATTATAAATGAATTTGTACTCATACGATTAATTGTATTTTGTATAAATTCTAGATGTTTCAATATTTTATCGTCCATATTATTTTGATTTTAACCAATCTTGAAGCAACATTACGTTGTTGTTTCCATTAACGGAAGGAAAAACAACATACGTCCCTTTGCTTCTATAATATCCTTTAAAATTTTGATAATATTCAATGTTATAGATATATGGATAAATTTGTAAATATTCATTCCCACTAAAGTCTGAATAATCCTTTTTTATAGGTAATATAGCTATATTATTAATATATTTTGCCGCATCACCTAAACCAAGTTCCCAGCAACACCACCTAGAATTTATTGCACCTTCAGTTGCTAATAAGATAAACTTGTCATTTTCTCTAATTTTTTCTTTTAGTCTTACGGCTGTCTCTCCACAAGTTGTTTTTGGCATTCCTCCATCAAGCCAATCGACATATACATCAGCACCGTTTTCTTTTAGAAAAGAAATTGCCCCTTCCAATTGTTCTAATTCATCATGTTTGTGTGAAAGGAATATTTTTGTTTTTAAAAATTTTGACTCATTTTTAAAATTTCTTAAACTTTCATTTAAACTTAAACTGTAAGTTTTAGTAGATTTCCTGTATTCTCTTAATTGTGATTCTGATATAAAACTCATCTATTCAATGTTTTTCTTAATGTTATAAAGATCTTTATTTTTTCTTATCTCGATAGCTGTGTTCAAATACATGTTGGGGTAACTTTTGAATTCATTCCATTTGACCGTTTTAATAAATGAGCATTCCCCATGACTAATGACCAATCCACCACATTCAGATCTTGTTGGGTTCTTCGCGTTAAACATGTTTTTGTTTAAAATATTAAAAAGTTTGTCGGTATGATGTGAGGTGCAATTACATGCCGCATTTTCAGTGTAATACCATTCATACGAATTATTTTCATCAGGCAGAACAATTCCTAAAAGGGCATTCATACGACTCGTCTTGTCATTTCTCGTAACTTCTTTAAGGGAATAGGAAATCTCCCAAGGTATCCATTGATCTTTTTCTGGGGAATAGGCTTCTACCATGCCTCTAGAAATCATTACAATGGTTACAGAACTTCTATATATTTTGTCTTTCAAACTAGATGCTATATAGTCTTCTGAAAAATCTTTTAGACTTTCACCATCTTTTTCGCCCAAATTAATGTGATCTTCATCGTCTAATATAGACTGGAGTTGATCGACATAATCTCTAACAATTGTTTGCCGAGGAACTACTTGTATGTCACCATTGTTAAATGTTAGTTTTTTCTTTTTTAAATCATTAACTAATGTATCTGCATACTTATAAGAAACAAAAATATTTTTCCCCATATTATTAATATTGATTTCTAATTGTGATCGCTTTTTCAACTAAAGTCGTTATATTGTTTTTAATATCGTCATACACAAAGCTACTTGAGGCATAATCTGATTCAAAAACTGGAATATGGCTTGCTAATGGATTCCTTCCTTTCGTAGATTGTTTTCCGTTAGAGTCTTCTAACTTGTGAATGTAAATCCCACAAACCGCTTTTCCTAACTCCCAGGCTTTATTGATTTCATAATTTACCCATTTACGTTCACTAGTTTTTTCTCCAATAAGAACAACTAAACACGATTTGTCCTTCAGGTTGTCATCTATCCATGCTTGAATGGTAGAATCGCTTTTACTTTTTACTTCTTCCCATTTATTTCCATTTACTGGCTTGTCACCTTCAACAGAACCAATATTCCTAATTTGACCAGCCCTCCAATTATCGTTGTCAAAATGGAAGCTATAAAATACTTTTCTTGACATGATTTATATTTTATCAATTAATAACTTTTGAAATAAACTAGTGTAACCATAATCATTAAGAAGTCTATCTTCCTTATCTATCGATGGTAAATTATCATAAACAATCTTTGTTGCTGCTCCAGTACTTGCGATAGGTAAAAGTAAAGCTTCCGGATGTAACTCTTTAAACATATTATATTCAACCTCAATTCCTTCCATACCTCCAATAAAAACTGCTGCTGCAAATTTATTTTCAGTAAACATTCGTTCTCGCATCCGTTGAATACTCAAAGGTATATCCCCCATGTTTTCAGTAAATTCAATGTTTTTAAATTTGTTATTATCCTCTGGAAAAATATTCTGGAAAAATAAAGATTGATACAATTTTACATGTTCTTGAATATTTATATTCATTTTCTCCATTACATAATTAATTAATGGGGTAATTGAAGGATGCCCTCCCCATATGATTCTATGATGTGGCAAAACTATTGACGTTAACGCAATTAAAGATTCTCTAATTGCAATAATGTCGGCTGTTTCATAATACTTTGCATGTCTTTCAGGCAATGGTATACTCGCTGATAAAAATATATTTTTCATAATGTAGAAAACCATTTATTAAAATTCTGTTTCTTAATAGTTTGTATTTTTAGATATTTATTTAGCCAATCTAAATGTTCAAGCCAATAGTCTCTAATTGACATTTCATCGTAAATTAAATGGATAGAATCGATTTCTCCTTTTTCTATCTTTGCAATTAATTTTTCAGAATTGAAACAATTGATTGATTGGGGTACTCCTACAGTTGGAATATAAATTCGTCTTTTTCCATCTGATAAGTTTTCAGTAATATATCTACTAAATTGTAGATTTACTTCAACATTATTATAATTAGCAGCTTCAATGAATTCTGTTATTAAGGCATCTTGTCTTGCTGCTAAGTTTCTCGCTCTAACACTTTCGATAAGATCTATCGTTTCAGTTACCTTTCCAATTTCTAATCTACCTTTAGCTAAATCACTAAAAATTGGTTTGTCAAAATCACTGTTCGTTAATTTTATTGAATGTGCTAATTGTGCAAAATTCTGAAAATCATTATCGGGCCAAATTAAATGAACAATTCCAATTCTTTTAAGGTGGGCTTTTTCTATTTCATATTCACACCATTCACTTTCCAGAAAACCCTTTGTGTTCAACATTAAAATTACATCACAATCTGTCATTCTATGCCATAATTCTTCTTGAAATTCTTCTCCTTTATCTATAGAGTGAGTATCTAGAAAGACATCAAAATTATTTTTTTCTAAAGCTTCATATAATTGAATTGCGATATTACTTGATTCAGATCGTTTGTATGAAATGAAAATTTTCCTATTCTTTCGTAACAATTCAAATCCTTCTAAAACAAGATTACAAATTCTATTTAAGTTATTATCGAATGACAATCCATTTTGATTTCTTAATTCATCAGGCATTTCATCACCAAATGAATTTATAAATATTGGAAGAATAGTATTTCCATGAAGTTTTTGCTTTTTAAGAATCTCTAAAGTATTATCGTCGAGATTCTTTTTATTTCCAGAGTAAATTACATATGCAGGTTGTCCTGAGGAATATTCTGTAATATTATCTTTGGTTATAATTTTTATCAAATCAGTAATTAGCTTTAGTTCATCAAATTTTTTAGTTAACTCTAACTTTATCTGATCAAATAGTTTATTATTTTCCCCTAAAAGAATTAATTGGTATCTGTATTTCATAATTTTAATTTTCTATTGTTGCAAGTTTAGAAAGAAGTAATAACAGCAGCTTATTTAATAATTCATTTTGATTAGAAGTCTTCCAACATTTACTCATTAGTGGATCAATTAAATAGTTTGCTTCAATTTGTAAAGATTTATGTGGAACGAGGACTAATATTTTTTTAAATTCTTTCAAAATTATACGCTGAATGGCGCCCCCGTTAACCACATTTGTCATTCTTTTCTTTGTAGATTCAAGCTTTAAATTTAATGACAATTGTGTCGAATTGTATATGTCATTTGGGCGAATAATTGCGATCGAAGACAAAATGACTACTTCTTCTGTCGCATTAACAACAAAAATGTGTTTTAAAAAGCTTCCGTCTTTTGCAATTAAGATGTCACCTTCTAAAGGTTTGCAGTCTCCAAGTACAAGCTTATTATAATCTATTTTTGAAATTTTACGTGAAGTATCCAGATTCAAACCCCAATTGTGCATATCTTTTACTGATGCCATTGGAAAGCCATCAACAACTGAAGCTGGACTAGTATGTGAACCATCAGTAATTTTAATAGTTACATCATCTAAGTTCTTCACTTCCCATCCTTTTGGAATTTCGCCTAATTCACTTTCTATCATCTTTCCACCATTGCTTTTATAAGGCTTGCCATTTTTATCAGGAAACTCAAAATCAACAAACCATTGCTTGTAAATAGCCTGAGCCGTCTCTTCAAGTTTTGTGATAAGTTGATTGTTTAATGCAATTCGGTTCTGAATAATATGATACTCTCGAACGACTTCTTCTTGCTTTTCAATTGAGGGAATAGGTATTTTCATTCCACAGAAATCTTCCCACTCTAAGCTTCCTCTTACTCCACCAACTGCATGAAAACAGGCTTCTCTGTCAAATTCAGATCTAGTAAACCACATCATTAAATATTCGGGAAGAAGATCTCTGATGTTTATGATTTCAAAAATTGGATAAGCTTGGGATATTATAGATGGACTATCCTCGGTGTACAAGGCAATTGGCATTTTTTTATCTCTTCGCACCTGCATCGTGCTACATGCGAATTGATTTTTATGGATAATTTTATAATTTTCCATATCTGTTCCAATTGTGTTGGCAACTGACTTTATGAATTGTTTAGAAATACTTAACCCAAGTAAAGAAGTAACTTCTAATCCTTTGTTTCGTCGATCTACTAACTTAATATAGTCTCCTATAGGTTTATAATTTGATGGCATAACCTAACTCTTCAAAAACGGTTAATAAATCATCTTTAGATTGGATTTCCGCCAGCAATAAATCTTTGATTTCGCTTTGCAGAAGCTGCATCTTTTCATCAAAGTCAATGTTCTCATCACGATTGACAAACGTGATGTATTTACTTGGAACAAGTGAGTAGTCCTTTACTATGATATCGTCTAGAGAGGCAGAATAGCAAAACTCGGGCACATTTTTATATTTTGAAAGATCACTTTGCCAATTGTGATATGTTTTAGAAATGTCAGTGATATTTTCTGGGGAAAATTGAATAAACTTTTTCTCAAAAGGAACACCTGTTTCTCTTAAATCCATAAACAAGACTTCTTTTTGGCGATTTCGATAGTTTCTTTTTTCTTCCGGCATTTGAACCGTTCTTGCCTTTTTGTTTTTATTCAAAATCCATAAGGTCACACTAATGTTTGTTGTGTAAAACATATTTTGTGGCAAAATAACAATAGCTTCGATCAAATCATTTTCAATCAGTTTTCGTCTAATTTTATATTCTTCACCTCCACCGGAAAGTGCTCCGTTTGCCAAGATAAAACCAGCTACTCCATTATCGGATAGTTTACTTGCCATATTCAAGATCCAGGCGTAATTAGCATTGCTCGTTGGTGGAACATCGTAACCTCTCCAACGAGGATCATCAACCAATTCATCACTTGCTCTCCAATCTTTTTGGTTGAAAGGCGGGTTTGCCATAATATAATCAGCTTTCAAATCAGGATGCTGATCACGACCGAATGTGTCAGCCGGAACTTCACCAAGATTAGCAGAAATACCACGAATCGCTAAGTTCATTTTAGCCAGTTTATAGGTGGTTGCGGTGTATTCCTGGCCATAAATCGAAATTTCTTTTTTGTTACCGTGGTGGCTCTCTATGAACTTTATAGACTGTACAAACATACCACAGCTTCCGCAAGCTGGGTCATAGATTACGCCTCGGTATGGTTCGATCATTTCCGCTATCAGGTTTACAATGCTTTTTGGTGTATAAAATTCACCTTTTCCTTTTCCCTCGGCTAAAGCAAATTTGCTCAGGAAGTATTCGTAAACACGACCTACAACGTCCTGTTGTTTGTCTTTTAGAGTGTCAATGTTATTGATGGTGTCCAGCAAGGCAGCCAGTTTACTCACATCCATATTCAGACGAGAAAAATAATTGTCCGGAAGTGCACCTTTTAGTGACGGGTTATTTTTTTCTACTGTATGTAAAGCAGTATCTATTTTAAGTGCAATATCGTTTTGTTTGGAATTGGCTATGATATGAGACCAGCGAGATTCTTCAGGAAGAAAAAAGATGTTCTTCATATTGTAGAATTCTTTCATTTCCAAGTATTTTTCCTGTCCTTCGGTTAACAATTCTGTTCTTCTTTCTTCAAATTTATCACTGGCGAATTTTAGGAAAATCAATCCCAAAACAACATGTTTATATTCTGACGATTCGACCGTGCCACGTAATTTGTTTGCTGAATCCCAAAGTGTTTCTTCTATGCTTTTCTCCTTTTTAGCTTTAACTTGTTTAGCCATTATATTCTTTACTGGGTATTTGTTTATTTGATCGATCCTGAACCTGAATTGGTTATGCTAGATCTATAAATGATTATGTTGAAATTAAGTTTTTTCTTTCTTCTGCCAAATATAATTGAAAAATGATGGTGCTTAAAATAAACAAGAACAGAAAGTCTGATAAATTTAGGTCAACCTTCTAAAACGCACCGTAGGAGCGGTACTTTCGATTAAATAACTTATTAACAAGGTAAAGGTGCATGGAGATTTTGTTCGTCACTCTTTGGTGTTTGCCTTTGGGGGCAACACCGAGTGACAACTAAGAATGATAGAGATAAGATATTGATTATTTAAAGATTTGATTGTTATATATAGTATGTTCCCCCTTTTGGACAAAATATCCTCTTTGTGGTTAGATTTTAGTATTTGATTCAAAACTTTACCAGGTAATTGTATGAGTACGATTTTGACTTTGATTCTTTTTTAGGGTTATTTCTCCATCTTTAAGTTATCAGTAAACCAGCCAGCCCAACAGGCATGGCGATTTTGTGTAAAATTTGATACTGATCCAGTCTTAACTAAGACGGATTTGTAAAATAATATATACACATAGAAAACTTTTTGTAGAAAAAGCGATATAACTTCTATAGCAGTTCGGCGGGAATAATTTGCCCGCTGGTCTCTCTGCTGAAAAAAAGAGAATGTAAAAAAAATAAAAGAGACCATGAACGAAATTTTACTGACAGCGATTGATAATGAGATACAAAATATATCATTTGCAAGAAATTCTTATTACTTAAAGGCACAATTGGTGTGCAAGGCAATTTTTTCTAATATTATTAAAGACGGAGGTGATTTTCAAACACCAAGACAATTTTCTAACGAATATTTTAAAACAATAATAGGTCGTGAAGAAGATAGATCAACAATTTTACGTGAGTTGAAAAATGCCGAAATACTAGTGGATCTGAAATCCTATTCAACAGGTTTCACTCGTCCAGATGGAACGGAATTCGAGTCTTATTGTAAATCTTATCTATTTCATCATGATCTTATTTACAATAAACGAATTGGTTTTAGTCAGTTTCTAGGAATTAACAGAGTGGAAGATCGTGTTAAGTTTTGGGATATCAAGCAGAATCTTGATATGGTTATAATTGATCCAGTAGTATTTACTTATATTCCAAATTTGGTTAATGAGCAATTGACTAAAGTTGTAATTGGCGAACAGATTATGGATAAAATGATTACTATAAAGATAAATGACGAGGATATAAAAAAGGCACGATCATGGTGGATGTCTAATGCAATTCGAAACAATGTTGCAATGATAAAATTTAAGGATAAATTTTACCTAGAAGGTGTTAGATCATTTAAGGAAAGAAAAAGAATTGAACTTGAAATCTTATACACCTATTCCTGTCAAAGGATCATCAATGGAAATTTTTATGCTGATAGAAATACAACCAACAATAGATTAGATTATAATTTTACTGGATTGAAGAAAGAATTGTTTAAATATGTAATTTTAGATGGAGAACTGACTGCGGAGATTGACATAAAAAATGCTCAGTTTGCCATTTTGTCAAATTTATCCACTTTTGATCTTGATCAGCATTTTATTGAATTAGCACAAAGTGGTCAATTATATGAATATTTAGAGAAGCGACTAAATATGAATAGAGAAGGGGTAAAAGAATATTTAATAGTTGTTGCATTTGGTGAAGCTCAATATCATCCTAAAGAATTGAATGAGATATTTCCGGTTACTATGCAATCAATATCGGATTTTAAAAATGAACACGGGTATAAGAAATTCTCCGTGGAGTTACAAAAAGGTGAATCGAACTTGATGATAGATGGTGTTTTTAATATGCTTTCCAAAAATAAAATACCAGTTTTACCAGTTCACGATTCGATGCGAGTAAAATTATCAGATGCTGATAGGGCAAAACAGATGATGGAAGATTTCTTCCTGGAAAACAACTTTAAATGCACATTAAAGAAAAAATAGAATAACTATTAGAGAGCGGTTTGCTAACATTATTTATGTAAATGCAAGCCGCTAACTCGTTTTCTTCATTATAAAAATTTAACTGGTGTATCTCACTCGGGCGGTGTATATTAGCAGAAGATCTTATAACTATGAAAGTGAAAAAGGTAATTACTAAGCGTCAACTTGATTGTATTATTGCGAAATACAGGATTAGATGCGGGCCAATAACGATAAGATCTGATGGTTATCTTGACGTGAATGGTAATGTCAAGATTTGTGATACAGATTTGTATAAACTGCCGCTAAAGTTTGCTAATGTTTACGGTAATTTCCTGTGCCATTCGAACAAATTGACGACACTAAAAGGTTGTCCTAAATATGTAGCTGGGGATTTTAACTGTTACAATAACGTAAATCTTAAAACTTTGAAGCATGGTCCGGAAGAAGTAGATGGTGATTACTCCTGCCATGAGAATGGTCTAGTTACACTAAAAGGAGCACCCAGAGAAATTAAAGGAAACTTTAATGCATTTCTAAACCAACTGACCTCATTAGTGGGTGCACCCGAAAAGATTGGAAAGAATTGCTACGTCCATCATAACAACTTGACTAGCTTAGATGGCCCTCAACATATAGATGGTAGCTTTTATGTTTCGGCAAATGCTTTAATTGATCTAAAAGGATGCCCTGGTTTTATAGGTGATATTTTGTCATTCGATAATGATGTTAGAATTGATTTAGGAAATGAAAATTGCATTGTGAAAACGGTTGTGATTCAGATGCAAGAAACTAAGGTGGCGGTTCTAGAAAGATGTATTCCTGAGATCGTAATATCTAATCAGAAATATTTGCCCACCGTCTTGCGTTATGCGAAATATCTAAATCTATATGATATTGAAGGTGGTTTTAATGAATATAATTTTGCTGAAATCCTTAGTGATATAAAGGATGGGTTGAGATAAAAAATGCATATGTTGGAATTTGGTGATGACTTTTATAAGCAGGAAAGCGAACTTGAAAAGATAATTCGAGATTATTGGATACATCTAAATCCTCAAGAGTGTACCATCGCTGATAATGGTAGCGTTGATGTGTCCGGAAGTGTAAAATTCATTAAAGCGTCAAGTTTTATAACTGAATTGCCGCTGACTTTTAATAAGGTTAGTGGCAATTTTGATTGTTCTCGCCTTAGCTTAACAAGCTTAAAAGGTTCCCCGATAGAGGTTGGTGGTGATTTTGACTGTTCTTTTAATAATTTGACATCACTTGAATTTGTACCTAAAAAAGTAAATGGAGTTTTCATATTCGACAACATGGTTCACGATATTTCTACAGTTAAATCTAGCTTTGCAAGGGTTATGCTTCTGCAGCTTACAGATGATAAGTCTAGTCCTCTTTTACCTGAGGTAATTAAGTATTCTGATCATCTAAGCATATTGTTTAAATACATGAATTATTATAATGCATGGAATACAGATGGATCATTACATCCTGAAAATTGGAATATTCTGATCGAAGATATTTTAAATGGTTTAGAATGATTTGAAATACAAAATCCAACGAGAAAAACGCCGTTTGGAAGTTTTTTAACAGATAATAAGCTGCAAAGAATAAATAGGAGGCTTTTGTTTTAATCCTTTGTCGTGTAAGGATTTACGGAAATATTGTATTGTTTTCTGTTCTTATAAAAATTTACAAAAATATACCAAAATGTACAAACAACTGTTTTAATGTGTACTAGTATTTTATTTTTAATTTTTTCAAATTACAGACCTGAATTAAATCAAAAGACCAACTCTATGGATTGGTCTTTTGCTGAAAGGTTGGTAAATTTTTCATTGGAGGTGGTGGTAAACTTATAATTGGGAGCATGGGTTAATTTATTATTCCATTCAGCACACTTTTTCTGATCTTGCTCAAATAATCAGGATCCGACATTTTTACATTGCCTTCAACTGTTGGCATATTTATAATGTTAACACCATTTGAACTTAGATATAAATCTCCTGAAATAATCCCATTATAATCGACTATCAAACCCGGTTTTGCATATATACTTACATTCCCTGCAACAAAGGCAGGAGCATTCTGCAAACTGGTAATATTTTGTAATAAGCAGTCAAAATCACCTTCTATTATTTGAGGACAAAAGGCAAGTGATGTAATTTTTTGATTAAAACACATCTCAAAATTACCCTCAATTCTTCTTGGCATTCCTTCAAGAGTTGTTAATTGAGTACTCCTAATTTTAAAATCTCCTTGTGCCGAATTTATTTTAAATGGCAACTTTTTAACGTGGTAGGGTAATTTTAAAGTTACACTTAAGTAAATATCTACCGTTCCATAATTATTTATACCATATACAGGTGAAAGGATGTTTTTGTCTGTATACCAAAAATATTGTATGTAAGAATCCATCTGTTTCCTTATTTTTTCTAATTGTTCTTGCGTCTTCATAATTAAAATACAAATATTAGTGATTTTGCTAAACCAAATAATGTTTTAGGCTTATTACTGCAAATTCTTTTGATTTCCTCTTCAGTTTTATTTTTCATATACTGCATCACTTTAAGTTGTGATATACGCTTTTATGGCAGAATGGTAAAAAAGTTTATATTTGGTGACGAAAAAATCAACATTTAACACATTTATAAGTTTATACGTATAATATTTATAAGTTTCAGGATATCAAAACAGAGTTCACAACTTACAAATGATGAAGTTTCAAGAATATATCATCAGTCGTCCCATTAAAAATACTTGCACTTGTAGATATTTCAACAAATTAATTGGGAGAGAGTATAGTGTTAATGTTTCATTTAGAATCCCAGCCTTAAACTTATTAATCAACAAATGCAATAAAATTATATAAAGGTAGGTTTATAAGACTGTGAGAAATGAAGAAATCCTTAACAAATAATAGTTTTAGTAAAAGAATTAAGAATGCTGAATGTAAAGGTTGGAAATTCTGAAAGTCGAATGGAGGATTATTAAAGCAAGTTAATTTGGATTGAAATAGATTAACTTTTAAGAAAGAGGGTGCTTTTTAGGGGAATATACAAAATAAAAAAGACTTAAAAAGCTGATTTATAGCTATTTAAGTCTTAATGTTTGTGCGGATAATAGGACTCGAACCTACACGCCTTGCGGCACCAGATCCTAAGTCTGGCATGTCTACCAATTTCACCATATCCGCGTAATTGTGGGTGCAAAGATAAGCATAACTTCGAATTTTCAAAGCAATTTTGAAAAAAAATATTTATTCTCTTTTTTGTATATTTGAAATTCTACAAAAATATTTTAAATGGAAGATATAAAAGCATATGTTCAACAACATAAAGATCGGTTTATCAGCGAATTGATCGAATTATTAAAAATTCCGTCGGTAAGTGCCGACACCGCATACTCCCAAGATGTTATTGACACGGCAGAGGCTGTAAAAGTAAGTTTAGAAAAAGCAGGCTGCGATTTAGTCGAAGTTTGCGACACTCCGGGTTACCCAATTATCTACGGAGAAAAAATAATCGACCCGAATTTACCAACGGTTTTAGTTTACGGGCATTATGATGTTCAGCCACCGGATCCAATGGAATTATGGACATCACCACCATTCGAACCCGTTATCAAAACAACAGATATCCATCCTGAAGGCGCTATTTTCGCTCGTGGAGCGTGTGATGACAAAGGTCAGATGTACATGCACGTAAAAGCGTTGGAATATATGGTACAAAGCAATACCCTTCCTTGCAACGTAAAATTCATGATCGAAGGCGAAGAAGAAGTAGGTTCTGCAAGTTTAGCCTGGTTTGTAGAACGCAATCAGGAAAAACTAAAAAACGATGTAATCCTAATTTCAGATACCGGAATGATTTCCAACCAACAGCCTTCAATTACGACAGGTTTAAGAGGTTTGAGTTATGTTGAAGTAGAAGTTACAGGTCCAAATCGTGATTTACATTCAGGTTTATACGGTGGAGCAGTAGCGAATCCAATTAATATTCTGGCAAAAATGATTGCTTCATTGCACGACGAAGACAATCATATTACAATTCCTGGATTCTACGACAAAGTTCAGGAATTATCTACTGAGGAAAGAGCCGAAATGGCCAAAGCGCCTTTCAGTTTAGAAAAATATAAAAATGCCTTAAACCTAAACGATGTTTACGGTGAAAAAGGTTATGTAACCAACGAACGCAACTCCATCCGTCCAACATTAGACGTAAACGGAATCTGGGGCGGATATCAGGGCGAAGGTGCCAAAACGGTGATTGCGAGCAAAGCTTTTGCTAAAATCTCAATGCGTTTGGTTCCAAATCAGGATTGGCATGAAATCACAGATTTATTCACAAAACATTTCACGAATATTGCTCCTGCAGGTGTTACCGTAAAAGTGACACCGCATCACGGAGGTCAGGGCTACGTTACCCCAATCGACAGTATCGGGTATCAGGCAGCCAATAAAGCCTATACGGAAACATTTGGAGTTCCCGCTATTCCGGTTCGTTCCGGTGGAAGTATCCCAATTGTAGCTTTGTTCGAAAAAGAACTGAAAAGCAAAACCATTTTAATGGGCTT
>Ga0247812_10000466_pt1 | contig 26427 bp, 25 predicted proteins | sample UWRJL149409B1_FD_178011 | JGI IMG/M metagenome (GOLD analysis project Ga0247812, IMG submission 178011) | Plant litter microbial communities from Arlington Agricultural Research Station in Wisconsin, United States - UWRJ-L149-409B-1 | ecosystem: Environmental > Terrestrial > Plant litter >...
CCCCAGGGTTCGCCGCCGGGATCGAGCGCGGTCACAGGCCGACCTCCCGGGGCGCGCAGTCACGGGCGCTGCGCACGCCTCGGCCGGCGGTCAGGGCGAGGTAGCACTCGACAACCCGGCCTACATAATCCCGGGTCTCGGGAATCTCCGGGATCCGTCCGAGCCGGCGGACGCGACCGGGGCCCGAATTATAGGCGGCCAGGGCCAGCCTCACGTCCCCGAATTCCATGATCTGCCGGGCCAGATAGTCGGCGCCGCCACGAAGGTTTTCGACGGGATCGAAACGATCACGGACCCCGAGGTCGCCCGCCGTCGCCGGCATCAGCTGGGTCAGGCCGCACGCACCGACGGGCGAGCATACTCCGGGATCATATCCGCTCTCGACCAGAACGAGGGCATGCAGCAGCTTCGGGTCAAGCCCGTGACGCCGGGCCGCGGTGGCGATGGCGTCCATGAACGGCTGGCTCAACGGGGCCAGGCGCGCGTCCGCGAACCCGTCCAGCGCCTCTTCAGCGGCGGGCGACGCTGCGGTCCGCCCGAACAGATCGCCGCCGGCCCGTGTCCAGTCGACGGTCTGGGCTGATACGCCGGGCGCCGCCGAGACATGCGCCGCCACAATGGCAGCGCGGATCAGACCTCTCACCATGTGAAAACCTCCCGATAGAGGCCGGTCTTCTCGGCCCGACGAACGGGTCCGAAATACCGGCTGTCGAAACTCGAAGCGGTGTCGCCGAGCAGAAAAAGTTCGTCGGACGCCAGGCGGCGGCATCCATTCCAGGACGGGAGCGAGGTCCCGCGACGGTCGCGAGCGCGCACCTCGACACTGCGGGCCGGCGTCTTCACGCGACCGGCCTCGGCGCAGACGACGTCGCCCCCAGTCGCGGCGATCCGTTTGAGGAGCAACACGTCGCCCGGCATGCCCAGGCCGCGCAGATAGGCGCGCGCGACTTCCGGCTGAGGAACGGCCGTGACGTCACCGCGGGCGGGGATCCGGTTCGGGCCGCGCCAGTAGAGACCGCGCGGCAGACTGGCGCTTTCGTTGACGAGCACGCGCGGCGGCAGACGATCGGCGGCGACGCTCGCGAACCCGAGGAGGGCTGCGGCGACCAGCGCCGGGGCCGGCCGCCTGAGGCGATGGATCCGGATCATGGCTGATACGGCTCCAGGATCAGGTCCCGGGTGATCATCACCCTGACCGGCGCTCCGGCGCGCAGCCGGATGGAGGGACGGACCTCGAGCTCGCGGTCGACCAGGCGACCTCCGACCTGCGACCCTTCGATCGCGGCCGCGTCCCCTACGTCGCCGATCAGGCTGCGCCCTCCGTCGCCATCGTCGCGGGCGATCTGGCCCAGGGTGGTGATGGCGCCGGCGAACAGGGTTCCCACGATCAGGGGGAAGAGCCTGCGATCGACCTGGCCGCGGACGCCGATCGCGCCTTGCGCGTCTACGCCCGCCTCGTCGCTGAGCAACAGGCTCTTTCCGTTGGGGAGAATCAATCTTTGCCAGGTGACGAAGGCGCGCCGGTCGCCGTAGCTCGACCCGCCCTCGGCGCGCCCGATCAATCGGGCGCCTTGGGGCACGAGGAGATGGCGACCGCTGATGCTGTCGAAGACGTTCTGGGTGACGGTGGCGATCACCGGACCTTCCCTCGCCGTATCGATCGCGGTCAGCAGGGCGGCGGGGACAATCGCACCCGCCTTGAGCTCGAACGGGGACAGGGGGGCGACCAGGGCGTGACCGCTGTACATGGCGCCGTAGTCGGACGACGTGGCGGTCTGGCGGCCGCTCGGCACGGCTGGAGCAGATGCGGAGGGCGGCGCAACGCTCGCCTCGAAGAACAGGGCGGACCGGGCCGCCTGCTCACGTGGGCTCGGACCCGTCGGCCTTGTCGGCGGTGCACGATAGGCCGGTTGATAGACGGAGCGCGGCCTCTGCGCTGGCGGACCCTCGGTTGCCGCGGCCTCTCCGGGCGTTGCGGTACGGGGCTCGGGCAGGCGGTCATAGCTTGACGGCTGGTCCGTCACGACCTCGGTGGGCCGTACCGATCCGTGGGTCTCGTCCTCCCGCGCGTCGGCCGCCCGTTCCCGTGCGCTGGCCCGCAGGTCGGGCTGGATGACGAAGGCCCAGGCCAGGGAGCCTGAGACCAGGACCGCCCCGCCTATGGCGATGGCCTGCACCACAGATTTGCGCAGCCGGACGACGGGCGGGCGCGGCGCGCGTATCGACAATCCCGGCGCGGGCTCCTTGATCGGCGCGGGATCCGTCGCCGGGGCGTCATGAAGGTCCATCAGGAAGCTCCCTGAAGGCGTTGGAGACGAACGATCTGCGGGCGGCGGTCGCCGAGGCGCAGTTCCGCCCGGTCGAAGACCCGGTCCACGACGAAGAGACCTCCGGCCTGGCGGTAGTTGACCATCTGGGCTTCACCGTCGGGGGCGATCACGAACAGGGCCGGCGCCTCGTCGATCTGGAGATCGGCGTCGAAGGTGATGAAGGTCCGCCGGCCGTCGTTGAACACCGAGGTCGGAGTCCATCGCGCGCGCCGACCCTGGGGCTCGATGCGGTAACGGGCGTCGAGCGCGCCCTCCGGCATGGCGATGGAATCCGGAACCCTCACAGGTCCGCGCTCCGCCCCATCGGACGAGGGTTCGACCATCGACTCATCGCCGAGGGATGCCTGGTCCCAGGCGACCGCCGCGTTGAAGCCGTCCGCCGATCCGCTCCGAAGGTCCAGGAGGTAGACGCGGCGGTTCGTGGTCAGGACGAGATTGGTTTCGAGCCCGCGTTCGAGCGGCTTGAGCAGAACATGACTGCGCTGGCCGGGCCCCGTTCCCGAGGTCGTGTCGCCGATCTGCCAGCGCACGGTGTCGCCGGCGGCCTTGGAGACGATGGTCTCGCCGGCCCCAAGGGTCAGGGTCGTGACGCGAAGCGGCGCAGTCCAGACTTCATAGACCCGCCCCGGCGCCCAGGCGAAGACCTGAACCCCGCCAACAAAGGCGTCTGACCGCGACGGCGCGCTGGCCTGCCGATTGGCTGCGGCGATGGCGCTGCGCCCGGTCGTGGCCGGCGTCCGGAGAGGTTCTACTGCCGCCGGCGTCGTGACCGACAGATAGGGCGTGCCGACGACAGGGTCCGACACGGCCGGCGCTGCCTCGGTCACCGCCGGAGCCGCTTCTGGCGGATCAACAGCGACCTCGGCGGCTGCGATCGCCGCTGTCATCGGCGTGATCCCGGACATCGCCGGGGCGGGGCGGAAGACGGCACAACCGGACAGGAGCAGTCCGGAGGCGGCGAGGATCAGGAAGCGTCGGGGGTCCATGAGACGTCCTCAATCTTGAGCCCAAGGGGGTTCTTCATCAGCTCGGCCTCCGTGCGGGGCGGCTGGGTTCCGGTGGTGATCAGGGCCCGCCAGCGCTCGGACCCGGCCTGCTGGCCATTGACGAAGCGGGTCTCCCGCCACTGGATGTCGAAGGTCTTCTCGGTGCGGCGCACGACGTTGAGCACTTCGACCACCACGGCCTCGCGACCGGCCTCTGCAAAGGGGTCATGGGTCTGGGCCCAGGCGTTGAGGAAGCTGGCGGCCTTTGGAGTCATCAGGTCGTAGGCGCGCAGCCAGTTCTGCCTGATGACGATGGGATCGATGGACTTGGAGCGGACATCGCGGATCCAGCCGGCGAGCGCGTGGCCGGCCTGGGCCTCTGTCGGCTGGTACCGACCGCCGATGGCCGTGATCCTCTGAGTCTCGCCCCAGTCCGATACCTCGACGACGAACGGCTTGACGACGGCCCGGTCAGCCTGGACCCACCAACCCGCGCCGAGGAACCCCGCCAGGACCAGGTTGGCCACCGCGATCCGTCGCCAGTTACGGGCGTGGGCCAGGGACAGGCCCATGCGGTCGTCCCAGACCTGACCCGCCCTCTGGTAGGGCGTGGACTCCGGCGCGGAAGCCAGGGCCCGTTTGGGCCGGAAAAAGGGATGCATCTCAGGACTCCTCGGTCTTCAAATTCGGGGACAGGACGCCGCTGGTCTCGCCGGCGGGCATGAGCCCGCGTCCGGTGTTGGCGACGAAGAAGGCTTGAAGGGCGGCGGCCCGGCCCTGTGGCGCGGTCGCGCCGCCGCCACCGCCGGTCCGACCGGCCGCACGATGAAAGTCGGAGCGGGCGGTCTGGGCCTCAGCCGCGACCTTGTGGGGAGACCGGCTGCCGTTCGGCCGGGACGCGACGCCAGGCCCTTCGTCGGCGGTCTCGCCGGCGGACGACGCAGCGGTCTCTGGCACGGCTTTGGCCGTCCATGCGACGGCGGAGTCCTCGACGCCTCCTGGGGCGGAGGATGGGACAGAACCCGCTGCCCCGGACGAATTCGGCCGTGGCGGGTTGTCGTTGGAGGGGCGGGGCGGGGTCGATGGAGCGGAGGGACCGGACGGGCCGGAGGGCTTCGGGGCCATGGGCGGCGCTGACGGGCGTCCTGCGCCCGCGCCCGCTGCAGCCCTAGCCGAGCCGGCCATCCTGGCGCCCGCTCCGCCCGCCATCGCTCCCGCACCGGCGGCGCCCGCACCCGCCAGCAGGCCCGCGCCGCCGACCGCGACGCCCGCGGTGATCGCGGCGCCGGCGCCGAGGGCGGGACCGCCTGTGACCAGGGCCGAGGCGAGATTGGGAATGAACAGGGCCAGCATGGCCAGCAGCAGGGCCGCCACGAGAATGGTCAGGGCTTCGTAGATGTCGGGATTGGCCGAGGGCTGGAGCTGATCGAAGATCGTCTGGGCGCCGGACACGACGATCGCGAGGGCGAGCACCTTGAGCCCTGACGAGACGACATATCCCAGAGGCCGTTCGGCCAGAAAGGCGGTCTTGTTCCAGATCCCGAAGGGCAGGAGGACGAACCCGCCCAGGGTGACGATCTTGAACTCCAGCAGGGAGACGATGATCTGCAGGGCGAGCACCGCGAAGGCCAGCATGATGCCGATCATGGCCAGGCCCAGGATCAGGGCGTCGGCCATGTTGCCCACCACGTCGAGGGGGTTGTCGACGGGGGCCGGCGTTTCGCCCAGCGCCTTCACGATCTCCCAGCCCTGGGCGAGGATCGCGCCGGGATTGAGGAATTCCTCGCGACTGAGCGACCCGCCGCCCGCCGTCAGACCCAGTTCAAGGAACCCCGCGTAGATCGTCTCCGACAGCTGTTGCCAGTCGTTGATCAGCCAGGCGAAGGCCCCGATCAAAAGCACCTTGCTGAAGCCCGAGGCCAGGACCTCCCGGTTCGGCGACATCGCCCACTGGATGCCGGTCAGGGCCACGACCAGGGCGATCAGCAGGCCGAACACCCCATTGACCGATCCCTGCAGGGCGTCGAAGCCCGCCGAGATGGTGTTGGAGAAGATGACCATCAACTCGTTAGGGGTTTCGACGCCCGGGGCGGCCATTGGCGGGTCTCCTAATCGCCGGCGTGGGACAGGGGATTGAAGACCGGGGCGGCCGGCGCAGCGGCCGTCCGGCCCCAGCGCTGACGGCGGGACGCATCGCCGGACGCGCGATCGGCGGCTTCCCGCGCGGTGGCCTCCGCCATCAGACGGGACTGGGCCAGCATGATGGTGCGCAGGGCCGCCAGATCCTCGGCGAGGACCGCCAGCAGTTGATTGGTCGATTGTGTCGCCGCCGTCTGTCCCCGGGCCGCCTCGCTGGCCGACAGCGCGCCGGAGAGGCGCTGCTGGCGACCGGCGCCCAGCCGCTCCAGTTCGGCGGCGGTCCGCGCGACGTCCTCGGCGGTCCGGCGGGCGTTGGCCGTTCGGGCCTGGCCCTGTTCGAGAAGCCGCAGGGCGTCGGATCCCGACAGGTCCTCGGGGAACATCGTCTCGAACTGGCGCTCGAGGCCGCTGACCGACGAGGCGATGCCGCGCGCCGTGCGGGCCAGTTCCCCCATGTCCCGCAGAGACTGGTTGCTCCCGACAAGATGACTGTAGGGAGAGGCGGCAAGGCTGCGCGCCTCATTGGCCAGGCTCTCGAGCTGGCGCGCCGCCTGGAGCGCGTTCTCGATGTGATTGCGGGGATCGAATACGACCTGTTGGGCGGCGACGGGCGTCGAGGCCAGGGCGACGGCGGCCATCACCGTGACGAGGATCGGCTTATTCGGCCGCGAGCGGACGCGCGAAGGCGTCGAGGACGGAATCCACATTCTGCACTCCCTTGGCTTTGAGGAATTCACGGGCGAAACCGGTCTCGCCAACCTTGGCGAGGACATCGTCGATAAGGGTCTGGTCTTCAGGCGAGCCGGCGCCGCAAAGCGCCAGGGCCACGCCCGTCAGGCGGAGGTCGAAGAGGCGGCGGCCCCGGGGCTGGCGCCAGTAGTAGGCGCGCTTGGGCGTGGCGAAGGCGAGCAGCTCCAGCTGTCTGCGGTTCAGGCCGAAGCCCCGGTAGAGTTCGGCGGAGGCCGGCTCCAGCGCCCGGGGGTTGGGCAGAAACACCTGGGTCGGGCAGCTTTCGATCAGGCTCGAGGCGATCGGCGAGGCGGCGACGTCGTCCAGGCTCTGGGTGGCGAACACGACCGCCACCCGCTTCTTGCGCAGCGTCTTGAGCCATTCGCGAATCTTGGCCGCGAAGGCCGTTTCTCCGAGGAACAGCCAGGCTTCGTCGAGCACCAGAAGCGTGGGCCGTCCGTCGAAGCTCTGCTCCAGATGGTGGAACAGGGCCGACAGCACCGGCGCGACCGCCGACGGCGTCGCCATGAGGCTTTCAAGTTCAAAGGTGTCGAAGCGGCTGATCCCGACGCCGTCGCCCGCGCCGTCCAGCAGGGCCCCGTGAGGTCCCTTAAGGGTGAGGGGCTCAAGCGCGGCAGCCACCGCCTTGTCCTGGACCAGGGCGCAGAAGACGGTGAGGGTCCGCTGGATTGCGGGCGCATCGGCCAGGGCGCTCAGCGCGGCCCAGATTTCCTCCCGGATGCGGGGGACCGGATCGAGACCCGCGAGGCGCACGGTCTCCGCGATCCATTCGGCGGCCCAGGCCCGTTCCGCCTCGTCCTCGATGCCGGTCAGGGGTTGAAGCGAAAAGGCTGCGCCGGGCTCAAGCGCTCGCCAGCGTCCGCCGGCGGCCAGGGTCGCGGCGCGCGCCGAGCGGCCCTTGTCAAAGAAGATGACCCGGGCGTCGGGGTAACGGAACCACTGCAGCGCCAGGAAGGACAGCAGGGCGCTCTTGCCCGACCCCGTCGGTCCGACGACCATGGCGTGGCCGACATCGCCGACATGGAGCACGAGGCGGAACGGCGTCGAGCCCGTGGTTCGCGCCGTCGCCAGCGGCGGCCCGCCGAGATTGTCGTCGCCGGCCGGGCCGGCCCAGACCGCCGAGACCGGCAACAGGTCTGCTAGGTTCAGTGTGGAGACCAGCGGCCGGCGGACATCGGCATAGGGTTCGCCTGGCAGGGAGCCGAGCCAGGCCTCGACCGCGTTGAGATCCTCGATGCGCGCGACGAGCCCTTGGGCGTTCAGGGCCGCCTCGACGGCCCGGGCCTTGGCGGCCGCTCCGGCTTCGGAGACGTCAAGGATGGTTACGGTCAGGGTCAGGTAGCCGTAGGCGCAAGCCTCGGCCCCGAGCGCGGCCAAGGCGCCGTCGCACTCCTCCGTCTTCGAGGCCGCATCGGTGTCGAGGAGGGGCACTTCCTCCTTGGTGATGGCCTCCCGCAACAGGACGCCCACGCCCTTGCGCTTGGCGAACCAACGCTTGCGCAGCTTGACGATCTCCCGCTCGGCCTCGGGCTTGTCGAGCCCGATCCACCGCGCGGTCCAGCGATAGGAGAATGGCAGGGCGCCAAGCGCGTCGAGCAGGCCGGGACGTGTGACAGAAGGCAGCCCGCGCACCGAGACGACCTTGAGCCACTTGTTCCCGAGCTTCGGCGCGATCCCGCCCGTCAATCCGGCGTCGGCCAGCCAGGCGTCGAGAAAGATGGGTGTTTCGGGAACGCGGACGGCCAGGGCGCTGGGCGAGACCGCGTCGTGCAGCCAGGTCAGAAGAGCCTGGTCGTCCAGGCGCTGGATCTCCGGGAGGGCGTCGGACAGCAGGTCGAGCGTCGTGTCCGCCTCCCGGCGGAAGGCGTCGAGCGCCAGACGCCAGTCCGCTCCGCCCTTGGCCAAGCCGTCGAACAGCCACCGCTCCATCCTGCGGGTCTCGTCGGCGGGCGGCAGCCAGGTCAGGGCCAGGCGGAAGTCGGTCTCGAACGCCGCCTCGGCGGCCTCGAACCGACCCCGACGTTCGGCGTCCAGAAGCCAGGCGACGTCGATGTCGAAGTCGCTCTCGGGATAGGGCGCCGCCCCGCGTCGACGGGCCTCGACGTGCAGACACCAGCCGGTGCCTAGGCGTTTCAGCGCGTTGTTGAGCCGGGCCCTCACCGCCATCAGCTCATCCTCTGTCGAGGATTCGAGATCTGGACCCCGGAACCGGAACCCGGCGGTGAAGGAGCCATCCTTGTTGAGGACCGTCCCGGGCGCGACCAGCATGGCCCAGGGCAGATGATCGGCGAGGGCGGCCGGACGGCGGCGGTGGTCGTCGAGGAATCGCATGGCCGCTAGCCGTCCAGGTGGCCCGGAAGGGCCAGATGGCGCCGCAGCACGTCGAAGAACCGGCGATCGGTGCGCGCGGCCCACAGGCCGATGGCGTGGGCGATCGCCCACCAGAGGAGCCCCAGCCACCAGATGCGCAGGGCCAGGCCCAGCACCATGGCGACCGTTCCCATGAGGATCGCATAGTCCCGGGGCATTCCGGCCATCAGCACGGGCTCGGACAGAGCTTGGGCGACGGGGAGTTCCCAGCCTTCGGGCAGGCCGTCCGGACGCGCGGCGGCCATCACCCGATCTCCGCGCCGCCGGCGAAGCCGAAGAAGTCGAGGAAGAAGGTCGAGGCCGCGAAGGCGATCGACAGGCCGAACATGATGCCCAGCCCCCGCCGCATAGACGACCCGTTCTCGCTCATGGCGATTCCGGCTCCGAAGACCACGACCGCCACGACGGCTGCTGCCTGGACCACGGGTCCAGTGATCGACTCGACCACCTGTTGCAGCGGCCCTTCCCACGGCATGCCAGATCCGCCGGCGAGAGCCGGTCCGGCCATCATCAGGCCGCACGTCATCATTGCGCCAAACAGGCGACGCCCAAGTCTTCCACGCATGTCTTGCTTCCTGTGTCCAGCGCGTCTCAGCGCGATGCACGACATTGCAAGCAAATATATCCACAGGGTGTCAACAGGATCTCTGGACTATTTTTGGCTGAGTTGTCAGCAACTCAAATAAGACTTGATGTAACTTGGATTCGGGCTTGCGACATATCGACTTGGATTTGACTTAAATTGCGGCTTTCGACTTGCGATGACTTGCGGGAGGTCAGGTCCACCAGCCTGTTTCCACGTGAGATTTCCACGGTGGCCGAGAGATTGCCCTTTTTTCCCATCCAGCACCGACCGGTTGGGCTCAAGCCGATGACGCGTTCTCGCCGTAGAAGCTGCTAGTCGTGGGCGCCGGAGCCTGACCGTCACTCCTAAGCGGAACCGCCCTCAAACAGGGCGCGTCGGGCTCCAGAATCTTCCGGAGCCGGGCCTTGCGGTTGGATCCTGGCGCTCCATCTGAGAGACAAGGGCCTGGACAGGGCCCCTCCGCCCGTCAGCGCAAAGCCGTTATCGGCACTGTCGTCGTGAGCGCTCCCGACATGAATGTGTCCGGGTTTGTCGAGGTGGTGGACGGGCGACGCTTCAGACGAACCAGGAGCACTGGCATGTCGATGACCTCGCCCATACCCAAGACCCTCGATGGCGTGAAACGCCTCGCCCGACGCCTGAAGGCCGAGGACGGGCTGACCCATGCCCGAGCTCTGGACAAGGCGGCCGTGATCGCAGGCCACCCCAACTACAAATCCATGAAGCGGACGCTCGACGCCCTGGCGAAGGCCCCGGCGGTGAGCGGTCCGCCCTTGTCCAGAAAGGGACCCACCAACATGCCACTCGACACATTTCGCAAAAGCAACCGCGCCGCATGGGATGCCGCCATCCAGCCTCTCGGCGTGACGCCCGGGCTCTCCGAAACCTGGTCCAGCCCGACCGCCATCGCCAGGGCACTGGACCCGGTCATGGGCCTCAACCTGAACCACGCCCTGCTGCCCACGGGCGGCGGGCACGATTTCGAAAGCGTCCGGCCGTCCCGCGAGCCGGGATGTCTGGAGTTCCGGATCGGTGAACGGACCGGCTACATCGTGCGGCCGAAGAAGCTCACGTTCGAGCGTCTCGAGGCCGAAGGAGAGTCGTTCTTCCTGTTGGAGCTCGACACCCTCGAGCCGTCGGGCGTCTACGACACGGACGACGAGGACGAAGACGAAGATGAGGACGATCGCCCCGCCCGGGTTCGCGAATCCGAGGAACTCCTCGAACTTTCGCCCGGTGACTACGCGAGCCGCGATGTCTGGGACCGAGGGTTCCTGCGCTACAATGAAGACGGTTCGGAAGAGCCTCTGCCGCGCTCGGCGCGGGTCGTCGTGCGCTGGTTCGGAGGCAAGATCCTGATCGTGGCCAAAGCCAGCCTCTGGAATAGCGCTTCGGAAACCTATGACGGGCGTCAGAACCGTATGACAGCGTCACAGATCCGCACCGTCATCGAACGATCTCTCGAAGCGGCCGACTGATCGGGTGGCGCGGGGCGGACATCTGCCACGCGCCACAGATCACCCCACAGCATGGAATTCGTAAGCGGCGCCGTCAAAGCCGGTGATCTGCAACAAGCTTTCGACCCGGCGACCTTCCCGCGTCCGTCGAATGAATACGATCAGGTCGACGGTCTGACCGATCATGTGACGGGAGGCGGTCGCCGAGACCTCGGCGATCAGGTCTTCGATCCGCCGCAGCGCGTCCTCGGCGGAGTTGGCGTGAATGGTCGACAGACCGCCGGGATGCCCTGTGTTCCAGCTTTTCAACGTTTCGAGCGCGGCGGAGCCGTCGCGCATTTCACCGACGATGATCCGGTCCGGGCGCATGCGTAGCGCGTCACGGACGAGGTCGACGACCCCGATCGATCTGGGGAAGCGCCGAGTGACGACGGCGACCGTGTCCCAGGCCGAACTCTGGAGCTCCGGCGTATCCTCGATCAGGAAGACCCGGTCGTCCGCGAACGCCGGCTCGGCCAGAACGGCGTTGGCGAGGGTCGTTTTGCCGGACCCGGTGCCGCCCGCGATGAGAATGTTCTGCCGTGAGACCGCGGCCTCTCTGAGGATATCAGCCTGGGTCTCGGTCATGACGCCATCGCGAACATAGTCCTGCAGCGCCCAGATCACCGCCGGCCGCTTGCGAATGGAGAAGGCCGGGGCGACCGAGACGGGCGGCAGGACGCCCTGGAACCGCTCTCCGGTCCCGGGGAGGATACCGGACAGGCGGGGATCCTCACGCGTCACGGGATCTCCGACATAGTCTGCGATCAACCGGACGACGCGTTCGCGCGCCTCCGCGCTCAGGATCTGTCCGGTGTCGCTCCGTCCTTCGCCGATCCGATCCAGAACGAGCCTGCCGTCCGGATTGGCGAGGATCTCGACGACGCCGGGTTCGAGGAGGGCCGCCAGGACCGTGGGCCCAAGCGCATGACGCAGGGCTTCGAGCTTCCGCTCGGCGACGATGGGATGGAGGGTCATCTAGTTGGCCTGGCGGACGGCGTGGGGCTCGGCTGCGGCAGGGTTGTCGCCCCGTCCCGACCGGCCGGCGACGATCCGGGCCGCGGTTGCGTCGAGGAGGCGTTCGATGCGTCGATCAACGGCGGCCTGCACCGTCGGATCCTGGTCGACCAGGGCGTCGGGCAGGCGGAGGAAAAAGGCTCGGGCCACCTCGATCAGAAGCTCCTGCACGATCTGCATATCCCGGGCGGTGGCGCGCATATGCCCGCTCAGGGACTGTTCCAGCCTCAGCAGCCGGTCCTCGGGATCCGCGTGGGGGCTCTTCTGAAGCCCACGGGTCAACGCGCGTCCGGCGGCCTGGCTCTGGGAGATCTTGTTGGCGCGCGCCTCGCGATTGAGACTCGAGACGACTTTGGGATCGTTGATGTAGACCTGGAGGCGTGCGGTCGGGGTGTCTTTCCTAGTCATCGGCCAGTCCTTGCAGCTGATCGAGGGCGGCGTCCTGCGCCGCCATTTCCTGGGCAACGCGGCCGTAGATGTTGGCGACCCGGGCCGCCGTTTTCTTGTCGCCCATGGCGGCGACCACCTCCTTGAAGAGGGGAAGGGACGCCTCGGCGTCCTCGCCCAGACTGCGGCGGCCGGCCCAAGGGTTTGGGGTCGCAGCAGGCGTGTCCAGTCGCAAACCCTGATTGGGCGCCACGTCCCGGGCGCGGGTTCTGAACGGTTCGCGCGTGTCGTAGGTCACCTTGCGTGTGCGTAGCGGCCGCGCCCCTGCCGCGAAGATCAACTGATCGTCGTCGGGCAGGGCGCGGATCTCGCCAGGCTCAAGAAGCGGTCGTTCGATCTGCGAACGGGAGACCGAACTCCGCCCTCCGGCGAGGCCGGCGGGTGAGCTCCGGCTGGTGCGGGTCTCCAGGATGGACCCCGTCAGTTTGGAGACCTTGTCTTGCGTCAGAGGGTCGAGGGCGGAAAAGGCGGTGTAGACATGGCAGTTGTCGAGGATGGTGTTGTTGGCTCCGTAGGTCTCTACGATGTCGTTCAGCGACTGGGCGACGAACATGACCTTCACGCCGTATCCGCTCAAAAGGCGCAGGGACTTCTCAAAGAAGCTGACGCGGCCCAGCAGCGGGAACTCGTCCATCAGCATCAGCAGATTGTGCCGCTTGGGACGGCCATCGGCCGCCAGACCCTCTTGCACGGTGAGCGACTGGGCGGCGGCGTAGAAGAACAGGCGCACCAGCGGTCTCAGGGCGGCTGCGTCAGCGGGCGCGACCTGAACGTAGAGCGACAGGGGAGCCTCGGCGCACATCAGGTCACCGATCGAAAAGTCCGACCGGGACAGACTGCGTTCGACATCGTCGCCGGCAAGCCATTTGAGGTAGGAGCGGGCCGTGCCTTGAACCGAGGTTCTGAACCGGTCGTGCATCGCGGCATAGCCCTTTACGGCCGTGGCGATGAAAGGGTGCGTTTCAGGATCGCCGCCCGGCCCTGGCCGATGCAGCGTCCGGGTCATCACCTCCGCCGCCGCATCGAGGTCTGCGAGGAGTCCGCGAACCTTGAGCAGAGTCTTGTCCGCGTCATCGGCCGTATAGAGGACGTGCAGGATCACGGCCTCCAGGATCTCTGAAGCGGCCTTGTCCCAGATCGCCTCGTCGTCGCGCGTGCCTCCCGGATCGGCGAGGATCGAGACGAGGCGCTGGACATGAGCGAGTTCGCCAGGCCCCGGCAGGATCTCCGCCAAGGGATTCCAGCAGACGGAGACGGGATCACGAGGATCGAAGAAAAGGGCGTGACTGAACCGCGACCGCCACCCGGCGCTGAGTCTCCAGAGCTCCCGTTTCGGATCGTGGACGAGGACGCTGGCGTTCCAAGAGAGGAGGGTCGGCATGACATGGCCGCGACCCTTTCCCGATCGCGTACCTCCGGTCACGAGCGTGGGGCGCAGATCTGTGGTGGCCAGCAGTCGCCCGCCGAGGACGCCGAGAACGCAACCGCCCTTTGCCGTGAGACCCGCAAGCCTTGCGTCGGTTGGGCCGCCCCATCCCCGCACCCGACGAACGGTCGCCTCGCCACAGGCCACGGCGCCTAGGCCCAAACCCCCAACGGCGCCGAGCAGGATGAGCGGCGAGCAGGACGTGAAGGCTTCCTGGGCCTGATCGGCGAAGCGGAGGCGCCACGCAAGGATCGACCACGGGGGATAGAGGCTGATTTCCGACCCCAGATGGAGGGAAGGACCAAGCGTAGGCGCATTGTCGTAAAGCCAGGCGAAGGTCTGGGTGGCGGCCTGGCATCCGATGAGCAGACCGAGGGCGAGAAAGAGCAGCCGCGCTCGCATGGCCCTATGCCTCCGTCGGCGACCGGGGTGCGCCCCGCTCGACCTCCAGGACGATGACGGCGGCGCTCTCCATCCGACGTCGGTGATAGGCGTCTATCGCTGTCAAAAGCTGGTCGTGAGAGCCCCCGCTCTCGATCCGCAGAAGCTCAAGGGCTTCCTCCCGGATGTCGCCGAAGAGGCGGGCCTCGGCCCCCGCCAACATTCGCAATTGGGCGTCAACCAGGCGGAAGGCCTCTATGAGCGCCCGGTTACCGGTGGCTCTGACGATCCTGTCAAAAAGGTCCAGCACTGCGCCTTGGTCCGCTGCGTCCCGGGCCGGCGCGGCGACGGCTGCCTGATTGGCTGTCAGCTTGAGACCCGTCTCCAGGCACCGGAAGCGAACCCAGTAACGGTCCCGAAGCAGGGATGCGTCAACCCGGGGCGCGAGGTATCCTGTACGCGGCGCGCGCTCCATGAGACCTTCACCACAGAGCCAGGCCAGCGCTTCCCGAATTGGCGTGGTCGAGAGTCTGAGTCGCCTCGCCTCCTCTATGATCACGACGGATCGCCCAGGCGCGTACAGGCCCTGCATCGCCCGGTCCCGAAGGTCCTGAAGCGCCAGACTGAACGGATCGCGAGGTCTCGGCATCACCAACTCCAACGCAACTTTGTTTGTGTTTTCGGCACGGTCTCCTTGTTCGCCAATGGGTTGCGGGGACAAGAGCGGCTTTCCGCCAGAAATTTTCGGGCTTTCCCTCAAAATTTGGCAGGTTAGCCGCAAGAAATTGGCATTTCTCCGCCGCAACCCTACACACGCGGGCGTTGATCCTTGCATGGTCTCGACGCACGATACGCGACCGATCGGTGCGGAAAGGTAGGGTGTCCATGAGCCGCGTTTCGCTTGAGCCCCAGGATGACGGAAGACTTCGCTCGGCCACGCTCAAGGCGGTGCGGAAGTTTCGTCGATTGTCTTCGGGTCAGGTCGCGGCCGGAATGAACATCATCCATCGGACCTACGAACATTTCGAGGCCGGCCACGGCAAGCTCAACCTCGACTATCTGCACCGGTTCAGCGAGGTCACCCGTTGCGACTACTATGGCCTGTTGCACGCCATCGCGATCGGCTCGCCGGAGTTCGCTGTGAGGTCCGCCGACAACCAGTTCATGACCACCTTCACGATCTTCCTCCAGGCCTACGATCGCAAGATGGGCGATCGCATTTGCGACCTCGACGCGCGGGCGCTCATCGAAGCGTTCGGGGAGCTTTTCGACAACCTCGCCGAAGCCGGCGAGCAGCGAGCCAACGAGGCCGCAGACTTCCTCCGGGAAGGCAAGGTCGACCTGACATCCAAGCGGCCCAAGCCCGGACGATGATGCGAATATACTCCGGATATAGCTTTGCTTTGGCCCGATCTGCGCGCTCCTTGGTTCGCCACATCCGTGGCGATCAACCAGGAGAGACTGAGATGAAGACGACCACACTGCGCCTCGTCAGCTTCGGCAGCGCCCGGGGCCTCACGATGCAAGACATCGACGGCGACTATCTGGAATTCACCGAGCAACCGAGCCGGGTCCCGATGGGCTGAAGGAGTCGGGCGGCCGCTGATGCGGCCGCCCGGTTTGCTCGTGTCAAACGACTTTCCTCTCGCCGCCTGGCTCGCCGACCCGGTGCACATGGCCTGGCTTGGCGACGACGTCGTCGTGCTGGATGTCGCCGCGGACCGCTACACCTGCATCGTCGACGGATCAGCCCTTCTTCGGCCAGGAGAGCGTCCCGGCGCCTTGCGGATCGCGACGCCCGCCCTCGAGGATATCTCGGAGGCGGGATGGATCTCGGCGGGCCCCGGCGCCCCCCGCAAGCCGCCCGTGTCTCCGCGGACGTCTTTGGCCACGCCGGTATCGGCTCAGGTCTATCCTGCCGTCATGGCCGGGTTGGCGGCCTGGAGCGACGGGCGACGCCTTCAACGTCTGTCCCTGGAGCGCATGATCGGCCCGTCCGAAACACCGTGGCCCTCGGATGGCGCGGTCGAAACCCTGCCGGCGCGCGTGGCCACCTTCATGGCCGCCCTGCCGTGGGTTCCGGATCAGGGACAGTGCCTGCAACGCGCCTACACCCTGCGGCGGCAACTGGCCCGGCGAGGCCTTCAGGTCGACTGGGTGTTCGGTGTGCGGACATGGCCGTTCATGGCGCACTGCTGGCTGCAACTGGGGAACGTCGTGATCGCGGACGACGTCGACCGCGTGCGCGGCTTCACCCCGATCATGGTGGTCTGACGTGGACTATCTGGTCGTCTCCCGTACCGCCGGACCGGACGCCGAACAGGCCTCAGCGCGGCTATGCGAAGCTGCCGAGGCCGCGGGCATGACCGTCAGGACGCTTTCGCCCTCGACCTGGCTGGCCACCTCGGGTCCCCGAAGGCCCAAGGTGCTCGCGGTCGGGTCCTGGCTCCTGGTTGGCGACGTCTTCGATCGACGCAGACATTTCGCGTCGGATGAGCCGGTGCTCGAGGATGCACACCTGTTCGAGCGCAAGATGATCCGCCGCTTCTGGGGTCGCTATGTCGGGGTGCGTCTGGGTCCGGACGGTGATCTGGTCGCTGTCCTGAGGGACCCGTCCGGGGCGCTCGAGTGTCTGACCTGGTCTGCCGGCGGCCTGTTGTTTGCGGCGTCTGACGCGCCGGCTTGGCTCGTCGCGGCCGTCCGGCCCGACTGGCGCCTTGCGCTCGATCGCATCGCCTCGGCCCTGGCCGATCCCCTGAACAGTTGGGGGGCGTGTCTGATCGACGGTCCGAACCTGCTGACGCCGGGCGTCCTGGCCGATCTGACGACGGGCGAGACGACGGTGCTTTGGCAGCCCGACGTATTCGCCCGCTGGAGCGAGGACGGGATCATCGGCGATGTGGACGCGGAAACCTGTTTGCGTGACGCCGTCGACGAGGCCGTGGGCGGTCTGGCGCGGAACGACGGCGGGCTCGCCGCGGAAATCTCCGGGGGGCTGGACTCGGCCATCGTCGCCGGCAGCCTCGCCCGCGTGAGGCCCGATGTCGCCCTGTGGCTCAATGCTTACGGGATAGACCCCGGATCGGACGAGCGGTCTTACGCGCGCGCCATGGCCTCTCTGGTCGGCGCGCGCCTGACGGAGGTGCCGCGCGCTCCAGAGCCTCTCACCGAGGCCATGCTGCTTGGTCTGACCGTCGGTGTCCGTCCTGGCTTCAACGCCCTGGACACGCCGAACGACCGGGTCTGGGCAGACCATCTGCAGCAGGCCGGAGCCACAACACTGATGACCGGCAAGGGCGGCGACGCCGTCTTCATCCAGGGCGCGGGCAGCGACGTCTTCTCCGACCTGTGGCGAGAACGCGGAGCCTCGGCCATTCTGTCTCCCGCGCTGCCAGCCCTGGCCCGGTGGAACGGCCGCTCCGTCTGGTCGCTCGTCGCCGATGCCCGAGCCCATGATCGACGACGCGCCCGGCTGGGCCAGCGGCCATCCTTTATCACAGGCCTTCTTGTGGGTGAGCCCGATCCGACAGGAAACCACCCCTGGCTCGAGGCGGCCGACGATCTCGGGCCGGCGAAGCGCTACCAGATCGCCGGCGTCATCAACGGCGCGACCTTCCACGGCGCCTCGGCCCAGACCGCCGCCGCCGACCTCGTTCATCCGCTTCTGGCCCAGCCCGTCGTCGAGACCTGCCTTGTCCTGTCGGCCCGCCAGCTCACCCAAGGCCAGCGGGACCGGGCGCTCGCCAGGGCCGCCTTTCGGGACCGGCTGCCACGCTCGATCGCGGAGCGCCGGTCCAAGGGGGAATTGACCGCCTACTATGGTCGTCGGCTCGCCCGCAGCCTCGGCGTGGTCAGGCCCTGGCTTCTAGAGGGCCGCCTGGCCGCCGCAGGGCTTGTGGACCGGCCCAAGCTCGACGGACTGCTGCGCGAGGACAGTCTGATTTGGCGAGGCGGCGTCGGCGAGATCATGATTGCGGCGGCGATGGAGTCATGGGTCAGGACGTGGGAGGCCCGGCTGGCGCCCCGGATGTGACGGCGTTCGGCGTCTTCAGGGTCTCTTCGAGCCAGCGAAATATCTGGTCGTAGAGATCGCGAATATTCGCCGGACTCCAGTTGAAATGTCCCTCGCCCCAATAGGTCACCAGACGCGCTGGCACACCTTGCCGGTGCAGGACGGTGAAGATCCGTTCCGACTGGGACATGGGGACAAAATCCCGATCCGCCGTCACCAGCATCATCGGCTGGCGGATGCGGTCCGCCACGGCGTAGGGACTGGCGACGGCGTAACGGTCCGGCGCCCGCCAGGGCGGCCCTCCCGTGTCGCCCTGGCCCGTCTCGACCCAGCCCATCTGGCCCTGCAGGCTCAGCCCCTCGGTCGGGAGCACGCGGCTGACCGGATCGAACTCACCCCATTTTCCAGCGAAGTCCGTCCCGGCTGACCAGGCGATATAGGTTCGGTAGCGTGAGGTTCGCGCGGCGATAGCGACGGCGGCCGTGCCCCCAAAACTGTGTCCCATCACGGCGATCCGGTCCGGCGGGAGATCGGGGTGACTGCGGAGCGCGGCGTCGACGGCGAGATCGACACTGTCGACGAGATGATCAGCCAGGCGCAGGTCACCGGCCTCCACCGGAAGGGCCGGGGAGAGCACTGCATAACCCTTGGCGGCCAGGAAGCCGGCCCTGACGCCGTAGAGGAGAACACGCGGATCGGTCCAGGCGTCAGCACCCGCCGATCCCGGATAGACGGCCACGACCAGGCCCTTGACGGGTCTGCCCGGGGGCAGGGTCAGCCAACTGTGGGTCTGGCGGCCGAGCCGGTCGGCATGGGGGATTGCGACGGGTCGGGGAAAGGCCAATGACGCGAAGCCCGCATTTACGGCGTCAATTTCTGCGGGGCCGGTACCACGGTCCAGCAGCAGGGTTTCTGCGCCGCCCTTCCGGATGAGGGCCACGGCAACCCGAGGGGACGCGGCCGCCAGGATAGAGCCGCCGATCAAGGGTGGAAGGTTGAAGCGGACCGGCGGACCTGGCGCGCCGACGGCGGCGACCTGTCTGCCCGGCTCGCGGGCTATGGCCCAGGATTGGCGGGGCGCAGCGTTCAGTCTCAGACGCAGAGGCTGCATCCCGCTCGACCAGACGGCGGCGGCGACATCGACGCCGGGCCGGGAGACGCGCCGCAGGCCTCGCGCCGACACGTCCCACAGACCGCCATCAGAGAAGAGAAGCAGACCGTCCTCTTCGACGGCCGCGAGGCTCCCGGCGGATCCGCCGAGCGAGCGCGTCAGATTATTAGGGACGCCGGACTGCAGGAGGTACCAGTCGAAACGGCTCGAGCCGGCGCGCGCCCTCAGGACCGGCTGTTCGCCGAGCCAGTCCGCCTGGACGCCGCGCAGCTCATCGACGACAACGCCCTCGGCCGTGGCCGAAAGACCGCCGTGAGAGAAGGCCGTCCATTCGCCGTCCCGGCCGAGGCTCCGAAGCCCGCCCTCGCTCCATGCGTGGCCGTCGGCGCGCCCCCAGACGAGAACCGCCCTCGAGGAAGCGGACCAGCGGAGAAGATGAAGAGCGACGTCATCCCCTGCCTCCGCGATCCGGGCGCCGGTGTCGGCGTCGAGCAGGGCGAGCCGCGTGCGGACCTGCATGTCGTAGGCCCGCACCACGTCGGTGGCGACAGGGATGGGCGCTCCCCTGCGCAACACTGCGATGCGGCTCCCGTCCGGCGACAGGGCGAAATCGAGGATTCGGTCTCTGGCGAGGAGCCGCATCTTTCCCGAGGGGACCTCGAACTCGACGAGGTCCTGCGCGGGCGCTTCCATCTCGCTGGTAGCCTGGCGACCCGAGGTGTCGACGATCGTGCGCGACGGCGTCTTCCCCTCTCTAGCCATCCGCCACAGACGGATGGTCTCGATCTGGCTGGCCGCGTCCCGGCGCAGCAGCCAGGGGAGGCTGCCGTCGGGTCGCGTGCTCAACACCAGCCTGTCGTCGTCCCGCCAGGCCGCGCCGTCCCCCGTGAGCGGAAGATCCGGCGTCAGCCCCGTCCACACGACGGTCCCGCGCCTCGGATCCGCGACCCCCGCCTCCAGCCTGTCGTCCTTCAGACGATAGACGAGGAGCCGTCGGCCCGACGGGGACCAGGGCCCGAGCACCAACCCGGATCCGGACAGCCCGGGAAGGAGACGGCGCGGCGGCCCCTCGTGCGTCAGATCGGCGATGAACAGATCGGTGATTGCCCAAACCGACCGGTGCCCCAGATCATAGCGAGGCGCCGAGTCAAACCGCCCCCGTCGCTCGTAGACGAGCCAGGCGCTGTCAGGGGAAAGGGAGACCTCCCCGAAAGACTCCATGGAGAGGACGTCGTCGATCCCGAGGGCGCGCTCCTCGGCGGCCGTCGGGACGGCGGTCACCAGGAGGACGACGACGAGCGCCATCGCCCGGGCGAGCCGGTAAAGCATCCTGGTCATCGACCGTTGTCACCAGCGCTGGATGAGCTGGAATGAGACCACCCGGCCGAGCAGGCTGGATTGCCCGGCGTCGAAGCCATAGCCCGTGCGCCCGTTGTGGAACGGGGGATCCGCATCGAACAGGTTCTGAATCGCGACGCTGGCGCGAAGCCCCTCGAGGCGCGGGGCTGACGGCGACCAGCTCAGCTGGAGATCGGCCGTGTCCCAGGCGTCGATACTCGCCCCTGTGCTGTCGGCGTAATCGGAGACGTGAATCCAGTGAAGGTCGACGCCCCAGTCGCCACGCGATAAGGACCCGCCCGCGCGCGTCCGAAGGGAGACCGGATAGCCGACCTGGTCCAGGACGTCGCGGACCTGCGAGGCTGGCGTGGTCTGGCTCTCGTAGTCCAGCAGCCAGGACGCCGAGGCGTCGAACCGCAGAGTCGTCTCGCCAAGTTGCACCGGCCAGGCCGCGAGCAGGTCCAGACCCCGAACCTGGACCGATGTCGTGTTGATCCAGCGTCCGTCGATGATCGCGCCATACGTCGTCGGCGGATAGAGACTGCCGGACCCGAAGCCAGGCGCCGTCGTATAGCTCTGCACCAGGGCGAGGTCGGCGGCGTTGTTGGCTGGATCGACCCGCCTGACGAAGGGCGCGAGGGCCGGATCGGTTAGGACATTGGAGAGGTTGCCGCTCGTCGGCCGGGCGATCTGGTCTCCGAAGCGCGTATCGAAATAGCTGGCGCTGAGGACGAGGCCGCTGTCGGGGCGATAGTCGAACCCCGTGGTCCAGGTCTCCGCCGTCTCGGGCTCGAGATTGGGGTTGCCGCCGGACAGGTAGATGGAGAGCATGCGCGACCCGTCGGGGCGAGCGACCAGACTGGCCCCGGCGATCGAGGCGTCATGCAGCTGGGTCAGTCCCGGCGCGCGAAATGACGTCCCCCAGGATCCACGAACGGTCAGGTCCTTCATCGGCGACCACACGACGCCGAGTTTGGGGTTCGAGGTCCGCCCAAAGTCCTCGTAGTCCTCGATGCGGCCGGCGAGGGAGAGTTCGAGCAGGCGGACGCCCGGCCGCCTATTGGCGGCGCCGACGAGCGGTATCCGCGCTTCGGCGAACAGGGCTGAGATCGACCGGTCCTGCTCCGGCACGGGGCGGACCACGGGCGTCAGGGCCGACAGGAAACTCGTTGACCGGGTCTCGAAGCTCTCGCGCCGCAGCTGCACGCCGACGGCGATGTCGAGGCCTCCCGCCGGCAGGGTGAGGAGTTCGCCCTCGAGCAGGAGGTTGGCGGAGCTGGCCGTGCTCCTGTCGACATTGCTCGAGTAGCCGGCGCTGATGAAGTCGAGGACCGCGTCGGTGTTGGCCTCGCCCGCGCCGAACGGATTGAAATAACCGTCCCGCGTCGCGGAATAGGCGGTCGCCGGATTGTCGGCCGTGTTGCCCAGCGCTTCCTGCAGGAAGACGGAGTTGATCTGGCCGGAGATACCAGCCTCGCCGCGTTCCTCGGCATGGGTGAGGTAGCCGTCCAGGGACCAGCCGCGCCCGAGGTCCAGAACCCCGCCCGCCGTCACCCCAAGGCTGCGAGACGACCCCGATTGTCGCGACGGCCCGAGATCGCGGGAGAAGGAATAGGCGACGGTGTGGGCGGTCGCGCCGTTGGGCGAGACGAAGAAGGGGTTGGCCCGGGTGATCTGGAAGACGCTGGCTCCGGGCGAGTTGTCGAAGCCGTAGGTTCGGCGGCTGAACCGCAGATCGGCGGAGAGATCGAGGCGATCGCCGACCGACTGGCGGATCCGCCCGTAGACGCTGTGGCGCTCGAGGTCGGGAATGAGGTCGACGCCGAGGGTGTTGGACTGGAGGTTTGTCTGTCCCGCCACGAAATCCGCCGGCGAGGTCGCCGCGCCGCTCGGGCCCGGCCGGATCGCATACTGGGATACATAGCTGGCGAGGGTCGCATTATAGACGACCAGATTGCCCGGCGCGCTGAACAGGGCGCGCCAGTCCGAGCCGCCGAAGGGCCGCAGGTCCCCGTCCCGCGTATAGTCGCGGTCGAGCGAGCTGATCGCATTCTGGTGCTGGTACTCCCAGGACAGCAGGGCCGCGCCACTGGACCAGGACCGGCCCGCGATATGGGAGGCCTGGACCGTCTCCATGCCGCCGGCGGCGGCGGAGGCGCGCAGGCGGCTTTCCTGGCCGTCGAAGGTCCGACGCATGATGATGTTGACGACGCCGCCGACCGCGTCCGAGCCATAGAGGGCCGACGCCCCGTCGAGCAACACATCGACCCGCTCCACGGCTGCCGACGGCAGGGCGGAGACGTCGGCGAACTCGCCCCGGAAGCCGGTGCCGGCGAGCCGTCTGCCGTTGACGAGCACCAGGGTGGCGTCGGGTCCCAGGCCGCGCAGATTGACCCCTGTGGCGACCACCCCGTTCGATCCGCCGCGGTCGGCGCCTGACAGCAGGGCGCCCGGCGTGCCGCTGCCCGCGTAGTTCTGCGGCAGATCAGTCAAGACCTCCGCCACCGTTCCCCGGCCGCGCGCGTCAAGCTCCTCGCCCCCCAGCGTCAGGACGGGCGAGGCGAGTTCGCCTGAGGATTTGAGCAGGGTTCCGGTGACGACGACCTCCTCGACCTCGGTCGCGGCCTCGGCAGCCAGGGTCTCGGTCGCCCGGCGGATGAAGATGACGCCGGGGCGGGTCTGCGACCAGGTGAGACCTGATCCCTGAAGCAGGGCGTCGAGGACCACGGGGGATGTATGGTGGCCCCGTAGACCGTTGGTGCGAAGTCCGGCGACGAGACCGCTCGAAAAAAAGATTTGCTGATCGGACTGGGTGGCGAAGAGGTTCAGGGCGTCCCGGAGCGAGCCGGGCGGAATGTTGTACTCCCGCGCCTCCTGGGCGCAGGCCGTCACGCTGATCGAAGCGACGCAGGCGGCGATCGCGGCGCCGGACAAAAGACTCGAACGACTCATTTTATAGCTCCCCTCGACGCCACACAGCGCCAGAGGGAAGGCGCGTGAGGCCCCGGGTCACCCCGGAGCCCTCACGCAATTTATATTCCGCGTTCCGACAGTCGGACCGATCCGTTCGGCCCCGGCGTGACGCTGAGATCGAAGACAGCGGTCGCGGCCGAGACAAAGGCGTCCCGGTCTCCCGTCTTGAACACACCATTGACGGGCTCGGCGGCGTGTTGTGGGGAGGCGAGCTCGACCTTGGCCGTCAGATACCGGTTCACCTCGGCCACCGCCTCGCTCAAAGGGGTGTCCCGAAAAATGATTCGGCCTTCCGTCCAGCTCGTCTCCGCGCTCGCATCGACAGCGCGCGTGGTCGGACCCGCCCGGGTGATACGGGCCTGATGACCTGCCGACATCCGCTCGGTGCGCCCCCCGCCCGCCACCGCCACGACGCCGGACACCAGAGTGACGTCAGCGGCCCCGTTGCGACGCCTGACATCGAACACTGTGCCGATCGCCGTCACCTGCGCATCACCGGCTGCCACGACGAACGGCCGGTCCGCGTCATGCGCCACTGTGAATAGGGCCTGGCCGCTTTCAAGATCGATCAGCCGTTGACCGCTATCGTACCGGATCCTGATCCGGGAATCCGTGTCGAGCCGCACCGACGAGCCGTCAGCGAGCTGGACGAGACGTTGCTCGCCCACTGATGTCCTGAAAACGGTTCGGGACTCGAGCCAGGACCAGCCACCAAACGTCAAGGCCGCCGCCGTGGTTATCGCAGCGATCCCGATTACGACGCCCCGCCTTCGCTTAACGGGCTTGGTCCGGCTGGTCCGTGACAAAGCTTCGTCCAGAACGGCCCTCATTCCGGGATCATCCGCCAGCTTGCGGCTCTCGCCCCAGGCCAATTCCACGCGGCGGTAGGCGTCTTGGTTGGCCGGCGCTTGCCGCCACTCGAAGAAGTCCTTGATCGTTTGGGTCGAGACGCTGCGCTCTCCCAGACGCGAGAACCAGTCAGCAGCCTCTGTCTCGGCTGCTTTCACCCGATTTCTTGGGCCCGTCATCCTGCGCCCCACTTCCTAAGCCCGAAGCTGCGCTGCGCAATGAGCCAAGGCCTTGGTCATGCGCCACTCGACGGTCTTCGGGCTGATGCCCAGATGTTCGGCGATCTGGCCATTGGTCAGGCCGCCAATCCTGGACATTACAAAGACATCTCGCAACGGTTGTGGCAAGCTCCTCACCACGTCCTGAAGAATGACCCCCTCGACCTGATCAGACCCCTGTGACCTCGCCCAACCCGATGCAGCCTCCCCGAGGAGCTCGCTCCGCCGGCGGGTCACTCGTGCTCGGGTGATGGCGATGTTTGACGCGACTTTCAGCAGCAGCGCCTTCGGATATCGAATCTCGGACCGGTCGCTCATGGGCACGATCCAAAGCCACGCTTCCTGAACGATATCCTCAGCGTCCCATCCGAACTTCCGGCGGATTCGTGCCGTCAGCCACGGCGAATAGAGGCGGTAGAGACGATCGAGCCGCCCGCGCGCGCGCGGTCCCCGATCGTTTTCGCCCACCTCTGCTTTCAACACCCGTCCCTCCGGAACTGCTGCAGCGAGCTCAGCGACGCTGCAAATCACCGGCCAATCCACCGATGGTTACTATAGTGACTGGTCCAAATTGCTGGTGTCAACGCGCTTTAGCGCATGAAGCTGACGCAGATATTTGGCCGGAACGTGCGCGCGGCGCGGCAGGCAAGGGGGATGACGCTCGAGGCTTTGGCCCATGATGTCGGGCTCGCATACAGCTACGTCGGTGAAATCGAGCGCGGACGCCGCAATCCTACTCTTGCCGTGGTTGAGCGGATCGCCAAAGCTTTGGGGTCAACACCTATCGATCTCTTCCTGCCCGAGACTTAGATCGCTACACAAACGCCGGCAGCGAGATCGTGACGGGGCCAATGCCAGACAAGCTCTACAAGTACCGGCGGTTCGACGTGCGGACTCTGCGAAGCCTGACAGAAGCCGAAATACATTACGCCCAGCCCCGGACATTCAACGACCCGATGGATTGTGACCCCACGATTGAGGTTGATGTCAGCCGGGAGACGCTCGAGAAACTCTATTACCGACTTCTCCTTCGCCACGAGACCAAGGATGAGGCGTCGAAGGCCGTTGGTTACCTTCGGTACATGTCAACGGAATACGGGGATTTCCGGACTGACAGAGATGTTGAGGCCTACCTGATCCGTATGCTGGCGGGTCGGATCAAGGACGAGCTCGACGACGAGTTTGGCAAGACCGGTGTCTTGTCGCTGTCGGCGACATGGTCCTCCGCGCTGATGTGGAGCCACTACGCTGACGAGCATCGCGGCATATGCATCGAATATGATACCCGGGACCAAGGTCATCCGAGGCTGGCGGCTGTTCATTACCGGGCTCCGCGAGCCATCAAGACCAGTGATCTGGTTCGCTGGAAAGTGCGCGACGACGAAGCCGCGAAAGGCCGGGTCCTGGAAACTTATTTTTACGCCAAGTCCGGCGAGTGGCGTTACGAAAAGGAATGGCGCGATCTTCGTGACGCCAGCGGCGTTACGGAGGTACCCTTTCGTACGACCGCGATCCATTTTGGCCTCCGCTGCGATCCTGCTGTTACTACCAGCGTGGTAAGGCTGCTTAGCGATCAGCCCCAGATCAAACTGTGGGGGATCCGGCCAAAGCAGGACACGTTCATGCTACGCCGCAGCCTGATCGACCGTGACGAGATCAACGCCAACGGCATCCAAGAGCCAAGCTTCTTGGTCTTCAAGGACATCTTCTGGGATGATGACGACGGAGATGGGCTTCCCGACGAAGATTTCGGCGGCCAAGGCCTCGCGGCTGTGCCGGGCGAGGCGCCTTGAGCCACGGTAAAATTGGCGGCGATGAAACCTGCAGTCCGGGATATCGTGCTGAAGCCTCCCCAGCGAATGGCAGAGGCTGACTCAAAGCGGCAGTTCCAATCAGCCGCTTATGGGCAGCTGAGGCGCGTTCAATAAATGGCGGACGTTGTCTCTGTCGCCGCTCAGCGCGCCGACTCTTGATCATGGCAAATGGTACTATGGTGGC
>Ga0247812_10000467_pt1 | contig 26419 bp, 6 predicted proteins | sample UWRJL149409B1_FD_178011 | JGI IMG/M metagenome (GOLD analysis project Ga0247812, IMG submission 178011) | Plant litter microbial communities from Arlington Agricultural Research Station in Wisconsin, United States - UWRJ-L149-409B-1 | ecosystem: Environmental > Terrestrial > Plant litter >...
AAATGTTTACGTTATTGTCATTACAATCGGTATTGTTGGCTACATATCCAACAGGTTGACCTGTACAGGAAACTACACTTGAAGCAGCGTTTCCAAAACCGTCACCATCGGTGTCAGCATAATAAGTAATGTTGGCATTTACTGCAAGTGCAACAGTGTTGTTAGCAGAAATTGCAACTGCAGGAACACCGTTTCTCTGAATAGAAGTTACTGTTAAAACCTGAGTATTGTTTATTGAAGTCAAAGTCAACGGAAAGCTTGAATGTCCTGAAGCATCCGATACCAAACCAGTAATGGTTTGTGTTGCTCCGCCGTTGATGTTGTAAGACAGCGAAAATGTATTTGAAGGCGTTAATCCTGTCAACAAGAAAGTGGCAGATGCGCCTTCACAAACAGCAGCTTGCGTAATTCCACCAAGTGTTGTAGGGGTTGTTGCAGTAGTAACGGTAATTGGAATGGAGTTTGCTGATATATTAGATCCGCTAACTGCTCTTACCCTGTAGTGGTAAGTTGTGTTTTCACTTAGACCAGATACGATTTGAGAAGTCCCGTTTACTGTTAAGTTCTCGTATCCCGGTAAAAATAAAGACAAACTTCCGTTAATTGAGATATTGTCAATTCTGTTTGTCCCTCCAGATGCAACGTTACTATTGTTCACAGAAGTATTGTTAACCATGATCCAACGCAAAGAAACCAAAGCCTGATTGTCACAAGCCGAAGGCAAGGCAACGTTTAATGGCGTACCGGTTGCATAAGAAGCTGTTACAGCAATGGTCGCATTTGGCACATCTGTCCAGGCTCCACCAGCACCAACTTTGTACTGCACTTTAAAATTACGCGGGCCAGTATTGGATGATTGCTGCTCAGATTGCACCGTTAAAGCAGTATAGCCCAGGGTATTTACATCCACTTGCCAATATTTGGAACCGCTTCCGCCATCCCAACCATTTGTAAACAAAGAGTAACCTCCGTCTGCACCAGTTGTATTGGTAATTGTTCCATCTGAAGTGGTCGTCAGTGTTTTTGTATCATTGTTTGCCGTCGCAATATTAGCGATTACACTTGTGCCTGTAGAAGGAAAAGTCCAACCTGCCAAGGTAGCAACACCTGGCGCTACAAATGTATTTGACGTACTTACATCCAATCTGTATGAAGCTGCACCTGAAACTGGCAGCCAATTTGCGGTAAAACTGCTTGGCGTTTGCGCAGCAGAAGATCCACCAGCAACAGGAATTGCGAGGTTAGAAGTTGAAAACGTAGCCTGGCCACCATAATGTGTTCCGGCTGCATCTGTGACATAAGCTTTAAAGAAATATGCTGTATTTGGCGACAATCCAGAAACTGCGGCAGAAAAAGCACCAGAAGCCAAGTTTGTAGAAGATACAGGAGTTCCTGCTCCGTCAGCAAAACCTGTAGAAGTGCTGTATTCAAATCCGTAAGCCGTAGCCGCAGAACAAGCTTGTGCAAATGTTCCTGCCAAAGTAGCTCCAACTGCAGTAGGAGAAGAAGCTGCACCAGTAACTACGGTACCTGCAGTATTGATTCCAGAACCGGTAACTGCTACATTATGTGTAGCTGCTACACCACCACCACTCACAGGAATATTCCCGTTGTAACTTTGAACAGCCGTTGGCATGAATTTTACATAAACCTGCTGGGCAATCTCGCCAGAAACAGGCGTTAATGTCAGTGATGCACCATAAGTTCCATTTTCAGCAGTTGAAAAAGTATAGTTTGCCAAAGGCCCAACTGCAACATTGGCTGTTGTTAGGTTATATCCAAACAGATTAAAACTTCTGGCTACAGATGTAGTATTGTCACACACGCTTCCAAAACCAGCCAAAGCATCGTTTTGGAAATATGGAGAATTTGAAACCGCGCTACCAGAAACTCCAACATCCAAAGTTGTTGCTCCAGGAGCCGCTACAGTTACATTTCCAGATTTGTTCCCTATAGAAGCTGGCTCAAAATGCACATAAACCGAAGTCCCTGAAGCAACAGATCCAGAAGTTGGTGCGTAGTCCACAAACGCAGAAAATGTCACGTTGTCTTTACTCACTTTAAAATCTGTGGGCGCAGTCACTCTAATATTATTTGTACCAAGGTTTGAACCGCTAATCGTAAACGACTTAGATGCAGAGGATGCACCAACAATTGTATTGCTAAAAGCCGTTAGTGATGTAGCGCTTGCACTAATACTTGGGCCAGTTCCTTTTAACACAACGTCATCAAGTCTAAGTCCATTTGATCCTGTTTTAACAAATCTGATCTTTAAACTATTAATTTGTGCGCCAACAGGAAGGCTCAACACTTTTGAAAGGTACCATCCCGTTGCTGTTGTCGCAGACTCATTAAATAAAGTTGCAGCAGTATTTGCCACAACAACCCAAGCCGTTCCATTCCAATATTCTACTGAGAAAGTAGCATGAGCCGATGCAGAATTTTTTAGATAGCCAAATTGCAATGTCAAAGTGGTATAATTTGCCGCGCTGATGTTTTCGATAGAAAAACCATACGCGCCGCTTGTTGTTGTAAACCATACATTCCCATTTCCGGATGCACCGGTATAACCAGAAGAAACGGATGAATTCCTCACATCCGCCGGATTGGTTTGGGCTCCATTAGAATAAGTTAATGTTCCTGGTGAATTCTGAAAAGTATTGCTTGCAATTGCAGTCGTCGTTGTAGGACTTCCCATGTTTTCCGAAAAGATCGTCGTTTGCGACCATCCGCTTGAAAAACCCATAACCATGACGATGGCCATAAAGCATTTCAAAATTGTTTTGTGTAAACCTTTTTTCATATTTAATTATTTAATTTGACAATCGGCAAAGTTATATGATTCAACTATATATTTAATACTCTGATGTTAAGATTTTATTAACATTAGAAATCAATTAACACTTACGGATAAAATCAAAATTTGGATTTGTTTTTTTTTATTGTTTATTGTTAAAAAACGTGCTGTAAATCCTGACACACGGTTATCGGTATTTTCGCGCTCTTGTATGGTTGGATTTCCCCTACATGCTCCTCCTTTCGCCTGCCCGATTTTAATCGCGCGCATGAGTTAGAAATTGTAGGCAGAAGATGAACTTCGGACTTTAGTTTGCAACTAAAAACTGTCAGAACAGCTTCAATTTTTAAATTTTATAGATAGTCCGGAGCCAAGATGACATGCGGAAAAAAAATATTAAAAATATTTTTTTACTTGTTACAAAATTTTCATGCCGGATTTTTTGTAACAGATATTGTCACATTTTTTTCGGCGAGAATTTTTTGTAACAGATTTTTTTTTCAATTGAATGACACAAATCAGCAACTTAAAATTCAAAAAATTATTTTATTCCTCGTGAAGTTTTGCTCGTTTTTGGTACTGCCGCGCGCGGAGTTATTTTTAGATTCAAAATTTTTTCCGAATGGGTACGTAAGAGTCGGCACGCCAAAAACGCATGGCGTCTTCGTTGTTGGAAAATCGGCAGACCTATTTTGAAGTTGTTGTTAACCGTTGTAGCTTTTAGTGTAAAAATATCTTCGCCTTAAGCCTGGTATCGCTTTTCAGGATTTCTTATGCCCTTCAGCTTGCGGTACTTACCGGATCGGTTGCGACCAGTTCAGACTCCACACTCGAAATAATGCTGCATTTCATTTAAACAAAAAAGCCTTTCCCAAACGGGAAAGGCCTTTTCAACTAATAATCTATTCTAAGTATACTTACCTTTTAATCACTCGAAGTGTTTTCACATTTTCCTCTTGCGTCACAATAATATTGTAAACACCTGCAGAATATCTGTCTCCAATTCTTTGTTCTTTAAGATCTGCTACTGAAACTTCGCGAACTTCGATCAGTTTGCCTAACATGTCATATACTTTAAGGTTCACCGAGGCGTTGCTTGCAGTTGTAATATCCAGTCCGAATGCGTCTGCATAAGGGTTTGGATACGCAGCCACTTTAAATGATACCTGCTGTTCCACTTTTGTAGATGGAATCTCAGGCGCAGCACCTCCAGGAGCAGTAATGGTACAGGTATCTCCAAAATCTGACCAGTCACCAGTTGTTTTCACAGAAACCCGTACGCGGTACAAGGCTCCAGGAACATAACCCGGAATTTGATTGAATGAGAAGTACTGCAATCCATTAGTTACAACAATGGTTTCTAACGTCGTAGCATTTTTCACTTCGAAACGATAGTTGGTCACATATAACAATACCTGACTACGAACCAAAGAGTTTTTAGAAGCTACAACACCACCACAAACCTCAAGTTTTGGAAGATCTGGTGTCGTGATCGTACAAGCACTACCATAGTAACCCAACCAGATTCCGTTGCGCTGAATCTGTACAGAAACTGCATAAGATGTCGCATATTCAAAATGCGGCAACTGGTTAAAGCTGAAATAATGATTAGGACGATCAATTGAATCGGTAGCCTGAGTTACCAGATTTACTACTTTAAAGCGGTAACCTGTAGCCAATGGTGTTCTCCAGTTTGCAGCATTGATGCTGTTGTAGATTTTTTCCAATTTGGTGCCACATTTGTCAGCCGCGATCGTTGTTGTAAGACGTGTAAACCCTTCATCAAGGTTGCCATCACAGTTGTTGTCGATACCATCATAAGGAATTTCGGCAACGCCCGGATTGATAGCAGCGTTGCTGTCTTTACAATCTCCACCCACTGCAGCGTATAGCGCAGGTTTTGTACAAGCAAGAATTGTAGGAAGGGATGAATTTCCATAATTGTCGTTATCAGCATCAACATACCAGGCAGTTGCTGCATTTACAGTTACAGTAACCGAAGCAGATGCGCTGCATCCTGAACCTGTTGTTGCTGTTCCGGTGTACTGTGTGGTAGTTGTTGGTTTCGCATAAACTGACGCAACAGACGTACCCGTATAAGCAACAGTTCCAGCCGCATCAGTATACAATCCTGTAACAGGAGCGTAAACTAAAAGCGGAATTGGTGTACTGCTGATTGAACGTGATCTGTTCACTTCTTCTTCTCCACAAACTGCATCAGTATGTGTGTAGAAACGAATCACTGCAGAGGCCGTTGGAACGAAAGTAATTGGCGACGGACCTGACGCCAGGATTGTTGTACCCCCAGCATTACTTACGGTAATATAATCACCCGTTCCTGATGAAGTAAGAACATACTTATAGTTTACAAGTACATTCACATTAGAGTACTCTCCTGCATAGCCATTGCTGGTTATCGCAGCCGATACCCCATTATTCACAGGTGTAAATGTTGCTGTAGGCCATACTCCCGAAGTTGCAGTTAAACAACCGCCAGTGATGGTGTTTGCCGAACCTCCCGCAGAAACAAATACCGGAGCACCTACGCTACACACTTGCGGCGCTGCTGGCGTGAATACTATAGCCGATGGCAACGCATTAACCGTAACCACAACCGTAGCTGTATTTCCACAACCTGCTGTATTGTTTGCAGTAAGGGTGTAAGTAGTTGTTGTAGCTGGATTAAAAGTATACCCAGTTGCAGCCGTTCCGCTTACTCCTGTTGTTGGCGACCAAACATAAGTGTCATAATCTGCAACTGTAGAAGTAATTGTAATAGGTGTTGTTGTCGCAGCACCTGTACAAACCGCTGCTGTAGCTGCGCTTAAAGTGAGTGCCGGAGAAGCAGTTACCGTGGCAGTAACAGCCGTTCTAGCAGAAGAACAGGTCACTACATTTGAACCACCAAAAATAAGTTTAGGCCTATCCAATGATCTGCTTGTTACACCCGCAGTTCCTGTAGCTGCCAAAACGGTGGCTGCAGTCGCACTGTCAACTCTAAACGATTGGCTACTGTAATTTGTAGTCACGTCATATCTGATAGTACTGCTTGTGTTTGAAGTATTGGCGTTACTCCAGCTTGTAGATACTACAATATTTGAAGTTCCGTCCCAATTGAAAGGCGTACTGAAAGGCAAAGTGTTCACACCCACAACAGGTGTCACAGTAACATTGTTCACTACTGTTGACAGTCCGCCCAGGATTGAAACCGGAGTTGGGAAAGTAGTCAATGCAGTAGTTCCCATTTGAACAGTAAATCCTTGCAATGTTGCACCAGCTGATGTGACTTCAAATGCCACACTGTTGATGCTACCTGCCTTGATTCCGGCTGCAGACAATTCGGCAGCAGTAATCAAATACTGTCCTTTGAATCCTCCGTAACTTCCGTTCGTAAGGTTGTAGCTGATCGCGCTACCTATAGAAGCACCTGCTCCTACGGCCGAAGTACCAGCACCGATATTTTCTGCACTAACATAGAAATTGGTAGTTGCAGATACCGTTGGAGTCGTAAAGCTTGTTCCGCTAGCCAATGGAGCGCCGCCTGTAGCAGCTGCGTACCATCCTAATGTAGTTCCGGCAGATCCTGTAGCATTTAAAACTGCTGTTCCCGTTCCACAACGCTCTGCTCCAGTTGAAGCTGTTACCTGTGGATTGTTAACTGTTACAGTTACGATATTGGTATCCGAGAATCCTCCGCTCGCACAAGTAACACGCAAGAAATAAGAAGAATTTTGTGAAATTACAGGTGTTGTATAAGTTGCTGATGTAGCAGCTGAAATTGGACCTGTAATGGTATTGTGCCATTGCATCGTAATACCGGTTACCCCTGCACTAAATCCTGAGGCAGTTAATACTGCTGATCCTGATTGACAAACGCTGGATACCGATGATACTGCTGTACCTGCTACCGGGTTTCCTGAACAAGCAGGTGCAGTAGAGATATTTAGCACGTAATCTTCAGTTTCTCCATACGCAGCAGGTGTACACGCGCCAGCAACAGTGTATACTGCGTTCGCTCCACCACGGATACGCATACGCGTGATTCCTGTAGCGGCTGTGTACGGAATTTCAAAAGTATAGACCTTTGTTCCATTGGCTCCTGTAACAGAAGCTGCTGTGCTGATTCCAACATTTTCGTCAGCTTCAAAGCCACCGTTTCTGTTGTAATCAATCCACACCGCACTGTGCTGTGTAGCATCAGATCCGAAAGTTATAGCCACAGACATACTTTGTCCCTGAACGACATTTAAAGATGTGTCAGTATACAAGGCATACCAAGGTGCTACGGCAGAAGATGCCTGCGTGAGATTGGTGCCTGCCGTAACATTTGAGATAACAACGTTTGTAATCCCATTAGTAGCCGACATGGCAGCATTTGTACTTGTTGGTGCACAATATGCAGAGATACTCAATTGAGCCCCTGTTGAATTGGATGAACAACCACCCGCAGTTACAACTGCTCTGTAATATCTTGCGACACTCGCACTTGCAGTTGACGAAAGCACCACAGACAAGGTTGCCGTATCGGCTCCCGTATAAGTGATTCCCGCTGGAGTTGCATTTGCAACATTTTCATAAGGACCAGCCAGAGCTGTTGCGTATTGCCATTGGTAAGTTGCCCCAGGAGTGGTAGACACTACAGTAAATGTTGGTGTCGTTCCTGTATATGCAGCAGCATTAGCTGGTTGTGAAGAGATTGCCGGAGCAAAAACGTTCAGTCTTGCAGCTGCCGAAGCTATTGGCAAACATGGTGTGGTTCCGCTAACAAGCGCTTGGTAATAATAAGTACCAGTTGTTAATGTCGCTGAAGTTGTTGCTACCGTTAATGTAGCAGTATCAGCGTTTGTATAAGTAGCTCCGGCGGGAGTACCATTTACAACATTTGAGAATGAAGTACCATCGGCAGAGTATTGCCATTGAATTGTTGAAACGCCTCCTGATGCCGCAACTGTAAATGTACTGGAACCTCCAGCACTACATACAGTCTGGTCGGTTGGGCTTGAATCAACAGAAACACCTTCATTAATCGTAAGGCTTGCTGTATTTGACTCTGCTGTATTGGCTGGGCCAACAACATTTACCTGATAAATCCATCCTGAATTTTCAAGTACCAAACCACTAACCGTTAAAGTGTTGGTTGTAGCACCAGAATAAGTGATACCGTCAAAAGTTCCGTCCACAACTGTTTCAGGACCAAAGGCACGGTCTTCTTTCCAAACATAACTATTCACAGTTCCTGAGGTCGTCACAACAAATGTTGCTGTCCCATTTCCTGTAGAACATAAAATTGCGTTTGAAGGGTCTAGTGTAATACCGGTATCTCCTACATTTAATTTAGCTCCTGAAGACTCAAAGTCCTGACATGGGCTAACTGCGGTGATGTAAACCTGGTAGAAATTGCCATTTAAACCAGCAGGCGTACCTGTGATTGTTAATGTGGCAGTATCGACACCGCTGTAAGGCGCAGCATTTGAAAGCGCAGAGAACGTATTTCCACCGTCAGTAGAAACCCTCCATTGGTAACTTACAATATCTCCTGTAGCAGTTACAGAATAAACCGCATTGCTAGCCGTTACCACAGTTTGTGTCACAGGGTTGCTTGAAGTTACAGGATTGTTCACAGTTACGTTAGATGTCACCGTTGTTGAACAACCAAAATCTGTTACAGTATAAGTTATTCCAACAGTTCCTCCGGAAACAGCTGTAACAATTCCCGCCTCATCAACTGTGGCAATAGCGGTATTTAAAGAAGCCCAGACACCTCCGTCATTGACGTTATCCAAATCGACGCTTTCACCAACACAAAGTGGCGAACCGCCGTTTGTAATAGGTGCAACAATCGGACTTGGTGTTACAGTAAAGTTGTTGGCACTGGTACCAGTTCCTTTTGCAGATGTGATCGTAATGTTTCCAGTTGTCAATCCGGCTGGCGCAACAGCACTGATACTAGTATCGCTGTTTACTGTAAACGAAACCGCATTTACACCATTGAACATGACAGCAGTCGCACCTGTGAAAGCGTAACCTGTCAGCGCAACAGTAGTTTGTCCGTCAAAACACACATTCGCAGGCGTAAAACCGGCAATTTGTGGTGCAGGGACGTCAATAGACCAGTTGTCGATAGAAACGTCGAAGTCTCCTGCCAGCCAATTGGTAGACAACCTTGTGATTACAGCAGATCCAACGTAAGCAGACAGATCATATTTGTAGTTCACATAGTTTGTTCCTGTAAAAGTAGTAATGGTACTTAGCGGCGTGAATGAACCACCACAATCGGTACTAATCTCTACAACCACATTACCCCAACCTGCTGCCGGAGTTCCGTAAGGAGACGCATAGTTAGATAGTTTAAGATCGAACGAGAACGCAGTTCCGGCAGTGATCAATCCGTAATTTGGACTTGTCATTTTTACTGCAGTCGCACCTGAATAAACACGTCCGAAAGCATTCGATCCCGGATTACCGGTAGCACCTCTGTTGCTTCCGATACCGATTGCACCATTTACAGTCCATCCGCCTAAAGTATTCAGGTCAGAGAAGTTTTCGTGTAAAGGAAGTGGTTTTGGATTTGCGTTAATTTCAGCAACATCAGAATAAGTAAAAAGTCCTGAATTTGAACAAGTCACTTTCAATCTGTATTTGATTGTAGTTCCGGCAAAATTTGGCGGTGTGAATGCACTGGCTGTAGCACCAGAACCACCGATTGCATTTACCCATGTACTACCACCATTGGTTGATTGCTCCCATTGGTAAGTAATTCCAATGGTCGTTGAAGCTCCGTTTACATTGAAAGGCAATGCCGGAGTTCCGGTACACATACTCTGGAACGCTGGTACAACCGCACCGGCAACGGGAGTTCCGTCACAAGGCGTACTTACTTTAAAATTATCGAAAGCGACGTTGTAATCTCCAGACAACCTGGTATAAACTACCTTCACTTTAATGTATTTCCCAACGTAAGACGTTAGAGGATACGATTTTGTTCTCCATCCCGCAACCGCATCATTGGTTACTGTTTCCAGTGTTGTGTATGTTGCTCCGAAATCTGTTGAAACAGAAACAACAAAACCACCAGAACCTAAAGCCGGTTGCCCGTATGGTGAATCGTAATTTGCTTTCGCGTAATCAAACGCGAGTATTTGTCCGGCAACAATAGGTCCTAAACTTACTGTTGTGAAAGTTGCCGAAGGAGTCGATGACCAAAGGTTCTGAGTAATTGTATTTCCCGGATTTCCTTCCAAACCTGTAAAGAATCCAAACTGCATGTCGCTTGTCCAGTTGGCAGGAACCGTTGTACCAGAAAATTCCTGAGTATAAGGAACTGCCTGAACTACTGGCGCTGTGAAAGTCGCAGCGGATGTCCAATTGCTGTAATCTGCAGCAGCACAATGTGCACGTACATAAACAGAGTAAGAAGTATTCACTACCAAACCTGTTATGTCTGCAGTGGTAACACCAGAAGCCGTAGTCCCGGCAACAAACAGACCAGTTGCTCCACTTCCGGCTAAACCTGAAGTACGCACCTCGTATTCATACCCATTTGTTGCTGGTGTTGAAGGTGCAGTCCAACTGATTGTAGCTGTCGTACCTGATGTTGGTGTCGCTGTAAATGCTGTAGGGACGGTACATGTTGGAGCAGTAGCAATTGAAAAATTATCAAAAGCCAGATCGTAATCTCCTGCAGTCCATGTCGCAGATATCCTGAAAGAAATATCCTGTCCGGTGTAAGCCGACAAGAGATAGGTTTTACTATTCCAGCCTGCTGTCGCAGAATTTACAGTATCAATGGTATTCCAAGTGCTTCCGTAATTTGTGGAAACCTGCACAAGAAAGCTACCCCATCCTGATGGTAAACCGTAAGGCGAATCATAATTTGCAACTTTATAGTCAAACGAAAATGCTTGTCCCGCAGGAACAGGACCATAATTGGCCGTGTTAAAAATTCCGGTAGTTGCAAGATCATAAAGATTTTTATAAATATTGTTCCCTGGATTGCCTGTTACGCCTCTAGCAGAACCAATAGTCCAGGCAGAGGTATTTACCCAGCCGGTTGGCAGAGTCGTAGCCGCAAATCCTTCAGTCCACGGAATTCCCTGAACCGCTGGTGTTGTAAACACAGATGATGGTGTCCAAGAACTGTAATCTGTTCCGGCACAATGTGAACGAACGTATGCTGTATAAGCAGTAGCTCCGGCCAATCCCGTAACGTTTGCTGTAAGTATCCCTGCTGCAACGTCACCGCTGGCAACAAGTCCAGTCGCTCCGCTTCCGGCAGTACCTGAGGTTCTTACTTCATACTGGTAGCCGTTTTCAGGTGCAGTAGTTGGAACCAACCACGATATAGTAGCTGAAGTTTTAGCAACATTAGCAACTGTTACTGAACTTGTAGCAAGACAACTTGGAACATCTTCAATATTTAAATTGTCAAGTGCTATGTTGCAAAAACCGCTTCCAAAGTTAGAAGTCGCTTTGTATCGGATGCGAATTGTTGAACCGGCATAAGCGGCCAAAGAAATTACTTTTTCTTCCCAAGCAGCTGTTGCAACGGTGTTTGCAGCATTTGCAGTGTAAGTTGCAGCCGCAGTCCATGTCGAACCACCATTTGTACTTACTTCCACAACAAGGTTGTTCGTTCCACTAGTGGCACCCATCCATACATTAAACCTCAGCCTCTTTACTATCGCAGGCAATTCAAATGCTGGAAGGTTAAGATAATATGGGTTGTATGTTGTTGAAGCATTGAAATAATTCATTCTCAAAAAGTGCGATCCTTCAAATGGAGCGGCTGCCCCGTGGGCCGCATCTGCAGTCACTCCTTCCCAATGGTAGGTAGCGCCTGTGGCGCCTTCTGTAGCGGTGACGCAAGACGGTAATGCAACCGCATTAAAACCTTGCACGTAAGGATAGGTATTCACATTATTACACGGTGTTACAAAAGCTACAGAAGTCCATCCACTAAAAACAGAACTTCCACAGTTTGCACGTACATACAATGTATAAGATGTATTTGCAGTCAGCAGGCTCGTAGTTGCGGTGAGTGTTCCCGCAGCGGTAGATCCGCTGTCTGCCAAACCAGTCGCTCCGCTTCCCGCGGCACCTGAAGAACGAACTTCCCATTGGTAACCACCTGTAGGCGCACTTCCCGACGCTGGCCAGGAAAGATTTGCTGCTGTAGTCGTTGTCGGTACTGCCGTTACTGAGGCAAGTGCCTGACAAGCAGCCGGTGTAGAAAACGTACCCGTTGCGTTGTAACCGTCAGATGTCGTTCCTGTTACAGTTGGAATGTGTGAATAAATCGAAGTAGCAGTACCATTAGATGCTTGTACACGTACCTGATATTTTGTAAGTTCCGTTAATCCGGTAAGAACAACTGAATTTGTAGCTACGGGATTCCCGCTCCAGTTTGTCCATCCGCATGATCCCACTACCCTGTATTGGACATTGTATTGGGTTGCCCCAGTTGGCGCTGTCCATGAAACGGTGGCTCCGGAAAAGTTAATTCCCGTGACAGCTGCAAAAGTTCTTACAGGAGCCGGAGCAGTTTGTTTTGTCCAAGTATATGTAAGTCCTGAATTTGGCTTCACTGCAGCATTTGCTGACGCAAAATACATCGTACTTGAGTTGGCTGGTGCCGTTACAGCACTACTCCAATCACAAGTCACCGGTGATCCGGTGGTGTTTATAGTGAGGTTGTTTACATCAGTCGCAAAGGTTGTTGACGTTCTAAAACCAACCTGGGGCGACGAAGAAGGAAAGGATCCCTGAGTACAGGTTCCGTATACAAATCTGATATTTCCTGTTGTCGTATCAAGGCGGACCTGAAAATTCAGGACATCATTGTTACCAGATAAGCTATAACGGGAAACATTTTCCCATTGAAACACCAATTCAGACCCAACAGCCTGATAATACCATGCTGATGTAGCTGCGGTTGACAAGCCCAAATCGACTCCAAATGGCGCTATTACAACACCTGCAGTGGTCAAACCTGTTGTTGATGACAGCGGTGTGTAATTTGTTGTCGTGGTTGGAGCAGTGGTTGTATACAGGCTTAGCCTTCCATTACTGTTCATCTGGTAATTCGTGTAACTCACACCATTTACCGTAAAGGCAGCCAATCCCGTAAGGACATGATTCACATCATCCGCATAAGCAGTGCTCAGCGCAGTTGCGCCTCCAGCAACCGTTAACGGCGTGTAAGTCCCGGCGGAAGAAGCAAATCCGTAGTTTGCAGGTGTTTGTGAAAACATGCTGACGGGCAGCAGAAAGCCAACAAGCAACAACAAACCCATAAGCCAGGACGCTCGTCCGGCTTTTGTGCGATAAGAGGGCGGCGAGCCACACCCTTCTCCCACATCATTTTTGAGCCAGGCATCCCTGCCACTACTCAAAGAATTGTAGTTTATAATCATAAATAAAAAAATTGGGTTAAAATAATGCGTTAATATATAAAATAGTTAATAATACGTTAATAAATATGCTGCAAAATCGTTAAAATACGCATTTAGACGATAAAGGTTGACCGCAGACGGTGTAATTTAAAGCTGCCAATAAAACAGCAGACTTCTTAATGCTTTGTTAATTTTTTAAAAACTTCTGCTAAAAAACCCCTTCCGGAAGAAAGGGGTTTAAACTCTTTCAAAATTACCTCCTAGAAAATAATCTTTTTATTTACCACAATTCCCTGATCTGAAACGATCCGCACCAACAAGACCTGTTGGGCTGCTTTCAGATTCGAAATCACAGCATTGTTGCTGTTAATATTTTGTCTGTATAACAATTCACGACCATTGACATCGAATATTTTAACTGAAGCCATCGTATATTCTGATGTCCGCAGGTTGATTCCATTTTGGTCTTTATACACCACTACTGCACTTTCACTAAATTGATTTGCATTGGTCGCAAGAACATTTTCAGTTACATAATGAACTACAAAACGGGCATCAAATACACCAGCTTCCGTCACAAAATTGTAACTGCCCTGGCGTAAATCATAGTATGCTCCGGTAAGTTTATCTTCAAGATAAATGGCTTGCGTTTCAAACAAACCGTCTTTCGCAGACAAATCAATGGAGTAAGATCCCGGAGTGGTTACCCTAAGCCCTAAGGGTATTTGTTCATTTGCATCAAATGGCAATGCCCTTCCCTGGATACTTAATTTTTTATCGTCTAAGACGGAATAGAGGCTTATCGCATTTCCAACTTCCATAACTTCACCGTCGTAACCGGCGTCATAGGCATTTGAAGCATTTTCGATATAGCCGATAAGCGCTTGTTTAAAAGCACCCTGGTCATTTTTGAGATCCAGCCAAAAACGGTTTTTCTCAATGTTTTCAGCCAACTCCCCAGTTTTATAGAAGTTGCCGTTGTTGCCCCCCAAACGCATGGAGTTATTGAAAACCATCGTTCCGCTGTTGGCGCATGCTGCCATGAAACCTTGTCCGGCCGCAATATATTTGGTCGGCGCCAAACTGTTTCCGCTTCCTGTACCAGTTGGAGGCACTCCGGTTGCAGTACCACCTGTAATGTTAAGACTCGCATAATCCATACTGTTGGCATATTGTCCGTTTACAATGGGATGGTTGTGTGTCCAAAAATACAAGGTCGTACCGGTTCCTAATGTCGCCGCATTTTGAGCCATAAATAACTCAGCATTGATCGCACTTGGATAAGGGTTACCTACAAAGTTGATATTATTTGCACCGTTCACTACAATTGGAATTTCAACAAGTCCGTTATTTGGAACACCCGTAAACTGACCAGGATATACCTGCGGCGTAGCTGTAAAGGTGTAAGGCGCACGAATCAGATAACCACGTCCAGGTGTCATATTTGTAATTGAAGGATTAGTTATGGTTTCCCAGTTATAAGCAGTAGGGTTCCACCAAAAGTACTTGTCAGGTCTTGTGTTTGGCGAAATGGTCTGCAGCGTATTGAATTCCATTGGCGAAGACCAGAACGTATAATCGTAAGCTACCATTTGTGGTGTTGTTCGTTTGTATAGTATGTTGCCAGAATTTGCCGTTTTACTGGTTGTCGTTTGCAACAAACTGGCATTATTTTCAAAAATCAGGGAGCCAGCAGTTACATTAACGCCATTCTCAACAGTTAGCGTTACATTCGGATTTACAGTTACCGTTCCACTCAATACGCGTACTGAACAAGCAGCCATATTTGTTGCCATCGTAAAATTCCCGTTGAATACCACTTGTTTGGAGGCATCCGGCAGTCCGTTGCTCCAAGTACCATTATAGGTTGTTGTTGGAACATTTATGGTATGTATCGTTGAATATGCATTTGAACATCCTCCCACAGACACCACTGCGCGGTAATAATGCGTCGAGGAAACCGAACCGATTAACGCTGAAGACAAAGAGCTCAAACCTGCTGAACCTGCAATATTGGTAACGTTTACCGTAAATGCCGCATCTTCCGCCTGCTGCCAGTACAAGACTGTTCCCACAATTCCGGTCGCAGAAATTGCCGCCGCAGGAGATCCGCCGCAGGTAACCTGGCTTGGCGTTGTAACTGTACCTCCAGAAATTGGCGTTACCGTGATATTTGCTGTAGTGGTCGTGGAACAACCAATACCAGTTGATGCGCTTGCCGTGTAAGTTGTTGTTGTAGAAGGCAACGCATAAACAATCGCCGCTCCTGCACCAGCCACATAGGGAACTGTAGCGTCTGCATCGGTAAACAATCCAGCGGCAGGCGTCCAGGTGATTGCAGAATTCGAGCTTCCGCTGATCAGTACGTTGTCTATAGCCCAACCCCAATCCCAGGTCGCATCATATTTAAATCTGAGAACGAGATTTTCAAGTCCTTTATAAGGCGTCAAATCAATAATTTCATTTTTGAAATTTGTTGGCTGTCCCTGATTCGTCGTAAAAACCCTGAGCGGAACAAATGAGCCTCCATTCACGGAAATTGCAACTTCAGCCTGCTCCCCTCCAACGGTCAGGAAGTAATGCCAGAAATTCAGAGAGGCCGTAGTGAAGTTTAACAAACTAAAAGCAGGAGAAAACAAAGCCGAAGAAGTAACCGAACCCTGTCCTTTGACATCAGAATCCGACATTACAAAAGTCGAGTTGTCGTTACTGTGTACTGTGTACAAGTCAAAAGCATTCCATCCGTCCGGGTACAATCCCCATGACGCAGGATCTGATGTTCCCGCAAGCGCGGTTTGTGTCCAGCCTTCCGCAGCACTATTGAAGCTTTCCAAAAGAATCGTTGTACCTGTAACCACACCGCCAGTCGAAGAAATTTGCTGCGCCACCTGCCCCTGACATACTGTCGAAGACGTACTCGGCGTTAAAACAATTGATGTTGGCGGAAGGTTTACGTTTACGTTGAAACTCACAGTATTGGATTCAAAAGTGGTATTGTTAAAAGCGGTCAATGTATAAGTCGCATTCGTAGCCGTATTGAATACATAGCCTGAGCCCACTGTTCCAGTAACACCACTAGCTGGCGACCACGAAAAAACATTATAGCTCGCTGTACCTGTAGTTATATTAACAGTTGCAGAATTCGTTCCAGCGCACATGGTTGTTGAGTTGGTACTCAAAGCCAAAGCCGGTGCTGGCTGGATTACAAATATGGAGTAATCTTCAAATGCCTGGTATGTAGCGGTACGGCATGGCGTAAGCGCAGCCGCACTTCCAAAAAGATGGTCGCGTCCACCGATTCTTAAACGATGTGATCCCAGTGATGCTCCGGCTGGAACTGTAAAACTTGCATTTAATACAGATGGGTTTGTAGCCGCTGATGTTCCTGCGTAAACTTCCTCACCGGAATCTTCAAAGTCGCCGTCATTGTTCCAGTCTACCCAAATCCTGGTTTGGTAGGCATAACCTGCTGTTTGATAAGTAATGGCAACAGGAACGGTTGCTCCTCTCGAAACGCTGGCGCTCAAATTAGAGTAGTCACCATACCCGGCAACTTCCCTACCCGAACTGTTATTGATAGACCCCATGGTAACATTGGTAATCCCCGTTCCATCAAATGCCGTGGTCGCTGGCGCACAATATCCAGTAACATTCGCCGGAGCCGTCGTAAAAGTGGCAGCCACTGGCGTCCAGCTGCTGTAATCACCGCTTCCACAGTTGGATCTCACCCACCAATAATAGGTAGTGTTTGCGGTAAGTCCGCTGATATTTTGTAAAATGCCATTTGTATTTCCCGAAGGTATCGTAGTGGCACCCGGCGCTACATTCGCAGTACTGTAGTAATATTCATAACCGGATCCAGGCGCATTTGCTGGCGGCGTCCAGTTTAAAAGTGCTGACGACGACGTGATTTGCCCTGAAAGTAAATTGGTTGGCGGGAAACACGTAGTTAAAGTCACACTGATGTCATCTAAATACAATTTTCCCTGGGACGCAACCGAATAGGCACGAAACCCAAAATAATAAACCCCTGTGCTTGGTGCAATAAAATTGACCACATTGGTAAAGGGTGATGATTTTATAGATGGGTGAATGGCAATCTGCGCGCCGCTGGTCATCCCCGCCACAGTTGGCGTCACGCCGTAACGCACTTCCATTCTGTTAGTCAGGAAGGAGAAATAGCTGTCTCCACCGTAACGGTAAGACATTCTGTAACTGGTTCCCGCCACAAGATTTACACCCTGCGTAAAAAACCATGCATTTGCGGCACTGGTGGTCGAATTGTAAACCAGGTGGTCTGAGGTGAATCCTAAGGTAGGAAAAGGCGGAGTTGAATAAACGCTTGCTGCGTCTTCGGTCACCCACACATTGCTGGTGGTACCCACTTTAATCATACTGGTACATGCCGGCAGATTTGGCAGGGTTGCACCATTAAAATTCAAACCGTAATCAACATTTGCCGCAGCACACAACGTTGTAAAACTGGTGCCCGTCCATGTACTGTAGTCGCCGCCACCGCAATCGGAACGCACATAAACATAATGTGTTGTCGCCGCTGGCAAACCGGTCAAGGGCTGGCTCACACCGCTTAATGTTCCTGTTGGCGTCGTCGAAGCAGCAGGAAGCACTGGTGATGTGGTGAGATAATATTGGTACCCGACACCCGGAGCAGGCGAAGTTGCCGTCCAACTGAATGTCGCTGTATTGATAAAGACATTACTTGCCGTAGGATTTGTTGGTGCGAAACAGGTGATTGGCGTCCAACGGAACAATCTATTAGAAGCTGACGTTATATTAACATTAGAACCCGTATTCACAAATGCCGAATTGGATCCTCCTAACGCCATTGACGAAGGTGTTCCAGGCCAAACTGCATTTGGAGAGGGCGTGTAAGTTAAATTTTTATAATCTGAATTAGATGCACCTCGCAAACCAATTTGACCTGCCAATAATGTAGTACCAGGCACAAAAGAGCTATAATACATCTCTATTAGATTAGAACCTTCAGTAAGCCACAATTGAAAAATCATATTAGCAGTATCAACTGTCGAACTTGCACCGTTAGATCGTTTAACAATCCATTGAATTTTTAACACTCGTGAGCCAACAACTCCAGAAGAATTCCATGATACATTAAGGGCAGTGCTTGCAGGCACTAGATCAAGATCCCTTCCATATACTGAAATCACACCTGCATAAGCCGTCGGAGAAGATATAGGAGTAACCTCTGTCAATGCTGGCGCGGTTGCACCAAACGAAACAAAACCGTTTAAGGAAACATTCAGAGATGTATATGTCGTACCATTAAAATTAAATCCAAACGGTATAGTCACAGCCTGCACTCCATTTTCAATATTTCCCGAAGTTGCGAACAAATTTGCAGCAGTTCCCATTGCAGGAAATGTAGAAGGACCAGCCAACTGCTCCAATTGATAATTGGCAACCTGCGCATTCGAACTAAAAATTCCGGCGATACATATTAAGGTAAAGGCTGCACTTTTTGAAAACAAACGAAGATTACTTTTTTCTGCAGGGCCACAAAAAAGTGAAAGTAATTTTTTAATCATAAAATAAATTTTAGGTTGGGTGGTATTTGGGCAACAAAAAATCCAGGATGAACAAAACAAGCTGGCTTTGCATTTTTCACGTTAAAACTCGGTGTTAAATAAATCTTAACGGGCTTAAATTTACATTAAAACTTAACATAAGCACAACATTGTTGATAAAAAGTGTAGTTAGTCGATGAATCGACCTAAACATCCGACCAAATACCTAGATAACAGTGTTTTTTATCACTTTAACTGACATAAATCAAATGACATTATGCGAAGATTTACACATTCAATCATTTTGATTTGCTTACCCTGAAAGCAAAATCACACAAACAAACAACTGTATTTTAACAGTATTTGTGCGTTTTGTTTTACTATTATGAAAATATGCCAACGCCTAAGATAACAACCTACTAGTGGTGGTCAACGACAGTTTGACCAATTCAACATCCAACAATATCGCAATTATTTAACATAAAGTTTTCTTAATGATAAAATCGGACTTTTTATTTGTACAAAATAATGCAATATGATAATTTCACTGCGATAAAACCATCGTTGTGAAATTACCGCAAATTTTAAGCTGCATTTTCAACACCTAAACTCCTGTTACCGTCGATGCGATCAAGAACTTTTCCGAGGATGCTGTAATTAATTATTTTAATAACATCTACGACAATGAAAACAATCCTATTCATATAGCAACCACAAATAACAATTGCACCTTTAACCCTTTGGATAAACTTATTGAAGCCTACGAAGAAAACAAAAAGCTTTATGAGCGCCTGCTTGAGGCAGTGAAAAAGAATTCTTAAATTCAGCTGGTATTTACTATGCTTTGTTCGAGTGTTGTTCGGGTCATGTTCGGATGTTGTTCGGTAAAAGGGCTTTTTTGCGAACAACATCCGAACAAAGGTGAAGCAGAGGCAGAACAAAAACATAAAAAAACCCGCATTACTTTTTGTAGCAATGCGGGTTTTTTATGTAAGAATCGATCCTTATTTAAAAAACAATTTTCTTATATATTACTGCCCCGGTAGTAGCCGTGATCTGAACGATAAGCATTTGCTGCGCAGACATCAGTTCAGCAATGAATGATTTGCTGTTGACGTTTTTCTTCGCGTACAACTCCCTGCCGTTCACGTCAAAAATCTGAACCGATGTCATGTCAAATCCGGCAGTTTCGATTGCAATTCCAAGTTGCTTTTTGTAAACGATCGCATCATTTTCGGTAAAAACCTGATGTTGTGTTGCCAATACATTCGTATTGTAACGAAGGACAAACCGGTTGTCGAATGTTCCGGCTTCTGCTACAAACGAATAGTCGCCTGCACTCAGGTTGTGAATCGTTCCGGTAAATTTATCTTCAAGATAAGCAGACTGCGTCGTAAAAAAACCATTTTTTTCAGAAAGGCGTATGGTATACAAGCCGGCATTGGTCACATGAAAACCTAGTGGAATTTGTTCCTCATTATCGAAGTCAAGTCCTCTTCCCTGGATGCTGAGCTTTTTGTCATCGAGTATTGAATAAAAATTGACAGCGTTTCCTGCGTCTATCGCTTCGCCATCATAACCAGAATCAAATGCATTGGTGGCGTTTTCGATATAACCGACCAGAATTTGTTTGTATACATTTTCGACATTGGTCAGCTCGAGCCACAACCTGTTTTTTTGCAAATCGGCCGCAGCTTCACCTGATTTGTAAAAGTTGGCATTGTTTCCGCCCTGGCGAATCGAGTTGTTAAACACGACGTTTCCGCTTTGGTGGCAAATGGCCATGAAACCCTGTCCGGCCGGAATCCATTTTGTCGGTTTGGTGTTGTTGGCCGTTCCGGTTCCGTCAGAATCAAGTCCGACGCCGGTTCCAACCGCTCCCGATAAATTAAAACTGGCATAATCCGCAGTCGAATACTGGTGGTTTAAAATTGCATGGTTGTGCGTCCAGAAATAGAAGGTGGTTCCGCCATTTAAGGTGCCGGGATTTTGGACCATCAGCAACTCGGCATCAATCGCACTTGGATACGGATTTCCGATAAAATTAAAATTATTACTGTTTCCCGGACCAGATACCGTTACCGGCGCAAGCACTTCTCCATTATTTGGCACTCCGGTAAAACTGCCAGGAAATTGCTGTAAAGAGGCACCAAAAGTATACGGAGCCCTGATTAAATACCCTTTTCCCGCATCCATTGGCGTTGTTGCCGGAGCGGTAATTGTCGCCCAATTGTATGCCACCGGATTCCACCAATAAAATTTATCCACGCGTGTGTCTGGCGAAAGCCCCAACAAGGTTTGATACACTACAGGAGAAGACCAAAAAGTGTAATCGTAAGCGACCATGCTTGAGGTATTTCTTTTGTATATGATGTTGCCCGTATTGATGGTTTTGCTTGTAGATGTTTGAATCAAACTTGCATTGTTTTCGAAAACCAATGAGCCGCCGCCAACCGTTATGCCATTGGCTACAGTCAAGGTAATATTCGGATTGATTGTAACGGTACCTGAAACTACTTCCACTGAACATACAGAAAGATTTGCGGTAGCGGTATAATTTCCAGTAAAAACTGCTTTCGTTGCCGAAGACGGAATCCCGTTGCTCCAACTTGTCCCGTTGTATGTAGAACTCGTAACATTTACAGCATGGACTGCCGAATGTGCATTGTTGCAACCGCCGACAGAAACGACTGTACGGAAAAATTGCGAGATTGCCGATGTGCCAATCAACGCCGGTGTTAAAGTTGACAATCCTGCCGATCCCGGAATTTGCGTAACATTTTGTGTAAAGGCTGCATCGTCTGCGCGTTCCCAGTACAATATGGTTCCGATAATTCCACTGGCTGTAATGGCCGAAGCGGTAGTATTGCTGCATACCTGTTGGCTGGCCGAAGCGAGAGTTCCACCAAAAATTGGCGTCACATTAACCGAAGCCGTTGCGACGACATTGCAGGACGCACCGGTTGACACAGTAGCCGTATAAGTACGTGCAGCTGTTGGCAATGCATATACTACCGCTGCGCCGGTTCCTGCTGCATATGGTGTAGTTGCCGTTGAATCGAGATAAAGTCCGGCCGCCGGTGTCCATATTACCGGCGAAGTGGCGCTTGCCGAAATTTTCACGTTATCAATTGCCCATCCCCAGTCCCAGGTTGCATCGTACCTAAAATAGATGCGGATATTAGAAACGCCGGAATAGGCTGATAGGTCAATGGTAATTTTTTTAAAACCTGCCGCAGATCCGTCAGTTGTGGTAAAGGTTTTTAGTGGAGTGACGGTAAGACCATCGTCAGTAGTGAGTTGAACTTCTGCGACATCGCCTCCGCCGGCAATACGTACATAATGGTAAAATGTAAGCAATGCATTTGAATAGCCAACCAGGCTAAATGTTGGCGACCTCAATATCCCTCTCGTTACGGTACCTGTGCCCATAAAATCAGAATCAACCATTGCAAAACCTGAATTATCGTTGCTATGCATGACCGATCCCCATTTAACTACGCCGTCGTTGGGTAAAATCCATCGAGGATCTACCGGCGCTGGTGCTGGAAATCCGAGTGCCTGATTCCAGCCTGTTGAAATTCCGCCGTTGAAAGTTTCCGCGATGATGGTGGTTCCATGTACCGTACCGCCCGTGGCAACAAGTTGCTGTGGGATCTGTCCCTGACACACCGTTGACGGCAGCACTGGAGACACTGCCAAAGCTGTGGGCTTTTGATTCACTACGACATTAATATTTACTGCATTTGAGACCAAACTCGTCCTGTTAAATGCAGTTAGTGTATAAGTCGTATTTGATTCGGTATTGAACCTAAATCCGCCGGCTAATGAGCCTGTAACTCCTGTAGGGGGCGACCATGAAAAATTGGTAAAATTGGCAGCACCTGTCACAGTTACCAGCGCAGAATTTACACCCTGGCAAACCGTTATTGAATTCGCACTTAACGCCAATGGAGTTAAGGTTTCGACGACAAATATCGAATAGTCCTCAAATACCTGGAAATCACTGGTGCGACAAGGCACTAATGCAGATGTTTCGGAAACATCTTTAGCACCGATGCGAAGCCTGTGCGTTCCGAGAATTGCGGCAGCAGGAACAGCAAACGTCGCGGCGAGGACACTAGGATTTTCGGCAGTTACAGTTCCAGAAAATACTTCTTCCCCTACCTGATTAAAATTTCCGTTGTTATTCCAGTCGACCCATATTTTAACGTCATAAGTATGACTGACCTGAAACGTAACCGCAACCGGCACTGAAGCGCTTCGTGCTACTGTTGTACTGAGATTGGAATAATTTTCATATCCGCTTACCACATCTTTTCCCGAACTTTTATTAATGGTTCCCATAGTAACGTTAATAATTCCAGCCCCGTTTTGGAAAGAAGTCATTGGAATGCAATAACTCGTATTGCCTCCTGTGAGCGTGGTAAATGTTCCACCAACAGACCAGGCACTCATATCGCCATTGCCACAATTGGATCGAATCCAATAATGGTAAAGTGTGTTTGAAGCCAGACCGGTAATTGTTTTAATGTTTTCACTCACAGAACCTGAAACGAGTGTCGCAGCATCCGGATTCGTAGCAAGCGTGCTATAATAATAATCATATCCCGCGCTCGCGCCTTGCCAACTAATTAATGCTGACGTAGCTGTAATCTGTCCTGATAACAATTGTGTAGCCGGCAAGCAGGTTGTCGCGGAAACGCTGATATCATCGAGATATAATTTCCCTGAATTTGCGGAGGAAGTGGCATGGAAGCCAAAATAAAAAACACCACTTCTTGGCGCTACAAAATTGGTCACATTTTGTACCGGACGGGATTTAATTGCAGGGTGGTTTCCAAGCACATCAAATTCGTTCATTGCCGTAGCATCAGGAGCAGCGCCATAGCGCACTTCCAGTTTATTGGTTAAGTATTGCCCATAACTATCTCCTCCGTAAACATATGAAATCCTGTAACTCGTTCCTTCGACCAATCTTACGCCTTGTGTATAATACCAGGCATTAGCGGTATTGGAATTTCCCTCGTATACAAGGTGTTTTGTTGTAAATCCGGCACCTGGATATGCGGAGGCTGCCTCTTCACTTGCCCAATTATTTCCGCTGCCCGCATTTTCAATAGTGTTGCAGTTTGGGATTGCAGGGACAGTTACGGCATTAAAGTTTTGAACGTATGTTATATTTATTGCCGTACAATTTGTTGTAAAAGTAGTTCCCGCCCATTCGCTGAAATCTCCTGCCCCACAACTCGCCCGCACATACGCATGGTATGTCGTTGAACCGATAAGCGATGTCAACATCTGGCTGTTTCCTGCAAAAACGTTTCCTGTTGGAACAGTTGCAGCCGTTGGCAATACCGCAGATTGAGTAATGTAGTATTGATAGCCATCTGTTGGTTCTGGGCTAAAGGCATCCCATTCCAACACTGCATTGTCAGATGCAACCAGGGAAGGCACCAAGCCAGTTGGAGCCGCACAGGTAACAGGAGGCTTTGAATAAAGGCTGTTCTCCAAATCAAAGGAGTTCGCAGCATAAGTTTGGAATGCGCCTGCAAGGTGGAGCGTCACTAAAAGAAGACAGCTAACATTTTTGATAACAACAGTGCCGTTACTTTTTTCTGCGGGGATACAAAAAAGCGTAAGTAATTTTTGAATCATATAGGTTATTTTTGGGTCTTGTGGCATTTCAAAATTTGGGAAATCAGCGCGTCAACACATTGGTTTTAAAATATTTGAATATTTAAATTTGGCCAACAGCGGGTTTAAATTTACATTAAAAGTCAATATAACCTCACTATTGTTAATAAAAACTGTAGTTAGTCGACAAATAACTTATTTTACCGATTAACAGCTTCTTTCTTAAGGCATTTAACAATCAATAACTGACAGTTTTTATAATTATCAATAAGACGGCTATCGAGGATCCGTCCCTGTTGGCGCTAAAAAAAGCCTCCCGAAATCGAAAGGCTTTAACCTAATCTAACTAATATAAAATAAAACTATGCGATGGTACTTTGGTAGTTTGAAGCTTTTTTAAGGAAAGCTTTAATCAACAAACGGTTTGGAGCAATTCCGGCGTTGATCATTTGTTTTTTACTGCTGTCATTCCCTTCATTAGAAATCGTCGCTTTAGGAGTTTGTTTTGTTCCCATAAACCACGAAACCATATTCATGCTTGAATTTGCAGTAGATGCTGAAGCCGTTGCAACTGTAGTATCATCTGCAGCGATGATATTGTTTTGCTGTGGCTGAACATTTTGTCCGAACATTCCAACACTTGACAATAAAAGCAATACAAATAAAACAACAAATCTTGTTTTTGAAAAATCAAAAACGTTGGTTTGGTTTGTTGTAATTTGTGATGCGTTTTTCATAATCTTAGTTGTTTTTTCAGAAGAAATAATTCCTTTCTGATACATGTCAAAACTAAGGCAATGAAAATCGTGTGTAAAATATTTTCGTCAAACCGCTCCAAAAGTCGTTAAAGCCGCAAAATGGAGATATATTTTGCTATTCATCTAAAATACATGCATTTCAAAGAGTGGTTATAAGCGTAAACAAACGGTTTATCGGTTAAATACACGAACAAAGACAGGCAAAAACGTCTGCAAACTGTCGTAAGCCAATAATTTTAATTCACTTAATGCTTTTTCGAATTGCTGTAAATAAAGAAGCCCCTCATCTCTGAAGGGCTTTTTCTGTATTTAATTCTAAGGATTACCTTTTGATCACACGAACGGTTTTCAGGTTCTCGCCTTGTGTTACAATAATATTGTAAACGCCGGCCGGGTAACTGTTTCCTAATTCCTGTTCTTTTAGGTCGGTTGCGCTTACTTCACGAACTTCGATCAGTTTGCCCAACATGTCGTACACTTTTACATTTACATTGTCGCTTGTTGAAGTGGCGATGTCAAGGTTGAATCCGTTTGCAAACGGGTTTGGATAAGCCACTGCATTAAATCCTGACACATCATCTGCATCTTTTGTGGATGGAATTTCAGGCGCACTTCCGCCAGGAGCCGTGATCGTACAAATTGATCCGAATTCAGACCAGTCATCCGTCGTTTTTACTGAAACCTGAACACGGTACAATGCTCCGGGAACATATCCAGGAATTTGATTGAACGAAAAGTACTGAAGTCCGTTGCTTACAATAATGCTTTCCCCTGAAAGGAAGTTGGTCACTTTAAATCGGTAGTTGGTTACATACAACAATACCTGGCTGCGCACCAGCGAATTCTTCGAAGCCACTGTTCCGCCGCAAACATCAAGTTTTGGAAGATCTGGCGAGGTAACCTCACAAGCCGTACCATAGTAACCCAACCATTTGCCATAGCGCTGCAATTCTACAGACACTTCATACTTAGTAGCATAATCATAATGTGCCAGTTGCGTCAGGTTGAAGTAATGATTCTGACGTTCGATCGTTTGCACTTCCGATGTTCTTGTGTTTACCACTTTAAAACGGTAACCTGTAGAACCAACCACTCTCCAGTTGGCATTGATGCTGTGGTAAATTTTCTCTAAAACTGAATTACATCTTTCAGATGCAAGCGCTGTTGTGATTAAAGGATAACCTTCATCAAAATCACCATCGCAGTTGTTGTCAATTCCGTCGTAAGGAATTTCGGTAGCACCAGGATTTACGGCCTCTTCAGTGTCGTTACAATCTCCTGAAACCGTAG
>Ga0247812_10000468_pt1 | contig 26348 bp, 19 predicted proteins | sample UWRJL149409B1_FD_178011 | JGI IMG/M metagenome (GOLD analysis project Ga0247812, IMG submission 178011) | Plant litter microbial communities from Arlington Agricultural Research Station in Wisconsin, United States - UWRJ-L149-409B-1 | ecosystem: Environmental > Terrestrial > Plant litter >...
TCGAAGTCACCCTGCGTCCCGCGTGCGCCTGAGGGCAGCAGTACGATCGTTCGCCCGCGTCCTTCCACGATGGTGACGATCATGCTGCCCTGACAGTCGGTGCGGACGACTTCTCTCGCGGGTGGCGTCGCGGAAAGGGGTTCTGCGTGGAGCCATCCTGTGAAGGGAACGGTGAGAAGGAGGGCGAATGCACAATGGAAACCCGGCCGTGTTTTCATCGTTTTGATTCCCGTGATTGGAGCCTCATCATTCGGTACGCTGCAGCGCCGGGCCAGTCCCGACCGCGACAGGCCGCCAATTGAACAGGCGCTGCGACCCGCGGCGTCGTTTGCCCTCCAGTGTGGTGGCGGCACGCGAGTGTGTAGAGCCGCCGAGCGTGGCTCGGCGCTACCGGGATGCATTGAAAAAGGCCCGGGCGTGTGGCCCGGGCCTTCTCATTGAAGCGACCGCCTTCCCTCAATTGAACGTGTACTTCGCCCCCACGGTGAAGTAACGACCGATGGCGCCGCTGAAGTGCAGCGGGTTGTAGTTGATGCCGCCGTAGGTGGCTGGATCCAGCGGGGCGGTGCGGTCGAACACGTTGGCCACCGAGCCGAAGATCTCCATGCTGTCGGCCACCTTCCAGTTGGCGGACAGATCGAAGGTGGTGAACGAGGCCAGCGAGCAGTTGCCCGGGGCCGGGCTGCCATCGGCACGGAAGTTCAAGCAGTCGTCTTCCTTGGTACCGCCGGTCTCAGCCAGGTTGTCGATCGCGCTGATGTAGTTGACGATGCCGCTGACCGACCAGTCGTGATAGTTCCACGTAGCGCCGAAGTTGATGCGGTCCTTCGGCGTGCCGATGCAGTTGGTCACGTCACAGTTGCCATGCGTGCCCGCGTACTCGTGCGTGGTGCCGCCCTCGGTCCGCTCGAACTTGCTGGTGTGGCTCCACTGCAGGTCCAGCCGCAGATCCCCTGCGTTGCCCAGCGGGATATCCTGGCGGATGTCCGTATCGATACCCTCGACCTTCGATGCACTGGCATTTACGTAATTGGTGTTGATAGCCAGGATCGAACCGGTCCCCGGCACGCCATTGAGCAGGTCGGTATCGCGCAGCACATTGCCTGACGCGATGGCGTCGGCGGTAGAGCCCTGTGCGATTTCGTTGCTCCGCTTGATCCGCCACGCATCGACGGTGATGGACGTGGTGCGGGTCGGCTGCAGCACGATGCCGACCGAGTAGCTCTTGGACTCTTCGGCTTCCAGGTCCGGGTTCGGCCGGGTGATGATCGCGACCGGCTGCTGGCCGCAGTCGTCCTGGGTGCCGCCCGGTGCGGGGTTGCCGCCGGGGCAGCGAACCGGGTCGAGCGCATTGGAGAACGCGGCCAGGCCGCCATCTCCGTTTTCGGCCGGGTTCGGCGCACGGAAGCCTTCAGCGTAGGTGCCGCGCAGCGCAAACCACTCGGCCGGCGTCCACTTGAAGCCGACCTTCGGCGTGACCGAATCGTCGCCGCTTTCGTATTTGTCGTAGCGCGCGGCAGCCGTCAACTCCAACGATTCCAGCACCGGCGCTGCCAACTCGGCGTAGCCGGCATACACGTTCTGGGTGCCGTCATAGGCGGAGTAGCCCAAGCCGATGATGTCGCCCACATCGGTGTAGGTCTGCGGTGTCAGGCTGTTGGTGGTGCGACGCCATTCGGTACCGATGGCCAGGCCGAGCGGTCCACCGGCCAGGTCCATCAGCGAGCGGTTCACCTTGAAATCGAACATGTCCAGGCTGCTCTTGGCGTTGGCCTGGATGGTCGGCGAGATGTAGTCGTACAGGCTCTGCGGATTCGCATCCGATCCGGCGCCGATGTTCCAGGTGCCGGCCGGGCAGGCCAGGTCACCGAGCACGCACTGGACCGCGCTGTAGCGCAGGAAACCATCGCGCTTGTTGACCAGGTTGGTCGACGAGTGCAGATAGCCGGTGTCGTAGCTCCACTCGCCCCAGGTGCCCTTGACCCCGGCCAGGAAGCGGATGAACTCGTTCTTGTTGTTGGTCACCCGTGGACCGACGTCGAAGGCGTTGTAGCGCACGCGCACCGGCGTGGCATACGGGTTGTCCGGGTGTCCCACGGCAAGCACGGTGGCGCCGGGGCCGCTGTTCGCGTTGACGGGGCCGCCCTGGAACCCCCAGGCGCCGGATACGTTGGAGGGGGTGTTGTTGAAGGTGGTTTCCTTGCTCGAGTAGCCCATCTCCACGTACGCCTCGGCGCTGTCGTTGAAGGCGAAGGTCGCGCGGCTGAAGACGTTGACGTACTTCTCCTCCGGGCTGAGATCACGGAAGTTGGCCATGTCCCACAGGCAGCCGCCACCCGGATCCTGCGGGCTGACATCGGAGAACTGGGCGCAGCCAGGCAGTGATTCCAGCAGCCCGGTGGTCGGGTTGAAGATGCTGCCGGCCGGTGAGTTGCCGCCGCCGCTGCCGTTGCCGGTGATCGCGCCGCCGAGGAACTGGCTGCCGCCGGCACTGTAGCCCCAGCGACGCAGGTCGCCGGTGCCGATCCAGTCACGGTTGCGGCGGTCGCTGACCCGGATGCCATCGGTCTTACCGACGTCCAGGCTGAAGAACGCATTCCACCCGTCGGTGGACAGGTTGCCGGTACCGGCCGTCAGGGTCGCCTTCTTCGCATCGCCGTCGCTGTCGCCGGATAGACCGTACGACCCACGCAGGATCACGCCCTCGAAATCACTGCGCAGGATGATGTTGACCACGCCGGCAATCGCATCGGACCCGTAGGTAGCGGACGCGCCGTCTTTCAGCACCTCCACGCGCTCCACCGCATCCAGCGGAATGGTGCTCAGGTCGGTGAAGACCTTCTGGCCGTCATCGGCCAGGCCGTAGGTGGCCATGCGGCGGCCATTGAGCAGCACCAGGGTGGAGCCGGCGCCGAGCCCGCGCAGCGAGATGCCCGCGCCGCCGCCAGCAAACCCATTGCCGAAGGTCTTGGGGATGGAGCCGGAGCCATCCGAGGTGAGGGTCTGCAGGTACTCCGCGACGGTGGTCTTGCCCGTACGGTCGATTTCCTGGCGGGTGACCACCTGGACCGGGGACGGCGTTTCGGTATCGGTGCGGGGGATGTTCGAGCCGGTGACCGTGACACGGTCCAGGTTGGTGGCCTGCTCCTGCGCGAAGGCGCTGGGGGACACGGCGGCGGCCAGCAGCAGCGCGCTGCCGGTCAGAATGTGGGTGATGGACGTGGCAAGCCGGGTGCGGCGGGTGGCGGGGCAATGGGTCGGATGATTCACAGCTCTCTCCTGACTGGGAAACCGTAGTGGCGTCGTTCTACCGCGGGCCCCCTTGCCCCGCGATTGCGCCAATCTAGGTTCGTATCAGGTGATGCAAGAGTGAAATTTTGCTTAATTCGGGCCGCGCTGTGACCTGGGTCAACGGATTCAGCCGGGGCAGGGTGCGCCTGCCCCGGCCTCGGCTTACTGCGGCAGCGAGAAATCAATCGGGACCAAGCCCACGGACGCAGTCGCCACGCCATCACGCATCGACGGTTCGAACGTCCAGCGACGCAGCACCTGCTGGCGCGCAGCGGTGTCCAGCGCACGCGAGCCACTGCTGCGCTCGATCGTCACGCGGGTGGGCTGACCCTTCGCATCCACCTCCACGCGCAGCAGTACCGTGCCCTGCTCCTGGTTGCGCAGGGCGGTGATCGGATACGACGGCGGCGGCGCGCTGCGATAGCTCAGGTACGCGCCGGCACCGCCGATGGCGGGCTCCGCCGCCAGCGACGGGACGGCCTGTGGCGCATCGACTGCAGGCGTGGACGCAGGCAGCGCCACCGCCGGTGCCTGGTCGATGACCGCAGGGCGGAAGGGCAGCGGCGTGGGCAGCGGCTGCACCGTCGTCTGCGGCGGCACCACCGCCACCGGATCTGCAGGGGGCGCGGGCGTGGGCGGCAGCGGTTTTTCCGGGGTGATCCAACGGATCTGCGGTGCTTCACGCGGAAGCGGAGCGGCGACGTAGGCAGCGGGGATGATCAGCAGCAGAAAGGCCAGCAGGTGCAGTGCGATCGCCGCACTCCAGGCGGTGATCCTGACCGGATCGACGTGTTGCGGTACAGCCGGATATGCACGAACCATGATCCACCTCCATGCGGGACAGCGAGGGAACATCGTCTTGCCGGCCGGTGCCGGTGATGCACAAATAGCGCGCTGCGCACCGCGTGCACAGTGAGTGCCGAGGCACCGTTTGGCTACGGGTCAGCCAGCGGACCGGCGGGGTGTGCGGGCAGGTCGTCTTCGCGTGGGCGACGACGACCTGCCCGGATCACGGCCTCAGCGTCCGAGTTCGAACACGACGTCCAGGTTCACCGAGACGGTGGTCTCACCTGCGGCGACCGGCGTGCTCATGTCGGCGGCCATCGGGGCGGCCTGCGCGCGCATCATGACCGGACGGAAACCGCCGCCGCTGCTCTCGGAAATGCTGACAATGCGGCGCACCTGCAGCCCCAGCGACTTGGCATAGGTCTGCGCGCGCGCCTGCGCCTTCTTCAGCGCGGCCAGTCGGGCTTCGTCATACACCGGCTCCGGCTGGTCGATCTCGAAGCTGGGCCCGTTGATCTGGTTGGCACCCTGCGCCGCCAGTCCATCCAGCACCTTCCCCAGTTTGGCGATGTCACGGACCTTCAGGCTGACCGTGTTGCTGGCCTGGTAGCCGGTGATCTTAGGCGCTTCGTTTTCCGCATACCGGTACTGCGGGCTCAGGTTCACGCCGCTGGTCTGCACGTCGCGTTCGGCGATACCGGCCGCTTTGATCGCAGCAAGCACCTTGTCCATCTTCTGCGCGTTCTCGCGCATGGCGCTGTTGCCGTCCACGGCCTGGGTGACGACGCCGGCCGACAGGGTGGCGACGTCAGGGACCCGGCTGGCTTCGGCATTGGCGGACACGTTGAGCAGGGTGCCTTCCACCGGCGCGATGGCAGGGGCTGGTACGGCGGCATTGGCGGTCACGGAAGCTCCCAGGGCGAGGGACAGGGCGAGCAGAAGCGGGGAAAGAGCAGGGCGACGCATGGTGATCTCCTTGAAGGCCATCGAGGTTGCTGGCGTAGGGATGAACGCGTTGTGAGCCGGAACGGGGTTGCCGATTTCCCGGTCGTGTTGCCGACGATTCAGGCGCTGCGCGCAGGGTATGCTGTGTGGATGCTCTATCTTGCCTCCCGCTCCCCCCGCCGCAGTGAATTGCTTGCCCGTCTTGGCCGCCCGTTCCAGTCCCTGGACCTGGACGTGCCTGAAGTGCGCCTGGCAGGCGAAAGCCCGCGTGATTATGTGCTGCGGGTGGCGACCGACAAGGCCCGTGCGGGCCTGCTCGCGGTAGCCGGGACGGATCCGCGCGCCCAGGTGCTGGGATCAGACACCGAAGTCGTGTTGGGCGAGCGGGTGTTCGGCAAGCCGACCGACGCCGACGATGCCGCCGCGATGCTGGGTGCGTTGTCCGGCCGCAGCCACCAGGTGATGACCGCCGTGGTGCTGGTCGACGCGCAGGGCGTGCACGCGGACGTGGTGGTGTCGGAGGTTTGCTTCGCCACGCTGGACGATGTCTCCATCGCGGCCTATGTGGCCACCGGCGAGCCGATCGGCAAGGCCGGTGCGTACGCCATCCAGGGAGAAGCAGAGCGCTTCATCACCCATCTGGCCGGGAGCTATTCCGGCGTGATGGGATTACCGCTGTACCAGACCGACCGGTTGCTTGCCGGTGCCGGCTTGCCTTCCCACCCTGTTGCCGCCACGGAGGCTGCCGTACATGTCTGAAGAAATACTGGTCAACGTAACTCCCCGCGAAACCCGGGTAGCGGTGATCGAAAACGGCATGCTGCAGGAGCTGCATATCGAGCGCGGCTGGCGCCGTGGCGTGGTCGGCAACATCTACAAGGGAAAAGTGCAGCGGGTCATGCCCGGCATGCAGGCTGCCTTCGTCGAAGTGGGCCTGGACCGCGCTGCGTTCCTGCATGCCAACGACGTGGTGCGGCCGGCGCCGGTGGCCAGCCCGGATACCGATGGCACCACGCTGCCGCCGCCGTCGTCCGTGCCGATCGTCGAGCTGCTGCGCGATGGCCAGGACATCGTGGTGCAGGTGGTGAAGGATCCCATCGGCACCAAGGGTGCGCGCCTGACCACGCAGATCAGCATCCCGTCGCGCTACATGGTGCTGCTGCCGCAGTCCAAGGTGGTCGGCGTTTCGGCGCGCATCGAAGACGAGACCGAGCGCGCACGGTTGAAGACGCTGGTGACCGAACTGTCGGCCCAGCACGGTGGCTACGGCTATATCGTGCGCACCAATGCCGAAGGCCAGCCGGCCGAAGCCATCGCCGAGGACGTGGCTTACCTGTCGCGTGTCTGGAACGTGGTCGAGCGCCGTGGCCGCGAGGCCGCCTCGTGCAGCGTGATCTATGAAGACCTGAGCCTGCCGCTGCGCTCGGTGCGCGACCTGATCCGCAAGGACGTGGACAAGGTCAAGGTCGATTCCAAGGAGACCTTCGTCCAGTTGCAGGCCTTCGTCGCGAAGTACATGCCGGTGCTGGCCGAAAAGCTGGAGCTGTATGCCGGCGACCGTCCGATCTTCGACATGTTCGGGGTGGAGGACGAGATCGGCCGTGCGCTGGACAAGCAGGTGCCGCTTAAGTCCGGCGGCTACCTGGTGATCGACCAGACCGAGGCGATGACCACCATCGACGTCAACACCGGTTCGTTCGTTGGCCAGCGCAACCTGGAAGAAACCGTGTACCGCACCAACCTGGAGGCGGCCCAGGCCGTGGCCAGGCAGCTGCGGCTGCGCAACCTGGGCGGCATCATCATCATCGACTTCATCGACATGGTGGACGCCGAGCACCGTCGTCAGGTGCTGCGCACGCTGGAAAAGGCGTTGGCGCGCGACCATGCAAAGACCACGGTCTATGATTTCTCGCCGTTGGGCCTGGTGGAAATGACCCGCAAGCGCACCGTGGAGAGCCTGGAGCGCCAGCTTTCCGAGACGTGCCCGCAGTGCAGTGGCCGCGGCAGCATCAAGACCACCGAAACGGTGACCTACGAGATCTTCCGCGAGATCACCCGCGCGGTGCGTCAGTTCGAAGCGGCGCGCCTGCTGGTGATCGCTTCTTCGAAGGTCGTGGCGCGGATCACCGATGAAGAATCTACGGCAGTGGCCGAGCTGGAGGAATTCCTCGGCAAGAGCATCAGCTTCCAGGCTGACGACCAGTACCTGCAGGAACAGTTCGATGTGGTCCTGCTCTGATCCGATCCGGCCGGTTGCCGGCCAGGGCCGATGAGCGCGCCGCCGCGCCTGCGACTGCGAAGGATCCGCCGTCTTGCCCTGTACGCGCTCGCCATCACCCTGGTGGTGGTGGCGTTGCTGGTGGGTACCCTCAGCCAGCTGTTGCCGCTGGTTGAGCGCAATCCTGACAAAGTCTCTGCGTGGTTGAGTACGCGTGCCGGGCAGCCGGTGCGCTTTGATGCATTGAAAGCGCAGTGGACCCGCCGCGGGCCGCTGCTGCAACTGGATGGACTGCGTATCGGGGCCGGCGAAGGCCTGCGGATCGGCCAGGCCGAGGTGCAGGTGGCGATGTATGCCGGCCTGTTGCCGGGCCGATCGTTGACCGAGCTGCGCCTGCGTGGTCTGGCGCTGACCCTGCAGCGGGCCGATGACGGGCGCTGGAGCGTGCGGGGATTGCCGGCAGCGAAAACCGGCGACCCGCTGGACGGCCTGCGCCGGCTGGGCGAACTGCAGGTGGAGCAGGGTCGCCTGACCATCGACGCGCCGTCGATTGGCCTGCAGACAACTTTGCCGCGCCTGGATCTCCGCCTCCGGGTGGACGCTGACCGGTTGCGCGTTGGCGTGCGCGCCTGGGCACAAGCCGATGCGCTGCCGCTGGCGGCGGTGCTGGATGTGGATCGTCGCGCCGGCAATGGCGAGGCGTGGCTGGGCGGCGATCCGGTAGACCTGCAGGCCTGGTCGCCGCTGCTGTCGGGTGCCGGCGTACAGCTGTTGCAGGGCCGCGGCGAGCTCAACGCCTGGGTGGCCCTGCGCGATTTCCGCCCGGTGATGGTCACCACGGACTCGGATCTGTCCGGACTGCGGCTTGCCGGCACGCCGACGGCCCACGTGGCCAAGCCCACGTTGGACATTGAGCGCCTGCAGGTACGTGCGCGCTGGCGTTACAGCGCCGGTGGCTGGCGGGCGGAAGCCCCGCGCCTGCGGGTGCGGGCGGACGATCGTGAGCAGGTACTGGACGGACTGCTGATCGGTGCGGGGCAGCACACCGCGCTGGTGGCCAACAACATAGACGGCAACGTGCTGCTGCGTGGCCTGGCGCTGACCGACCGGGTGGATGCCGGACTGCGTGACTGGCTGTACCGCGCCCATCCCCAGCTGCGCATGCGCCACCTGCAGGCACGCGGTGAGCGCAACGGTCCGTTGTGGGTGCAGGGCGACCTCGACACATTGGCGTTTTCCAGCGTGGATGGGGGCCCTGGCCTGGTCGGTATCGGCGGCCGGTTCCAGGGCGATGCCGAAGGGTTCTCATTGCAGCTGCAGTCCCGGCAGCAGATGCAACTGGACTGGCCGAAGGGATTCGGCGTGCGCCATGACGTGCGACTTGCCGGTGAGATCGTCGGCTGGCATGACGAAGCGGGCGGTTGGCGGGTCGGCACGCCGGCGCTTCGCGTACAGGGCACCGACTACGCCGCCGATGTCCGTGGGGGGCTGTGGTTCCAGGGCGACGGCACGCGCCCGTGGATGCAGCTGGCAGCGAAGATCGACGATGTCCCGATGACTGCCGCAAAGCGCTTCTGGATCCGTTCGAGGATGAGCGAGCATGCCCGCGACTGGCTGGATACCGCGTTGCAGGCGGGCCGCGTGCGCAACGGCATCGGCCTGGTGGCCGGCGACCTGGACGACTGGCCGTTCGACCGCAACAACGGGCGCTTCGAAGCGACCGGGCATATTGAGAACGGCACCATCCGCTTCCAGAAAACGTGGCCCGACATGACTGCCGTGGAGGCGGATATCGCCTTCATTGGCCCGGGCTTTTCGCTGAAGGGACGAGGTGATCTGGCGGGCGTGAACGTGGATGCGATGCAGGCAGGCATCGAAGATTTCGGCGAGACGCCGCTGTACGTGCGCGCGCAGAGCCGCAGTGAGTCAAGCACGCTGCTGGCGATGCTGCGTCGCAGCCCGCTGCACGCGCAGTACGGTGACACGCTGGATGCGCTGAGCGTGAGTGGGCCGGCCGCTGTGGACTTCGATCTGCTGCAGCCATTGCATGCTGGCCAGCCGGGGCACCTGAAGGGCAGCGTGACGCTGGAGGGCGTGAAACTGGCCGACAAGCGCTATGCGCTGGATTTCGACGACGTGCGCGGGGTGGCCCAGTACGGCGGCGGCGGTTTCGGCGCCGACAACCTGGCGGTGCGTCATCTGGGTGCGCCGGGCACGCTGAGCCTGCGCGCGGGCGGCTTCGTGCGCGATCCGCAGCTCGCCTTCGAATCGCAGCTGGACGCCCACCTGGATGCCGGCGTGCTGCTGGATCGGGCGCCGGAGATGGCTTGGCTGAAGCCGTACATCACTGGCCGCTCGGACTGGACGATCGGTGTGGACATGCCGAAGGCCGTCGCCGCTGCCGCCACGGGTGGTGCGCCGGCACCGGTGCCGCCGGCCCGGTTGCACCTGCAGTCGGACCTGGTGGGCACGGTGCTGAGCTTTCCCGCGCCGCTGGACAAGCCGGCCGGTGAGTCGCTCGATACGCGCGTGGCTGCGCAGCTGCCGATGGGCGATGGCCGCATCGAGGTGGCGTTCGGTGAGCGTCTCGCCTTGGCCGCGCGCACCCACCAGGGGCAGACCGGCGTGCAGGTCACGCTGGGCAGCGCACGGGTCGACCGGGATCCGCCCGCCAGCGGTTTGGCGGTGAACGGGCGCAGTGGATCGCTGGATGCGTTGGAGTGGATCGGACTGGCACGGGGTTCGGCCGCGGACAGCAACGGTGGCGCCGGCAATGACCCCATGCCGCTGCGTTCGGTGGATGTGCAGGTGGCCCAGTTGCTGCTGATCGGCGGGGTGTTCGAACAGACGCGACTGCAGTTGCGGCCGACCCCGCAATTCCTCGATGTGCGTCTGGATGGCCCTTCGCTGGCCGGCCAGTTGCAGGTGCCCACCGCCCGCGGCGGCACCATCAGTGGCGCCTTGCAGCGCGTGCATTGGAAATCGCTGCCGGGCCCGGTGCAGCCCCGTCCGCGCGACGGTGCGCCGATCGTGATGCCCGACGGGGAGGTGATGGCCGCGCGGGTACAGGCCACGGCCAACGACACCGATCCGGCCGGCATCCCGCCGCTGTCGCTGGACATCGCCGACCTGCAGTTCGGCAAGATCACGTTGGGCCAGGCGACACTGCGCACCCAGCCGGTAGCGAATGGACTGCGCGTGCAGCAGCTGGACTTCCGCTCACCCAAACAGGCCATCGACGTACGCGGCGACTGGCTGGGTAAAGGGGCCGCAGCGCGTACCGCGCTGACCGCGCAGGTGCGCAGCGAAGACCTCGGTGACCTGCTGCGTGACCTGGACTATGGCGGCCAGCTGCGCGGAGGCCAGGGGCGCATCGACCTGCAGGCCGGCTGGCAGGGCGGTCCCTCTGATTTCCAGCTGGGCAACCTGCAGGGCACGATGACCGTCGATGCGCGCAATGGCCAGCTGTTGGAACTGGAGCCGGGCGCCGGACGCGTGCTGGGCCTGCTCAGCATTACCCAGCTGCCTCGGCGGCTGATGCTGGACTTCCGCGACTTCTTCTCCAAGGGCTTCGCCTTCAACCAGATCGGTGGCACGCTGGCCTTCGCGGACGGGTCGGCCACCACCGACAAGGTGATGATCGAAGGGCCGGCGGCGAACATCCGCATCCGCGGCCGTACCGACCTGCGCAACCAGCAGTTCGACCAGACCATCGATGTCAATCCGCGCTCGGGCAACCTGCTGACCGTGGTCGGTGCGGTGGCAGGCGGCCCGGTAGGCGCCGCGCTGGGCGCGGCCACCAATGCGGTGCTGTCCAAGCCGCTGGGCGAGATCGGTGCCAAGACCTACCGGGTAACCGGGCCGTGGAAAGAGCCCAAGGTGGACGTGGTGGAGCGTGATGCCGCCGCGCCTCCGCCGCCCAAGCCGAAGGCGCGCTGAGCGCCTTCCTCCCTCACAACGGCGTCGCCGTGGCTTGCCAATGCCGCCATCCGCCCCCAGATTGAATCCCATGACCGATAACGCCCTGACCCTCGCTACCGACCGCCTGCTGCAGCCCGCCGGGCTGGATGCCGGCCTCCTGGAAACCACCTTCGGCCACCTGCTGGGCCCGGGCATCGACTTTGGTGACCTGTATTTCCAGCATGCCCGCCGCGAAAGCTGGAGCGTGGAAGACGGCATCGTCAAGGACGGTGCGCATTCCATCGAGCAGGGCGTCGGCGTGCGCGCGATTTCCGGTGAGAAGACCGGCTTCGCCTATTCCGATGACATCCACCGCGACGCACTGTCCAGTGCAGCGCAGTCCGCGCGCGCGATCTCGCGCGAGGGCGGGGCGCAGACCGGCAAGTCACTGCTGCGCGGCGATGCGCGTGCGCTGTACCCCGCGCTGGATCCGGTGGACAGCCTGGGCAATGAAGCCAAGGTGGAGGTGCTGAAGCGGTTGGACAGCTACCTGCGCGCCGCCGACCCACGGGTGAAGCAGGTCACCGTCAGCCTGTCCGGCGGCGTGGACACCGTGCTGATCGCCCGCAGCGACGGCGTGCTGGGGGCGGACATCCGCCCGCTGGTACGCTTGAACGTGCAGGTGATCGTGGAGCAGGGCGGTCGCCGCGAATCCGGTTATTCCGGCGGTGGCGGTCGCTACGATTACACCGAGCTGTTCGCCAACGGCCGCCCCGAAGCCTTCGCCCGCGAAGCGCTACGGCAGGCGCTGGTGAACCTGGAGGCCGTGCCGGCCCCGGCAGGCGTGATGCCGGTGGTGCTGGGTCCGGGCTGGCCCGGCGTGCTGCTGCACGAAGCCGTGGGCCATGGACTGGAAGGTGACTTCAACCGCAAGGGCACCAGCGTGTACGCCGGTCGCCTGGGTGAACGCGTTGCATCGCCTGGGGTGACCATCGTCGACGATGGCACGCTGGAAGGTCGCCGTGGCTCGCTCAACATCGACGATGAGGGCCAGCGGACGCAGTGCACCACGCTGATCGAAGACGGCATCCTGGTCGGCTACATGCAGGACTCGCTCAACGCGCGGCTGATGGGCATGGCGCCGACCGGCAACGGCCGCCGCGAGTCCTTCGCGCACCTGACCATGCCGCGGATGACCAATACCTACATGCGCGCCGGTCAGCACGACCCGCAGGAAATGATCCGTTCGGTGAAGAAGGGCCTGTACGCCGTCAATTTCGGCGGTGGCCAGGTCGATATCACCAGCGGAAAGTATGTGTTCACCGCGACCGAGGCTTACCTGATCGAAGACGGCCGCATCACCGCGCCGGTGAAGGGCGCGACGATCATCGGCAACGGTCCGGAGACCATGCAGAAGGTGCGGATGATCGGCAACGATCTGGCACTGGATGCAGGCGTCGGCATCTGCGGCAAGGACGGGCAGAGTGTGCCGGTAGGCGTGGGCCAGCCCTCGCTGCTGATCGACGGGCTCACTGTGGGTGGCACCCAGGCGTGATGCCTGCGGTGCTGAGCCTGGGTAGCGCCGAGCCAGGCTCGGCGGCTTTCCCGCCCCGGCGGACCTCAGTCCTGGGCGTCTTCGGTCGCGTCGCTGCTTTCGTCAGCGTCCACGTCTTCGTCGCTGTCGGCCACGATCAACCCCAGCGCCGCCGGCAACATCAACGCACGCAGCACCTGGAAGATCTCGCGGTACGCACGCGGCGGCTTGTTCTTCGCCTTCTCGGCCTGGGCATTGCGCACCAGCGTGCGCAGCTCCTGCCGGTCCGCCTGCGGGTATTCGCCCAGCAGCTTGGACAGCGCCGCGTCACCGTCGTTCATCAGCTTCTCGCGCCAATCTTCGGCACGATGCATCATCGCCACTTCGCGGCGACCGGTATCACTGTTGGCGTCAAGCGCCTCGCGGATCGCATCCAGCGCGGATTCTTCCTCGCGCCGCATGTGCTTGGCCAGGAACGCCAGCTGCCGCTTGTGCGCGATGTGCGCGGTGATGCGCTTGCATTCGGCGATGTGCGGCAGCAGATCCTCCGGCACCGGCAGGCGCGCCAGCTGCGCCGGTGTCAGCGAAACCAGCTTTTCGCCCAGCGCAAGCACGTCCAGCGCATCGTTGCGCTTCTGCTTGCGGCTTTTATCGTGGAATTCACCGGTTTCTTCGTCGCGTCCGCGCATCGTCTTTCCTACTTTCGTAAATACGTCGCCCGGCGCCGTGCCGGGCCCAACCTGTACAGGATAAAGCATTGAACGTCATCGCCCCTGAAGCGGCCGTTGCCACTGGCCCCGAGGCCCGGCTGGAACAGCTGGCCGACATTTCCCAGCAGTTGCTGGACCATGCGCGCCGACTGGGCGCCAGCCAGGCCGAGGTGTCCTGCAGCGAGGACCGCGGGCTGGATGTGAATGTCCGCCTGGGCGAAGTGGAGACAGTGGAATCCACTGCCGACCGCGGCATCGCGGTCACGGTGTACTTCGGCAAGCGCAAGGGCAGTGCCAGCACCGCCGATCTGCAGCCGTCCAGCCTGGTGGCCACGGTGGAGCAGGCCTGCGCGATTGCCCGCCACACCGAAGATGACGTCGCGTCCGGTCTGGCTGATGCCGAGCTGATGGCCCGTGAGTTCCCGGATCTGGATGGCTGGCACCCGTGGGCGCTGCAGGCCGAGCACGCCATCGACCTGGCGCTGGCCTGCGAAGCGGCCGGCCGCGAGAGCGATGCCCGCATCAGCAATACCGACGGCGCCTCGGTGTCCACCGGCCAGAGCCTGTCGGTGTATGCCAACTCGCACGGTTTCTTCGGCCGCGAGCGCGGTACCCATCATTCCATGAGCGTGGCCCTGATCGCCGGCCACGGCGATGGCATGCAGCGCGACGGCTGGTACACCAGTGCGCTGGCCCGTGAGGACCTGGAAGACGGGGCGGCCGTGGGTCGCAAGGCAGCCGAGCGCACCATCGCCCGATTGCAGCCGCGCTCGTTGGCGACGGCCAGCATGCCGGTACTGTTCGCCCCGGAAGTGGCGCGCAGCCTGATCGGCCACCTGCTGTCGGCGGTGTCCGGTGGGGCGCTGTACCGCGAAGCCAGCTTCCTGCTGGACAGCGTGGGCACGACGCTGTTCCCGTCCTGGATGCAGATCGACGAGCTGCCGCACCTGCGCCGTGGTCGCCGATCCGCCGCGTTCGACGGCGACGGTGTGGCCACCCGCACCTCGGCCATCGTGCGTGATGGCGTACTGCAGCGTTACATCCTGGGCAGCTATTCGGCACGCAAGCTGGGCCTGCAGACCACCGCCAATGCCGGCGGCGTGCACAACCTGCAGATCGCCGCCAGCGAAGCGGGCCTGGACATGCGGTCGATCGCCCGGCAGATGGGCAATGGCCTGCTGGTGACCGAGCTGATGGGGCAGGGCGTCAATGCCGTGACCGGCGACTACTCGCGCGGCGCCGGTGGCTTCCGGGTGGAGAACGGCGAGATTCTGTACCCGGTCGATGGCATCACCATTGCCGGCAACCTGCGGGAAATGTTCCAGTCCATCGAGGCGATCGGCAGTGACATCGACCCGCGCTCGCACGTTTCGATGGGCTCGCTGCTGGTCGGAAAAATGACGGTGGCCGGTAACGATTGATGTCGTGAATGGCGTACTCTTGCCGGGCTGCGACGGCCTGCGGGGAGCGGGCCGCGCTGACCCATTACCTTAAAAGGAGTTTCCATGAGCGAATTCGACAACGTCACCGCCCCGCCGCCGCCGCCGACCAGCCTCGATCCGGCCCCGGCCGATCAGCGCACCATGGCACTGGCTGCCCACCTGCTGGGTATCTTCACCTGGTTCATCGGCCCGCTGGTCATCTGGCTGATCAACAAGGATGACGCCAGCAAGGCCTTCGTCACCGACCAGGCCAAGGAAGCGCTGAACTTCCAGATCACCATCGCCATCGCCATGGCGATCTGCGTGGTGCTGATGATCGTCGTCATCGGCGCGCTGTTGATGCCGGTAGTCGGCGTGCTGAATGTGGTGTTCTGCATCATCGCTGCAGTGAAGGCCAACAACGGCGAAGCGTACCGCTACCCGTTCACCCTGCGCCTGATCAAGTAATCCTGTTCCTGTGGAGCAGACGACGCCCGGCACTGCCGGGCGTTTTTTTGCCCGCAGCCCCAGCTACACGTACCCCCAGTTACACGCAGCCCCGGTCACCCAGCCCCGGTCACGTACCCCCGGTCCCGTATCCTCGGTTACATACCCCCGGGTCACGTACCCCCGGTGACCTACGCCCGGTAGAGCCGACTTCAGTCGGCTGCTGTTGCCGCCGTTGCTGCCGTTGCCGCTGTTGCCGCTGTTGCCGCCGTGGCGTCACCCCCCATTGTCGACACCGCACCGCCGACCTACCATCCGAGCTCTTCATGGAGGAGCGAGCATGAGCAGGACCGGTATCGCCTTTTGCGTTCTCTACATGGCCATCGCCGCTTTCTTCATCTCCGCTGCCGACGGCGCCGGCGGCGACCACAAAGGGCGATTCGTTGCATTGCAATTGCCGCTCGCACTGCAGATGAACGCGTTGGAACTGGTCGGACTGCGCGACTGGTTCTCTGGCACCTCGTGGGTGCAGGCCTACATACGAATCGGCAGCCTGACGCTGGTCGTCCTTTACCTCGCCGGGTGGGGCCTCAGCCGACTCGTCCGCGCACAGCTGGCGCGGGAAAAGAACGACGGTGCTTAGGCCGTGATCTGCCTGCTCTGCGCCTCGATGCGACACATCGTGGGTGCAGCAGGTATCAGTCCGGCTGGCATGGCTGGGCGGCTTTCATCAACGCACGCCCGGATACGATCAACCCCTCGACCAGATGCTCGCTGAGCACGCCTTCGTGATCCCCCTCATGGCGTGCGAGTTGAACCGCATGCAGTATCTCGAAAATCGAGGCCAGTCCCTGCAGGATGCCCGGCGAAACGAGCACGTGGCTTCGACGTCGCATGGCAGTGAGCCGGTCCGCGTCTGGCAAGGGAGGCGTGGCGCGGCCATCGGCGACCAACTGAGGGTGGGGCACGCGCACGGTGGACAGGCACTCCCGGTCGTAGGCCTCAAGCGTGTGCTCGAGCTGCATGATGACCCGGGGCGGGAACTGGTACATGCGGTCGCCAAGCAACGCGTACAGGCGCTGCGCATCAGGGGGGTGGGTCGTCTCCATCCGGGTACCTCACATGGCGTGTGGCCACCCGCGCCGGGGCGCGAGGTGGCGGGCGATGCGGGTTGCCATACCGGACGAAGTATCCAAAAAGACCGGCGGATCAAGGATCCCCACGCAGCGCCCGCCATGAAAGCGGCTAGCGATGCAGTGCATTCTCCGCCGTGCCCAGAGGGCAAAGAAGAGTCAAAAAGGAACCTCGTAACAGGATGGCAATCCCGGCTGTCGCTCTGCGGCTTCAGCACGCACATCGTGCGCATCCCACCCGGCGGGGTCCATGAGTAAAGTTGTGGAGTTGTGCGCCGCGACACATGGCGGAGGTGTGTCTACGACCGGTCGGTCGCCCGGTTGCACCGAGCCGCTATGCCCACCGCGCGGTGTCAGATGAGCTCACTTGCGAGCCCAACCTAACACTGTTAGATTCGCCCCTAACAACGTTAGGCAAGGCTGTCCATGCGCCAGGCAATCGCCCGGGAACACATCGTCGAGGCCGCTTTCCTGATCCTCGACGAGGCGGGCCTGGAGGGCCTCACCCTGCGCAAAGTGGCCTGCTCGCTGGGCATCCGCGCACCGTCGCTGTACTGGCACTTCAAGAGCAAGCAGGCGCTGATCGACGCCATGGCCGACGCGATGATCGCCGACGTGGCGCGAGTGATCCCGGACGGCCAGCCCTGGCGGCAGACCCTGCTGCAGATCGCCCGCGAGTTCCGTCTGGCCTTCAAAGCGCGCCGCGATGGTGCGCGTGTCTATGTGGGGACCTTCCTCGCCACTGAGAACATGCTGCGGGTGGCAGAGGCAAGCATTGCCGCGCTGGTCGGCGCGGGCGCGCCGGTGCCTTTCGCTGCAACCACCGGGATGGATCTCGTTTACTACACGATGGGCTTCGTCATCGAAGAACAATCGTGGCCGGGCGACGGCAGCATGGAAGCGCTGGGCGCGACCTTCATGGCATTGGCCGAAGCCCGTTTCCCACGCTGCTGGCAGGCCCGCGACATCTGGCGTGAAGTCGATTTCGACGCCCGCTTTGAACAAGGGCTGGGCCTGATGCTGGATGGCATCGAACTGCGCCTTGCCCGCGCCTCCTGACTGCATCCCTCTCTGCTGCTCTGACCCGGAAATCCCCTCATGCGTGCACCCTTCGTGCGTGTTACCCCTCTGCTCCTGATCGCGATCCTGCTCAGCGCATGCGCTGGCAAGGAGGACACGACTGCCGAGGCCGCGGCGGAAACCTCGGCGCTGCCGGTTTCGCTGGCGACGGCGCAGCAGCAGGTGATGGCGCGCACCGTGCTGGTGTCCGGCCCGGTCACCGCGTATGAGGAAATGCAGTTGGGCGTGGAGATCAGCGGCCAGCGCGTTACCGCGTTGCCGGTGGATGTCGGCCAGTGGGTAAAGAAGGGGCAGGTGCTGCTGCAACTGGACCATCGCACGCTGGACAGCGAACTGGCGCAGGCCGACGCATCGCTCAAGCAGGCACAGGCCGCGCAGGAACTGGCCCGCCTGAACTTTGATCGCAGCGAGAAGCTGGCTGCCCAGCAACTCATCAGTGCCAGCAGCCTGGATGAACTGCGGGCCAGCCGCATCAATGCCGAAGCGCAGACCGCGACGGCACGCGCCGCACGCGATGCGGCCCGCCTGCGCCGCGAGTTTGCCGACCTGCGTGCGCCGGCCGATGGACTGATCTCCAAGCGGCTGGTGCAGCCGGGCCAGGTGGTGTCGGCCGGCACCGAACTGCTGCGCCTGATCCGCGATGGTCGATTGGAGTGGCGTGCGGAGCTGCCGGAGAACCAGCTCGCTGACGTGGCGGTCGGCAATACGATCGAGCTGCCCTACGCAGGGCAGGTGGTCACCGGCCGCATCCGTGCGGTCACTCCGGGGGTGGATGCACAGACGCGCACCGGCACGTTGTACGCCGACCTGCCCACGCCCGGTCCCCTCAAGCCCGGCGTCTTCGTCGAAGGCCGCATCGTCACCGGCGACGGCGAGGTGCTGACCATCCCGACCGCCGCGATCGTGCAGCGTGATGGCCACAGCTATGTCTTCAGCGTGAGCGACACGCAGCAGGCATCGCGCCTCCGGGTACGTACCGGACAGGCCGTGGAAGGCCGCACCGCGATCCTCGACGGCCTGAAGGCGGGTGACAAGGTGGTGGTGGAAGGCGCTGGTTTCCTCGGCGAGGGGGATCGCGTGCGCGTGGTCGGCGCGGCGAAGGCGGCCGCCCGATGAACTTCTCTGCCTGGGCGATCAAGCGCCCGCTGCCTGCGCTGCTGATCTTCTTCGTGCTGTGCGTGGCGGGTCTGTGGGGCTTCTATCAGCTGCCGGTGGCGCGCTTCCCGGACATCGCCTTCCCGATGACCACCGTGACGGTGACCCAGCCCGGCGCGTCGCCCAGCCAGCTGGAAGCGGAAGTCACCCGCAAAGTGGAAGATTCGGTCGCCACGGTGAACAACGTGAAGCGGGTGATGTCATCGGTCAGCGAAGGCGTCAGCACCACCACCATCGAGTTCCAGCTCGAGGCTGACCTGGCCACCGCGCTGGATGATACCCGTGATGCCGTCACCCGCATCCGCACCGACCTGCCGCAGGACATCCAGGAGCCGGTGATCTCCAAGGTCGACATCGGCGGTTCGCTGATGACCTATGCGCTGGTTGCTCCGCACATGACGCCGGATGAGGCGAGCTGGTTCGTGGACCGCGACATCGCCCGCGCCATGTACGGCGTAGCCGGCGTGGCACAGGTGACCCGTGTGGGCGGCGTGCAGCGCCAGGTGCGCGTGGACCTGGATCCCAATGCGCTGATCGCGATGGGGATCACCGCCGGCGATGTATCGCAGCAGTTGGCCCGGATCCAGGTGGAGCGTGCGGGCGGAAAGGCGGAAATCGCCGGGGCGCAGCAGACCATCCGTACGCTGGGCACCGTAGGCGATGCACAGGCGCTGCGCGATTACTCCATCGCCTTGCCGGATGGCCGTGCGGTACGTCTGTCGACGCTGGCCACCATCACCGATGCGGCGGCGGATCCGACCGAGGCGGCGCTGCTGGACGGCGGTGAGGTCGTGGCGTTCTCGATGTCGCGCACGCGCGGCTCCAGCGAGGTCAAGGTAGAGGCCGGCGTACATGCGGCGTTGGACCAGATCAAGGCAGCGCATCCCGGCATCGATTTTCGACTGGTCACCACGGCCATCGACGAAACCCACCGCTCCTACGATTCGTCGATGACCATGCTGTGGGAAGGCGCGCTGCTGGCCCTGCTGGTGGTCTGGCTGTTCCTGCGCGACTGGCGTGCGACGTGGGTGGCGGCACTCGCGTTGCCGCTGTCCATCATTCCCACCTTTGCGGTCATGCACTTCTTCGGCTTCACGTTGAACATGATCACGCTGCTGGCGCTGTCGGTGGTGGTCGGCATCCTGGTGGACGATGCGATCGTGGAAATCGAGAACATCGTGCGGCACCTGCGCATGGGCAAGCCGCCGCTGGAGGCGGCGCGCGAGGCCGCGGGTGAAATCGGCAACGCGGTCATTGCCACATCGCTGACCTTGGCCGCGGTGTTCGTGCCCGTGGCGTTCATGCCCGGCATCGCCGGCAAGTTCTTCCGCGAGTTCGGCTGGACGGCCGCCACGGCGGTGCTGTTTTCCTTGCTGGTGGCGCGCCTGCTGACGCCGATGATGGCCGCCTACCTGCTCAAGCCGCATGGCGAAGAGAAGCCGGACTCCCGTTTGATGGTCTGGTATCTCGGCTGGGTAGACGCCGCGCTGCGTCATCGTGGCCGCACGTTGTGGCTGGCCACCGGGCTGTTCGTGGCATCGCTTGCGCTGGTGCCTTTCATCCCGGCCACCTTCATCCCGCAATCCGATCTGGGCCGCAGCAACCTCAACCTGGAACTGCCGCCGGGCACGCGGCTGCAGGACACCGTCGCGGTGGCCGAGCGCGCCCGCGCGCTGCTGGCCGGGATGCCGGAACTCAAGCAGGTGTACACCGCGGTAGGCAGCGTGCTCGACCTCGGCGACCCCGGTGCGACGGGCGTGGGTGAGCCGCGCAAGGCCACCCTGGTGTTGGACTGGGGCACCGCCGATTCGCGCGACCGTGGCCAGCAGGAACTCGAGCGTGACGCACGCCAGCGGCTGGCCAATCTGCCGGGCGTGCGCGTGAGCTATGTGAGCTCCGAGCCCGGCAACCTGCTGCAGTTGGTGCTGTCCGGCGATGACCCGCAGCGGCTGCAGGATGCGTCCACCGCACTGGAGCGCGACCTGCGCGGTCTGCAGGGCCTGGGCAGCGTGTCGTCCACCGCGTCGCTGCTGCGCCCGGAGCTGCAGATCGTACCCAACGCGGCGCGCGCGGCCGATCTGGGCGTGGCGACCGCCGATATCGCCGAGGCTGCGCGCATCGCCACCGCCGGTGATTACGAACAGCGGCTGGCCAAGCTCAACCTGCCGGACCGGCAGGTACCGATCCGGGTGGGCTTTGCCGAGGCCACGCTGGCCAATCCGGCGTTGATCGGACAGCTGCGCGTGCCTGGCCGTAATGGTCCGGTGCCGCTGGCGGCGGTGGCCGAGATCCAGCAGGGCAGTGGGCCGTCGCAGATCTCGCGCTACCAGCGCCAGCGCAACGTGACCCTTACCGCCGAACTCAACGGACGGCCGCTGGGCGAGGTGATGACCGAAGTACAGGCGCTGCCCAGCGTCAAGCAGCTGCCGCCGGGCGTGAGCTTCCTCAACACCGGCGATGCGGAAGTTTTCGTCGAGCTGTTCATCGGCTTCATGCTGGCGATGGCGGCCGGCCTGGTCTGCATCTACATGGTGCTGTTGCTGCTGTTCAACCATGCGCTGATGCCGATCACCATCCTGGCGGCGGTGCCGCTGTGCGCGGGCGGCGCCTTCGGTGCGCTGTTGATCACCCAGAACATGCTGTCCCTGCCGGCGCTGATCGGCCTGTTGATGCTGATCGGCATCGCCACCAAGAACTCCATCCTGCTGGTGGATTACGCGGTGATCGCCGAGGACGAGCACGGCATGAGCCAGCACGACGCCTTGGTGGATGCCTGCCGCAAGCGTGCGCAGCCGATCATCATGACCACCCTGGCGATGGGCGCGGGCATGATGCCCATCGCGCTGGGGTTCGCCGGTGACTCCAGTTTCCGCGCACCGATGGCCATTGCCGTGATCGGTGGACTGATCACCTCCACGCTGCTCAGCCTGATCGTCATCCCGGCCGCGTTCACCGTGGTCGACGACCTGGGTGAATGGTTGTCGCGGAAGTTCCGTCACCAGTCCTCGCATCCGGTTGCGTAACGCGGTAGCGCCGACAGGTAGAGCCGACTTCAGTCGGCTTCCCTTTCAGTCGGCTTCCCCTCCGTGTCTCACCGCTCCACACGCATCGACACCAGCCTCATGAACGCCTCGTTCTGATAACGGCTCATGCGCAGCTGCTGCCCGGTATCCAGCGTCACCACGTGGTGGCCGTTGAACCACGGGTGGATGGACTTCACCCGCCGTACGTTGACGATGGCAGAGCGGTGCACGCGCGCGAAGTGTCGCGGATCCAGCCGGGCGGCGAGGGCGGTCATGGTCTCGCGCAGTTCATGGATGCGCTCGGCCACGTGGATCTGCACGACGTTGCGGTCCGCCTTGATCCACACGATGTCATCGACCGGTACGAGCACCACGTGCTCGTCCACGCGTAGCGGGATCCGCTCCAGGTAGTCCTCACGCGGGCGCAGCGCATCGAGTGCCTGCAGGATGCGGGCCGACGCCTCGGGTCCCATGCCCGTACGTGCGGAAAGGCGGTCCTTCGCGCGCTGCAGCGTGGCGGCAAAGCGTTCGCGGCTGAAAGGTTTGACCAGATAGTCCACCGCGTTCGCTTCGAACGCCTTCACCGCATACTGCTCATAGGCAGTAACGAACACCGTCGCGGGCATGCGCTCCGCGCCGATGGTGGCGACCACGTCCAGCCCGGAGATGGCGGGCATCTGGATATCCAGGAAGACCAGGTCCGGCGAGTGCTCGCGGATCGCCTTCACTGCGGACACGCCATCACCGCACTCACCCACGATCTCGACCTGCGGATCATCGCGCAGCAGCCGCACGATCGCATGGCGTGCGATGGGTTCATCGTCCACCACCAGCGTGGCGATGCTCATGCGGGGGCGAGCCCGGCGCAGAACTCGGGTCCCTCATCCGGCCCTTCCAGCTCGCGGAAGGGCACGCGGATGCGGCAGACCACGCCCTCTGGCCAGATCATGTCCAGGCGCACATCGGCGGCACCGCCGTAGAGCTCCTTCAGGCGCAGGCGTGTGTTGGACAGGCCGATGCCGTGGCCGGCGCAGGGTTCCGTTTCGGCGGACAGGGTGCTGTTGCGGTTGCGCACCTCGATGCACAGCGTGTCCCCCTCGCGGCGGCTCTCGATCTCGATGGTGTCGCTGCCCACACGGTTGCCGATGCCATGGCGCACGGCGTTCTCCACGATGGGCTGCAACAACAGGCTGGGCACGGCGCAGTCCAACGTTCCAGGTGCAATGTAGATGCGGCTCTGCAACCGGTCCTTGAACCGCGTGCGCTGGATGCCGAGATACAGCTCGATCAGCTCCAGTTCCTGGCGCAGGGTGATTTCCTGGCCGTCGTAGTCCTCCAGGAAGGCGCGCAGCAGCTCGCTCAGCCGCAGCAGCATGTCTTCGGCCGATACCTTGTCTTCGTCAAGCAGGGTAATGATGGCGTGCAGCGTGTTGAACAGGAAATGCGGTTGCAGCTGGGATTTCAGGGCGACCAGTCGTGACTGCGCGAGATCGGTGGCCAGTTGGCTGGCTTCAAGCGTGCGCCGCGCCTGTTCGGCATGGAAGTGCATCGCCTGTTGAATCGCAAACAGCGCCCAGTAAGTGAGCATCCCCACCGCGAAATGCTGCGCAAGGAAATAGCCGAGCTGATCGGCGAACCCGCTGGGCTCGAACAGCGTGGAGATCAATGCGCCGGCGATCATCGCCATGAACGTGACGGCGAGGCTGGCGACGAGTTGTGGGCCCAGTCCAAGCAGGCGCTGCCCTGCCTGCAGGGGATAACGCACGGCCAGTCGAAACACCAACGGTGCCAGCGCAGCCCAGCTGTACCACTGGATCATCGACCAGCGCAGGTGGTCGAACAGGGCAGCGGCCTCGCCATTGAGCGAGCGGGTGAGCGCGTTCTGCAGGGCGAACACGATGGCCACCGCCGTCCAGATGGCGAGATAAGGCATCCATCCGATGTGGGTCGTGCCGAGGCGGATCTTCATTGCGGTATCCCGTGCGCCCGACGTTCGGAGCTGGCCCATCCTAGGCCCGGTGGGGAGCGGGCGGAAGCGCTGTGGCGGCCGGCTGCGATTGGTCCGCGCTGGCTGACGATTGGTCCCGGATCGCTTGTGTCGCCGGGGCGGGCAACGCGTGATGCACGTACCGGGCAGCGCCGCCACCTCGCTGCGGCTGGTCATCCGCCACCTACTGGAAGTCCTGACATGCACATGATCCGATCCGCTGTCCTTGCCCTTCTCTCCGCTGCCGCCACCGTGCAGGCAGGCGAGGGCATCCGCTATCTGGAACTGCTTAACCGCGCCCATGACAGTGTCACGGGTGTGGCGGTGGCTCCGGCCGGTACCGACCACTTTCGGCAGGTCGACATCGACCTGCTGCCCGGGGGCGGCGGGGCCACCCGGCTCGCCGTGGCCAATACCGGTTGCCGCTACGACCTGCGCATTGCCTTCCGCAACGGCCGGCAGGTGGTGTATCCCAACGTGGATGCGTGCAAGGGCGGCAAGCTGGTGATCAGCAGCCAGGCCAAAGATGGACGTTACCCGCTGACGGCGTCCACGCCCCGGTAGCGCCGAGCCGTGCTCGGCGGACTGCGTGATCGTTCGTCCCGCTGCGCTCGCCGACCGTGGGTCGGCGCTACCGAACTGCTTCCGACCTTGTAGCGCCGAGCCGTGCTCGGCGGATTGCGTGATCGTTCGTCCCGCTGCGCTCGCCGACCGTGGATCGGCGCTACCGAACTGCTTCCGACCTTGTAGCGCCGAGCCGTGCTCGGCGGACTGCGTGGTCGTCCGTCCCGCTGCGCTCGCCGACCGTGGGTCGGCGCTACCGATCTGCCTCGGCCGTTGTAGCGCCGAGCCGTGCTCGGCGGACTGCGTGATCGTTCGTCCCGCTGCGCTCGCCGACCGTGGATCGGCGCTACCGACCTGCTTCGGCCGTTGTAGCGCCGCGCCGTGCTCGGCGGACTGCGTGATCGTTCGTCCCGCTGCGCTCGCCGACCGTGGGTCGGCGCTACCGATCTGCTTCGACCGTTGTAGCGCCGAGCCGTGCTCGGCGGACTGCGTGATCGTCCGGCCCGCTGCGCTCGCCGACCGTGGGTCGGCGCTACCGACCTGCCTCAGCCGTTGTAGCGCCGAGCCGTGCTCGGCGGAGCCCATCCGGCCCGCGAACCGTCAGGGCTTGGCCTCGCCGGTCCACGACTTGCTCATGATCATCCACTTGCCGTCGGTCTTCAGCAGCACGACGTAGTCCACGCCATCCCAGCCGGGATAGTCCAGCGTCACCCTGACGGCAGCCAGGTTATGCGCGATGTCGACGATTTCGTAGCTGCGCTTTCGCTGGGCTTCGTTGGCCGCCGGTTTGCCGTTGAAGCCTTCGGCGAACTGCTCGCCGGTACGCGTGACCAAGCCGCTGCCGCGGGCGGCCGAGTAGCCGATCATCACCCCGTCGCTGCGGAAGACCTGTTTGGCGCGTGCGTTGTCAGCCGTGGTGTAGGCCCGCATGAAGGTCTGCATGACCTCGTCGACGGCATCACGGTCACTGGCCTGTGCCATGACGTAGGTGGGGAGCAGCAGGAGCAGGCTGCCTGCGAGTGCAACGGATCGGATCAGGGTCTTCATGAGGATTCTCGAGCGTGGGTGTGTGGCGACGCGCGTTAGTTCAACGAATCAGGATTTGATCTGGCCTGACCAGGATTTGGAGACGATGATCCAGTTGCCGTCGATGCGGGAGAGCGCCAGGTAGTCCTGCCCCTTCCAGCGGGGGTAATCGAGGATCAGCTTCACCACGGCCGCGTTTTCGCTGACGTCGAGGATTTCGTAGCGGCGGTAGCGCTGGTCTTCGTCAGCGGCCACGCCGGTAAAGCCGGTGGCCCATTCCTCGGCGCTCTGGGTGACCACGCGGCGCTGCCCCTCCGAGTAGCCGAGCACGACGCCGTCGCGTCGCAGGACCTCGAACATCCGGTTGGCGTCACCGGCTTCGAACGCCTGCACGACCTTCTGCATGACCTTCTCCACCTCGGCGCGCCCGCCGCGCAGCACCTCGACTACGGCCTTGGCCACCGGCGCGGCCGAGGCGTAGTTCTGGCCGGTGACCACCCGCCCATCGACCTGGATGTACGGCTGTTCGCTGTCGATCGCGCTGAAGGTGCCGCCGCGTGCGGTGACCGTCTGGCCGATCAGGAACGGGAACTGCTTGAAGTAGGCCGCGTCCTGCTGTTCGTGCTGTTCCGGGTAGCCCGTGATCCGTTTGCCGGCGAGCAGGCTCTGGCCGCCGCTGAGGGTCAGGTCCACGATGCCGGCAGTGCCGTGGCAGACGGCCGACACCACCCCACCGTTGCGCTCGTAGACATGCACGGCGATGCGCTGCAGGTGCGGGTTCTCGGCCACGCCGTACAGGGCGTTGCTGCCGCCGACGTAGTACACGGCGCGATAGAGCGACGGATCAACCTGTGCGGGCGTGGTGGTGTTGCGCAGCCCGGTCATGATGCGTGGGTCCTGCTGGCGCGCGGCCACATCGTCGCTGACGTAGGAATCCAGGATCGGCACGGCCCCGCCATCGGGCGAGACGAAGTCCACGGCATACCCGGCTTCGTGGAAGACATCCCATGCGTGGACGACCTCGCCGAAGCTGACGCTGGCCGGCAGCGCGGAGCTGCCGTGGACTTTGCTGCTGGAAAGGACGAACAGGATGCGCTGCGGGGTGGCCGCCTGGACTGTATAGACCGC